>Ga0209541_10006565_pt1 | contig 19771 bp, 18 predicted proteins | sample RifCSPlowO2_01_FD_184027 | JGI IMG/M metagenome (GOLD analysis project Ga0209541, IMG submission 184027) | Groundwater microbial communities from Rifle, Colorado - Rifle CSP2_plank lowO2_0.1 (SPAdes) (version 2) | ecosystem: Environmental > Aquatic > Deep subsurface > Groundwater | place... | reverse complement strand
CGCTCCGGGTACCGGCAAAACCCTGTTGGCCCGAGCGGTAGCCGGCGAGGCCTCCGTGCCGTTCTTTCATCTTTCCGGCAGTGAATTTGTGGAAATGTTCGTTGGTGTCGGCGCTTCGCGCGTGCGTGATCTTTTCAAACTAGCGAAAAAAGCCGCGCCGGCTATTATTTTTGTGGACGAAATAGATGCCATCGGGCGCACCCGCGGAGGGGGATTCGGCGGGGGAAATGACGAGCGTGAACAGACCTTGAATCAGATTCTGGTGGAGATGGATGGCTTTGAGCCAAACGATAAGGTTATCGTGATGGCGGCGACTAATCGGCCGGACGTTTTAGACCCGGCGTTGATTCGCCCCGGGCGTTTTGACCGGAAAGTTATTCTTGATTTGCCTGATCGGGCGGATCGCGAAGAAATTTTAAAAATTCACGCGGTAAAGAAACCATTAGCCGAAGATATTAATTTAAAATTAATCGCGGAGCGCACACCCGGATTTTCTGGAGCTGATTTATATTCACTAATGAATGAAGGTGCAATTCTTGCCGCGCGCGAGAATCGCAAGAAAGTTTTTCAATTTGATTTAATTCGCGCGATAGAAAAAGTAATGCTCGGACCGGAACGCAAAAGCCATCTGCTTTCTAAAAAAGAAAAAGAAATTACCGCTTATCACGAAGCAGGACACGCGGTTGTCGCTTCGGTTCTGCCCTACGCTGATCCGGTGCACAAAGTTTCAATTATCTCTCGCGGTTCGGCCGGCGGCTATACTCTTAAATTGCCCTTGGAAGAAAAACGTTTGCAATCCAAAAAAGAATTTATTGATGACATCGCGATGTCGCTTGGCGGTTATGTTGCGGAACTGGTGATGTTCAGCGATATTACCACCGGCCCGTCGAGCGATTTACAAGTTGCGACAAATTTGGCGCGAGCGATGGTAACGAGATGGGGAATGTCCGAGGTGATTGGTCCAATCGCGCTGGTGGATTCCCCGGGGCGGATGCAGTATGGAGAAATGCCGGAAAAAGAATTTTCCGAGGCGGTGGCCGCCAAAGTTGACGCGGAGGTTTCCAGAATTATAAATGACGGACTTAAAACTGCCGGCAAAGTAATCAAGGAACACAAAAAGGCCTTTACTGCCATCGCTCAACGACTGATTGAAGTGGAGACCATTGAACAGGATGAATATGAGAAAATTTTAACGGCGCATGGCATTATTCTCAAGAAAAAAACCTCGTAGCCCCGCCGGAAAAATCCGCCTAAAAAATTTTCGGTTGTTTTTGGCTCTAAAATAATATATTCTACCTTTAATCCGCCCTTAGCTCAGCTGGTAGAGCGAGCGCCTTATACGCGCCAGGTCCTAGGTTCGAGTCCTAGAGGGCGGACAAAGTTTCTCCAAAATTTTGCCAAATTCGAGCTTATGGGCGCTCGGTTTTAACGGACGCACCTTGTTTTATTTTTGCATCTGTTTTCTCGCATAGAAAATCCGGTTTTCCACTTTACACGCACACATGGTTTGCGTGATAATGAGAGTCCGATGACTTTCGAGGCAAACAACATCAGGCAGACGGGTAAATTTTTTCTGGCGGTCATCTTTTGCCTCCTCTTCCGACTTTTGCCGTTCCGTGCGCCCAACATCGAACCGATTTTGGCGACAATAATGCCGCTAGGGCGGGTTTATGGGGCGCTGACTGGATTCGCTTTTTCGATTTTAAGCGTTTTACTTTACGATTTGCTTACCGGAACTGCGGGAGTGCACACTTTTTTTACCGCGGGGGCGTTCGGCCTCTTAGGATTCTGGGCCGGGAACTATTTTCAGAGCCGAAAAGGCACCGTTGCCGATTACGTGCGTTTCGCCATCGTCGGCACTTTGTTTTTTGACGCGGTCACTGGGCTGTTACTCGGCCCGATTTTTTATGGGCAACCGTTTAGTGCCGCTTTTTTCGGACAAATTCCTTTCACCGCCCTGCATCTCTCTGGCAACATAATTTTCGCCGCCACCTTGAGCCCGATTTTTTACCGATTTTTTATTCGACAGCGAGAACCAGAAACCTCAATATCTACCATTAGATCTTTTAAACCCAAAATAATTTAAAGTGATGAAGAAAACAGAAAAAATTTCAAAAGGCGATCTCCGAAAAATAAAATCTATTCGCAAGCGCACCGGTGAGGTGGTGCTGTTCGATTTGTCCCGCATCACCCACGCCGTTTTCAAGGCGTTCGAAGTAACCGGCGAAGGCGGAGAGCCGGAAGCGCAGCTCGTAGCGGAAAAAGTTTTCAAGACCCTACTCGGACTTCGGGAAGAAGTGGTCCGCCAGAATCATAAAGCGGTCTTTTTGCCGACTGTGGAGATGACCCAGGATCTGGTGGAGAAAGAATTGATGCGGGCGGATTTCGCTGACACCGCCAAAAAATACATTTTATATCGCAGCAAGCGCTCGGAATTGCGCGCTACCTTCGGCCCAATTTCAGAAATAGTGCGTCAGGCGGTGGAAGAATCCAGTAAATATTTTTCCAGTCCGTATTCGGAATATATTTTCTACCAGTTCTATTCACGCTGGGTTCCAGAGCTGGGTCGCCGGGAAACCTGGATTGAAACCGTGGACCGCTATTTGGTTTATATGAAAGAAAACATGGGCGATAAACTCACGGCCAAAGAATATGAAGATGTGCGCCAAGCCATTTTAAAACAGGAAATTTGCCCGTCTATGCGCCTGCTCTGGTCCGCCGGCAAGGCCTGCCGCAACTCCAACGTCTGGGCTTATAATTGCTCCTACATCGCGCCGACTTGCACTCAGGACTTGGGCGAGATAATGTATATTTCCATGTGTGGCGCGGGACTCGGCTTTGCAGCTGAATGGGAAAATGTCCAGCAGTTTCCGCAAATAAAAAAACAAACAAAAGAAAAACCGTCCGTGCATATTATTGAAGACAGTAAAGAAGGTTGGGCGGATGCTTTCGTTTTAGGACTGGATGCCTGGTTTAACGGCAAAGATGTGAAACTTGATTACAGTAAAATTCGGCCGGCCGGCGCGCGGCTTGATACTGCGGGTGGACGAGCTTCAGGGCCGCAACCCCTGATGGACTTAATGGAATTTGCCAAGCGGAAAATTTTAGCGAAACAGGGCCGACGACTTTCCAATATTGATATGCATGACATTATTTGTCAGATTGGAATGATCGTGGTTGCGGGTGGAGTTCGGCGTAGCGCGCTCATTTCACTTTCGGAACTTGAAGATACAGAAATGCGCGACGCGAAGAAAGGACAATTTTATTTGACCGAAGGCCAACGTTCAGTGGCGAACAATTCCGCGGTTTACAACGCTAAGCCCGGGGCGGAAGAATTTTTAGATGAATGGACGGCGCTGGTCAAATCCAAATCCGGCGAGCGCGGAATTTTCAACCGCGCCGGATTGGAAAAACAAGTGCCCGCTCGGCGCTGGGAAAAAATAAAAGACGAGCGGCAAATGGGGCTCAATCCCTGCGGGGAAATTTATTTGCGTTCTAAGCAATTCTGCAATTTGACGAGCATCGTTATTCGCCCCAAAGATACGGTAGAAACGCTGAAGAAAAAAATAGAACTGGCAACCCTGTTGGGAACTTACCAGTCAACGCTCACTAATTTTGGTTTTCTTTCCAAGAAATGGAAAGAAAATTGCGAGGAAGAAAGATTGCTCGGAGTATCGCTGACCGGTTACTACGACAATCCGATTGTCCGCAACGATAAAGTACTGGATATGCTCAAGGCACATTCTGTGGAAGTGAACAAAAAATATGCCAAGCGTTTCGGCATCAATCCTTCCACCGCTATCACTTGCGTCAAACCGCACGGCAATTCCGGCCAGCTTTTAGGTGTGGGTAGCGGCATGCACCCGTGGTTTGCGCCGTATTTTATCCGTCGAGTGCGTATTTCCCACACCGACCCCTTGTTGCAGATGGCCCGGGACCAAGGTGTGCCTTGCTTACCGGAGGTGGGTCAGTCGGAGGCGACGGCGACGACTTTTGTTTTGGAATTTCCGGTAAAAGCTCCGGCGGGCGCGGTTTTCAAGGACGAGGTTTCCGCTCTGGATTTGATGAAAGAATGGAAAAGATTGAAAAAGCATTTTGTAGAACACAATCCTTCGGCAACAATTTATGTTGGTCCGGATGAATGGATTGCGGTCGGCAATTTTGTTTACGAAAATTGGGATTGGGTTGGCGGCTTGTCCTTCTTGCCGCGTTCCGAACATGTCTATCAGCTGGCGCCCTACGAGGAAATAACCAAAGAAGAGTATGAACGCCGAGCCCGAGCCATCAACCATATTGATTTTTCCAAACTTTCGCAATATGAGGCCTCAGATAATACTACTGGCGCGAAGGAGTTTGCTTGCGTGTCCGGCGTTTGCGAAATCTAGACAAAGCTCCTAGAATAGAAGAATGCTTTACACCAGAAAAGGGGACAGTGGAACCACTAAAACTTTTGGTTGCGACCAAAGAATTTCTAAAAGTTCGCTGGTAGCGGAGGCGCTTGGAGCACTGGACGAAGCCAATTCCTTTCTCGGCCTGGCACGGGCACAAACCAAAGGTATGAGTTTTAAGACCGAGAGTGGCCGAACGGAATACCCGGAGCTGATTTTAGAGGTTCAACAAAACCTGTTTATCATCCAAGCCGAAGTCGCGGGTTCTACTTTGAATATTACCGGGGATAAAGTTGCCGCTATCGAAAAAATAGTGGACGAAATAGAAAAAATTTTGCCGCCTATTAAAAGTTTCTTCGTCAGTGGTGCCACGGAGCTCGGCGCCACCTTCGATTTTGCCCGCACCCTTGCCCGTCGCGCGGAGCGCCGGGTCATTGCCGTGAAAGAGGAAAGCAAAATAAAAATAAATCCGAATACCCTTGCTTACCTCAATCGCCTCTCCAGCTTGCTTTACGCCCTGGCCCGCATCGCCAGCCACCTAGAAGGCACTACCGAAATCAAACCGGACTATAAATAGAGAGTATGGTTTTTTATATTATGTTATCAAAATCTACGGCCGTAAGAATTGATAACACTAAGATAATTTTTTAATCCTGAAAGTTTTTATGTTTTTCCTTATTTTTAAATTTTCCAGACGTTCCAGGAAATCTCGGGGTAGCGGCCCGGGACCGAGCCACAAGCTTTGCTGTAGCATCTTATAGCCGAAAATTTTCAATTGGTTTCTAAGCCAATTACGTAATTTTCTTTCGGGTTCAGGAATGTCAAACGCTACAATAGTTATGTCGGGAGAATCTTTCTTAAAAGGAGAGGGGATATATTCAAATAAGTGTTTATTTTTTGCCTCTTGTTTTCCCTCGCTGGTTAGTGACCATCCCAAAGGACGATAACTCACGTATTTTTTATATTGCAAACGGTTCAAGGCCACACTTATACTACTTTCCCTGTATTGTTTAAACTGTCGTTCACGTAAAATTGACCTGAAAGTGCGGACACTTCTGCCGCTAAAGAGAGTTGCGATTAAGAGATCAGAGATGCTTGGTTCGGAACTGTATCTTTTTGCCATATTTTCATCTTATCATACTTGACGGCCGTCCAAAAATGCTAAGACTACTCAAAGTGAACTTCGGTGAGCTTAGCTTTTACTTTAAGTTTAAGTAAGGGATAATTTTCCATTTCCGGGTCGCTGGTTATCAAGGCGATGGCTTCGGCGCGGGCGGCCTCTACCATTTTCAGATTTTTTATCGCTTCCATACCCAGGTCGGAAATACCCCACTGCTTGGCGCCCGCAAGTTCACCCGCGCCGCGCAAAGCTAAATCCAGCTCCGCCAATTCAAAGCCTGACTTCGCGGTTTTGATTGCTTTCAAACGTTCCATGGTTTTCGCGGATTTAGCTTCCGCGAAGATATAGCAATAGGACTGATGCGTGCTACGGATGACCCGTCCCCGCAACTGATGCAATTGCGCCAGGCCGAAACGTTCCGCGCCTTCAATGATAATAATGGTCGCGTTCGGCACATTGACGCCGACCTCTACTACCGAAGTGGCGCAGAGAATTTGGATTTTGCCCGCTGAAAATTCCGCCATCACTTTTTCTTTTTTCTCCTTGCTCATCTTACTGTGCAGCACCCCGATTTCGTATTCCGGAAAGATTTCTTTTTTCAAGCGCATGGCTTCGGCCACTGCCGATTTGACATTCAGGGCTAATTCCTTTTCCGGGTCCGGTTCAAAAATTCGTGGACAAATAACATACATCTGTCTCCCGGCCTTAAGTTCACGCCCTATTTCTTCATAAGTGATGTCTCTTTTGTTCGGTGGAATTATTTCCGTAAGGATTTGCTTCCGGCCCGCAGGCATTTCGTCTAGAAGCGAAAGATCCAGGTCGCCATAGATGGTAAGCGCAAGCGTGCGGGGAATAGGAGTTGCGGTCATAGAAAGTAAGTGAGGTGCGACACCATCTTTCCGCACCAGTTTCCTCCGTTGCGCGGTGCCGAAACGGTGCTGTTCATCAATCACCACCAAAGCCAAGTTTCTGAACTTTACCGTTTTTTGAATGAGGGCGTGCGTGCCAACCAAAATTGGAATCTCGCCGTTAGCCACCCATTTTAATAATTGAGCCCGGGAAATAGTTGTCCAGGTGCTGGGATTTATTTTAGATGGATATTTGCGGCAGCCGGAGCCAGTAATGAGACCGATGCTCACGGGGTAACCGCCGGATTTAGAATTAAAAAATTTAATAAATGATTCAAAATGCTGGGTCGCGAGAATTTCTGTGGGTGCCATATACGCCACCTCGTTTTTATTTTGTACCACGGCATACGCTGCAGCCGCGGCCACGGCCGTTTTGCCGGAGCCCACATCGCCTTCCAATAGACGCGACATCGGAAAATCTTTTCCCATATCGTCTAGGATAGTTGTGATTGATTTTTTTTGAGCATTCGTCGGTTCAAAAGGCCTGCCTGCCGGTGAGGCAGGGAAACGCTTTAAAAAATTCTCCACCTCTTTTGGATTTTTCCCGACCGCGAAAGATTTATTTTTTCGGTATTCGAATTTGTCGTGCTGGCGTTTCAGTTGAATGCAAAACACTTCTTCAAAAGCGAATCTTTTGCGCGCGGACTCGGCATCTTTTTTATTTTTTGGTTTGTGAATCCAAACCAGCGCTGTTTTCAGCGTCGGCAGGTGATATTTTTTTAAAATTTCTTCCGGAATATAGTCGGCGATATTTTCCAGAGTTTTTTCTTTTAGAATTTTCTCAATTGCGTGGTAAAACCACTTAGAAGTAATGCCGCGCGTTTCCGGGTAAACCGGATAAGAAAAACCGGTATTTTCTACCCCACTTTTCGCGAAAATTGTATCGTGTGAATCGATCAGCATCTCCGGCATTTTTTCAAATTCTGGATTGACGAGATAAATCCCACTTCCCCCCTGGGTCACTCTGCCGGTCAGTTTTACGCTCTCGTTGTTCTTTAGCATTTTCGCGAGATATGCCTGATTGAACCAGATTATTTTTATTTTCCCCGACAAATCTTCTATTTCGCCCTCGGCCATCGGGATCCTAGAGCGGAAAGCTTTTTTGGTTTTGAGTTTAGAAACTTTGCCGTAAATGGTAGCCATATCACCGGGAACCAATTTCTCTATTTTCTTGACGATGCTCAAGTCGCTATAGCGGGCCGGGAAGTGAAATAGCAGGTCCGCCACGGTAAAAATTTTAAGCCGCCTCAAGGCCTTTTTTTGATTTTCATCCAAACGAAACTTAACCTCCACTCGGTCGTGCAATTCCATGCGGAGGGTGTGGGACTTGAACCCACAGAGGATTTTAAGGTCCTCACGGATTAGCAATCCGTTGCCTTACCATTCGGCGCAACCCTCCACGTTTTCACACTTTAGCACACTTCTGCATTTTTTCCATTTTTCATTTTGTTGTAAGGAGTATAATAAGAGCATGGAACCCCTGGCGTCCAAAATACGCCCGAAAAATCTGGATGAGTTTGTGGGCCAAGAGCATCTGGTCGGCCCGAAAGGCCCTTTGCGCGTAGCCATAAAAGAAAAGCATCTTTTCTCCTTTATCTTCTGGGGTCCGCCCGGCGTGGGCAAGACCACACTGGCGCGCATTTATGCAAAAGCGCTCAATGCCGATTATCACGAACTCTCGGCGGTTTCCGCCGGCAAGGAAGATATCCGGGCGATTGTGGAGAGCGAAGGCGCGCTTTTTGGCCCCAAGATTTTGTTTTTGGACGAGATTCACCGTTTCAATAAAGCCCAGCAGGATTATCTTCTGCCAGCAGTGGAGTCCGGCAAACTTACACTCATCGGTGCCACAACTGAAAATCCCTCTTTTGAAGTTATCGCTCCGCTCCTCTCGCGTTGCCGGGTCTTTGTAATGGAAGAACTCAAGGCGGAGGAAATGAAAAAAATAATTGTTCGCTTGCCGGTACAGGCGGGCGCGCGTTACAAAATTCCCACCGACGCCCTGGATTGGGTGGTTGCGATGGCCGCGGGCGACGCACGCCAAGCAATCGCCGTTCTGGAAAATACGATGCAGCTCTACGGCAAGATTACGACGGACAACCTAAAGCGCACCCTGCAGTCGAAGTTCCTGCACTATGATAAGAAGGGTGAAGAGCATTACAATACGATTTCCGCCTTCATCAAGAGCATGCGCGCCAGCCAGCCCGATGCGGCGCTCTACTATTTGGCGCGGATGATTGAATCCAGCGAAGACCCGAAATTTATCGCGCGGCGAATGGTCATCTTTGCTTCGGAAGATATCGGTATGGAAGATCCCGAAGCGTTGCCACTGGCTAATGCGGTTTTCCGCGCGGTGGAAACTATCGGCTATCCGGAAGCGGGCATCAATCTTTCGCACGGCGCGATTTACCTTTCGTTGGCGCCCAAATCCAAAGCGGCCTATTATGCATACCTAGAAGCGATGGCGGACGCGAAAGAACATGGCAATCTGCCCGTTCCGCTTAAAATCCGCAACGCGCCGACCAAGCTGATGAAAGATTTGCAATACGGCGAAGGTTATGAAAAATACACCAAAGAGGATTTACTGCCGGAAAAGCTTAAAGGTCGGAAGTATTGGAAAGGCAGGTCGAGTAAGGATTAATGTTAGAATAAATAAGATGGACATTCAACGCCCTCAATCCAAACAGCCGATTCCGCCGCACGCCAAGCGGGTTTTCCAGGGCGTGATTTTTGATGTCTATCAATGGGAACAGGAGATGTTTGACGGCACGCGGGCAATTTTTGAAAAATTGAAACGTCCGGACACGGTGGTAGTGTTTCCGGTTTTACCAGATGGCAAAATAATTTTAACCGAACAGGAACAGCCGGGCAGAGGGTCGTTCCTTGGTGCTGCCGGTGGCAGAATAGATAACGGCGAAGATGTTTTGACCGCTGCCCGGCGGGAACTTTTGGAAGAGAGCGGCTACATCGCGGAGGAATTTATTCTATGGGATGCCCGGCATCCGACCTCCAAGATTGATTGGGTTATCTACACCTTCGTGGCGAAAAAAATAAAAAAAATTTCCGAATCGGCCTTGGATCCGGGCGAGCAAATAAAATTGAGACCGGTAACCCTGGATGAATTTATTGAGCTAAGCACGGATGAAAAATTTATGGAAAAAGAGATTGTGACTCAACTTTTGGAGGCGAAATATAATCCCGAAAAAAGAAAGAAGCTCGAAGAGTTATTCCGACCCTAAACTTTTTTGATAATGCCGCAGGCGAGGCGCGGACCACCGGAAATGCCGGAGCCGTGTGCGCCGCCTTTGTATGGGTCAGGATTGCCGTGGACCATTAGGGCGCTACCGACGCCGGAGAGGATGCATAATTGTCCTTCAGATAAAGTGACGCGGGTAGTAATGGCCTCCAACACACCCTTGCCATTTTCGTCAATCACAATATTCGGCAAGTCGCCGGCATGAAAGGGATGATTAACATCCGGGTCGGGATTGCCGGCCGGCCCGGGGTCAAAATGTCCGCCGGCGCAGGAAAAGTGTCCCTCACAGGAGCCCTTTTCGTGAATATGCACGGCATGGAGTCCCGACTTTAAATTGACGAGGTCGCCAGAAAGTTCCAACACGATTTTAACCAGCCGCTGGGTGCCGAATTCGTATTCGGTGAACATCGCCTGGCCGGTTATACTGTCGCCAGACATTTTCGCCTGCGCTTGCATAATAATTTTACCTTCGGTTGAAAATAAGTTTGTCATATATGTATGGTATCAAAATTTGCCCCCAAAAACACCCCCGTGGTATAATATTCAGGTCGATCATTAGCAATATAAATTACAAACAATGCTATGAAAGGAACCCACTAAAAGTTTATTCTTTTGATATTATAATAAAGAGACAGCTTAGCTGTCTCTTTCCGGTTTATGGCAACTTTTAACGAACCTCATTTTAGAAAAAGTTCCTGTTCTTACTGTGGCGACGCTCCGGTTAGCCACGCCCTTTTTTACTTTGACAGCTTGCTGTCCGCTTGGCTGGGGGCGCACATCGACTGGGTCGCGCGGCGCGCGCCGAACTTTTTAAAAACTTTTGCCGATTGGTTGCCGGTTTTTACTTTTAAGACCTTCGCTTTTCTCGGACTCGCGAAATTTTCCTCCGACTTAAGCAAGGTGAAAACTTTCCGCTCAAGGGTTGTTTGGGAAGAGGCCTTGCGCCGGGGCATCAGGATGGAACAGCTGATTCTTTTCGGCAAGCCGATGGAATATTATCGCGCTTTTTTATCCGGTCGGGAGATTTTTTTCCAAAGTTTGCCAATTCCGTCCCGATATCTGGAATTTAAAGATGACTGGGATAATAAATTTGTTTTGAAGGAAAAATTTTCACAACTCTCGTTGCCAATCCCTTTTTACCGCCTGTTGCCGATTTTTCAGCGCGAAAAGTTGAAAAAAATTTTTTCAACTATGCCAAAACCATTAATTGTAAAACCCAAACTGGGTTCGCGGGGCAGGCATACCACAACCAACATCAATACTTTGGAAGAATTTTTATCAGCGGTTAAAATTTCACAAAGCATTAGTCCGCATCTTATTGCCGAAGAACATTTATCGGGCTATGTTTGCCGGGCAACTTTAGTCGGCGACCAATTAGTTGGATTTTTTAGGGCCGAAGCGCCGAAAATAGTGGGGGATGGAATAAAAACCGTGCGCGAATTAATTAAAATACGGGACGAAAAACGTCCCCCTCGAGTGGAACCGGTGCTTCTCGGCAATGAACTAAACAATCACATCCGCCGGTCCGGATTTTCCTTGGACGATATTTTACCCGCCGGTTTTTCACTTTCTCTTTATCACCGCGCCGGCCGGCTTTTCGGCGGTCTCACCAAAGAAATGTTGTCGGATCTGCACCCAAGTTTTGTTCCGATTTTTAAAAAGGCAATGCGAACCACCGGACTGATGGTGGCGGGTTTTGATTCAATTATTCCGGACCCAACTCAACCGGCCGACTCACAGCATTGGGGGATTATTGAATGCAACACATTGCCTTTTATTGATTTGCATTATTACGCGTTGGAAGGCAAACCGCAAAATATTGCCGGAATGATCTGGGATTTGTGGAAATAATTTGAATCCCTAGGGATTAATGCGCAATGGTAAAAGCGATAACTTTTCGCGCGCCGGCTTCTTTCAACACTCGGCGCGCTTCCGAGAGCGTAGCGCCAGTCGTTAAGATATCATCAATAAGAATTATATTTTTACCTCGGACGAATTCACTTGTCTCAACCGCAAAAGTTCCGCGCATGTTTTTTAATCTTTCCCGTCGGTCCTTAATTCTCGCCTGATGCTCAGTGTCTTTCGGTTTTTTTAAAATATTATTTTCTAATTTCAGATATCTGCCTTGACGCATTTCATTAATTTTAATCAATTCCCGGCAAATCAATTCCGCCTGATTAAATCCGCGCTCCCGATATCTTTTGCCGGACAGGGGAATAGGGATTAAAATCGGTTGGGAAAAATTTTCCATCGGGCCGAGTTCCGCCAATTCTTCAGAAATTTTCTCATAAAGAATTTCCGCGAAAATGCCAGCCAATCTCTTTTTGCCTTGGTATTTAAAAAGCCACAATGATTTTTTAATCCCCGGGTGCCGATAATCATACAGGGGGAAAATCCATTTAGCACTTTCTCGTTCCGCCGCCGGAATGGCAGTAAGGCAGGACAAACAGAGTTCCGGCCCCCGCCGCTCGCAAATCGCGCACTTTGGGGGAAAGACAATAGAAAAGATAGTGTTCAAAAAGCTCATATATGTTATACTTTAGGAGTATTTTAGCATACCAATGGCTAATTTATTTAAGAACATATTTTCCGGTTTCAAAAAAATCAAGCCGATGGGCGGCCGGGATGGCACGGCCATCGGCGTTGACATCGGGGCTTCGGCGATCAAAGTGGTGGAAATTAAGAAGAAGGGTGGCCGGGCGTTGTTGGAAACCTACGGAGCAATTGCGCTCGGACCCTATGCCGATTTGGAAGCCGGTCGCGTGACCAACTTGCCGATTGAAAAAACCATGGTGGCGCTGAAGGAAGTTCTCAAACAGTCCGGAGTCAGCGGCGCTAATTTGGCTTTGGCACTACCTATTCAATCCAGCTTGATTTTCACTTTGGAATTGCCGGCGCAAGTCGGGGCGGACCAGTTGGCGACCATTGTGCCCACCGAAGCCCGGAAATACATACCGGTACCCATTACCGAGGTGTCCATCGATTATTTTATTTTACCGAAGAAGGAAGCATCTTTCGAAGAAATGAATTCGCCGGAATCCTCGGCTGATGGCGCGGGCAAGTTGAACGTGTTGGTTGTTGCGACCCAGAAAGACGCGATTGCCAAGGCCCACTCCGTCGTGGCCGAGAGCGGCTTGACCGCTTCTTTTTTTGAAATAGAAATTTTTTCTTCCATTCGCGCGAACTTTGAACATGAGCTTTCGCCGGTGCTCTTGATCGATTTCGGGGCGGCGCATACCAAGCTGGCGCTGGTGGAATTCGGCATGCTCAAAAGCTATCATACGATTGATCGCGGCTCAGCCGACATTTCGAATGCCATTGCTCAGTCCCTCAACCTGCCATTCAGCGAAGCGGAAAAGATGAAAAAAGAGTTCGGGCTTTTTGGCAACCCGGCGGACAAGAATGTTGCCGATATCATCAAAGTGCACATCGACTACATCTTTTCGGAAACGAATAATGTTCTGTTGGGCTACGAGAAAAAATACGGAAGAACCGTCAGCAAAATAATATTTACCGGCGGAGGTGCATTACTCAAAGGACTTCCGGAGGTCGCCGCCAACAATTTCCGGGCGGAAATAGAAATCGGCCATCCTTTCACCAAAGTCGCCGCGCCGGCCTTTTTGGATAAAGTGCTCGCCACGATGGGACCGGAGTTTGCGGTCGCCCTCGGACTCGCGCTTCGGCAACTGCAGTAAAACTGCGGAGTTATACACAATTGGCTTCATTTAAAGTTTCGTTTATTGTATAATTGATAGAACAGATGGAACAGGATTTCCAAACATCTTTCATACCCAAAAAGCCCATTGTCCCAGAGCGGGCGGTAGCGACCAAACCGGTGGGGTCGTTGTTGGTTGTTGCTCTGTTAATTTTGTTCACCGTGCTCATCGCCGCTGGCGGACTTTATTTCTACAAAGGATTGACGCAAAAGAAAAAAGAGAGTATGGAAAAAAATCTGTTGGTGGCGCAAGCCCGTTTTGAGCCGGCCCGTATCGCGGAGCTGCAGGTGTTGGATAAGCGTTTACGCGCGGGCGCCGAGATTCTTGCCAACCACATCGCTGTCACTCCTATCTTTGAGGCGCTCCAGGCATTGACGTTAAAGACCGTTCGTTTCACCAATTTTAGTTTTGAACTAGGCGAAGACCGGAGTATACCGATTCGAGTGGCAATGTCTGGTATGGCCGTGGGCTACCGCTCCATTGCATTACAGTCCGATTTGCTCGCGAAAAACAAAAGTTTCCTGGAGCCGATTTTTTCCAATTTAACGCTGGATAAAAGCGGGAATGTTTTGTTTGATCTGGAATTTTCGGTCGATCCTTCTTTTCTGAATTATCAGCGCACGCTGCCGGCAGGAAGTTAATTTAAATTTTATGCGACTGGCCTTACCCTTAATCTTAATAGTCATAGCCATTGCGGTGTTTTTCATTTTCGTAACTCCACTCTACGACGAATTTTCGGTGTTACGCGGAGAGGTGGCTGCTTACGACCAGGCCTTAGGAAACTCCAAAGCACTGGAAGACGAGCGGGACAAGTTGACCGCCCAATACAGCTCTTTTCTCCGGGAGGATTTGGTTAAGTTGGAAAAGCTCTTGCCGGGGAATGTGGACAACATCCGTCTCATTTTGGAAATAGAGCAACTGGCATCTCCTTATGGCATGCTGCTGCGGAATGTGCAATACAATGCCGAAACCAGCTTACCGGCTACCGGTGCCGCTGCGCCGGCGGGAATAAGACGAGAAGCCCGCAAGGACTATGGGATTCTGGAATTGGAATTTACCACTTCCGGCAGTTACAGCGATTTTCTGAATTTTATTCGAGATTTGGAAAATAATCTGCGGATTGTTGATATCTCGGCCGTCGACTTTTCTTCGGAGGTTGGAACCAGTATCAATAAGACCATCGCTTCCGAAATTTACGACTATAACATAAAGATTAAAACCTATTGGCTAAGAAATTAGAATTATTATGCCCAAAGTGAAAAATATAATTATCTTTGTGAGTCTGGCGGTGGCGCTTTTTGCCGGCTACTTCTTTTTTCTAAAACCGTCGAATGAAGAGCAAGCAACTCTAACCTCTTCCACACCGAATCCTTTGCCGAGCGCGGGGAGTATCCCCGACGCTGCTGTCAGCCAAGGAGTCGAGGCCGGAAATTTTCTCTCTCTCCTTCTGAATGTACAAACCATCAAGCTGAATGGCGCCATTTTTTCGAGTCCTGCTTTTCGTAACCTCCGCGATTCCAGCATTGAGCTGGTCCAGGATGGCACCGAAGGTCGTCCGAATCCTTTCGCTCAACTTGGTTTGGATGCTCCAGCTCCAGCTCCAGCTCCAGCTCCAGCTCCAGCTCCAGACAGCGTTCCTGACCAGGGTGTCGACGAAGACGAGAATGCATTACCGGAAGACCCATCTCTATAGGCGAGAGAAATTTCAATTATGAGTTTTTTAGAAGAATTGGTTCAAAAAGGCATAATCACTAAAGGCCAGATCGGCGATGTCAAGAATCGTGCCCGAGAGGCGTATCAGGGCGACCTTGACGCGGCGCTCACTGAATTAGGCGTGCCGGAAGAGAAGCTCTTGGAAGCGAAGGGGCAATATTTAGGTCTGCCGGTAAAAAAAGTAGACCTGGAAGATATGTCCTTTACCACCCTTAAATACGTTTCCGAAGATTCAGCCGAGCACTATCGTTTCGTACCCTTGGAACTCAAGGACGGAGTGCTGGAAGTGGGCGTGCGGGATCCGGAAAACATCCAGGCGATGGATGCGCTCCAATTCATTTCCACCAAAGTGGGCATTCCTTTCAAAATTTATCTTATCTCCAAAAGTGATTACGAAAACGTGCTTCAGGCCTATCGGGGTTTGGAAAGCCAGGTAGGCGAAGCGCTGGAAGAATTAAGTCAGGAGGAGATGGCCGAAGCGCAGAGCTTGAGTCCGGAAAATTTAAGCAAAGAAATAAAAAATCTGAAACCCGGCGCCGAGCAGAAGATAGTTGAAGACGCGCCAGTCATAAAAATCGTCGCCGTTATTTTGCGCAACGCCCTTGAGGGCAACGCGTCGGATATTCACATCGAGCATACCGGCGACAAAATCAAGGTGCGTTTCCGCGTGGACGGCATGTTGCATACCACCATCACCCTACCGCCGAACGTTTATGCCGGGGTGGTAGCCCGGGTGAAAATTTTGGCGAAATTGCGCTTGGACGAAAAACGCAAGCCGCAAGATGGTTCTTTCAGCGCCAACATTGATGGACGCAAAATTGATTTTCGCGTTTCTACGATGCCGGCTTATTATGGCGAAAAAGTCGTAATGCGAATTCTTGATTCGGAAAAAGGAGTAAAACCTATGGACCAGTTGGGATTGTCGGAAGTTAACCTGCAGATAATTCGTGAAGCCATCAAACGCCCCTATGGATTGATTCTAATTACTGGTCCGACCGGTTCAGGAAAATCAACCACCCTGTATTCCATGATGAATGAGCTGGATAAGGAAACAAGCAACATCATTTCTCTGGAAGACCCCATTGAATATCATATGCCGGACATCAATCAATCGCAGATGATGCCGGAAATCGGCTACACTTTCGCCTCCGGTCTGCGTTCTATCTTGCGTCAGGACCCGGATATCATTATGGTCGGGGAGATTCGCGACAAGGAAACCGCCCAGCTGGCCATTCAGGCCGCTCTGACCGGACACTTAGTGTTGTCCACCCTGCACACCAATTCGGCCGTGGGTGCGATTCCGCGTTTGGTGGATATGGGCGTGGACCCTTACCTAATTGCGCCCACCCTGATTGTTTCCATCGCCCAGCGCTTAGCCCGATTGATTTATCCTGCTTCACGCAAAGAGATACCGATGGACGAGAGTGTTCGCACTCAGGTGGCGGAACAATTGCGGGATCTGCCGGAGAAATTCAAACCCCCGATTGGCGACAAGATGTATGAAGTCGTGCCTTCGCCGGAATGTCCGTCCGGTACCCGCGGGCGTATCGCGGTCTTCGAGATGTTCAAGGTGGATAAGGAAATGCAAACCGTCATCTTGAAAAATCCGGTGAATTCGGAAATTTATCGGGTGGCCCGCAAGAACGGCATGCTGATAATGCGGGAAGACGCAATGCTCAAGTCGCTCCAAGGCCTAATTCCTTTTACCGAGGTTTATAATTTTAACAACGAAACGGACTAAACGTGGTATAATTATAGATATGGAGAAAAAGAAAATTCTGATAGTGGACGACGATAATTTTCTACTGGATATGTACGCGCTCAAATTCAGCCAGAATGGTTTCGAGGTGCATACGGCGCAGAGCGGCATCGCGGTGCTGGAGAAACTGCGCGGTGGACTGACCCCGGACGTTATTCTGATGGATATCATCATGCCGGAAATGAACGGCCTGGAGGCACTGGCGCAAATCAACAGCGAACAATTGTGTCCGCAGGCCGTGAAAATAATTTTGTCAAACAAAAGCGAACAGAAAGACATTGAAGAGGGAAACCGTTTAGGCGTGGCGGGTTACATTGTCAAAGCGAATTCTACGCCGGTGGAGGTGATCGAACAGGTGGTCAAGATTTTAGCAGCTAGAGGAACGGTGGCGCAATAATATAATGGACTACAAAAAAGAACTCGAAGAACTCATTTTAAATGTTATTCGCGAAAATGGCTCGGATTTGCATTTGGGTGCCGGTCGGGTGCCGGCCATTCGCGTGACGGGCGAACTCATCTTTCTGGCCAAGCACCCGCCCCTGACCCAGGAAGACGCGCTGGGATTTTTAGCTGAGGTTTTGGAAAAAAAGAAGATTGAAAGTTTCAAGGAAAATCTAGAGGCCGATTTTTCTTATGATTTTCGTGGCGAAGCCCGGTTGCGCGGTAACGCCTTTTTTCAAAAAGGACTGATGAATATGGTTTTCCGGTTGGTGCCCAAAGTCCAAAGCATCGCCGAATTGAAACTGCCGCCGATTTTGGCAGATTTGGCCCGCAAGAAACAAGGTTTTTTCCTGGTAGTCGGGCCGGTCGGACAGGGCAAGTCCACCACCCTTTCCGCGATGATTAATGTGATTAACAACGAACAGGCACGCCACATTGTGACCATTGAGGACCCGATTGAGCATATGTATACCGCCAACAAGTCCATTATCAACCAGCGCGAAGTGGGCATCGATACCAAAGATTTCCACGTGGCGCTGAAGCAGGCCTTCCGCGAAGATGTAAATGTCATTATGATCGGTGAAATGCGCACACCCGAAACTATTTCCACGGCAGTCACCGCGGCCGAGACCGGCCACTTAGTGCTTTCAACTCTGCATACCAATAATGCTTCGCAAACCATTGACCGTATCATTGATTCTTTCCCTGGCAATCAACAAGACCAAATTCGCACCCAACTAGCCGCCTCCTTGCTCGGTATTTTTTCTCAGCGGCTGGTACCCCGGATTGCCGGCGGATTAATTCCGGCCTATGAACTGCTTCTGAATAACAACGCGGTATCGAATCTGATCCGCGAGAAGCGCACGCACGAGATTGACGTGGTCATCGAGACCGGTATGGAATCCGGCATGGTCAGTTTGAACCATTCATTACTGGAACTAGTGCGTTCGGGAGAAATTTCTATCGAGAATGCTTACCAATTTTCGCTTAATCCCAAGGGTTTGGAGCGATCCATTTAATCTATTACGCGTATGCTTTTCAAATACGTAGCCATTGATCAACAGAGCGGCAGCAACAGAGAAGGCGAAATTGATGCGCCCAATAAAGACATTGCCATTAGCGGCCTACAACGCCGGGGATTGGTAGTTATTTCCTTAAAGGAGGAAGGAGAGAAAAAATCGCTCTTGCGGATGTCTTTCTTCGATCGGGTCAAGCCCAAAGAAGTAGTAATCCTTTCTCGACAGATTGCAACTTTGTTTGCAGCGGAGGTCTCCGCGCTGAAAGCATTCACCATGATGGCGGTTAACAGCGAAAGTAAATTATTGGGACGGAAACTGACCCAGGTGCGCGATGACCTGGAAGCCGGAGTGGCCATCTCGGCCGCATTGTCTCATCACCCAGATGTCTTCTCTAGTTTTTATGTGAACATGGTGAAAGTCGGGGAAGAGACCGGCAAACTGAACGAAACCTTTTTGCATCTCGCGGAATATTTGGACCGGCAGTATGCGCTTACTTCCAAAACCAAGAACGCGCTGATTTATCCCGCCTTCGTCGTCATTACTTTTTTCATCGTGATGGGACTGATGTTCACGATTGTCATTCCGAAACTGTCGGCGATTATTCTGGATTCCGGCCAGGCGGTGCCACTCTTCACCAAGATAATTATCGGGCTGTCTCAATTTTTTGTGAGTTATGGAATTTTCTTTCTGATTTTCTTGGTGCTGTTGGCTATCTGGGTCTGGCGGCTTACAGCGACTCCTCGGGGCCAGGTATATCTGGATACTCTCCGCTTGTCCGTGCCGGCGGTGGGCGACCTTTATCGCAAACTTTATCTTTCTCGCATTACCGATAACCTGAATACCATGCTTTCCTCTGGTGTGCCGATTGTTCGAGCTATCGACATAACGGCGGAAGTGGTAGGTAGTATCGTTTACCGAGATTTACTGAAGGAAGTGGCGGAAGGTGTGAAATCCGGCTTAGTGCTTTCCGCGGCTTTCCAACGGCACCACGAAGAAATTCCCGGCATCCTGGTACAAATGATTCAAGTGGGCGAGGAGACCGGCTCGCTCGGCTCCATCTTAAAAACGATGACCGACTTTTATCGGCGGGAAGTGGACGATGCGGTGGATACCCTGGTGGGGTTGATTGAACCGGTGATGATTGTGGTTTTGGGTTTTGGGGTGGGAATTTTACTGGTTTCCGTTTTGGTGCCGATTTACAATATGGCTGGCGGCATTAGCTAGAGGTTAAAAATACTTACGCGGGGTGCCTGCAGGGTAGTGAGCTTTGCTCTACTACCCTGTGGATAACTTCCTTGCCCTCAAAAAATCCTGCGGTGTTATAATATAACCATAAAAACAAGTCGAAATTATTATTATTTTTAGCAATAAATTATGAAGAATTTAAAGAAAGGTTTTACGTTGATTGAGCTTTTGGTGGTCGTGGCCATCATTGGTGTCTTGGCGTCGGTGGT
>Ga0209541_10006558_pt1 | contig 19792 bp, 28 predicted proteins | sample RifCSPlowO2_01_FD_184027 | JGI IMG/M metagenome (GOLD analysis project Ga0209541, IMG submission 184027) | Groundwater microbial communities from Rifle, Colorado - Rifle CSP2_plank lowO2_0.1 (SPAdes) (version 2) | ecosystem: Environmental > Aquatic > Deep subsurface > Groundwater | place... | reverse complement strand
GACAAGCGGCAATATCGTGTTGCGAAGCACGGTCGCGCGCGGAAGAAGATTGAACGATTGAAACACGAAACCGATTTTATCGTTTCTGATATCGGCGAGCTCGTCATCGGAAAGTGTGGAGACATCTTTGCCGTCAAGCAAGTATGTGCCGCTTGTTGGAGAATCGAGCGCGCCCAAAATATGCATGAGCGTTGATTTGCCCGATCCCGACGGCCCCATAATGGCGATGAATTCCCCGTCGTTGATTTTGAAGCTTACGCCGCGGAGCGCTTGAAATTCAATATCGCCCGTTTGATATGTTTTTGTAATATTTTTGATATCAATCATGATTTGCTGAATTCACCGCGAGAACCTAACGCCCGCGCGGAGCACCAAAAAGACTGGGCGCCTGCTGTGTGGTGGCTTGGCTCGTACTTGTAATTGTGCGCGTGACAACTTGGTCGCTTTCTTTGATGCCAGAAATAATTTCCGTTGACGTGTCGTTCGAAATGCCGATTTCTACTGTTTGTTGGCGCGGAGGATTTGCGGATGCGGCACCTTGGCTTGATTGGCTTTCTGCGAGCGGTGAGTCAAATATTTCTACATAATGCTCTTCTCCGCGCGATTTTACGGCGCTATTTGGAACCATAAGCGTATCTTGTTTTATATCGGTAACAATTGCCGCGCTCACGCTCATGCCTGGTTTTACACGATCGTCTTGAGTATCAAAGCCGATTTTTACGGCGTAGGTGACAACACCCTGTGTTACGGTACCGACCGTATCGATCTCTGCGACCGATCCGGCGATCGTTAGCCCCTCGACCGCATCAAACGTAAGCGTGGCTTTTTGTCCAATTTTTATTTTTGCTGCATCAACCTCGTTGAGCGAAATCTCGGCAAGTTTTTGTTTTGTGATAAGCGTGGCTGCTATAGTGCCGCTTGTAATTGAATCGGATTTCTTTATGTCTATTTTTGCGATCGTGCCGTCGAACGGCGCGCGGATGTAATAATCGGCAAGTTTCTCTTTGGCATCGAGGAGCGCATTTTCGCGCTGTTTAACAGTTAATTCTGCAGATTTGAGGTCGAGTGCATCAGTGCCAGCGCGAAGTTTCTCGAGCGATTCGGTGTTTTCCGCAATCGAGCGGTCTGCGTTCACGATCGCGTCTTTGTCGCTTTTGATTGTATTTTTTGCATCAAGCAGATCGAGCAAGTGAGTATTTGTTTTTCCCGTATATGTATTGAGAGTCGATAAATGTGTGTCTGCGATCGTTGAGGGTCTCAAGTTGTGTGCGGTGAGCACGTCTTTGTAAAACTGAATAAAATTGTTTGAACTTTTTGTTGCCTCGGCGATACTTTTTGTTGTCTCGTATGTCTCATCGATAAGCGACTCGATGGTTTTTGTATCCGATGACCGGTTTGCGGATTTATAGTTCTGGAAGTTTTTATCGTAGGCATTGCGTGCGACGCTGTATTTGTTTGAGGCGTCTAGCTTATATTCATCTATTTTTGTGTCATATTGATATGTGGCATTGGCATAATAATCTATATTCCATTGGCCGTTTGTTCCAAGGCCGGTTGTGTTTGAAAAGAGGAGGTCTTGCAGTCCGGTTATAATAGTTGGTAAGTCAAGAAAGACGTTTGAGACAGTATTGAACGCGTCGTCGTACGCTTTTTTCAAATCATCTTCGGCTTTTTGTTTCGACTCTTTTGATCGAGCAAGCGTGTTTTCTGTTTGCAAGATTGAAAGATTGTCGGCCGGTTTTCGCAGTTTTTCTAAAGAGAGCTTCGCGCTTTCAAGATTTGCTTCGGCATCCCGTACTGTTTTCTGTGCGTCTCTGGCATCAAGTTGTGCGATAAGCGCGCCGGCCCGCACTTCTTGGCTATTTTGCACGCCGATGAAGACAACCTCGCCCGATGCTTTTGGTTTTAGGTCAACTTGGTTTGATGCCGAAACTTGCCCACTGCCTGTTATAGATACGACGAGTGTGCCTTTCGCAGCTACCGTTGTCACATAGCGTGTTTCATCGGCAGTGCTTGTGAAAGATCCGTATGCCCAGTAGCCCAAAAGTGCAATGGCAATAACAGCGCCGGTACCCATGAACTTATGCATTTTGATAAATTTTTTTATTTTTTTCATATTTATTGTGCCGGTTGCAAGGGCGGCGGCACTATGCGAATAAGCCGGGCTTCGATCTGGCCCGAGTCGTTTGGAGTACCGATGACGACGACATAGTCATCTGTCTTGAGATCCGATGTTTTTACCGATTCCCGAAAATGCCGTACCGTCGTGTCGTCCTTGATCGTGATAATTTTTTCTACATTGTCCCGATCTTCTATAACAAGTGTCGGTAAATCGATTTTGATAATTTTACCGATTGTGCCATGTCCGCCGGGAAAGTCGCCCCTTCCAAAACCTCCTAACGGTCCTCCTTTGCGTTCGCCAAATGTGCGATGAAAGTTATCACCCATGCGGTAGGAAAATCTTGCTTTATGGTAGCCGACAAACATTCCCGCTTGGAAAATAAGCAGTGCTACGATAAGCGCGAGGATGCCGGAAATCGTGTACGATGTTTTTTTTGATCCGAAAAAATCTTTGAAACTCATAATTTAAATATTCTCGGCTGATAAAAATGCCCGACGCGCATTTTTTATGGTTAATGCCGCTGATCCAAAAAGAGCAAGAATTGCAGAAAGAAGAACGGTCGCGCCGAAAACCGGCGCCGATTCGGCAAGTGTCAACGCGAATTCTTTCCAATACACAACTGCAATGCCGCTATCTGAAAATACGATCGAGAGATATTGTGAGAATCCAGATTGTGAAAATTCACTCGCCGCGTATTGATAAGCTGGGATTAAGGCGACAACCGAAGCAAGCGCCGTAGTTCCGAGCAACGCAAACCGAATCCGCGCGGCTCGGATCTTTTCGCGCTCAATTCGCGCCAAGATATTTCCATAAAGCCGCTCGGGCGGCTCAAAATTATACTCCTGCGCCATGAGTACTTATACGAGCGAGCCGCTTAATTTGGTGCAAGCAGGGCTTGTAACGCGTGTTGACAAAAATACTAAAATATGCTTATCTGAATCAGCACCGATTGTTCTTTGAGTTAATCTGTAGTAGCCAATAGCAATGATGCTTGTCATTTCTGCTGGCTGCTACAGGATTACAGCGATGTCTAGAAAGGAGGCTCGTCATGCCAAGGCCTTGATGGATTTTTCTTGATCGGTCACTAGCCGCATCTTTTTTCAATGTCATGGCTCTCTTCCTGAGATGCGGCCCAACCGCATCGCTTAAGGAGGAAGTCATGAGACCGTACAGACAGCGCTACAGCGTGCAGGATTTCGAGAGGATCCGCCGCGAGAAGCAGGAGGCAGTCAAGCGTTCCCTGCTGGACTACATCGGGGGCCAAATCCGGTTCGTGCAGCATTCGCGCGGACAGGAGTCTGTAACCATTCTCGCGGAGATCGAGGAGATCTCCTGCCGCGGTAGCACCTGCATGCTCAAGGTGTCAAACATGCGGGAGCGGCTGCGGGACAACTTCGGTCCGTGGTCACCGATCTCGCAGACGACCGAATTAATTCTCAACCTCAACGCAGTCGGTCGAATCGAGCACCACCACGGCCGCCTCTCGTTCAACTACATCGACGAATCACCACTTCTGCTCGACTCGTGTCAGGTGTCGTTCTGGCCATCGGACGCACCATACGAGCAGGTCAGCAGGTAGGGGCTACCCTACACGCCCGGTCATCTCTTCGGAGATACACCGGGCCTTTTCATTTCAATATTATATTGAACTGGCAAGTTTTTACTTGGAGGTTGAACCTCCAAATCAAGTGAGGAGTTTTTGTAGTGCTAGAAGTGCTCTTCGGTATTGGCTTTTGACGGTATTGATAGATTTACCAAGTTGGGCGCTGATTTCAGCAAATGTAAGATCGCTTTCGTGGTGCAATGTGAATACTTCTTGATAGGCGGGCGAGAGTTTGCCAAGCACTGGCTCTACCAGTATCGTGGAGTAAGTAGAGCTAACTTTCATTTTTACCTAATTTTATGCTTGTTTTTATAGATGATTCTGGAGATCCGGGCTTCAAATTCGAAAAAGGCTCAAGCAGGTATTTTATAGTGCTCATCTTAATTTTCGATGATGAGCTCGAAGCTGAAAAAACAGCGGTGGCGATCAAAGAATTGCGCCGCGATCTTGGATTCCCGGATAATGTAGAGTTCAAATTTCATAAATCATCAAAAGATGTACGTACGAAGTTTTTGCAAGCGGTCAATCCTTTTAAATTTCGAGTGAGAGCTTTAGTCGTTGATAAAACTCTTATTCGGAGCCAAGAGCTGCAAACAAATAAAAATTCATTCTACGGCTACGCAATCAAAACCGGATTAAAATATACTGGAGGATCAGTATTGAATGCAAAGATAAGAATAGATGGTAGCGGAGATAGAATTTTCCGTAAAAGCTTTTTATCGTACTTGAGACGTCAGTTAAACTCGCGAGAGCAGAGAATTATGAAGAACTGTAGATTGGTCGATTCTAAAGGAAATGTTCTTGTCCAAATGGCTGATATGATTGCCGGTAGCGTGAGAAGATTCTACGACGAAGACAAGCCAGACCATAAAATGTATAAGGCGATTATCAAAAAACACATTGAGGATGAATGGCAGTTTAAGTAACAAAAAACAGCCCTTTTGGGGCTATTTTCAACCACGTTCCTATGCTGGTTGTCCCAGCCACGCCGCCGTCCGGCGACAGTTCGGAATACAGGTTTTTGTATTTTGATTGTAGACGAAGCGATAACTATTGTCAATTGGTTTATACACAGTGCTTCTTACTTGGAGGTTCCACCTCCAAATCAAGTGAGCAGTTTTTGTAGCGTTAAAAGCGCTCTTCGGTACTGACTTTTGACGGTATTTATGGATTTTCCGAGCCGGGCGCCGATTTCATCAAACGTGAGATCGCTTTCATGGCGCAATGTGAATACTTCTTGATAGGCGAGCGAGAGTTTGCCGAGCGCGCTCTCAAAAAGCGTTTGCCTCTCCGCGCGCGCGGCAAGCTCGTCAGGTAGTGGCGCTGGATCGGCGAGTGTGTCAAGAAACGGATTTTTGCCGTCGGCAATCTCGAAATCCGAAAACACAAAACTTTTCTTTTTGCGAAGCGAGTCGATCGCCGTATTTCGCGCGATTGTAAAAAGCCATGTTTTAAAATTCTGGTCTTGATTGTAGCGCTTGAGATTTTTCCACATTTTTACAAATGTTTCTTGCGTAATATCTTCGGCGTCCTGCGTATTTCTTACTAAACGATATACAAAATTATAGACCGGATTGATTTGTCTTTGGACCAAAAGAGCAAACGCGGCGTCGTTCCCGTTTAGATAGTCATCAATTAACTGTTTGTCGGTTATTTCCATGGCGTCTCTTCTCGTATATTGCCGCATTTGCCCCGATTTGACAATAAATAAAGGTCCGGACGTTATAGTTATATATTGGTTGGATATGCTATACTCGCAAACATGAAAAAGAGTTCGGTTCTTGTTACAGGTTGCGCAGGTTTTATCGGAAGTAATTTTGTTGCAGCCTTCGAAAAGCGTTTCCCGGATTTTCCGATTATTGGCATTGATGATTTTTCAACAGGTCGGCGGGAGGCGCTTTCGCCGCATATCACGTTTTATGAAGGATCAATTTGCGACGAGCGTCTTGTCGGAAAGATTTTTAGAAAACACAAGCCCAAATATGTTTTCCATTTTGCAGCATTACCACGCGTGTCTTATAGCGTTGAGTTTCCGGCGAAAACAACACTCGTCAACGTATATGGTACCGTTTTACTTCTTGAGCATTCCAGAGATTATAACGTGAAGCGTTTTATCTATTCATCTTCGTCTTCAGTATATGGCGGCGCAAAAAGGATGCCCACAAAAGAAAAAGAGAACCCGCCGAACCCTGTTTCTCCCTATGCGCTTGAAAAGTACGCGGGAGAACCCTTCTGCCGAATATTTAGCGGGCTTTATGGTCTCGACACAGTGAGTCTTCGGTATTTCAATGTTTTTGGTCCCGGACAATACGGCGACTCTTCTTATTCAACGGTAATATCCGCGTGGCTCGAAGGAACATATTTTCCGAAAAAAAGAAAAATTTTTCTGGAGGGTGACGGGAGACAATCGCGCGATTTTTGTTTTGTGGGGAATGTTGTTGATGCGAACATACAAGCTATGCGATTTCACGGAAAGTTTTCTGGCGAGGTATTTAATATTGCGGAGGGGCAAAGAACCAGTCTTCTTGCAGTCAAGAAAGCAATTGAGCAGATGACGAATAGGAAATTGTATTTGGAAAAACATCCTCCACGAAAGGGTGACGTGCGCCACACGCACGCAGATATTTCAAAAGCGAGGGAATGGTTTGGGTATAATCCAAAATTTGATTTCAAAACTGGCCTGGGTAAAACCGTTGAGTGGTATATGTTGCGCGCGGTAGAAAACGCACATTAATTTGATTACTTGAGTTTTGCATTGATTTATGCTATCTTTTAGGTATGGCGCGGACGAGAAACAGAGAATGGGAACAAAATCAGATCAATACGAATCTTGTGGGTTTTTTGGAGAACTACAATCAGAATATTCCTGGAGGTTTTCCGCGCGCGTCGGTTAAATCATTGAAAGAATTTCAAGTAGCGCACCCGCTCCTTTTCAAACATGGCGATGAGTGGTCCGTCGACCGGCATAGAAAAAGGTTGATGGATTGGCTTTCTTCGCATCGCGATGACTCATAGAAATAATCCTACTTTTTATGGTCTTGGCATAGCGCCCAAGCTTCTTGATATTATCGCGCACTTAAATTTTACTACTCCTACGCCGATTCAGGAAAAAGCAATTCCTGTTGCAATTGAAGGCAAAGACATCATCGGCATCGCGCAAACCGGCACCGGCAAAACTCTTGCTTTTGGCGTGCCGATGATCCAGCGTATCGCGCAGGCAAAAACGCAGGGCATTGTTATCTTGCCGACGCGCGAGCTTGCGTTGCAAGTAGATGAGACGCTTCATGCAGTTGGCCGCAGTTTGGGTTTGAAAACAGCCGTGCTTATCGGTGGCATGGCAATGAGGCCGCAGGTGCAGGCGGTTGCGCGCAGGCCGCATATTATCATAGGCACGCCTGGACGCATCATTGATCATCTTGAGCAAAAAACCCTCTTGCTCGATCGCATTTCAATTCTTGTTTTGGATGAGGCCGATCGCATGCTCGATATGGGTTTCATGCCGCAGATCAGGCAGATTTTGCACAAAATGCCGCGCGCACGGCAAACAATGCTTTTTTCGGCAACCATGCCGGATGATATTGTGCGCATTGCAACTCAACATATGAAGTTGCCCTTTCGCGTGGAGATTGCCCGTCCCGGGACTACCCCCGAGCGCGTGGAGCAGGAACTTTTTGTGGTAAAAAAAGATGAAAAGATCCGCTTGCTTGCGGCGGTGCTTACGCAATACCGCGGCACGGTTTTGATTTTTTCGCGCACAAAACATGGGGCTACAAAAATTACGCGAGCTGTCCGCGACATGAGTCACACGGCCGCCGAGATTCATTCGGGGCGGTCGCTCCCGCAAAGGCGCGCGGCGCTTGAAGGTTTTAAAACAGGAAAATACCGCGTGCTTGTTGCGACCGATATTGCGTCGCGCGGCATTGATGTGGTGGGGATTGAACTTGTGATCAATTATGATATTCCTGACAATCCTTCCGACTACATTCACCGCATCGGCCGCACGGGTCGCGCGGGGGAAGCGGGTCGCGCGATTTCATTTGCAACGCCCGAGCAGGGCGGTGCCGTTCGCGAAATAGAAAAGCTTCTGCAAACGCTTATTGCAATTTCAAAACTGCCCGAGCTTCCGGTTGTGCCGCGGCGCGGGCATCACGAACGGGTTAATGAGCGCGCATTTCCACAGCGGCCGTTTCATCACGCGCCTCACAGCAACCGCCCGCGCCGCGCGAGGCCATTTTTTCATAAATAGTGCTGGCGTTTTATACACTTCCGATATAATCAAAGCGCGGTATAATTATATTTAATGCTTGCGTTACTCACTGCAAAGCCAATATTGATAGGTCTGCATTTAGGGTTTGCGATTCTTGGGATTGACGCCTTTTTGTGGCTTTTGGGTGAGCTTGTCGCGCGCGCAGGATCAGCAAGCCGTCGCATGTTTGCGGCCGCAGTTGGGCTTGCCAGTTTTATCGGCAGTTGGTTTATCGGTGGATATTATTATGTGAATTTTTACGGTCCGCTCGTGAAGCCGGTGATTCTCAAGGGGAGCGCGCCGTGGGCGCATGCAATTGCCATGGAAGCAAAAGAGCATATTTTTCTTTTTGTTGTTCCGATGGCCGTTACCGCTTTGCTTCTTTCACGTCTTGACAATGCCGCGCTTGACTCTGCTGGATTGAGGAAGCCCGCAATTTTCTTGGCAGGCACATTGGCTGGCGTCGGCCTTGCGATAGGTCTTATGGGGTACATAATTTCTGCCGCCGCGCGCTGGGGAGTTTTATAACATGAACAAGCTCAAAACAATTTATGCATCAGCAGTGGCGGCAGCACTTTCGATTGTCACAACAACGGCGGTTACGATTGGCGGAGAATTATCATTGCCGTTTAAAAACTTGCTTAAAAGTTTTACGGGGCACCACTGGATCACAAAAAGCTGGCTCTCGATAATTGTTTTCGCAGTAGTATTTGTTGCAGTCCGCATTCTGTCAAAAAAAGAAAACGCGGCGCGCACGCGCCACGCGGTAGCAATGCTCGTATGGCTTACCGTCGCCGCCTCTCTGGTGCTGGCCGGTTTTTACATTTTTGAATACACGAGCCGTTGAAATTGGTTTCCTTAAATACGTGGACGGGGAAGATATTCGAACCGCTCATTGAATTTATCACGGTGCACAAAGATGCCGATATTTTTTGTTTTCAGGAAATTTTTCGCACGCCTATAGGGAAAAAGGGGAGCCACGGGGCGGGATGCCGCGCCGCAGGCGCGGCATTAGAAGTCAGCAGTCGGATTTTCGCGGAAAAAAGTTCGGATTTCGTTCAGCGTTTGGGAGCCAGGTCGAATTATTAGTAACAATATATTTATATGGCAAAAAGAGCTACAGGAATTAAACCACACAAGAAATCAAAACATTCTCATAAAACCAAAAAGAGGCTTGAAATCAAGCGATTGATGCTTGCAGAGAAAGCTTCTAGAAAAAGGTTTAAATAAAAACATTGATAGGTTATTTGTGGTCGCACTTTTTGGAAATATCACAGGAGACAATCTTGGCTATTTTCTATCAAGGAGGTACGGGGAAGAATTATTGCGATCCATCTTTCCGGTGGCTATTCCGGCGAGCCAGGAAAAATTCATATATTTATAGGAAAGTCACATGAGTTTTTTGCATTATTCTGTTATCGGGGTACTTGTGCCGGAGTTAATAAAGAAGGCGCCGGCGGTTCTCAAAAGGATATTCAGGCTTCGGGCGATTGACGATGCGACTAAAGCGCGAGTGGCCGCAAAAGAATACCCGCGCTATTACAAAATCGGCTACACGCTTTGGTTGTTTTGTCTTTTTTCAATCGGGTTTGTCATATTTGGTTATATTGCTTTTTATCTTCCCGTCGCTTCCGTAAATTTTGACTACAGTAAGTATTGGAAATATCTATTTCTCGGCCTCATTAATATGATTGGCGCATGGTTTATTATCGGAGCAATATTTGATCAGATTTTTTGGTGGCCGTCTTCGGACAGCTTTAAAGATTACGTGAGATATCGAAATATTAAAGAGGGTATGGACGTTGATATTCCGGAGCAGATAAAAACGCTGTGGAAAATTGGGGTCGGGTATTATATTTTGTTTTCTCCAGTTTTATATTTTTTACTTCAATGAACGTATCAAAAAAGATAGTTATGGTGGGTGGCGGTTTGGTTGCGATTGTGGTCGTTGCCGCCCTGATTTATTATATATATTTGTTGCCTGCTCCGGCGGACGATATAACGAAGCAAGAGGCACTGGAAAAAGTCCAAGCTATGCCAGAAGTCCAAGAGTTTATTGCGGAGCTTGAAGCGAACAGAAAAAGCGCTTCGTTCAACATTGAAGACCGCGGCGATTCATGGAGCGTGCAAGTGTATGAGATAGTCGTACAAAGCGGCGAATCGCATACCGCGACGTTCAATTGGTATCGTGTGGATAAAAAAGCAGGCGCCGTTTTAAGAGAATTTGAATGATGATATAATAAATAAATATGAAAAAACTTTTTGATAAAATAAAATCTGTTTTTCGGGTATTTCGAGCTCTTAAGAATTTATGGAATTCAATAAAATCCGGCATTGCTTTGCTCAAGATGCCGCTTGCGGGATGGGCTTTGGTTCTGGTTGCAGCTTTTGTTATCTATTCCGTGGTGACAGATTACCATGCGCTCCGGAAGGCAATTGATTATATGCAAACCGCTTTTTCATCGCCCGGGGCACAAGTTGTCGCACCGCCCAGTATTAAAACTTCTATTACCAAAGACGATCCCGAATGGATGTCAAAATACTGTCGCGAGCAGTCAGCCGCTCTCCCGCCGGCGCCCTTTACATACATAAAAAAAGATACGTATGAAAAAGCCAAAGGGGTTCCGATTCCCCCTCTTTATGTGGGAAGCCGAATGCCAAAGAATGAAAAAGGGTATAGGGTAGATTCCCTGACGTGCGGCATGGTTTATAAGTATGACGACAAGGAGGCGTTTTCTTCCGTTGGTGTTGCCTATAAATTTGACATCAATACTTTCAACGAGTTTGAGCAGCGTGCGGATAACATTCATACGAGCATTATGGATGCTACTTGGAAAAAAATTTCTCCGTTAGGCAAAGAAGAAGCCGGCAGACCATTTTATAGCTATGACGGTTACCCACTGCTTTTTACGCGCGAGAATCCAGAGCTTGGCACAGTGGAATACGCCGATATGAATTTTGCCATTGATTACTATGTTCTATTTACAGTTTTTGAAAAGCCTAAGTAAATAGTTTGATATTATGAAAATAATTTTTCGGCTCAAAACAATACTTGTGATGTCCGTGGCTATCTCCACCGTTTTGTTAGTTGCCACTGTTTTTTTTATCGTACCAAACACCAACGCGCAGACTGACATAGACGCTTGCCAAAATGAATATAACGCCAGCCGCTCAAAGTGCATAGAGGACAATAAAATTTGCAATGCGTCCTGCGGCGAAAATTATGATTGCAAACTGGCTTGCAACCTTGAAGCAAACTCGTGCGAGGATGCGACGGTTGATCGGCAAAGAAAGTGTTTGGGGGTATGGCCATATGATCAGTCATCCGATCAGGATCTGCCCGTGGTGGATGTAAGTCCTACACAACCGGAAAGCCCGCCTCAAACAACAATTCCTCCGCCAGCTCAGCCGCAAACTTCTCCAAAGACACTTCCTCCGACTACGCCGCAGCACACAACCACAAAACCGCCGGAACAGCCGGCCGAACAATCAACAGAACAAGCTCCCCAAACAATTGTAGATTGGACGAATAAAATTGATAATTTTTTTATTACATTATCTGCTGGCTTTGAACCGATTTTTGTCACGTTTTTAGACAAGATTACCGAAAATAAACCAGAAGATTTTCTAAACAAACAGCCCGATGAACAGCAAAAAATTATAGACGATTTTATTAAAAGCGAGAGGCCCGCAACAGTAATTGTGGGTAAGATAGACGGCAAACCAATAGAGGTTGAACTTCGCGATATGCCTTTAGCAGATACGGCAAAGGAGCCGCTTAAGGTTGTGGCGCGTCAGGATCCCAAAGGCATCTTAGAGATTAGCCCTTCTTTGTGGCTTAATTCCGAAGAAACATTAATCAGAGGTGCGACACTGTATCCGGTCCCTGGCGGCGAACAAGAAAAATATCTTCTTAGCGAAGAATATAGACAAAAAGGTCATTTTAGCTTGCCCATCGTTGATCCAATCGGTTTAAGTTTTGAAGAATATCATAAGAAAAGGGGAGAGATGCTGTCACTTTTCGAGTCACAATTCAACTACACTGTGCCTATTGTGGTCACCGCTAGCGGTCAATCAGTCTCGCTGATTTTGCTGGGCGGAGACTCTCCGACCCCCAAAACAACTTCAACCGATGAAAATCAAAAAAAACAACAGACTGTTAATTGGGAGAATATAAAGTTCGTAACGAAACCGGGTGCCAGGCAGATAGGTGTCCTTAATGATACGCCTTTTGTACTCCACCCGGATAGTCAAGTTAGTATAAAAAGTTTGAATGCGCTGGAGCTTTCCGGAGGCGCTGTTGAAATACAAAGGCCAAATGATCCCTTAGATTCGTCTTTTGTAGTTGAAACGCCACTGGGAACAGTTAAGTCCAATAAAACCCGCTTTTGGGTGGCATACAATCCAACACGAGGCTATATACTTGTTGGTGTCTGGGAGGGAGCAGTTTCCGTGACCCATGCTTATACCGGCAAGACGATGATGCTTGAGGCTTTTGAAAATGGAACTCCAAATATCGTTCTTTTGCTTTCACCAGAATTTGGTAAATCAAAAATAGGCACATGGCTTTGGATTATACTTGTTATTGCCATTGTGGCTGTCGGCTATTTCGCCTACCTCAAAAAAGATATGCTGATGAGAATGATTAAAAAACAACCAACACCATGATTGCCAAAAAGTATTTTTTATTAGGCGGCATTTTGCTTTTCTTAATTATCATCACTTTGCTCATAGCAGTCAAATCATCTGTTTTTGAGATTAATTATCGCAACGAACAAAATACTCTTAGCACACCGAATGACACGACGAATAATTCGGAAGATACAGTAAGCGCCATTGATTGGCAAACATATAGCAATTTTTATGCAGGATATACACTGCGACATCCGCCGGCATGGAAAGTGTGGGACCAATTAAACGGTGCAGCGGGGGAAGACATAAGAATTGTTGAGCCGAGCGGAGCCGCGTTTGTGCGTATCCTTTGGACAGTAGACCCGTCAATTAGGAGTCCCGAGGAGGTTCTGGCATCTGTTCTATCTTACAGACAGTCACTCGCAGTTGGAAAAGACGGCACGAAACTTTCTGACTTTAAGAGTGAAATCATTGGCGATTATTCCGTTAAATTTACTGCCAGCGGAGAATTTATTTTAAATGACATTTCATACCGATTTGAAGAACGGGGGGAAATGATAACTGGCGGCATTATGTTCATTAAGCGAGGAGCCGCCACTCCTGCCACATTTAATGCAATGCGCCCAATTACTCAAACAATCATTAATTCTTTTAAACCCATTGAGCTTCAATAATACTCATCAGTTTAATAATTAAAAAATTTATGAAAAAAATTATTATCGGATTTATTCTTTTGCCTTTGATTATTTTTGCCACAGGAGTGATGTTTGTTTTAGTGGGAGGAGGGTTGAACTCTATGTTTAAAAAAGATTCCGGCGTGTCAACTGCAGAAGATAAAACTCAACCTCAAACTAAGAAAACAGATGTCCCATCTGCTCAAGCTCCTAACATTACTCAAGTAACTAAACCCGCCATTTCGTACGCTATAACTTATTATGATGTTAGTGGCTTAACGAAAGATGAAATTAAAGCAAACATGACGCAGGCGCGAAAAGGAACGTTTCTTGAAGGGCACAATGGGGCAACCACCGCTGAAATAAATATCAATTTTAAGCGAAGACAGCTTGCGGACAAATGCGAAACGGTAATGGATAAATTTGATCTTTCCTTGATTTATACCTATCCTCGTTTGACTTCATTGCCGAGTGTTTCTTCTGGGATTGCGGCGGCATGGAATACATTTATTGCCGCGCTCAAAGTTCATGAGGAAGGGCACGCCAAAATTGAAGTTGAAAGAGCTAATATTTTATTTCAGAAACTTTTATCGCTTCCAGAATATAAGACCTGCGAAGAGTTTGACCAAGCATACGATGTAGCAACTAACACGCACGAAGAAGAAACCAAATTAATCGGAGCGCAATACGACAAAGATACTCAAGGCGGCCGTCTGCAGGGAATAAGTTTTTAAACAGAAAATTTCTTACAAAACTCAAATCGCGGTTTTACGAGTTATTAAAATCGTCGGGAGAAAAATAATATGCCAATGAAAAAGGACGAAGAACTTTCACCGGAACTGCGCAAGGTCGCGCGCGAAGGCGGCAAAAGATACTGCATCAATTCTGTGTGCCTTGAGTTGAAAAGAAATGATCATTAAAGAAAAAGGCCTATACGTTGTAAAGTCGGAGACAACTGGCAGGGTTTTCGGGCGCTATAAAACCAAAAAAGAAGCCGCCCGCCGCCTACGGCAGATCGAGATATTTAAACACATGAAAACCGCTAGTCGCTGATTCGCGGAAGTCGCAAGGATATTCTTATCCATAGGGATTTTTTGGTTCGAGCATTTTGTGCGATAATAAACACATGAACAAAAAAGTATTTCTTGAGCATTGGATTGACTGGACGATAGCTATTATCATAATGGTTTTTATTGTGGTTTGGGGCGCGGTACAGAGATTCTCTATTGAGCAGGAGTACAGTTTTACTGGCGATGATATTTATTACTCTGTGCGGTTGCATAAGAAAGCTGCGCCCAGCACAGTTGATACTTCAAATTGGAAGACGTATCGAAATGAAAAAAATGGGTTTGAAATAAAATATCCTGCAAATCTTCCAGAAGATATATCAAATGCGCCGACTGCTTTTGCTAGGTATCTTAATATTGATATTCAAAATAAACCTGCCAATTTTAAAGATTTAGAAACATACGTGAAAGCTTTAGCCGCACGAGAACAGCTCGAAGGCAATGAAACTTCCGCAACCGGCATTAATGTAAGTGTCAAGAAAACTACCGCAGGCAGTGAGCCCGCTTTTGAAAAAGCTATCGTTGGATTTGATGCACCGGGCAATACGACAGTAGATTTTTATGTCGAGCGTGGCGATCAGCTTTTTGTTTTAAGTTTGGGTTACCAGGCGAATGTAATAAAATCAAACGAAACGGATAGTTATACTACAGAAGCAAAAAAGAATTATGAGATTACACGGGGAATACTTTCCACTTTTCAATTCATTAGATAGCTCTGAAAATTTGCCGTCAAATTTTCAAGGAGCTCAAAGCAGCTGTCGAATCCTACTTTGCGCAAGAACCGGAGTTCTTAAAGTGATATCTTTATTCAGCCAAAAAGTTTATGCCGTAGTTCGCGCGATACCGATGGGCGGTGTTTTGACGTATAAAGAAGTTGCGCGCCGGGCGGGGAGGCCCATGGCCTATCGCGCTGTAGGAAGTATTTTACATAAAAACAACGACTACAAAATCCCATGCCACAGAGTTATTCGCTCGGATGGCACACTTGGTGGTTACAACAAGGGTACAAACATAAAAAGACGTTTGCTCTTGCAAGAAAAGTTTCATGTTATAATAAAAGTATGACTAAGCAATTTTTGAAAGATGCTTTCGATCGAGGCAAGATATTCAAAGTGGATTTACAAAACCCCATACTATATAGAAACGCAAAGCAGTATGGTATTTCTTTCGGTATCCCAGAGTATCAAGTGGACTTCGCACCAGACGGCAAAATTTGGGAACGATAAAAAATCACAAACGAAGTGTACTACACAATAATCAACACCCCAACATACTTGAGAATATAAGGATATCGTGTAAAGTAGAAATATGGGGAAAATAAAAACGGGTAAGCAGATGGAGCGGCATCTCAAGGGTATGGCGAATCATTATCGCATTGAGATTTTGCTTCTTGTAGCCGAGCGCGAGGGAATAAGTCTTGAAGATATAGTTGAAACACTTGGCGCAAACGAGAAAACCTTGGGCGAGCACACGCGAAGGCTCCATCAAGCGGGGCTTATTAGCAAGAAGTACCGCGGCAAATTTGTAGAGCATGCCTTGTCACCATACGGCAAAACGTTTGTCCAATTTTTAAAATCATTCCAGCGCGCATGACACGACATCCTTATATACTTGAGAATGTAAGGATGTTTTATAGCGCGTTTGACATCATAAAGTGTACATGCTATACTGTGGGTACTTCGGTAATGTCTCGGCCGTAGGGGCCAGCTTTCAAAGGGCTTTAGAAAAGCCAATAATTCTATATTCTGATATATCCAGCAAGATTTTTATTCGTGGCTGTTCAGATTTTCAGATAGTATATTATTGGTTTCTCTAAGGCTTTTTTATTAAAACTTTGTTTTAATCAATTTGTTTTAAAATATTCATCAATTTATACTGAAAGATATGGCATCATTTGGCGAAATAACTCAACCGGAAAATGCGGAGCGAAATGGTTACGAGCTGTATCGAGGGGCGGGCGGCATTATTGATGATGAGAATGACTATAATAGTGCGCTTGAGCATGCAAAAAACATGAAGATGATAAATAAACATATGATTGAGCAGGCGGGGCTTATATCGCAAATATCTGATATTGTGCTTAGTCCGCTGCAAGAGGCGCTGTATAGCGTGTTGCGTGAGGATACGAACCTCGCGAAGAAATATCATTACAATCAGAAGGGCGACCAATTCTTATTTGCGGAAGTACTTCGAATGCTCGGGGATACCGAGTCACTGAAAAAAGTGATGGATGCACATCCAAACATCTTTCGAAATGGGTAATGAGTGCCCCGCGCGGTCAAATCCGGCACATCGTGCAAAAATTGATTTATGGATAATCAATCGATACTCGAGGTAAAAGGGCTTACGAAAATATATGGCACGGCAAAAGCTGTTGATGCGATCTCTTTTTCTGTGCGTGCAGGAGAAATTGTGGGACTCTTGGGTCCGAATGGAGCTGGCAAGACAACTACAATCAATATGATTCTCGGTGTCTTGGAGCCATCGGGCGGTTCGGTTGAAATATTTAGGAATGAGTTGAAACGGAATCGCGGAAACATTATGGAGCGCGTAAATTTTGCCGCGATCTATGCGCACGTGCCCGGTAACCAATCCGTGTGGGAAAATCTTTATATTTTCGGGCTTCTCTACGGAGTTGATAATTTGAAAGAGAAAATTAGCATGCTTCTCAAAGAGTTTTCGCTTGAAGAATTTGCCGACACAAAAGCCGGTATTCTTTCGTCTGGCGAGCAGACGCGCGTGGCGCTTGCAAAGGCAATGATCAACACGCCAAAACTTTTGCTGCTCGATGAGCCGACCGCGTCGCTTGACCCGAGCACTGCGCTTTTGACGCGCGATAAGATTCGTAAGTATGCGGCGCACGAACAGGCGGCGATTTTGTGGACGTCGCACAATATGCACGAAGTTGAGGTTGTGTGTGATCGCGTCCTTTTTCTCTCGCACGGGAGAATTCTTCTCGAGGGAAATCCGAAGACGCTTACACGCGAATATAAGAAAAAGAACCTCGAAGAGCTTTTTATTACCATTGCGCGCGAACCGCTCTCGCTTGAAATAACATCATAATAAACTATGAAACTAAAACGTGTGTACGCAATTTTCTTGAGGCAGATGTTTCTCTTGCGGCGCAATAAGACGCGTTTCGCAAACATTTTTCTTTGGATCACGCTCGATGTTGTTCTTTGGGGTTTTGTTACGAAGTATTTTAGTTCGACGGGAACTGTACACGTTGATCTCGTCTCTACGCTCCTCGGCGCTATTATTTTATGGGATTTTCTGATTCGTGTTCAACAGGGTGTGATGGTCGCGTTTTTTGAGGATGTCTGGTCGCAGAATTTTTTGAATCTTTTTGCGTCTCCATTGAGCGTAAAGGAATACGTAAGCGGTCTTGTACTAACGAGCATCGTCACAAGCACGGTGGGGCTTTTGTTCATGCTTGTGTTCGCGGGTATCGCATTTGGTTACAATGTATTTGTGCTGGGCACGTATCTTTTCTTTTTTCTTCTCACGTTATTTTTATTTGGCCTTGCGCTTGGTATTTTTACCACAGGCGTTGTGTTGCGGCTTGGGCCGGCGTCCGAATGGTTTGCGTGGCCGATCCCGTTTCTTTTGGGGCCTTTTGCCGGCGTGTTTTATCCGGTTTCAACGCTTCCGGCCCTGCTTCGACCAATCTCAAAGCTCTTACCGCCCTCATACACATTTGAGGGCATGCGGACGCTTCTTACTGCAGGTACGCCAGACATTTCCAGTCTTCTAATGGGCGTGGTGCTCGCTGTATTTTATGTACTCCTTGCTTACTTCTTTTTCGTGCGTATTTATCGTTTGGTTCTTCGCAATGGTCTCATTACACGTTTTAGCGCAGAGAGCATGTCTGGGTAGATTTTACTTATGTATTATGATGTTGTCATATTGCCGCCACCAAAGATCCGCGAACGCATCGGCCGTGCTGTACGTGCGTCAAGCCGCGGGCGGCGCAGTGTGTATCTCGTAGACAATCGGAGACTCATCCCGCACGTCAGCATCTTCCATATTCGAACGTCAAAAATAGGGATAGCAAAAATTGCGAGCGCGATTGAACGTCTCGTGCGTGTGTATCAACCAATCACTATTCATTCTCGCGGTATATCTGCGCGCTCGAGTAGAGGCATGTGGCTAAAACTTTCAAATACCAAAACGCTTGAGCGATTGCACGGCGAAGTAGTTGGTAAATGCAAAACTTTCAAAACAGGTGCAATGCCGTGGCCGCATCCGGAGCGCAAGCCGAGCAAAATGGAGGCACTCTATTGCAAGCGATATGGCAGTCACCATGTTCTCAAATACTTCAAGCCACATTTTACTTTGGCGAAATTCATCACTCGTGAAGACGTTGACGCGGCCGCCAAAAAACTTAGAAAATTTCAGTGCGCATTTATAGCAGATACAATCGCGCTCTGCCGAGTTGACCGCCGCTATCAGGTCACGTCAATTCTCAAAACCTTCCGATTGGGAAAAAAATTACAGGAGAATAATTGATGATTGCTCCCAAAGAAATCTTACGTGACGGCAAGGTTGCACACTATTCGGTTGGCGCCATTATCCAAAAGGATGGAAAATATTTCCTGATCGATCGAGCGATTCCTCCGCTCGGTTTTGCAGGCATCGCCGGGCACGTTGACGCCGCGGAGAGTGTTCAAGAGGCGCTCGTGCGCGAAGTTGAGGAAGAGAGCGGTTTTAAGGTTACTTTGCATAAATTGCTTTTTGAAGAGTTCCTTGCATGGAATTGGTGCAGCAAGGGCGTTGAGGGTCATCGGTGGTATCTTTTTGAGTGCGGTGTTGAGGGCGAAGTAAAACAAAATTATCGCGAGACAAAATCTGTCGGCTGGTATTCCAAAGAGCAGATACAAAAGCTAACATTAGAACCAGTGTGGGAATATTGGTTTAAGAAGTTGGCAATACTACTATGAAGATAACCATCTGTGGCAGCATCGCGTTCTATGATGAGATGCTCAAAACAGAAAAAGAGTTACAACTCTTGGGTCATGAAGTCAAGCTCCCTCCCAATGAAATTGAGGACGACAACGGCGAGGCGATACCGGTTCAGGAATACTATGCGCGGAGGCAATCTGCAACGAGAAACGATACGTGGATTTGGGATAGAAAGGAACAGGCCATTGTGCGCCACTTTGATAAAGTAGCATGGGCCGATGCCATTTTAGTATTGAACCACGACAAAAAAGGAGTCCCGGGTTATATAGGAGGGAACACGCTTATGGAGATGGGCCTTGCTCTTTACCTGAAAAAGCCAACCTATCTTCTGAACGAGATACCCCAAATGTCACATACGGAAGAAATTTTGGGGATGAAACCAATAGTAATCAACGGTGTTCTTGAAAATATTAAAAAGATTGATGATATACGCAATGATCGAAGTTGAGAAAAATTTTGTAGAAATACAGAAGGCCGCTTTCGTAC
>Ga0209541_10006554_pt1 | contig 19793 bp, 18 predicted proteins | sample RifCSPlowO2_01_FD_184027 | JGI IMG/M metagenome (GOLD analysis project Ga0209541, IMG submission 184027) | Groundwater microbial communities from Rifle, Colorado - Rifle CSP2_plank lowO2_0.1 (SPAdes) (version 2) | ecosystem: Environmental > Aquatic > Deep subsurface > Groundwater | place... | reverse complement strand
TGCAACTTGCAGAGGTTATATTGATATAAGAGTCGGGGTTTATAACATTGGAGAAAATGATGCTGATGTTTATGTTAAATTAAAAAGCAGCAGTTTAAATATTGATGAAGAGAGTGAAAAATTTATATTAAAAAAATTTGGTGAAAATGATAGAAAGATTCTTGAATTTAGCTTTGAGATTCCTAATGACATGGAAAAAGGAGAGTATACTATAGAGGCTACTGCAATTTTTAATGGAAGGACCTCTAATTCCTACAAAGAAATTTTTGTTGAAGAATGCGAGTTAAATAAAGACAAAAATATAATGGCTTCAGGCGAGAGCATTATATTATCTCCTGAACTAGTCATGGTTAAAAAAGAAAAAGAGTTTGAAGTTATTCCTCTTTTAATAGTGTGGACAACAGGGTTATTTTTAATATTATTCGCTATTATTTTGATTTTTAGTTATTATAAGTCTCAGATATCAAAAGTAAAAGAAAAGAGAAGAAAAGCAAAAAAAGGAAAGAGAAAATAATATCTCATCAAAAGCATAAAACTGATATAGAGAGTTTTGAATTTGAGGTTTTTCAAAACTCTCTAAGAAGGACTCAGAGAACAAGTAGTTCTCTGATACACAGAAAATTTATAGAATTTTCTGTGCGGAAAATTATGTAAAATAATTTTCCTGCATTCAACTCCTTCGGAGTTGAAGTCTTTGAAGGTGATTTCCTTTAGGAATTGAGATTCCTAAATCCTTCAATTTTCACAAATTGAAGTCTTCGGAAATAGGAGTTATTCAAAGTCCTCTATAGAAATCACAGACAAAGCAGGAAATACCGAAGAGATTAAGAATATTGAGTTTAATATTTGAATAAAATTCTGAAAATTGAGTTTGACGTTTACGCAAAAATTCTCAGCAAATTTTTATTGCTCCAACTGAGTTTAATACTCCGTAGCTTGCTACGATATTGGATTGGTGGAGGGAGTTCTCAGTTGGAGGCTTAAAAATACCATGCAGCTTGCTGCGATTGGGATTTTTATTGTAAACATTATAATGTTTTACCTCGTATTAAAATATATTCTTTGTTAAGAAATATTTTTTTTGTCCGTATGAGTAGTAAGATAGATTTAAATAAACTCCTATGAATAAAATATTAATCCGACTGAGGTGATAACATTGAGGTGATGATTAAATTTAAAATTTAAGCATGACCAAAAAAGAAAGCAAAGGAGCGGTTTTATTTATCACCTTAGTTTTAATTCTAGCAGTTATAGGAATCGTCGCTGTACTAGCCTTTCTTCTAAGCCCTTATTTTATTGAAACAGGAAAATCAGGAGAATCAAATACAGTTTCTAATCCCATATCTGTATATGAACCTGTGACAGCTCCAATTATATCTGGCACGCCCCTATCTAACAATATTATTTCTAATGGAATTCCTTATTCCTTAGGAGGCAGCAGTTCAGGAGGCAGTCATTCAAATACAAATCATGACAGAGACCACGACAGTTACGACGATAACGAAGACTGCAATGATAAAGATGCAGATATTTATCCTAATGCTGAAGAATCATGTAACTTAATTGATGACAACTGCAACAATCAAATTGATGAGGGATTTGACATTAATGAATCATGTTCTGCAGGAGTTGGGATTTGTATGAATGTAGGAGTTAAAGTTTGCACTGAGGACGGACTTGGGACAAAATGCAGTGTTGTTGAGGGATTACCGCAAGATGAAATCTGTGATGGATTAGATAATAATTGCAACAATGAAACAGATGAAAATGTAACTTGCGAAGGCGAACAAGTTTGTTATCAAGGAGCATGTGTTTCAAACGAATGTTCTGAAGATGCAGATTGCAATGACTTAAATGATTATACAGAAGACAAATGCATATTAGGAATTGTAAACCTATGTTCTAACAATCCAATCAACTGCTTTGAAGACACAGAATGCAACGACGACAATGAGCATACTAAAGACACTTGCGAAAACTCAGAAACACCTGAAAGCATTTGTACTTATGAAGATATAGAATGTTTGTCCAATGAAGAATGTGGCAATGATTCTTTTATAGGAAATGCGTTTTGTCAGGAAAATGATTTATTCCAGGATTATACAGAATTCACTTGCATAAATCCAAGAACACCTGAAAGCAAATGTGAGAATTCAACAACTCCATCTTTAATAGAGGATTGTGGTGAAAATTACTGTGACTATTCAGAAAATTTCTGCAAAGAAGATAATGTTTATAGAACAGCAGCTTGTTATGATAAAGGATGTAATGAAGATTTAAAAAGCTGTTATACAAATAATTATGAATATGATGAACTAGTTGAAACTTGCGATTATGGTTGCTCAGAAGCAGAATGCAGAGAAGGAGTTCATGATATTGCTCTAATTGATTTTACTAATTCTATTGAAAGAATAGGACTCTCATATCCTGACGGAACAAGTATCTTAGACAACCCGGCAGTACTGCAATGCAATCAAGAATATCAAATATGGATAAATGTGAAAAACTCTGGAGATTTTGCTGAAAATGTTACATACCTTGGAAATATCGGAGGATTACCTATTAATTATTATCCAGATAATGATTTTGTTTCTGAAGCTGATAGTTTAAAATACCAAATAGTTAACTTAGCACTAGAACAAGGAGATTATAATATTAATATAGAAGCTATCATTGATAGTGATAATAATCCATTAAATAATTTAGCCTCAAGACAAATTCATATTGAATGCCATGAGTGTTATTCGGAAACAGATTGCGGAGAAGATTATTATGGAGAAAATTATTGTGAGGAAAAAAAGATTTATCATGATTTGCATGAATTCTCGTGTATTGAAGCGGGATGCACTGAAAATATAGTAAAAGAATTAGTTGTTCAATGTCAGGAAAATTATTATTCTAATAATTATTGCATGAATGATAATGTGTATCATGATTTGCATGAGTTTGGCTGTTCAGAAAATCCTGAAACAGAAGAATGTACTGAAACTATTATTCCTGAACTAGTTAACACCTGCGAATTTGGATGCAATAATAATGAATGTGTTGTCTGCATTGATGAAGACAGCGATGGATACAGCATTACAGGAGGAAAATGCAGAGAGGTTGATTGCGATGACACTAATTCTGAATTATGGCAATTAACTGATTTATATTTGGATAATGACGTCGACGGGTTTGGCTTTGGAGATTTAACAGCAGTTTGCTCAGGCAACAGCCTTTTAGAAGATTATTCAAAAAATAATCAGGACTGCAATGATGATAATCCTAATGTAAATTCTAATTCACTAGAAACCTGCAATTTAATAGATGATAATTGCAATAATGAAACAGATGAAAATAATGGAGATTGTTTAACTAATCAGATTTGCAGTCAAGGAACTTGCAGGGATGTTCAGTGTTTTGATAATAGCGAGTGTGATGATGAAAATGATTATACTCTTGATATTTGTGAGAATGCTGGAACTATTGATAGTTATTGCAGTAATTCAGATATTCAATGTTTTAATAATAATGATTGCGGAACAATAGGATATTTTGGAGATGCTTTTTGCAATGAAAACAATATTTTCCAAAATTATCAGGATTTTAACTGCATAAATCCTGGAGCTTCTGAAAGCTATTGTGAATCCTGGAGTTATTCTGAATTAACAAAAGTATGTGATGACTATTGTGAAAATGGAGAGTGTGCTGATTATAATTGTGAGAGTGATGATGATTGCAACGACGATAATGAATATACTATAGACAGTTGTAAAAATCCTAGTACAATAGAAAGCTATTGCATTAATGAACCTGTTTCTTGTTTATATGATGATGATTGCAATGATAATAATGAATATACTTCTGATGTTTGTAAAAATCCAGGAAGTCTGGAAAGTTATTGCTTAAATGAAAATATTAACTGCCTTGATAACAGCGAGTGTGATGATGAAAATGATTACACTCTTGATACTTGCGAAAATCCTGGAACTGCTGAAAGCTCATGCTCTTATAAAGAGATAAATTGTTTTGATAAACAAGACTGTTCAGTTTTCATACAAACTCATGATTTTTTCTGCGAAAATAATGATGTTTTTAAAACTGTGTATGATGCTGACTGTGTAAATCCAGGAACAACTGAAAGTTATTGTGAAGCATGGGATTATCCTCAATTAATTGAAGAATGCGGAGATGATTATTGTGAATCTTATTCAAGCAATTATTGTGAAGAAAACTCTTTATTCAGTTCAAGAACTTGTTATCAAAAGGGATGTTCAGGAGAAAGTTGTTATTCAGATTCTTATGAAGATAAATTGTTAATAGAAGAATGCTTGTTTGGCTGTTCAGAAGGTGAATGTTTGCTAGAATGCACTATTGATGTTGAATGTGGCGGCGACGAATGCACTTATTCAGAAAACTTTTGCAAAGAAGACGGAGTTTACAGAACAGCAACCTGCTATGAAAACAAATGTGAAACAGGAACTTGCGAAGTTAATAATTATTCTTATGATGAATTAGTTGAAGAATGCAATGATTTATGCAGCAAAGGAAAATGCATAGATATTGAATGTTATGAAAGCAGAGAATGCAATGACTTAAATTCTTATACTGCTGATGAATGCAATAATCAGGGAACTCCGTCGAGCTATTGCACTAATACTCCTGTAAATTGCGCAACAAATAATGATTGCGGAATTACTGGTTTTTTTGGAAAAGAATTCTGCTTTAATGACGATGTTTATAAAAATTATCAGACATCAACCTGTGAAAATCCAGGAACTAGTGACAGCTATTGCAACTTGTTGGCTGAATCAAAATTTTTAACAGACTGCGGAGAGGATTATTGCAATGATTATGGAAATAATTACTGCAAATATGGAGATGTTTATCATTCAAGAAACTGCTTTAACAAAGGCTGTGAAAATGGAGGCTGCATAAGCTATCCATTTTCTGAAGAAGAATTAGTTGAGCAATGCCAGGATAATTATTATACTGACAATTACTGCGAGGGAGATAATGTTTATAATGACTTGCATGAATTTGGCTGTTCAGAGGGAGGGTGCAATGAAAATATAATAAAAGAATTAGTTGAAACCTGTGATTATGGATGTTCAGAAGGCGGATGTTTATTAGAATGCTATTCAGACAGTGAATGCGGAGAAACTTATTACTCAGATAATTATTGCGAAGATAATAATGCTTATCATGATGTCCATGATTTTTCATGCAGTTGGGAAGGAAGTTGCCAGGAAAATGTTTATCCTGAATTAGTTGAGCAATGCAATGATATTTGTTCTGATGGAAACTGCCTTGAAATTAATTGTTATGATAATGAAGATTGCAATGATTCAAATGATTACACCTTGGATAAATGTGAAAATCCTGGAACTTCTGAAAGTTTTTGTAGTCATAATAACATTGACTGCTTTAATAAAACAGATTGTTCAGTTGTTATACAGATATATGATGTTTTCTGCATGGACAATAATCTTTTCAAAAATGAACTGGATTTTAACTGCATAAATCCTGGAACGACAGATAGTTATTGTGAATCATGGAGCAATCCTGTTTTAGTTAAAGAATGCGGAGATGATTATTGCGACTATTCAGAAAACTTCTGCAAAGAAGATAATGTTTACAGAACAGCAACGTGCTATGAAAAAGGATGCAATGAAAATTCAGAAAGCTGTTATGAAAATTCTTATGAATACGATGAAATAGTTCAGACTTGTGATTACTCATGTGAAAATAATCAATGTACAGGAGAATGTAATTTAAATCAAGATTGCGGTGAAGATTATTATGGAGATAATTATTGCAATAATAATAATGTTTACAGGGATTTACATAGCCCTAAATGCCAAGGATTTTTATGCAGTGAAACTGTAACTCCACAACTAAGTGAAACCTGTGAATTCGGATGTTCAGATGGGGAATGTCTTCCTGAATGCACAGTTGACCAAGAATGTGGTGATGATTCTTGTGAATACTCTGAAAATTTTTGCAAGGAAGATGGGGTTTACAGAACAGCAACTTGTAATGAAAATAAATGCAATTATGGAGAATGTAGAGTTAATACTTATTCTTATGATGAATTAGTTAATGAATGCAATTATGGCTGTTCAAAAGGAGAGTGTGTTAATCCTGAATGCCTTGATGACAATGGATGTGACGATAATAATAATTATACAGAAGACAAATGCATTTTAGGAATTGCAAACTTCTGCACTCATGAACCAATCCAATGTTTTGATAATATTGACTGCAATGATTCAAATGATTACACTCTTGATATTTGCGAAAATCCAGGAACTTCTGAAAGTTCCTGCACTTATTCAAATATAGAATGTTTGTCAGATTTTAAATGCGGAGAAAATTATTATGGAGAAAACTATTGCGATATAAATCCAGACTATAAAGAATCAGATTCTATATCATGGGGATTTGAAAATAATTGCATGAGTTCAAATGGAATTGCCTCAACTCCAATGAATGGAGAATATTATGTTGATGGAAAAATAAATAAAGCAATAGCTCTTAATGGAATATCGCAATATGTTTCAGTGCCTCTTTCAGATGAATTAGACTTAGGAAATGAAATAACAATTTCTGCATGGGTTTCTACAACATCAGATAATATGCAGGGAGTTGTTAAAAGAGGATGGAACAGCGACTCAACAGACTCACAAGAATATGCATTAGTTATTTCCAATGGAAAACCTGGATTAATATTTGGAAATGGAGATGGAAATAAATATAATGATAATTTTATTTATGCAGATAAATCTGTAAACGACGGGCAATGGCATTATGTTACAGGTGTTTTAAGAAATTTAAATGCGGTTGAAATCTGGGTTGATGGTGTCAAGGAAAAAACAGGAACAAAAACAGTTTCAGGAAACATGGATTATGTTCAGTTCATTGGAACATTAAAAGGAGCAGTAGGAGGAATGTACAATGGAAATATTGATGAAGTAAAAATATGGAACAGAGCTTTAAGTGATTCTGAAATCCAATTTGAATATGAAAATCCAGACAACTCAAATGTTTACAGGGATTTGCATGAGTTTGTTTGCAGTGAAAATTTCTGCGAACAGCAGTTAATTAAGGAGCTTGTTGAAACCTGTGATTATGGATGCGGTAATGGAGAATGCACAGGAGAATGCAATGTCAATGAAGAATGCGGAACAGACGAATGCATTTACTCTGAAAACTTCTGCAAAGAAGACGGAGTTTATAGAACAGCAACTTGTTATGAAAACAAATGCAACTCAGGGCAGTGCGGGATTAATAGTTATACTTATGATGAATTAGTTGAAGAGTGCAATTATGGTTGTGAAAATTCACAATGCAAATATGAACAGCCAGAATGTTCAAAAGATACAGATTGTCAAGATGATTATTTCTCAGACAATTACTGTGAAGATGATAATGTCTATCATGATGTCTATGATTTTTCATGCAATCAAGGAAGCTGTGAAGAAAATATTATAAAAGAATTAGTCAACACTTGTGATTATAAATGTTCAGAAGGAAAATGCACTAATGAATGTTTATATGATTCTGATTGTGATAATGGAGAAACCTGTGAAAATGGAGAATGCAGAACTTCAGAATGTACAACAGGGTATGAAGAGTTCACATTCAATAATTATAATGAAGTTGTTAGTTTTATTAATAGCTTAGGCTATTATCCAAACTCAAACGCAATAAATTATGACCCTCTAAGTGCAAAAAAAGTTTGTGAGTTAAAAGGATATTCGGATGTTAAGACTTATACAAGTGGAAGTTTTTATCCATGTTATACTAAGAAACATTTGATATGGGATCCTATTAAAAATAATTTTGTACAGTTTATTGGATGCAGTTGGTGGAGCAAGTACATAGACGAGCTAACCTGCAAAAGAGAATGCGTTCAACAAGAGCAAAAAGGAGTTATTATTTTCCAGTTAGATGATGTTCAGGCAGGATGGTTAGAAGACAAGGCGACGAGATTAGTTGAAATTCATATTAATAAAGAAGTTCCTGTAACTCTTGCTGTGATACCTCTTTACCTTAAGGATAGAAATCAAATTCCCAACAGCATAACAGAAAACCTGAAATCTTGGAATAAAAATAACAAAAATGTTATTGAAATAGCCCAACATTCTTATAATCACAGCATTAGTTATAGCAGTCTAAGCCTTTCTCAGCAGATTGAAGACATTAACATGGGAAAGTCTATTTTTTCTGATTTAGGCATTGATGTTAATGCGTTCGTCCCTCCGTTTGACTGGGGTAACCAAGATACTCCGGCAGCAATTTCATCAGCAGGATTTAAAGTAGCATTAAACAGCCAAGAAAATGCTTTTATTGACAGCTCTAAAAATCCTATGATACTTGAAAGGGGTATTATGAAGAATCGCGAGTTTAATGAATGGAGCATAAGTTCTGTTGAAAGCAAAATAGACAATTTAATCAAAGATGACGGATATGCAATAGTGCACTATCATCAGCAGGATTTTGAAAACGCATCTGATGCTGATTTCAATACATTCGCTGAATTTTTGCAAGACTTGAAAGATTCAGGAAAATACAAATTTATGACAGCAAGTCAGTATTATAATTATGTAAATAGTGATTAAGAATATGGTTGCAATCCATATTTTTTACACTAACAATCTTTAAAAATAAAACCGCTATGAAATCACCAAAACCTTCGGTTTTGAACCACACCTTAAAAGGTGTGGTTTGTTGTGGTTTACTTGAGAATCCCTGATTCTCAATGCCACAGAAAATCAAAGATTTTCTGTGGCATTGAGACCGAGCTAAAAAAACAGTTGCGAAGCAATTGTCCACTGCCTTCAGGCAGTGGTTTATTTTTTTGCTCTGTATCACAATGAGAACAACTAAAAATATTTTAATGATATCTCTTGCAATAACTCTAATTCTAATATCAATCAGTTCAGCAATAAAATAAAATTACATATGATAAAACCAGAGAATATGAAAGACTTTAATACAGGAGATTTAATTGACATTGAATTATGGGCTAAAAATAACTTCGAAGAAAAATTAAATTTTGATATATACACTTATCTGTATGATATTACCAAAGAAGAAATAATAAACGAGGACGAATACTCTTTAAAAATAGACGCAGATGGCTCAGAAAAATATAAGTTTCAGATAAAAGTTCCTCTAGAAGATGTAGATACTGCTGATGAGTTTGCAGTCTTCTCAAAGATGATTGATAGAGATGAAGAGTATTGTTATGAACAATATCAGGAAATAAACCTCAACAGGCCTGAACACAAAGTGGAGATTAAAAGCATAAAAACAGATGCAGATGCAATATCCTGCGGGGATATTATAAATACAGATGTAAGAATAATAAATTTAGGTTTAAATAATGAATATGACATCGATATAATTTTAGAAATCCCAGAACTTAATATTTCCGAAACTTCAAATAATCATAAGTTAGAAGAATCTGGAGGAGAGGATACTGAAAAAGAACAATTCACACTTCCGATTCCAATAGATGCAAAAGAAGGAGTTTATACTATTAATGCAATAGCAAAATATAATGGAAGAGAATCAAAAATGTCTGAACAGATAGACATAGAATGCAGTGGGGGTGTTATGGAATCAATACCTCTTGAAGGACAAAAAATTAGTATAAGCACAAATCCTGTAAAACAAAAATCTTCAAATGCTATAAGAAAATTATTATATCTCTTAACAACTCTGCCTCTTTTAATGGGATTTTTTTTAATTTCAATGTATATTCTTAGTAAGAGAAAGAAGGTTAAAATAAAAAAAGGTAGATAGGGTCTAAACCAAAATAACATTAATTTCTTTTAGTTTTTCTTTAATGAGATTTATAATATCCTCTTTATTTTCTTCAAGTTTTTCAGTTCTTCCAAGTTCTTTTGTCTTCTCTTTTTCAAGTTCACCAATCTCTCTTTTCAGTCTTTCAGCTTCGCTGTTTTTAACAACAATTTCTGAACTTATTTTAAGTTCAAGTTTATCTTCAGAATCTGCAATTTCTTTTTTCATTTCAATAATCCTATTTATATCAAAAGAAACAATTTCAGTGAGAAGGTTGGATATTTTAAGAAACTCCATAAAAACTGAAACGTCCTCGAACACAGTTTGGAAATCTTCCCTGAACTTTTTAATCATTTCCATTTCTTTTTTATTTGAATGAAAAATTCTAGTCAATTCTTTAAAATCAATTGCCTGCTTTAACTCGTAGATTTTCTTTTCAACTTCTGCCTTCTGATTTTTAATCTTCTCTTCTTCAGCAATTTCATCAAGATATTCTTGGCTCTTTTTAACAGCTTCAATTTCAGCATGAATCTGATTAACCATTTTATTAAACTTTTTAATATTAGAATCTATTGTTTGGATCTTATTCATTATTTCTTCTTTAACATCTTTAATCTTACCCAGCTCTTTCAATTTATCATCAACAAAAAAAATAACATGAGAGTTTTCCATCAATTTTTTGTTTTCCTTTATTTTTCTGTTAAAGTCTTTAAAAAATTCTGCAATACTGTTCTTAACTGCCTCAATTTCTTTCCCGACTAAAATAGTGGCTTTTTGAAAACTTTTCATAGACCTTTTTTCAAACTCTAAAAAAACAGCATGGATTTTTTTAACAAGCATATCAGAACTCATCCAAATAGTAATTTCAACAGTTTCAAGATTTTCCTTAAGTTTCTTAACGTAATTAATATAATTATTCAAATTCTCTTCAATAATATGTCTGGCTCGTTCAACTTCTTTTTTCTCACTTAAATCAACCCTTTCTAAAACCTCAATTTCATATTCAAGCTCATCTAAGAGATTTTTTATTCTTTTCTTGACAGAATTAACAAATATCCCTTCCTCGTCTCTTGTTTCAATCTTTTTTTCCTCTATCCAATTTTCAAGCAAGTCAAGACTAACTTCAATTAATTTAGGTTCTTTTTCTTTTTTAAACCAATCAGAAATTCCCATAAATGTCACAGAAAAAGCAGTGTTATAAAGTTTTCTAATAAGGGATACTGTCAACTAATAGTCATCTCTTGAATTTCTTTTTTTGATTATAATAAATGACTTACTTGCTTATTAATAATTTTTATATCTTACCGACGGAAGAAAGCGAGCAGGAGGAGCCTTAAAATAAATTTAAGACTAATGATAAAATGTTCTTAAAAGCTAAGTGATGTTAAATTGACAGTATCCTAATAAGGCAATATCTCCGATAGTTATAAACAAACTCGTTCTTGTTTAACTTCTGACTTACACTAATTATTATTTTACGAGCTCACAATAATTTATGAGGGATTTTGGGAAATCAGATTTGTTAGTGTTAATTAACTGGATAGTAAATAAATCTCGTCGGAGATACTCTAAAGAAACAATTTCTGCAGTTATAAACAATCGTGGCAAAACTTAATCCCTGTATCAATTAATTTGTGAACTCACAAAAATCTCATAGAAAAATCATCCAATAACCTTTACTAATTCCCTCTGTTTTTTTAAATCATCAAGCGTAGCTCTGCAAACTTCGCAAACACCGCTCTCAACAATATTCTTTAACTTTGCTCCGCTTTCAATCAGCCTGCGATAAATTAGAACAATCATAACTTCGTTTGTTTCCCTGTTATTAAACGGCGGTTCTTTCAACTGTATTTTGCAATGCGGACACATTCCTATCATAATCTAAGACACCTACGGTTTTCCAGAGATTGAACATCTCTGTCTCTTCACTTCTGCGAAGATGAAGACTTCGATGTATCTTCTCTTAAGATACTCTATTTTGTAGCTGTTCCTCCGTATTATTATTTAGTATAATCATAGTTTACTCAAGCTCTTCATCAAAATGTTCTTTTTCAGCATCGCAAAGCTCTATTCCATCGTCTTCCAGCTCCTCTTCGCAAATTGCCTCATTCTTAAGCTCGCATGCAAACTCTTCAAATTTATCTTTCATTTTTATTGTTATTCTTAGTTTAACTGAAATGCGAATGAATAATAAACCTCCTTCGCACTTTGCTTTTTTTATTCATTTTATTATGTTATTCCTATTTCCTCTGCATGTTTAGTATATCCAGTGTGTTCAAGATCAAAGTTGAAAAATTCAAAAAACTCTTTTAATATTCTTCTGTTAGCTCCGATTTTCTCGAGTTCGTCAAACACAAACTTTGTAAAACAATAAGGACATACAGAAGTTCTTGTGCTCCCGCATTTTAAACATCTTGTTGACTCATTAATTTTATTATCAACTTTCTTAAGATATTCTTCTATTTTTGGCCTCAATTCTTTTCTAAGATTTGGATAGAGTGTTGACCACGCATCTACTTCTATTGCAAGGCAAAAAGGGCATATAGGATTAGTAACAGCCTCGCTGCAAAAATCGCAAACATATTGCGTTTCATTATTGAAATAATTTTTTTGTATTATCATGAGAAAACTGGATTCAGACCCAATAAAAAAACCGGGCTTAAATCAGGGGTTTAATAATAACCGCACAAAAAGAACAAAAGTCAAAACTATAGCTGCAGAAATTACAATTCGTATGACTCCATCTTTTTAATTCCATAATAAATATAATGAATTGTTGTTTATAAAGTTATCGTCGGCGTAATGGTTATTTTGTGGTGGTGACAGTTCATTTCAGAAAAATCTACATCCTCTCCAAAATCTCAATTCCCAAAAAACATGCCTTTAATAATTCTATCAATTTCATCCATATATTCTATTTCAAGTTCTCCAATCTTTTGAATGAATCTCATTTTATCAAGAGATAACATTTGAAATATCATAGCAACGGAATCTCTCTCCAGATTATTTATATTTGAATTTTTTATTCTAATCGTATTTGGAAATTTTAAAGCCTGAAGATTTGAGGTTAATGGAATTGTGATAACCATATTAGTGCCTGTCATAGCAATAATAAATCCAGGCCTTATACCTTTTTGTTCATGTGCTCCTTTGGAAGGCAATTCTATTATCCAAATTTCACCTTTTTTCATTCTTTAAAATTATTTAAGTCGTTCATTCCTGCCTGCTCCCACATCTTTATTTCATCTTGCAGATCCATGGAATTATTTATATCTTTGAAGTATAATAAAATTGCTTTTTCAATTAATTCTCTCTCAGATATATCCAATCTCTTAGCAAAATCCTTTAATCTCAATTGAGTACCTTTGGATATTTGTATTTCCATATATATTCAAATATAAATGATTATTTAAGATTGTTGGTGTTTATAGTATCTCCGATAGTTATAAACAAACTCGTTCTTGTTTAATCTTCTGACTTACACAACTATTAATTTGTGAACTCACAATAATTTTATGAGGGATTTTGGGAAATCAGATTTGTTAGTGTTAATTAACTGGATGGTAAATAGATCTCATCAGAGATATGGGTTTAACTCACATCCTCTCCAAAATCTCAATTCTTTTTTGTATTGGAGGATGTGTTTGAAATAATCCTTCAACTTTTCTTTTAAAGGGGTCTGAAATAAATAAAGGAGCAACAGCCTTGCTGATTGTTCTTTTTTCCTGCTCTGTTGGACGTTCTCTGTCAATTTTTTTCAGGGCTCTTATTAATCCTGTCGGACTTCTGATAAATTTTACAGAAGATGCATCTGCTGCATATTCTCTTTTTCTTGAAATTGCCAACTGAACTAAAGAAACTACTATTGGCGCCAAGACTGCTAATAAAATTCCAATTAAAATAAAAATTATCTGTGCTTTATTGTCTCTGTCTTTTCCTCCTGAAAAACTTCCCCAGAATAAACTTCTTAAAAAAAACTGTGATATAATTGCAATCATACCGACGAGAACTGCGGTTAATGTAATGAATCTTATGTCAAAGTTTGCAATATGAGAAAGTTCATGCCCTAAAACTCCTTCCAATTCCTGTTTGTCTAATTTTTTTAGTGCGCCGGTTGTGACGCAGATAACAGCATGCTGAGGGTCTCTTCCTGATGCAAACGCATTTATATTTTCATCCTGCATTATGTACAATTTTGGTTTTGGCATTCCTGATGCTAAACAAAGTCCTTCAACAGTATGATGATATTGAGGATATTCTGACGTAGAAGCAGGTTTTGCATTAACAGATGCAAGTGCAATTTTGTCAGAGTTGTAATATCCAAACCAAACATAGAATATTGAAATTATCGTCGCTAAAATCATGATTATTGTGAAATAATCAGGGCCTAATGCCAAGCCTATAACTGCACCAAAAACTATGAAGACAATTATGATTATCAAGATAAGGAAAAATGATTTCCATTTGTTTTTTGATATTTGGTCGTGAAAAGATATTCTGTCTGGCATGATTAAGTATTAATATGCTTATTTAAATATTTTAGGATTTTAGGAATTTCACCTAAAGCATCTTCAACAGTTATAATTTCAATTTCGTTCCCATAATAATTTATCCCATTCCTTAGTTTTCTGTATCTGTCAAATTTTCTAGAAATTAAAGGTTCCTTTAAGATTTCCTTCAGAAAATAAGTTATTGAAATATGGTCTAGGAATTTATAACCTTTGGAAAATCCAATAGCTTCTATAAACTCTCTCAATCCCTCATATAATTCCCTAAACACACTCTTAGCGCTGTCCTCGTTAAGTCTTATAATCTCTGCTGTTTTAATAGCCTGCTTAGAGGATTTTATCAAACTTTTTGCTCTTAATATATTAATAGGAACTTCTTTTGCCGTGCCACTTTCTAAACATTCATGAAAATCCATTATATAACCTCAAATTCTCCTGATAGAACAATGCCGTTGCAGATACTGTTTATTAATTCAGGATTTGACTTTTTTAATTTTTCAAAAGAACTTTTTGTAAATTTGTGGATGCTAATGTTTCTATTAAGTGCCTTCTTGTATTTTTCTGTATTAAACTCTTTGTTTATCTCTGAAATAATCATTATGTCCACATCGCTTTTCTCATCATCTCTTGCCTGAGCATAACTTCCAAACAGGACAATTACCGGATAATCATAAAACCTTTCTAAATCTTCAATAAGTCCTGCTTTTCTAAGTTTCTCAAGATTATAATACAATTTAAGATTTAATGTTTCTTTTGAAATATTGAGCTTATATGCCGAATATAGTTTAGACCTGTTCAGACTTAATAACCCCTGCTTTGTCAGTTTATTAAGATGCTGTCTTATTGTAGTATGATTTATCTTAAGCATCCTCGCTATTTCCCTTATATAAAACTCTTTATGAGGGTTTTCAAAAAAGGATTTCAATATGTTTATTTTTGTTTCCATTTGGAAACTTAAGTTTCCAAGTGTTTATAAATGTTTGCATAAAGGCAGTATCTCCGATAGTTATAAACAAACTCGTTCTTGTTTAATCTTCTGACTTACACTAATTATTATTTTACGAGCTCACAATAATTTATGAAGAGGTTGGAGAAATCAAATTTGTTAGTATTAATTAACTGGATAGTAAATAAATCTCGTCGGAGATACTCTTTTGAATTTATATCAAAAACCTTATTAATTTCAAATGCCTCTTTTATTAGATGAAACTAACCTCTGTTTTTAATCAAGGAGAAAAAATCCCAGCAAAATATACTGCTGACGGAGAAAATATTAATCCGCCTTTGGAAATCAGCAAAATTCCTTCAGAGACTAAATCATTAGTTTTAGTTGTTGATGACCCTGATGCGCAAAGAGTCGTGGGATATACTTGGGTGCACTGGGTTGTATTTAATATTAAAACAGCAAACAAGATTGAAGAAAACTCAATTCCGGGAACTCCTGGAGAAAGCACATATAAAAAACCAGGATATGGAGGTCCAAATCCGCCTCGAGGATCAGGAGTTCATAATTATCACTTTAAACTTTATGCCCTTGATGCAGAATTAGATTTAAAGAATGGGGCTTCTTTGAAAAGAATAGAACAGGCAATGCAAAACCATATTTTAGACAAAGCAGAATTAATAGGAATTTATTCAAGGGATTAATTTTGACTGCCTAACCTAATCCTCCTTATCATTAATCCAAACAAAATAATAACCCATGCCAATAATAATGCTAAAATCTGATAAACAAAAGGCATTTTTCCTGCATATGCAAAAACAAAAGCAAAGGGAGTTACTCCAATCAGAGTCACAAAAAAATAACTCTTAGTTTTTATTTTGCTAAAAAGCCCGAGTGCATAACTTAATATATCAACAGGTATGGCCATTCTCAAGAACACTACGCTCCAGAAAAAATTTTCTTTTGGCACCATTCTCTCAAATTTATTAATTTTCTCTATTGAAATAAATTTACTAATTAAAGAAACTCCATATTTTCGTGCTAAAGCAAATGCTATTAAAGAACCGATTGTCCAGCCAATTATACTTAAAATAGCAGCTGTAACCCATCCCCATAAATTTGAAGCTATTGGCAGTAAAGGCAGGGTGCTTATAGGAGCAATAACAATAGCAGCAACAGTTATTAAAACGTATACTGTCATTCCAAGGTTATCATCCAAAGACTCTTTTATCAACTCAAGATTAGTCTGAATAATATATGAGAAAAATATGAATAAGACTATGATAATAAAGATTTCAATAAAAGATTTTGTTTTATTTAACATGCAACCAATAGACTAAGACGGTATATATTCTTTTGGTAAAATTTACAAATCAATCTCAGGCATCTCGCGGGATGCAGAAGGAATTTTCAAATAATCTTTTTTCTGCTTTCCATAAAGTTTAAAGAACATAACTCCTGGAAATTTGCTTGAAGCATTATCCAATTCCAAAACAGAATCATTATAATACTGTCTTGCATATGCAACTTTGTCCTCGATAGCAGATAATTCACTTTGCAAGTGCATGTAATTTTCATTAGCCCTTAATTGAGGATAGTTTTCAGCAACAGCAAAAATTGATTTTAATGCATTCTGCAGTTTGTCTCCTGCCTTGACTTTTTCTGCAATATTTCTGCCTGAAATCATCTGAGTTCTTGCTTTTGTAACTTCGGTCAAAACGTCTCTTTCAAACTTTGCATAACTTTTTACAACTTTCACCAAAGAAGGAACCAAGTCTGCTCTTTTTTTTAATTGAACATCAATCTGTGCAGAAGAATTTTCAATTCTGTTTTCAAGAACAACAAACCTGTTGAAGTAATAAATAAATATTATAATAATTATAACTGGAATTCCAATGCCTAAAATCCATGCCCATACCATAAAAAAGAATAATAAAAGAAGTTTATAAAGTTATTTATTTTCTTTTGTATCTTCTGTAGAAGATTTAAGATAGGACTGAACTTCTTTGTCTTTATCAGGATTTAATTCACAATAAATAACTCTTCCGTCATTCAAAGTTCCGAATGCCTGTCTGTTAGGATTGTAAGGTTCACCGCAATCATCTCCTAAAGATTCTTTATATGGACCATCGTCAAATTGAGAATTTCTAAAAAGAGAATCAAAATCTTGTTTTGTTGTTAAAATTGCTTCTCCTCCTCGCATATTAATATAATCCTCACACCGATTACGAGGCAAAATATCTTCTAATGCCTTAACTCGTTTGAATGTTTCACGAACCTTAGACGTTATTTTTAATTCTTTCATTTGTAAAAATAATTTTCAGCGTTTTTAAGAATAATTATAATGAATAATATATAATTAATACTAAAGCAAAAATTATAAATTCCCGCAAGCCTTAAAAACATTCATTCTTTCTAAATAATATGAATCATAAATACAAAGTTTTGACAAGTGCAATCGCCCTGATTGTTTTGGTTGTAATATTTTACTTTATAGCAAATGCAATAACAACATACACAGGATATTTTGTAACCGACGAGAAAATCAACAAGCCAACTAATTTTCAGCTATGTCTTGAAGAGCAGGATATAACTCTTTACATTAACTCAGCTAATTCAAAAAAGACTCTTGAAAATCTTGAACTTTTTAAATACCTAAACTACATCAGTATAATCAACTGTAACATAAACAACAAACCATGTATCACCGATAAAGTATCTAAGTTCCCAGCATATATAATCAATGGAAATAAAATTGAGGAGGGCATAAACATTTTTAAACTCTCAGATTTATCTGGATGTAAAATAAATTAAAGAGGAGAGCAAAGTGGTATTAGTAAATAAAGAATTATGTATTGGATGTGGTTCATGCTCTGCAGTTTGTCCAGAAGTTTTTGAAATGGGCGATGACATGAAAGCTCATGTCAAAAAAGGAGCCAATACTTCAAAGCCCTGCATTAAAGAAGCTATAGAAACTTGCCCTGTGGATGCAATTACAAAGTAATTGCCTTGCCATATATGCGATTACGAAGTGATTGCTCTTATCATTGATGCGATAAAAGTTCTAATTAAATAATGCGCTTAAACTTTGCCCCCTGCTTATCCTATGAATAGCTTCTGCAAATAAAGAAACAAAAGAAATATATTCAATATTTTCAGGAAGTTTAAATTCACTGATATATTTTTCTTTGTCTTTTCTGCCCAAATTATCTGGAACAACATAGGGCTGTTTAACTGTATTACCTATGAATATCTTTTCAAAAGATTTAGATAATTGTTCATAACCTTTTGTAAATAATCCGTGAGTAGCATACGCGTAAACTTCTGCTGCTTTCATTTCTTCTCTTAAAACTCTTGAGGCATTGATTAAAGTCACTCCTGAATCAACTATATCGTCGATTACAAGAACTCTTTTTCCTGAAACATCCCCTGAAAATTCAAGCCTTTCTACTTTTCCGTCGGTTTCTCTGAATTTTGAACCTATAGATATATTTGGGTTGCCAAGCCTGTTTGCAAAAGCCCTTGCTCTTTTCACGCCCCCTTCATCAGGAGTTGCTATCACAATATTTTCTAAAATTTCTAAATAGTTTTTTTGCAAATAATCAATTACAGTTGGAAAGGAATAAAGGCTGTCAAAAGGAACTCTAAAACTGCCTTGAATAGCCGGGTTATGAACTTCCATAGTAAGAACTCTTGTGTGATCATGTTCAATGCTTTCTGCAATAACTTGCGTGCTGATAGGAACCCGGGATTCATCTTTTCTATCTTGTCTCGCAAATTTCATATAAGGAATAACATTAATAACTTCATGGGCTGATGAATTTTTCAGAGCATTATTAACCAAACATAAATGAAGAAACCAATAAGCAGGATTTTCATTTGAATCGTGTATGAAAAAACAATTCTTTCCTCTTACATTCTTTTCAATTTTTGGCTTTGATTCTCCGTCGTTAAATCTTTTAATGATTAACTTGTTTATTTCAGAAAAATCTTCTTCTTTCTTATCAAGTTCTTCATGAATTCTACAAGCAAAATCCCATGCCCTGCCTTCAGGGTTTGCGATAATAGAACATTTATACACCATTTTTCAATATAAAAAAACTTTGTCTCTTTAAAACTATTACCATCTTCTAAAATATATATTTTCCAGCAATAGAAATAAGAAAAGTATCTCCAATAAGAATTTATTACTATCCAGTTAATTAACACTAACAAATCTGATTTCTCCAACCTCTTCATAAATTATTGTGAGCTCGTAAAATAATAATTAGTGTAAGTCAGAAGATTAAACAAGAACGAGTTTGTTTATATAGTCAACGACTTTAATATATCAAAAATTTTAAAAAATTTTTGGGGTGCAAGAAAAAACTTTTATGCCCTTTTGTTTTTTCTGCACAGAAAATTGACAGACAATTTTCTCGTGCTCAAAAACCATATATTAAAGTTGTTATGGTTTTTGACATTTCCTCAGTTTGTCGTTGACTACCGGAAAAATCTTTCACAAGAAAATCCACTGGATTTTCTGTGCAGAAAATTCTCTTGAAAGA
>Ga0209541_10006552_pt1 | contig 19794 bp, 19 predicted proteins | sample RifCSPlowO2_01_FD_184027 | JGI IMG/M metagenome (GOLD analysis project Ga0209541, IMG submission 184027) | Groundwater microbial communities from Rifle, Colorado - Rifle CSP2_plank lowO2_0.1 (SPAdes) (version 2) | ecosystem: Environmental > Aquatic > Deep subsurface > Groundwater | place... | reverse complement strand
TACTTCGCTAAAGCTACGCAGTGCGCGACACTACTTCACTTTCGCCCTTTTGATCGCCTGTGCGAGGCGGGACTTTGTGCGAGCGGCGGTGTTCGCCTTGATGACGCCGCGCTTAGCCGCCTTATCGATCGCCTTGTAGGCGGCTGGCAGGAATTTCTCGGCTTCCGCGGCGTCCTTGGTGGCGAGCGCCTTAGTGAGCGCCTTCGTCGTATCGCTGACGGTATTCTTGCGACGCAGATTGAACACATGTTTCTTCGCCGAAGAACGTATCGCTTTCTTTGCCGAGCGGGTGATTGCCATAAAAATAGATTGTAGGGAGTAGGTTATAGGTTGTAGAAGGAAAAAGCAAATCTGTTAGTATCAGTACATGATTCGGCAGATCCGCGGAAAGGTCCTCTCGACAAACCCCTTAAGCGCGGTCATCGAGGTCGCGGGCTTCGGCATCGAGGTGCGCATGTGCGTTCCCGAAACGCTTCCGATCGGCAGTGAGGCTATTCTCGCGACGCATCTCGCCGTCAAACAGGACGGGATGGAGCTCTACGGTTTTGAGGACATCGCCGATCGCGACTTCTTCGAGCTCATGCTCTCCGTGTCAGGCGTAGGGCCGAAGACTGCCCTTTCAGTTTTGCGCAGGGCGCCACGTGAAGCGCTCGAGGGCGCGATCGGCACGCGCGACCTCAATTATCTGACCAAGATCGTCGGACTCGGCAAGAAGAGCGCCGAGAAGATGCTGGTCGAACTGTCAGAGAAAGTCGGCGCTGCCTCGCACGACGGCGCTGATGGCGAAGTCTTCGATACGCTCGTCGCCCTCGGCTACACCGAGCGCGAAGCGCGCAGGGCGCTCCAGACTATCCCCGAAAGCGCGGTCGGTAAAGAGGCGCGGCTTAAGGCGGCGCTTTCGGGGAACCGCGTGTAGCGTTGTATGTACGCGTTCGTTACGCATCTTGTCCGTATCCTGAAAATAATCGTGCCGGAAGCGGTAGTTGAGCTCTTGCGACCCCTCTACCACCGCGCTCTCGCATATGGCATGGCGTTCATCTACAACTTCCCAGCGCGGAAGCTGACGGTCATCGGCATCACTGGGACCAAGGGTAAGTCGACGGTGGCCGAAATGGTCTTCGCTATCCTGCGCGGCGCAGGACACAAAACAGCACTGCTCTCTACCATCCGATTCGCGATTGAGGACAGTTCGGAGCCGAATCGCTACAAGATGACGCTCCCGGGGCGCGGCTTCGCACAGGCCTTCATGCACAAAGCGCTTATCGCAGGGTGCACGCATGCCGTCATCGAGATAACCTCGGAGAGCGTCCTGCAGTACCGGCACTGGTTCCTCGACCTCAACGGGCTTATCGTGACGAACGTCCAACGCGAACATATCGAGCGGCACGGCTCGTTCGGGAAGTATGTCGAGGCGAAGTGTGCTATTGTCGACGCTTTAGTCCGTTCGCCCAAGCATTCCCGTATACTCGTGACGAATGGGGATCTGCCAGAGACGCATGCCTTTATCTCGGCGCGCGTCTCGCAGGCGATCGCATTTGGCACGCATGAGCTCCAGAATCTCTCTGAAGATGAACGGAGCGTCGGCTTCGACTATCGCGGCATACGCTTCTCCCTCCCCATCCCCGGCGCCTTCAATGCGATGAACGCCCTCGCCGCGGTGAAGCTTACGGCGGCGCTCGGCGTCCCTCCTTCCGACGCGGCTGCGGCACTCGCGACACTCCCGCCGGTACGCGGCCGCGTCGAGCATATCGATGCCGGCCAGGATTTTCTCGCTGTCGTCGACTATGCGCACACGCCAGATTCGCTCATCGCCCTCTACAGCGCATTCCCGACCCACCGGAAGATCTGCGTGCTGGGGAACACGGGCGGCGGACGCGATACTTGGAAGCGGCCTCTCATGGGCCAGATTGCAGACGAAGCATGCGAGGAAGTCATCCTCACGAACGAAGACCCCTACGACGAGGACCCCGCCTCAATCGTGGGGGAGATGGTGCGCGGGATGGAACGCACGCCCCGGATCATCATGGACCGGCGCTCTGCGATACGCGCCGCGCTCCGACTTGCCCTGATCTTGTCGAAAGGCGCGACAATCTCTCGACAGACTCGGGATGCCGGAAATCAAAATGATGTAATCGTTTTGATTTCCGGCAAAGGCACCGACCCATTCATCATGGGGCCGAAGGGCTCCAAAGAACCCTGGAGCGACGCCCGGGTTGTCCGTGAAGAGCTCGAGCGACTTCTTGGAGAAGTTTGATACTATTCTCCTATGCATGATGCATGGTTTTTCATAGGCGTTTTTGTCTTCATCTTCCTTATCTGGATCGCAACGGGCGGTCCGCTGCACCCTATCTCCTTCACCGGTCCCTCGCTCGCTCCGCCGCAAGAGCTCGGCGGCGGAACCTATCTCTCGTTCCCGCGAGCGCCCTATGGAGTAGGCGGCGGCGGGAACGTTTCTCTGCCCGGTTCTTCAGATGGAAGAAGCTCCCCGGGCGGTTCGGGGTACACGGGAAGCTCGGCGCTCCCCGGCAGTTCGGGATCTTCAGGCACCCCCGTGCCATTTTCTGTGGGCGGCATGTCCTTCGGCGCTCCTTCTCCGTATCGCGGCCTTGTGAGCGTGAGCCATTACATCTCAAGCGCCGGCGCTCTCGATCCAGGAAATGAGTACGTCGAAGTTTCCGTCGCCCAGAACGCCGGCGTACCGATCAATCTCTCGGAATGGAAGCTCGTGAGCGACGCGACCGGAAGCTTCGCCGTCATTCCGAGGGGGACCGAGACCCCGACCTCGGGTATCGTGAATGCTGCGGAGGACATCGTGCTTATTCCAGGAGCACGGGCAATCGTCATCTCGGGACGCTCGCCTATCGGCGCCTCCTTCCGCGAGAACAAGTGCATCGGCTACTTCAGCACCTTCCAGAAGTTCTACCCCTCCCTGCCCCTGAACTGCCCCAACCCTTCTGACGAGCTTATCGTCTACTATGGCCCCGGATACATCCGCGACACCGCATGTATCGCCGCAGTAGACAAGATCGCGCGTTGCCAAGTCGCGCTCACGCCACCCCCCGGCCTCTCAAGCGCCTGCCAGAGCTTCGTCGTGAATTATCTGAACTACAACGGCTGCGTGCAGGCGCACCGGAATGACGCCAACTTCGCGGGCAATACGTGGCGCATCTACCTCGGTCGCACTACGCCAATGTGGCGCACCAAGTATGAGGTCGTGAAGCTCTTGGACAGCAACGGCAAGACGGTGGAGGCGTTCAGTTACTAGAAGATATAGGTTGTAGGTGATAGGTTGTAGGTGATAGAAATACCGAATCGTGCCCCTAGCTCAACTGGTAGAGCAATTCCCTTTTAAGGAAGAGGTTCCGGGATCATCCCCCGGGGGGCACACAAATACATTAAACAGTCTGTTTACCAAAAGACATCGCGCTTCAGCATATCTCTTTGTGCGACCTCTACGAACTTTCTCATAATCGGGAACCCTCCTGTGGCACGCATCTTCTTGCCATTTGAGTCTTGATACGAAAATTTGATACGTTTTAATGTTTTTTCATTCACTGGGTCAAGCAGCTCAAACAATGGTTCGACTTTGTCGAGCGCGTACGCAAAACGCGCTTCTGGACTTGCTTGCGTTTGATAAATGGACCAGCTGTCATTAGAGATTCGAGCAAGTTCTTGTGGGAAGGACGCGAAAATCGCTATCGCATCCTTTCGTTCGCGTTCTTCGCGTTCTTTAGTTTTCTGATGATACGGAATATCACCGTGTGTTATTTCTCCAAAATCGTGGAACAGCAAAATCTGGTGGAGCCGCTCCGTGTTGAGCGTACGATTTGGATCTTCAAGAGGAAGAAAGTATTGCGCAAGAAAAAATAGAGAAAATACGTGCTCGGCCACCGATTCAGAGTGCGTAGCAAAATCTCTTGTGGTGTCATAGCGCAATGTGCGTTTAAGTTTACAGGCGACCTGTAGCTGTCGAATAATTGCCATTATTTGCTCGTCCGTTTGTTCAGGAATGGGAACGGTTTCCATATGTGCCTTTATACCGAAAGCGCGAAGCGCTCTAGAGAAAGTGGGAGGTCAAGCCCGCCACGGCGGGAAGTTTGGAGGAGTTCGATAAGCAAGAGCGAGAGCAGGCGCGATTCCTTCGGTGTCCATGCCCTACTGCCCTTTTCCATCAGGTCGCGTGCTTTCCAATGCAGGAGGCCATGAAGCATCTCGGGTGCGTCGCCGGCGCGGAGCGCGCGATTAATTTCCAACCACAGTTTGTCGCGCGAGCGGGTCGCGAGCGCGTTCACGAGATTGGCATTAAATCCCGACACACTTGACCCAGTGTGACGGGCTGGCGCCACAAATTCATATGTCTTGACGGCTTTGGCCGCAATCTTTTTCGCTTTTGCTGACGCGAGCTTAGGCGCAAGAATAATTACTGCATTATCGGATGCTGCCAGATTATCTATGTGCTCTTCAAGAAGTTCCGGCGTGCCTTCGTCTTGAAACGGGTCATCAATGAGTATTAAGAGACGCTTGACGAAGAGTCCGCCCGAAAGCGCGGCCTCTTCAAGAGTGGCAGTAGTGAGTTCTTCGCGCACGAGGCGCACATAGGCGAGATTCGGTTCTTTGGAGCGCGCCTTCGCGACCCATTCAAATGCTTTAGTGCGCGTCTTTTCAACATCGCTCCCGTGGAAGAGATACATCATACCGGTTGCATGTTACCCCAATCAGGGCCGGATTTCATGGCCACGGTGATTGGTACGCCGTGCGTTTCTTTTGCAGGCAAGACCGACTCCATGATTTCTTTTATTTTCGCGCCCAATACGGCCACGCGCTCGGCGCGTATCTCATATACGAGTTCGTCATGTACCTGCAGGAGCAAGTAAGCATCTTTTTGTGCGTCTTCTTTTGCGAGCGTCTCTTCTGTCCGCACCATCGCAAGTTTGATGATGTCCGCCTCCGTGCCCTGTATCGGCGCATTGATGGCCATGCGCTCCGCCTGCGCGCGCACATACGGAAGAGAGGATTTCATTTCCGGGAACTGGCGGCGGCGGCCAAACAGTGTTTCAGTGTAGCCATGCTTGCGCGCGAAGCCGCGCGTGCTCTCGAGATATTCGGCCAACGTTTTGAATGTCGAAAAATATTCCTCGAGGAACGCATGCGCTTCGGCGGTCGTCGAACCCAGTTGCGCGCGAAGCGCGTTCACCCCCATGCCGTAGAGGATGCCGAAATTGATGACCTTCGCCCGCCGGCGCATCTCGTAGTCCACCTTCTCGGGCACCATATGGAATACGTGGGTGGCGACTTCCTGATGGACGTCCCTTCCCTTTCTGAATATCTCGCACAGCTTCTCATCGCCGGAAAGGATGGCCGCGAGCCGCAGTTCGATCTGCGAATAGTCGAATGCGACGAGTGAGAATCCTTTCGGCGCGATGAATGCATGCCGTATCGCCTGACCGCGCGGCGTACGAAGCGGAATGTTCTGCAGATTCGGGTTCTGCGAGGCCATGCGGCCGGTCGTCGTGCCGGTTTGCAAGAATTCGGCATGGAGCCGGTTCTTCGCGTCCACTAACGGCGGCAGAGTATCAATATAGGTCGAAAGCAATTTCTTCAGTTCGCGATATTCGAGAATATCGTTCACGATAGGATGTGCATCGCGTATCTTCTCGAGCTCGCTTTCGCGGGTTGAGCGCTGGCCTCCCGCAGTTTTTTTCTGCTTGTCCGGGATGATCCGCAGCTCGTCGAAGAGCACCTCGCCGAGCTGTTTCGGCGAACTCACATTAAATTCGTGCCCCGCCGTTTTGTGGATGCGTTTTTCGATCTTCTCAAGCTCCGCCCGATACTCCTTCGCAAGCGCTTTAAGAACAGCCGGGTTGATAAGGACGCCACGCTTCTCCATCCGCGCGATGACCGGGATAAGCGGCTTCTCGATCTGCTCGTACACTTCGCGCACTCTGTCCATCTTTGTTAATTGCTTCTCGAGCTCGGCGCGAGCAGGTGCAAACGTGCGCTGTTTGGTGAAAGCAAGAATGTCGTCGAGGGACGGATTCGTGAATTCAGACGAGATGAGCCAGAGTGCCGCCTTCGCCTCGGAGAGGCGGGTGACGTCTACGACCTCTTCTCCGACGCTTTCGGTCGGAGCCCCGACTTCCGACGTCGGGGCCGGCTCATTCTTAAACGTCGTCTTGATCCGCTCCCGAAGCGTCCTGAAGCCGAACTCGTCACAGAGGGCGAGCATCTTCGGCACGTCGATACTCTCACGCCAGGGCTGTGCGGGAAGTGAGAAGGCGATCGGCGCGTCGAGCCGTATCGTCGCGAGCGACTTAGAGAAGCGCGCCTCTTCTTCATGCTCTTGAAGCAAGCTGATCATGCGCGCCTTCACGCCTTTCTTGAGAAATGCTCCTTCTCCGTTTTTCTTTTTGAGCGCGGCGTATATTTTTTCAACAGAGCCGAAGCTGGTGATAAGCTCGGTCGCCGTCTTCTCGCCGATGCCCGCGACGCCCTTGATATTGTCGGAAGGGTCGCCGCGAAGACCTTTCCAATCGGGTATCAAGATGGGCGGGAATCCGTACCGTTCGATGACCGCCTCTTCGTCGTACAAAATCGTGTCGGTGATGCCCTTCTTTAAGGTATACACTTGAACGCGCGTGCCCTGAACGAGTTGAAGGGTGTCCATGTCGCCCGACGCGATGATGACGTCGAGCCCCTTTTCTGCCGCCAGCGCATGCGCGATCGTGCCGAGAAGGTCATCCGCCTCGAATCCTTCTCGCTCGTAGACGGGGATGCAGAACGCCTCAAATACCTTGCGCGATTCTTTTATCTGCAGCGCGAGCGCGTCTTCCATCGCCACGCGCGTCGCCTTATAGCCGGCGTACGCTTCATGGCGGATGGTCGGCTTCGGCAGGTCGTAACAGGCGGCGAGGTAATCGGGCTTGAGCTCGGCGATGATCTTCAAGAGCATGGACACGAGGCCGTAGAGCGCGCCGGTCGGCGCGCCGGAGGGGCCGGTGAATTCCGGCAGTGCGTGATACGCGCGGTGGATGATTGCGTGGGTGTCGAGAAGCACTATTCTTTTTTTGCCTACCTTACTCTGCATAGGTATACGAGACTGTCCTCGAACCATCGTCATTTACGATAAGCGAGATGCGCGCCGACGGTTCGGGGAGCGCATCGACCACTCTCTCCGGCCATTCGAGCATAATAAGATTCCCCGGATCCTGCAGGAGCTCGTCGAAGCCGAGCGCCGCAAGGTCGCTCCCCGTCTCGAGACGATACGCGTCAATGTGCACGAACCGTTTAAATACACTCACCACAGGAAGCATGTAGATCTTTTCAAGAACGAACGTCGGACTATTCACGGTTTCTTCAACGCCGAAGGCCTTCGCCACTGCCTTCGTAAATGCCGTCTTCCCCGCCCCGAGCTCGCCTGCGAGCGTGACGAGCGTCGCACGTTCGCCTGGCATAAGAGAACGGACAAAATCGGCGGCCTCCGCCTCGAGCTCCGCGAGCGTCTGGATGATCTTCTCCATAGTGAGACAATTGTACCGCCGAAAACGAAAGTGCGCCTGGCTCCGAAGAATCAGGCGCACGGGGTTGCCGTCGGCGGCCTACCAGTACCGCAAGGTCGGACCGTACCAGAACAACATCGTCGGCGGCCTGTAGTAGTAGGGTCCGTAGTACGGGTAGACGACCGGGGGCGCCGGCGGCACTACGACCGGTCGCGCGACGCACACCCATCGCGAACCGCCCCAGACCCACGTCCCCGGGACAGCACACTCCGACGGGGACACTTTCCGTTGGGTCTGTGTTTGAGGCGCTGTCGCCTGGGACTTCCCTTCTGCACGTTTGAGTGCTTTTTTCAAAGCGTCCGGGTCCCTTGATGGCGAAGACTGCGGCACCGGCACGGACATCGGGTACACCTGGTACGTCGTGCACCCGGAAAACAACATTGCGACGAAAAGAACAGCAAGCGTTCTCATGACGAGCTCCTGAAATTGAACACATATAGTATACTACTACTTATAGCTACTTGTCAAGCCCCTCCCCAGAACCGCTTATGTTCGATGTTATAATCGCCTGCATGGACTTGCCGTTTGACACGACGCATACCGATATGGAACTCGCCGCCGTACGCGCGCGCGAAGAAGAGGACCTCGCGCGCATCCTCTCCGAGAAATATGGGATGCCGTACGCCGACCTCTCGCTTCAGGCGATAAACACCGACGCTCTCCGCCTAATCCCCGAGGCGACCGCGCGCGCCGCCGAGGCGGCAGCATTCGCGAAGACGGCGAAGGAACTCTCGCTCGCTCTGCATAATCCGAACAATCCCGCCCTCTCGAAGCTCTCCGCCGACCTTGCCGGCCGCGGCTTCACGCTCCGCACCTTCCTCGTTTCGAAAAAGAGCCTTGATCGCGCGCTTGAGCGCTATCGCGAACTCTCCTTCTCCACCGAGTCGAAGCCGGGCGTCTTCACGATATCCCCGGACGTGCTCTCGAAGGCCGCAGGCGCGATCAGCACACTCCCCGCGCTTGCGCACGAGATAGAAGCCGCGGCCGCCGAGAAGTCGCTCGACCGCATCTCCCACGTCCTTGAGGTTCTCCTCTCGGGCGCCTTTGCGCTCCGCGCCTCGGATATCCATTTCGAACCGGGCGAGGCGAAAACGCTCTTGCGCTTGCGCATCGACGGCGTCCTCTCCGACGTCTACGCCTTCGAGCCCGCGATCTACCACCAGCTCAATTCGCGCATCAAGCTCGTTTCGGGGACGAAGCTGAACGTGACGAACGAGGCGCAGGACGGCCGATTCTCTGTTGAAAAGGATTCAGCCCAGGTTGAGATCCGCGTGTCGCTCATCCCGAGCAATTACGGCGAATCGATCGTGATGCGCATCCTCGATCCCGAAGCGACGAAAGTCACATACAAGGATCTCGGTATCCATCCGAAGCTCCTCGCGCGCCTCGAGGTGGAGATACGGCGGCCGAACGGGATGCTGCTTACGACTGGTCCGACTGGGAGCGGCAAGACGACGACGCTCTACTCCTTCCTCCGCGAGATCCACACGCCGGACATCAAGATCATCACGATCGAAGATCCGGTCGAATACCACCTCGACGGCATCGTGCAGACGCAGGTTGAGGGCAATCGGTATACCTTCGCCGAGGGGCTCCGCTCGATTGTGCGCCAGGACCCGGACGTCATCATGGTCGGCGAGATCCGCGACGGCGAGACGGCCAACATCGCCATCCAAGCCGCGCTCACCGGCCATTTCGTCTTCTCGACCCTGCACACCAACAATGCGGCGGGCACCTTCCCGCGGCTTGCAGACCTCGACGCGGACCCGAAGTCCTTCGGTTCGGCCGTGACGGTCTCGATGGCGCAGCGTCTCCTGCGCACGCTCGACCCCGAGAAGAAAAAAGAGCGGTCGCTCACGGACGCAGAGAAAAAGATGATCATGAAAGTCTTCGAGTCGCTCGCCGACAAGTCGCTTGTTCCCGAAAAAATAGAAACGGTATGGGAGCCGTCGGTAGGCGGCTCGCCCGATAGCGGCGAGACCGGCTACAAGGGGCGCATCGGCCTCCACGAGGCGATCTTCATGGACGACGAGCTCGCCCACTTCCTCCGCGATAATCCGCCCGAGAACGAGATAGCGAAGCTGGCCGCCAAACAGGGGTACCTCACCATGGCGCAAGACGGCATCGTCAAGGCGCTCGCCGGCGTCACCTCGCTTGCCGAAGTCGCCGCGACCGTCGACTTGCCGCGTTAGCTTCATTGACACGTCATAACCGTTGTATATACTTCGGTTATATGAAAACTGCTATCAGCCTGAAAATAGATAGGGACGTGCGCGACCGGGCGCGGAAAGTCGCCAAGAAGATCGGCGTGCCGCTCTCTATGGTCGTCAACCAACAGCTAAAAACATTCGCCGACGAGCGGCGTATTGAATTCTATGAGCCGCTCATCCCCAACGCCAAAACGCGCAAGATCCTCGACGAGGCCTTGCGCGATATCCGAGAAAATCGAAAGGACAAATTCTCCCCCGCATTTACGAATATGGAGGACGCCATCGAATGGCTCGATAAAAAATAGGCATGCATATTTTATTCGCAAAGCGGTTCCGAAAAACATACCAGCGCTTGCCGAAATCACTTCAGAAACAATGCGACGAGCGTTTGTTGCTGTTCGAGAAAGAACCCTTCCATCAGCTTTTAAACAATCACCAACTGCACGATCCGTATGTTGGCTGCCGGAGCATTAACATAACGGGCGACTATCGCGCTATTTTCTATAACGAGAATCCCAATGTTGTCCGCTTTATCGCTATCGGAACGCATCACGAGCTTTTCGGTACTTAACATTCCTCCGAAGTCGCCGCGACCGTGGACCTTCTGCGTTCATACATACAAAAATCCCGTTCAGAGTCCTCAAGGCAATGACCCGCAATAAATCGCGGGGTGGACGAAACACCTGAGGAGATTCCCAGTGCCACGACCGAAGTCGCGGACCAGAAAGTCCTTGGGGAAACGCCCGAAGCCGTCAAGCCTTGCCTAGAGGAGTATGGACAGGATCAAAAAAACTATGCTAGAATGTTAGCATCATCATATTTTTATGTCAAGGTCTTCTGGAAATCCCCTCCCACTCCTCGCCTCGCTTGATGCAGCACTCCGCCCCTCCCGTTGGGACGACTATGTCGGGCAGAAGCAGGTGAAGGCGAACGTGCGCATCTCCATCGATGCGGCGAAGAAGCGTGGCGGTGTGCCCGAACACCTCCTCTTCTACGGGCCGCCCGGCGTCGGTAAGACGACCTTGGCGCACCTCGTCGCCCATACGCTCGAGACGCCCTTAAAGAGTACCTCCGGCGTCGCCATTGAACGCGCCGGCGACCTCGCCGCAATACTCACCAACCTCGATCCGAACACCGTCCTCTTTATCGACGAGATCCACCGGCTCTCGCGCAAGATTGAGGAGCTGCTCTATCCTGCACTTGAATCGGGACATCTTGATATTGTGCTCGGGAAGGGCCCGTCGGCACGCACCGTCGAGCTCGCACTCCCTCCCTTCACGCTCATCGGCGCAACGACCCGCGTCGCCGAACTTTCGGGCCCCTTGCGCTCGCGCTTCGGCGGCGGCATCTATCAGCTTGATTTTTATACGAACGACGATTTACAAGATATTATCCGCCGCTCGGCATCGCTTCTCGAGCTTGCGGCGCCCGAAGAGGTCATCGCCTGCATCGCTTCCCGCAGCCGCGCGACCCCGCGCGTCGCAAACGCGCTTCTGAAGCGCGTGCGCGACTTCTCGCAGGTGCACGAGCGGCCGCTCTCGGCCGCTCTCTGCGACGAGGCCTGCGGCCTCTTCGGTATCGATGCGTACGGCCTCACCAAAGACGACCGACGCTACCTCGAGACGCTTCTGAAAAGCTTTCGGGGCGGGCCCGCGGGCGTCCGGGCGCTCGCGGCCGCGCTCCACGAAGACGCCGATACCGTCGAATACATCTATGAGCCGTATCTGCTACGCCTCGGCTTCATTGAGCGCTCCTCGCGCGGCCGCATTCTCACGTCGGCCGGCCGTGCATATTTGGAAGGTGAACCCGTTTTATCGTAAAAAACGAGCGACTTGTGAAAATTGGTAGTAAGACTTGGCCTAGCGGCCCGGAGCGCGACCAATTTTTACAAGTTGCGAGTTTTTTTGCTATCATCGATGATAATGTCCGGGCATAGCAAATGGTCCCAAATCAAGCGGCAAAAGTCCGTGACCGATGCGGCAAAAAGCCGCCTCTTCTCGCACTTCGCGCGCCTCATCGCGCTCGAGTCGAAGAGGGCGAACGGCCTGCTCTCGGCGCCCGGGCTCTTGGTCGTGATCGCGCGCGCCAAGGCCGCGAATATGCCGAAGGACAACATCGAACGCGCAATCGCGAAGGGCATCTCAAAAGATTCCGGCGACCTCGAGCAGGTTCTCTACGAAGCATACGGGCCGGGCGGCGTCGCGCTTGTCATCGATGCGTTCACGGATAATAAGAACCGGACGACCCAAGAGATAAAACACCTGCTCTCGCTCCAAGAGATCGCGCTCGCAAATCCGGGCGCCGCAAGCTGGGCATTTACAAAAACCGGCGGCGCCTATCTGCCGAACGAACCCCTTGTTGAGGTTGCAGGAGCTGATGAGGAACGGCTTTCTACCGTTCTTGAAGCGCTCGATGAGCACAATGACGTCCAGCGGGTGTTCACGAATGCGCGGGGCTATGACCTGACACACTAAACTGGTCTCGCGAAACGACTTATGTACTACGTTTATGTACTACAAAGTAAAAAAGATAGTAATTTATACACCGGTTATACCGATAATTTGAGGCGTCGTTTCGCTGAACATATGGATGGCAGGGCACAGTCAACACATTATCGTAAACCACTCGAACTGATTTACTACGAGGCGTATGTGTCGCAGGCAGATGCGAAAGATCGAGAATGGAAACTGAAACACTCTCAAGGCGCCCGTACAGCTCTAAAACGACGGCTCGCGGAATGCCTGCGACAAGACCAGTTAGTGTGGCAGGTATGAGGATACTGGCGATTGACCCCGGCTACGACCGGCTCGGTATCGCCGTCATCGAGGGCGACCCCTCTCGTCCGACGCTTCTCATGAGCGCGTGCGTCATACCGAAGAAGGGCGCACGCGAAGAGCGGCTCGCGCGCGTCTTTAGCGCCGTTACCGATGCTATTGTCGAGTACGCACCCGCGGCACTCGCCCTTGAGACCCTTTTCTTCAGCATCAATAAGAAAACGGCCCTCGGCGTTGCCGAAGCGCGCGGCGCTATTCTCGCAGCCGCCGGCAATGCATCCCTGCCCGTCATCGAGTGTTCTCCCCAGCAGGTGAAGCTCGCGGTCACCGGCCATGGCGGGTCGTGTAAGGCGGCCGTTGCGGCCATGATCCCCCGCCTCCTCCTCCTTTCGGAAAAAAAGCGCCTTGATGATGAGTTAGACGCCATTGCCATCGGCATCACCGCGCTTGCCGCCGGCCTTCCGAAAGACCGCGCGAACAAGAAGTGGTAGCATACGTGATATGACCGTACGCCGACGCGCCTTATGGCGACAAACGTTTTTTGCACTTATTCTTGCTCTTTGGGGGCTTGGTTTTTTCATCGCCGGGGGCGTCCTTGTCGTCGTCGCCTTTACGCCGGTGCCGGACATAAGCTCGTTCGCCTCGCGGCAAGTCGATCAGTCGACGAAGATCTACGACCGCACCGGCCAAGTCCTTCTCTATGACTACAATCGCGACGCGAAGCGGAGCGTTGTTCCCCTCGCCGATATCTCGTCCAACGCGATCAGCGCCACAATCGCGATCGAGGATTCGAGTTTCTACGCCCATGGGGGCATCCGCCTTACCTCTATCCTCCGCGCGATACTCGCCGACGTCATCGGCGGATCGCTTTCTCAGGGCGGGTCCACGATCACCCAGCAGGTCGTGAAGAATGAAATCCTCACCAGCCGGAAAAGCGTCATCCGCAAGATCCACGAATGGGTGCTTGCAATCAAGTTTGAGCAGGTCTATTCGAAGGAACAAATCCTTGAGACATACCTCAACAGCATCCCCTACGGAGGCACGCTCTACGGCATCGAGGCGGCTTCTGAAGCGTACTTCGGCATTCCCGCGAAGGATCTTTCGCTCGCGCAGGCGGCGTATCTCGCGTCGATGATACAGGCGCCGACGTATTATTCCCCGTACGGCACCCATCGCTCTGCCTTGGATACGCGCAAAGACATCATCCTCGACCGGATGCGCCTGCTCGGGTTCATCTCCGACACCGCCTCTGCCTCTGCGAAGGAGGAGCGTGTCTCCTTCTCCCCGACCGGCCGGAACTCGATCACCGCGCCGCACTTCGTCTTCTATATCCTCAACCAGCTTGAAGGGCGGTATGGCAGTAATGCGCTCATCTCGGGACTGAAGGTAACGACGACGCTTGATGCCGACCTTGAGACGAACGCTGAAGAGATCGTGAACCGGTACGCGCTCGAGAACGAAAAGAAATTTAAGGCGTCAAACGCGTCACTTGTCGCGCTCGATCCCTCGACCGGGCAGATCCTCGCAATGGTAGGCTCGCGCAATTTCTTTGATACCGCGATCGACGGACAATATAACGCCGCCCTCGCCTCCCGCCAGCCGGGCTCGACCATGAAGCCGTTCATCTACTCCCTCGCCCTCATGCGGGGATACACGCGCAATACGGTCGTCTTTGATACGCCGACGCAATTCTCGACGGCCTGTAACCCGTCTGACATGTACAACAACACTCCCCCGTGCTACGCCCCCTCTGACTATGACAACACGTTCCGCGGCCCGATGACCTTCGAAACGGCGCTTGCGCAGTCGATCAACATCCCCGCGCTCAAGGTGCTCTACTTGGTCGGGATACCGCAAGCCATCACTCTCGCAAAATCCTTTGGACTCACGACGCTCGGCAACTCGAGTCAGTACGGCCTCACCTTGGTGCTGGGCGGCGGCGAAGTGCGCCTCCTTGATTTGGTGGGCGCGTATGGCGTGTTCGCACATGAGGGGGTAAAGAATGCACCGACTGGCATCTTAGAGGTCGCGGACGCGCAGGGAGCCATCCTTGAATCCTACGCTCCGCAGTCTTCGCAGGTCATGCCGGCGAATATCGCACGCGATATGTCTGCGATGCTCTCTGATGCGCCGGCCCGCCTGCCAGAGTATCCTCTTAATTCCCCACTCTCATTCCCCGGGTATGAGGTCGCGGTCAAAACCGGTACGACGGACGATACGCGCGACGCGTGGGTGATCGGCTACACCCCATCTCTTACACTCGGCGTATGGGCGGGCAACAACGACAACTCGCCGATGGTGAAGTCGATCGCTGGTTTTATCGCCGCGCCGATGTGGCATGAGGCGATGGCCTATGCGCTCTCGAAATACCCTAAAGCGTATTTCGGGGAACCGAGCCCTATTCTCTCTTCTGTTCCGCCGATGCTGCAGGGAAATTGGTATATACCTGATGCACAGGGGAATATCGTGCCTCACGACCTCCTCTACTGGACTGATAAACATAATCCTCAGGGGCCGCCTCCCGCTGATCCGGCGCGCGATCCCCAATTCACCTATTGGGAATACGGCCTCTCAGTCTGGTATGGGAGCTATCCGAACCTCTTCCAGGACGGCATCATGCTCTCTGTCCCGCTCTCGACCGCAACGACGTCGGTTGTGACGGTACCGTAGCAATCTATTGGTTCATGGGGGAGACAAGGTAGAGAAGCGAAGTGTCGCCGACACCCTTCATAAGGAGTGGGCGGCCGATACCGGCCGCTATGAGCGAAATACTTTCTGTTCCGGTGAGCGCGAGCAGTGTAGAGAGGTAGCGGTGGTTGAAGGAGAGTTCGAGTGCACTGCCGGATATACGCGCCGGGAGCGCCTCTCTCGATTCTCCAATCTCTGAATTCCGCGCAAAAAATGAAAAAAGATTCTTTTTTGGATCGAAACTGATGCGTATTTTCTGGAAAGAATCTGAAAAGATCGTTGTCCGCTTTAGCGCCGCTTCAAAGTCTTTCCTGAGCACGATTGCCTCGACGACCGATTCTTTCGGAATGATCTGGCGGTAGTCGGGATAAACTGCATTCGTCAGCCGCGAAACCACCATACCCCCCGTACTCACAAAGGCGCATTGGTGTTCATCAAATGAGAGAATAAGATCGTCATCGGGGAGCGCCTGCGCTATGTCGAGGGCATTTTTAGCGGGAATGAGGAATTTTCCTTGGATGCCTTTATTTGGAAGAGGAACTTTCTTTTCTGCGAGCCGAAATGAATCGGTAGCGACCGCGATGAGCACTCCTCCTTCAAGAGAGAGATAGATGCTCGCGAGTTCTGGTCGAACTGTTGAAGTAGACGCACATGAGGTAATAGAGGTAAAAAGATTTTTAAGCAAGACCCCAGAAAGTACCACTCTATTCTTAGGGTTTTCTGGGAATGGTATTGAAGGAAAATCCTCATAGGGAACGGTCTTTATTGAACTCTTTCCTGTTCCGCTTACAAGATTCACAATATCCCCTGTATGTTCGAGAGTTATCTTCCCTTCATGAGTGAGTGAGCCGGCCATCTGCTGTAAGATAACTGCAGGAACTGCAACGGCTCCTTTGGTCGTACAAGTTCCTTCGATCTTATGATCGATACCGGTTTCAAGGTTTGTCGCACGCATTTTTATCCCTTCGTCGCCGGCAATGATGAGGATTGCTGAGAGTGCAGGAAGAGATGCTCTCTTACGGTCTGCGAACCGTGCAACAATATGCACCGCATCAGAGAATGTTTTTTTTTCTATTGAAATGATCATATAGATCTTATTAGGGTGGTTGATAGAGGGGATAGTGGAGAAAAAGTAGGAAACAATTGTATATTTTTTAATAGTCTATACACGTAATATGTTGATAATAAGGAGGACAGCATCATACAAGTAAGGTGCGGATATTTTGTATCTCCTTTGCGAGTTCGGTATCCACAACTACTTCACGCTTTATTTTTTCGCAGGAGTGGATAACTGTCGTATGGTCGCGGCCACCAAGCTTTGTTCCTATTGTTGGATAAGAAATACTAAAGTCCTCCCGGAGAAGATACATGACCACTTGGCGCGGCCGTACCACTTCACGCCGCCGCGTCTTTTCATAGATACTTTCTTCATCAATGCCGTAAAAAGAAGCGACTTTATCCACCACATTCTTCACCGATATGTTCTTCTGAGGGCGCGTAAAGGAACGGAGCGATTGCCGCACTTCTGCAATATCCGGCGCAAGTCCCTTTACCTGCGCATGACAGACGATATTATTCACCATTCCCTCCAGTTCGCGGATAGACCCACTTGTCATATTAGCTATATATTCAATTACTTCATCTGAAAGCATCACTCCATGCACGGTAGCCTTCTTGCGTATGATTGCCATGCGCGATTCAGGATCAGGTTCCCCAATATCGATGGTCATACCGCTTGCGAGGCGCCCTTTCAGGCGATCAGCGATGTCGGGGATAGCTACCGGCGCCCGGTCAGAAGAGAAGATGATCTGCTTGTTCGTATCATGGAGCGTGTTGAACAAGTGGAAGAGTTCTTCCTCCGTCTTCAATTTCTTAGAAAGGAAATGGACATCGTCCATAATGAGAAGGTCATACTGGCGGTACTTATCTTTGAACCGGTTCGCTGTTCCCGCCTGCACCGAATCAGTATAGTCGATAGTAAATTTCTCGGAAGTAAGATAAAATACCTTTCGTCCCGGATATTGTTTCTTGAAGTGATTCCCGATCGCTTGAATAAGATGCGTCTTCCCCCGCCCCGTGTCGCCGTAGATGAAAAGGGGGTTATAGGTAATACCGGGGCGCTCCAGCACCGCCTGAGCCGCCGCATAGGCGAGATTATTGAACGAGCCGATGACGAACGTGTCGAAGGTATAGCGCGGATTCAGGTTATCGCTCTTATTAATATAAAATTCATCTAGAGGGAGTTCGAGCGCGCTCCGCACGACTTTTGTTTCTTTCTGCACTTTGCGCCGATCGTCCTTCACGATGAGGTATTCGATATTGCGGAATTCATACGAGATATCCCGGACGATCTTCAACAAGAGGGAGTGGAACTTCTTTACATACCAGTCCTTAAAGAACTGGCTCGGCACGCCGACATACAGTACACCATCTTCACCTACCTTAATAATGAAACTGTTGCGGAACCAGGTATTGAAATTAGCGGGCGATATGGAGAGTTCGACTTGGGTCAGAATGTACTCCCATAATTCTCTCGGATTATCTTTGTCCATAGTATCCTCGAGTATACGCTTCTTATAAAAACAAGGCATGGGTGGTTTTCCGAGGAAAACCTGTTAGTATCATGTGTATAACCTCCTAGCGCCCATTAATTATATGTCTAAACGGACCTATCAGCCGAAAAAACACAAGCGTGCCGCGACGCACGGGTTTCTCGCGCGCAGTTCGACCACCACCGGCCGCGCTATCGTACGGGGCCGCCGCCGAAGGGGCCGCACAAAACTGGCCGCCTGACCTCTTGTGTTCCCGCGCTGCAAACGGCTTCCCCGCGATCAGTTCCCTATCGTGCTTATGGGCGGACGGCGGCGTACCTCGTCGCACTTTACCGCCGTTATGTCACAAGAAGCGCGGGGATACGCCGTTGTCATACCAAAGAAAGTCGCGCACCTCGCGGTTACGCGGAACCACTTGAAACGCCGCGTCCTCGCGGCGCTCCGGACAATATCACTTCCGCCCGCCCTCCTTCTGTTCCCCAAAGCATCGGCGGATAGTGTAAGCTACGAAGACATCAAAACAGAAATTAAAGACCTTCTTTCATGATCTCCGCTTTTTTCAATACCGTCTTTTACGATCCGATCTATAACGCACTCGTCGCACTCGTCGCACTTATTCCCGGCGGCGATGTCGGCATTGCCGTTATTCTCATCACCGTCATCATACGGCTCATACTGCTCCCCTTTTCGCTCTCAGCGGCGCGTACCCAGCGTTCGATGAAGATCCTCGAGCCGAAGATCAAAGCATTGAAAGAAAAACATAAGGGCGACAAAGAGAAAGAAGCGCTCGAAACACTGGCGCTCTACCGCGAACAGCGCGTGAACCCTTTTGCGAGTATCTTAATCGTCTTCATCCAGATCCCGATCCTCCTCGCCCTCTACTGGGTCTTCTTCAATGAGCCGTTTCCGACGATTAACGCCGCACGGCTCTATGCGCCCACCCCCCTTCCTGACCTCGTCTCCCTTGAATTCCTCGGGCTGATTTCAGTTGCCGGCAAGAGCATCATCCTCGCATTCTTCGCCGGCGCAACCCAGTTCCTTCAGGCGCATATGGCGCTTAAAGGGACCATGAAGCCGTCGCCGGGCGGGGGCATGCAGAACGACTTCCAGCGCGTGATGGGGCTTCAGCTCAAATACGTCTTTCCCTTCCTTATCGGCGTCATCTCCTACACAACCTCCGGCGCCATCGCGCTCTACTTCATCACCACCAACCTCGCCGGCGCCGTACAGGAAGTGTACATGCGAAGCAAGCTTGACGCGGAGAGTTCAGAGCGAGTACGCCCATAAGGAGCTGTCGTTTTTGTTGACGAAGACGAGGGTGGTATTCGCAGGGTCGAGCGCCAGCGCTTCTGTGTCGAGGTCACTGTTTGTTTCTTTAGGGAAATCAAGTACGAGCTGCGCATAGCGGCCCGCGGTGTCTATCTTCCATATCCGATCGGAGAAGTGCACGGCGCCCTGGTACCAGTCGTCGGGATAGCGGGCGCCAGAGGGCGGATTCATCGGGATGCCGCAGTAGATCATTGAATCGTCTGCCGCCCACACGCACTTATCTGCGATAGTCGCGACCGGCAGAGAGAGCGTCTCGCCGGTCCCGACGTTTACCAACTCCATCTGTAGGGTCGAGCCGGAGGCAGAACTCACGAGCACCCATGCCCCCAAGGGGCTTGCAAGGGCGACGAGGCCGTTCTTCGGCCCGGCGATACGCGAGAAGTACCCCGCTTCGACAAGAAAGGCGGCGCCCGGGAGCGCCCCCGAGGGCTTGGTGTATGCGAGGTATCTCGACTTCCCGAGGAAAGAAATGCGGATCGCGGAGAGAGGAGTAGTGAAGACTTGGATAGGGTTGGTGCCGTCGGGGCGCAGTAAGGACGCGACCGAGCCGTTCACCCCCGAAGCGAGCGTGAGAATGCCGGCGGATGAGACAGCGATGTCCGCGAGATTCTGGGATAAGAAGAAGCTAGTCGAACTGCTCGCAGAGAGCGCGTACGTATTTATAGTCGAGAATTGCGCCCCCGAG
>Ga0209541_10006551_pt1 | contig 19794 bp, 18 predicted proteins | sample RifCSPlowO2_01_FD_184027 | JGI IMG/M metagenome (GOLD analysis project Ga0209541, IMG submission 184027) | Groundwater microbial communities from Rifle, Colorado - Rifle CSP2_plank lowO2_0.1 (SPAdes) (version 2) | ecosystem: Environmental > Aquatic > Deep subsurface > Groundwater | place... | reverse complement strand
TTTTAGTCCGAAAAATAGTCCTGCAATTAAAGTTTTTGACTTAGAAAGTCTTATGCAATCTGGAATAAAGTTATTCCCTAATAAGACCCATCAGAAGGTATCTGAATTATTTCCTTATGGTTTTAGATTACGTCAAGGAGATGTATTCGGTGTTGTTACATATTCAGATTCTCCCATTCACTCAAATGTAAATACCGCTTTCTTTTTTGCTGGCAGAATACCTCTACTAGTAGTTTGGAAAGAACTACTTAGATTAAGATATGAAGATACTTAGTCGTCCTGAAAATGAGACAGATATGTCCTAACCTTCTTGTGGGATATCATTCCCTTCCTGACATCCATTCTCCGTTTTCAAAGCGATCGCCGTAATTCTTGTACCCTGCTGAACCTGTTCCATAGCTGCCATCCTTGATTATCTCATCTCCCATGCTTACCTTCTCAATCCCATATTTCAGGCGCATTATCACAGGCAGCTCGCCGAACCTGTTCTGCGACGGATCATAGACCTTCCACTTTCTGTTTTCCCAAACTTCAAGCCATAGATGACCAGGAGACTTCTTGTTCCCCGCCTCTTTCCTGACTCCCTGCACAAGACGCATGCGGCCATATGCAATTCCAATCCCTGCCAGAAAATCGCGAAACTCCTGCGCCATATCGTCACAGTCATGCAAGTTTGGAATGTAATTTTTGTTATATTCTCCCCTGATTTCACAGAAACGCTGGTACATTGCCTGCTTGTCTTCTTCTGCAAGCATGCTTTCATGAATGGAATCTTCAAGGCAATAATCCAGAGGTGGCTCTTGCGTGCTAGTGCAGCCTGCCAGTGCCAAAGCTCCAAGAATTCCAACTTTTTTGATTAGAAGCATAAACATTTTTGGCTGCTATTGCCTTAAAAATATATCCTCTGCAAAATCTACTTCCTTGCAACAACAATATATATAAATAAGCTCACCTTATGATTCTTAGAACATATGTACAGTAGCTAAATAGTGAGAATTCTATTTTAATAGAAAGACTTATAAAGGGTCTTTTTCATTTTCTTTAAATGCTCCTGTCCTCCTTTCTTACATGCTATTAAAACGCATAGCTGGAAGACTGCGAAGGATGAGGTATTCATGCCCTAGTCGTCTAGTGGTTAGGATACAGCCCTGTCACGGGCATGAGTAGGCCCAAAGAAAGGCTGTGGCGCGAGTTCAATTCTCGCCTAGGGCGTTGGGCCGGTAGCTCAGCTTGGTAGAGCATTTGCCTTTTATCAAGCAAGCAATCATGCTTCAAGGCAAGCAAGTGGTCATGGGTTCAAATCCCATCCGGCCCGTCTAACTGCAAAAAATGGCTGAAGTAACCTTTGACATCCGCAAACACCTGCTTGTGCCTAAGCACGAGAAGCTAAATGATGAGGCAGCACAGCAAGTGCTTCAAGCATACCATATTGAGAGGAAACATTTGCCAAAGATTTCTGCAAAAGATCCTGCAATCCAGCTTCTTGGACCGCATGAAGGAGACATAATCAAGATCACAAGAGACAGCCCGACTGCCGGGAAATTCACATTTTTCAGGGTGGTAACAGAATGAAGAATGACATACTTATCCAGAGATATTTTGAAGAGCATAGCCTGATAGCAAGCAATATCCAGAGCTTTGACAACTTTATTGAAAAAGGAATGCAGGAGATTGTCAAGGAGATGCAGGAGGTTGTGCCTACAATTATTCCGCAGGACATTGAGGACTTCAGGATTAGGCTGGACAAGATATGGGTTGAGAAGCCTAACCTTGTGGAAGCTGACGGGAGCAAGCGCAACATCATGCCAATTGAAGCGCGCCTGAGGAACCTGACGTATTCTGCCCCTATATTTCTAGAGGTTTCTGCGCACATAAATGGGGTGCAGAAGGAGAGCTTCACTACACAGATTGGGAAGCTTCCTATAATGCTGAAGAGCAAGTACTGCCATCTGCATGGCATGAAAAAGGACGAGCTTGTTGCAAACGGGGAAGATCCGCATGACCCTGGAGGGTACTTCATATTAAACGGAAATGAGAGAGTATTGATCACAGTTGAGGATCTGGCAAGCAACAAGCTGTTTGCTGAGCAGCCGAGCAGCGGCACTGCAAAGTACATTGGAAGGATTTTCTCTGAGAAAGGGAGCTACAGGATTCCTCACTTAATAGAGCAGATGAAAGATGGAATCATCAACCTGACTTTTACAAGGTTCACAAGAATTCCTGTGATTGTGCTTATCAAGGCATTGGGCATAACCAAGGACGTTGAGATTGTCAAGTACATTGGAAAGGGACAGCAGTATGACGACATCTACATCAACCTTTATGACTCTGTTCATCTGAAGACGCAGCAAGATGCCCTTGATTACATTGCAAAAAAAGCTGGAATGGTTGGCCAGGCTGAGGAAGATTACCTGAAAGTCCTTGATAACCTGGACAAGTACCTGCTGCCGCATATTGGAACGACACAGCATGACAGGGTCTTCAAGGCGTACAGCCTGTGCAAGCTGCTTAGGAGATTTTTGATTACTACCAAGACTGACATTGAAGGGCAGGACAAGGACCATTACATGAACAAGAGACTGAAGCTTTCCGGAGACCTTCTTGCAGACCTTTTCAGGGTGAACATGCGCGCTTTGGTCAATGACATTCTTTACAATTTCCAGCGCCTGGTAAAAAGAGGAAAGTTCAGCAGCGTGAAGATAATCATTCGAGACAAGCTGCTGACAAGCAGAGTGAAGAGCGCAATGGCAACAGGGACATGGGTTGGAGGAAGGAAAGGGATAAGCCAGAACATTGACAGGACTAATTTCCTTGCAACATTAAGCCATTTGCAGAGAGTTGTCTCGCTGTTAAGCTCCAGCCAGGAGAACTTTGAAGCCAGGAGCCTGCACCCTACCAACTACTCGCGGTTATGCCCAATTGAGACTCCTGAAGGCACGCCAATTGGATTAAGAAAAAATCTGGCAATGCTTGCATCAGTATCACAAGAAGAATATTCCGAGGACAAGGTGAAAAAAGTCCTGGAAGGGCTTGGGATGAAGCATGACTGACGTCTTCATAGATGACAGGTTTGCAGGCACAGTTGAAAACGTAGCTGCATTCACTGCAAGCGTGAAAGAAGAAAGAAAAACTGGAAAACTGCCAGGCACATTGAACGTGTTCTATGACGAACTACATGACGAGCTGCACCTTGAAATCTCCAAAGGAAGAGTAAGAAGGCCATTGATTGTTGTGAAGGATGGAAAAAGCCTGTTCACTGATGAAATTTACCAGCAAGTAGCTAACAAGAAGCTTGGATGGAAGGAGCTGATTGCGCATGGCGTTATTGAATACCTGGATGCTGCTGAAGAGGAAAATGCGTTTGTTGCGCTGTACGAAGATGACATCACTCCAGAGCATACACACCTTGAAATCTCCCCTACCATCATGTTCGGAATAACTACAAGCCTTGTTCCTTATGCGAACTTTGGACAGTCAGCAAGGCTGAACAGGGGAAGCAAGACGCAAAAGCAGTCGCTTGGCTTGTATGCGCTGAATTACCTGCTGCGCATGGACACCGATGTATCTGTGCTGCAGTATCCTCAGCAGCCTATTGTCAGGACATTCATGCACGAAATATCAGGATATAACCATCATCCTGCTGGCCAGAACATAGTAATTGCACTGATGAGCTATGAGGGATATAACATGAGCGATGCCATAATCCTGAACAAAGGGAGCGTTGAAAGAGGATTAGCCAGGAGCTTCTACTTCAGGCCGTACAATGCTGAAGAGCTTAGGTATTCTGGCGGGCTTATGGATGAGATAGGAGTTCCAGACAAGGAGACAAAAGGCTACAAGAGCGAGAAGGATTACAGGTTTTTGGAAGATGACGGCATTATCTATCCTGAGCAGCAAGTAAAGCCAGATGATGTGCTTATCGGGAAGACAAGCCCTCCAAGGTTCTTAGGAGAGATGGAGGAGTTCAGCATAGCAGCAAGCACAAGAAGGGAAAGCTCAGTTACTGTAAAGCAGGGAGAAGAAGGAGTTACAGACTTCATTGTTGTTACTGAGAATGAGGAAGGGAACAAGATTGTGCAGATAAGACTGAGAGAGCAGAGGATTCCAGAGATAGGCGACAAGTTTGCATCGCGCTGTGGCCAGAAAGGGGTTATCGGGATGATAGTCGCCCAGGCAGACATGCCTTTCAGCGTTTCTGGCATTATTCCTGACCTGATTTTCTCTCCGCATTCTGTGCCTACAAGAATGACTGTAAGCCACCTGATAGAGGTTGTTGGCGGAAAGGCTGGGGCGCTTACAGGCCGGTACATTGATGGAACCACATTCAACTCAGAGCCTGAGGAGAACCTAAGAAGCATGCTGCAGGACATGGGATTCAGGGAGAACGGGACTGAAAGGATGATAAACGGGATAACAGGAGAGGAATTTGAGGTTGCAATTTACACAGGAAACATGTTTTATCTAAGGCTGAAGCACATGGTTGCAAACAAGCTTCATGCAAGGGCATCAGGAAGAATACAGCTGCTGACAAGGCAGCCTGTTGAAGGAAGAAGCAAAGGCGGAGGATTAAGGCTTGGAGAAATGGAGAAGGACTGCTTTGTTGCGCACGGGGCAAGCCTGCTGCTCAAGGAGAGGTTTGACTCTGACAAGACAATAGTCCATATATGCGAGGCGTGCGGCATGCTTGCTGTGCATGACAGCTTCAGGAACAGGAAGTTCTGCATCAAGGATGGAAGCAATGTGGAGATAACTCCTGTTGAAATAAGCTACGCATTCAAGCTCTTGCTTGATGAACTGAAAGCACTGGGCATAGCTCCCAGGATGAGGTTGAAGAGCAAATACTAACATGGCAGAAGAATATGTTTACAAGTGCGTGGACAGCATTGAGTTCGGGCTATTGGGCCCTGAAGAAATACAGAAGATGAGCGCTGTGAAAGTAGTGACTCCAGAGCTTTATGACAATGAAGGGTATCCTGTTGACGGGGGATTAATGGACATCAGGCTTGGGGTGATTGACCCAGGACTTAGATGCAAGACATGCGGAGGAAAGCTGAAGGAATGCATGGGGCATTTCGGGTATATTGAGCTTGCAAGGCCTGTCATTCACATCAAGTACATCAAGGTCATTCTTGACTGCCTGAGATCCGCGTGCAGGGAGTGCGGGAAGGTATTGCTGCAGGACAAGGACCAGGAGAAGTGGAGAGGGAGAATTAATAAGGCATATGCAGAAGGCAGAGAGGATGCGAAGCGCGACATTATTTCCCTTCTTATCACAAGCGTGAAGAACATCAGGAAATGCCCGCACTGCAAGGCAAAGCAGTACAGCATAAAGATAGAGAAGCCAAGCACGCTTATGGAGAATGACAGAAGGCTGACTCCAATAGAGATAAGGACCAGGCTGGAAAGGGTAAGCAATGAGGACCTGTTTTTCCTTGGGCTTGATGCAAAAGCTGCCCGGCCTGAATGGTCTGTACTAACCTTGATCAGCATCCCTCCTGTGACAATGAGGCCAAGCATAACACTGGAAACAGGAGAGAGAAGCGAGGATGACCTGACGCACAAGCTTGGAGACGTGGTGAGAATTAACCAGAGGCTTTTTGAGAACATCAATGCAGGCGCTCCTGAGATCATCGTTGAAGATTTGTGGGACTTGCTGCAGTACCATGTAACTACCTACCTGGACAATACCATAAGCCAGGTTCCTCCTGCCAGGCACAGAAGCGGCCAGGCATTGAAGACCCTAACTGAAAGAATCAAGAGCAAGGAGGGAAGGTTCAGGCACAATCTTGCTGGCAAGCGAGTCAACTATGCTGCAAGGACTGTCATCAGCCCTGATCCAAGAATCAAGTTCAATGAGGTTGGCATTCCGCAGAGAGTTGCACTAGAGCTGACAGTGCCTGAGAGAGTGAATGAATGGAATATTGAAAAGCTGAAAGAGCTAATCAAGAGAGGGGCTGAAGCATATCCTGGAGCGAACTATGTGGTACGGCCTGACGGGAAGAAGAAGCAGATTACTGATGAAAGCAGGGAAGTCATACTTAACGAGATTGGACCAGGCATGATAGTTGAAAGGCACCTTGTTGACGGAGACATTGCACTGTTCAACAGGCAGCCGAGCCTGCACAGGATGAGCATCATGTGCCATCGCATCCGCGTGCTGCCAGGAAAGAGCTTCAGGCTGAATCCAAGCGTGTGCAATGCCTTCAATGCTGACTTTGACGGGGATGAGATGAACCTGCACATTCCGCAGACTGAGGAGGCAAGAGCTGAAGCTGAGATACTGATGGAAGTGCAGACGCAAATGATAACTCCAAAGCACGGCTACAATGTCATGGGATGCGTTGAAGACTCTGTTACCGGGCTGTACTTGCTCACTAAAGGAGAAGGGATGCAGCTCACCAGGGAGGATGCCACGCAGCTGATGGTAAGCATTGGAATTGAAGATCCAAAGATTGCCAAACAGAAAATAAATGGCAAGGAATTATTCAGCATGCTGCTGCCAAAAGACTTTAACTATGAAGGCCTGGCAAAAGGAACTCCAAAAGATGCAGTGCTAAAACTTGGAGATGACGGGCTTGTCAGAATTGAAGATGGCCAGCTTGTCAGCGGGGTGATTGACTCAAATGCAATTGGGGAAGAGCGAGGCAAGATGATCATGGAATTTTACAGGAGATATGGGCCCAGCATTACTGTAGAGTTCCTGGGAAACATCTTCAGACTAGGCATCAAGATATTATTGAAGCGGGGATTTACCATAAGCATTGACAACATTGATGTAAGCCGAGAGGTGCAGGAGAAGATTAATGCTTCCATTGCGCAGGGAGACAAGGAAGTTGATGAGGTTGTAAAAGAATACCGCGCTGGAAAAATGGATGCTTTGCCTGGAAGGACGCTTGCTGAGACTCTTGAGATCAAGACATTGGGGGTACTGAACAAGATCAGGGACAAGATAGGGCAATATGTCGCGCAAAGCACCAGGTCAAGGAACTCGGCAGTGATAATGGCAAGGTCTGGGGCAAGGGGAAAGATCCTGAACCTTGCGCAGATGTCTGGATGCGTAGGGCAGCAGGCGCTGATGGGGCACCGCATCACTACAGGGTACAAGGGAAGGACATTGAGCATGTTCAAAAAAGATGACTTGTCTGCAGATGCGCATGGCTTTGTGAAGAACAGCTTCAAGCGCGGGCTGAATCCATACGAGTTCTTCTTCCATGCGATGACAGGCAGAGACGGGCTGATGGACACTGCGCTGCGAACTCCAAAGTCTGGATACTTGTACAGAAGGCTTGCGAATGCGCTGCAGGACATGAAGGTGGAGTATGACAACAGCGTAAGAGATGCAAACAAGAATGTGGTGCAGTTTTCCTATGGCGAGGATGGGCTTGAAGTGAGCAAGACATGGGGCGGAACATTGAACATCAGGAACATTGTGAAGAGCGTGAAGCATGAAAAATAATGAAGACATTGCAAGCGCAATCCCAAAGAAAGCACTTGATGAATTTGAGGAAATTGCTGCTGAAGAGAGGCTGAATGCGAAGCAGAAGCAGGAAGCACTGGAATTGCTGCATGAGGAATACAAGAAGAGCAGGATCAGCCCAGGAGAGGCAATTGGAATCATAACTGCAGAGAGCTTTGGCGAGCCGAGCACGCAGATGTCCGTTGCGACTAATGAGTGGTTAATTTTACGGATAAATAATTCCGTACAACTTATGCCTATTGGAAAATTTGTTGACACATTAATGAATATTAATGGCTATCGTGAGTTTAATAATTCCCATATTCTTCCCTTACATGGATTGGAAATTTACGTTCCTAGCCTAGACAGGGATGAGAAAGTGCAATGGAAGCGCGTCATTGAATGCAGCAGGCACAAACACCCTGGGAAGCTCATGAATATCATTACTGCTTCTGGAAGATCCATTACCTGCACTGATAATCATTCATTTGTTACGCGCATTGATAACATGGTTATACCTGTTAAAGGAACAGCATTAAAGATAGGAAATCGTATTCCAACCATTAACAATCTGAGCGCACCTGTCATCACTAAAGACATCAAAATTCAGGATGAAGTTGCATCACCCATGGTTGTTGATGCTGACGGCATTATTCATGTTCCGGGAACAGTAACAAAGCCAATGCAGAACATCATTCCATTGGATGGATTAACAGGATGGTTTGTTGGGGCATATTTATCTGAAGGATGTGGGTCTAATTATGCTTTGTCTATCTCAAATTTGGATAATGATTATATTAACCAAGCAAAATCCTTCATTACCAGTGTTGGCTTGAATTACAAAGAAGATTTTCATCATCGCGGATTTGCTGATAGCAGGGATATCAAGGTAAGCTCTTCTCTGCTTGCACGCTTTATTACTCAACATTGCGGCGAAGGCTCTGATTTCAAGAAAGTGCCACAATTTGCATATTCTGCGAGCAATGAATTTGTTTCAGGATTATTGCGCGGCTACTTTGATGGCGACGGCAACATCCATGTTGGCAGGAAGATGATTCGCTGCTCCTCAAATTCAAAGGAACTCATTGATGGGATTGCATTGCTGCTTTCCAGATTCAAGATATTTTCCTTCAAAGCAAAAGACAAGAAAGGGCAGCACTGGCTGCTTATTCCATACAAGCATGCCCCATTATTCCTGCAGCATATTGGCAGCGATATTGACTACAAGCATGCAGCATTGGAAGAACTTGCAGAGAAGGCAAAGCATTTCTGGAGCAATAAAAGCAGAGACCATACAGACATGATATCTGGATTTGGAGAACTTTTCAGGAACGCTGCCAGGAAAGTAGGCTATCCTACGCGCTATGTCAACAACTTCACCAACAGGCAAAAGATTGGAAGGACTGCTCTCTTCAGATACATGAAACTCTTTGAACAACTAGCCAAGGAAAAGAATGCTGACATCTCAGCAGAGCTTGAAATTATGCAGCGCATGTTCTATTCTGACGTGATCTGGGACGAAATTATCAGGATTGAGTATGTTGACTATGACCATCCTTATGTCTACGACTTGAGCGTTCCTGGGCTGGAGACTTTCACGACAGCAGAAGGAATCATCACCCATAATACACTTAATGTCTTCCATTTTGCAGGCGTAGCAGAAGTGGCAGTAACGCAAGGCTTACCTAGACTAATAGAACTGTTTGATGCGCGCAAGGAAATAAAGACGCCATTGATGAAGATTTACCTTGACAAGGAAATTGCAAAGGACCCTGATAGAATCAGGAAGGTGGCAGCCCAGATCAAGGAGACGAGAGTAGAGGAAGTTGTCAGCGATTTCTCAATTGATGTGGCAAGATTACAGATTGAGATGATACTTGACAAGCAGAAGATGAAGAACCTTTCAGTTACCAACCACCAGATCATGAAGGCCCTGGAGCAGGAAGCAAAACATGCGTCCATCAAGGACGAGGGAAGCAGCATAATCCTCAAGACCAAAGCCAAGGAAAACGAGCTGATGGAGACATACAAGCTGAAGGAGAAAATAAAAGGAGTGTTCATACGCGGCGTGAAGGAGATTACGCAAGTGCTGCCTGTGAAGGATGGAAGCGAGTTCATGATTCTTGCTGCAGGGTCGAATCTTAAGGATGTCTTTGCATTGCCTGGAGTGGATGCAGGCAGGACAACCACAAATGACATATTTGAAGTGCAGAAGGTGCTTGGCATTGAGGCAGCCAGGCAGACAATCATTAATGAAGCCAAGAGCGTTATTGAAGACCAGGGACTTGAAGTTGATGTAAGGCACATTCTTTTCATCGCAGACAGCATGACTGCAACTGGGAAAATAAAAGGGATTACTCGCTCAGGAATTGCAGGCGAGAAGGAAAGCGTTCTTGCAAGGGCAAGCTTTGAAACTCCAATTGAGCACCTTGTTGATGCGTCGCTTGTTGGCGAAGTTGACTACCTGAACTCTGTTATCGAAAATGTCATGCTTAACCAGATTGTGCCTTTGGGAACTGGCTTGCCTGACCTTGTGGCTGTGACAAATGAAAAGAAGGAGGACAAGAAATGAGCATACAGGCACTGAGAAAGGCACTGAAAGAAGAGAAAATCGTTTATGGCAGCGATGCAACTCTGCGCAATGTCAGGAAGGGAAAGACCAAGGCTATTTTCCTTGCAAAGAACTGCCCTCCTGATGCAAAGGAAGCGCTGCAGCGCTACATGAAAATCTATCCTATTACAATATACGAGCTTGACGAGCCAAGCACTGAGCTAGCCTTGCTTTGCAAGAAGAAGTTCAATGTTGCTGTTGCCAGCTACTAATCATGCAGTACGATCTCCAGCTGATTGGGTACATCACCACTTTTGAATCCTTAACAAGAGCGAAAATGAAGGATGTTTTCTATGATGACAATTTGATATTGACATTTATTGTCCTGGAAGGGGAAGGGGGGAAGGCAATTGGAAAGGGAGGGAGCAATGTGAAGCGCCTTGGGAATCTGCTGAAGAAGAGGATAAGGATAATTGAGTTTGCTAATGACGCTGTTGAATTCTCCAAGAACTGCATCCTGCCATTAGTGCCTAGGGCGATAAAACAGGAAGAAAATAAAATCCTAATTGAGATGGAAAACACGCAGCAGAAGGCAATGCTGCTTGGAAGGAACAAAAGCAATTTTTCAAATATGCAGAAGATTGTGCAGAGATATTACCCTGTGCAGCTGAAGGTTGTGTAATTTAATAGTGATAAAAATAGAAACGTTTAAATACTACTGGAATTAATCTCTTACTATGTGTGAAGATAATATAGATGGAAAATTTTCTCCGAAAGATTTGGAAATTATTTTAATTGGACGTAGTGAAGAAACCCAAAAACAATTAGAAAGAGAATTAGAAAAACACACCGAACCGCAATTTAAAATGCAAGTGAAACAGGATTCTGATGAAGATGAAACATATACTGTTACAAGAGATTGTCCCGTAAAAAGCAATTTGTGTGAATGGCAACCAGATGGTATGGAAGGAGTAAATTGTGGTTTTTATAATGGATACAAAAAGAAATGTGTTTTTCCAAGAACAGTTACGCATAATGTTGATTCAGAATTCTTTCTTAACCTATATGATACTTTTATGGGAAATATTGATAGGTATTGGAATGCTCCAGAGGGAAGCAAAGCAGACCAGCAGATAGAAGCAAAATTACAGGATATGGAGATTATCCCTAAAAAAGATGTAAAAGAATGGGATGCTTCTGCTTCTACTGGGTGGGCATATGCTGAATTTGATGATGATGGAAAGGAAGTTAGATTAGTTGAAATAGGAACTGACAAAGATATCTCTGAATTGTTGAAGACGCAAATAATGGAAGAGCAGGATAGAGTGAATTATGCTAGAGGTCAAATGCAAAGTGAATTAGATGGTCTGCGTCAAAAATATTCTGAAGACGTACGTAAAGTTATTGATCGAGTTATAGAATTAACGAAGCAACTTACCGAGAGAGGACCCTTTCCTTCTGAGTAGAGTATACTTCTTAGAGCGACTGCCGAGCTTTAATTTTTGGACTGCTGTGTTGCGCAATTCTTAAATAAAATTTATTCTTCGTTTATAGACGAAAAGGAGGCTATTTTTGTTGGATTAGTTTGTACTTTATCAAAAATTTTGAATCACGCAACACAGCAAGTTAAACGCAATATTTATAAAGCAAATTCTGGCTAATTAATTTCATGAGTGGAAAATCCAACGGATTATTTGCAGGCAAACGACTGAAGAAGCGAAGGAAAACCTTCAGATGGAACTCCAAATGGTTCACTAGAAGAGCTCTCAATCTTAAGGAAAAGGCAGACCCTCTTGGGGGAGCTTCGCAGGCAAAGGGAATTGTGCTTGAAAAAACCCAGAGGGAAGCAAAGCAGCCGAATAGCGCCATGCGAAAATGCGTTCGCGTACAACTTAGAAAGAACGGAAAAATAATCACAGCATTTGCACCAAGAGAGGGGGCAATCAAGCAGATTGACGAGCATGATGAGGTCATTGTTGAATGCATTGGCGGGACCATGGGAAGGGCGAAAGGAGACCTTCCTGGCGTAAGATGGCAGGTCATAAAGGTCAATGATCAAAGTTTAGATGCTTTATTGAAAGGCAGGATTGAAAAAGGAAGGCGCTAATGGCAATGAAATTCTTCGGCAGATGGGATGTTGCTGGCATTCAGGTGCAGGATCCAGGATTGCAGAGCTACATCAATCTCAGAATGATGCATGTTCCGAGGATGGCTGGAAGGAATACACGCGTCAGATTCTGGAAGAACAAGTATACGATCATTGAAAGGTTCATGAACAAGCTTATGGCTCCCGGGCACAAGGGAAAGAAGCATTTCATCAGCTCAGGAAGATGCGGAGGAAAAGGGCTGACTTCTGTTGCCCTGACATTGAAGATGTTTAATCTCATTGAGCAGAAGACCAAGAAAAATCCTATTGAGGTATTTGTGAAAGCTGTTGAGAACGCTGCCCCGCGTGAGGACATTACAACTATAGAATATGGCGGCGCAAAATACCCGCACTCTGTTGACTGCAGCCCGCAGAGAAGGATAGACATTGCCTTGCGCTTCATGGTGCAGGGAAGCTACCAGAAAAGCTATGGCAGCAAGATAAAGGCGCATGAGGCGCTTGCAGATGAGATTATCAGAGCATCACAGAGCGACGGCAGAAGCTTCGCAATATCAAAAAAGCTTGAGCTGGAAAGGCAGGCTGACGCTGCAAGATAAACAATATTCTACATTGACTGGAAATTCTGCTGCAGCAATATTCCTGCGTATTTCTCAAATTCAGGATGCGCGTCATTCAATACTTTTAACCTGCGGTAGTACATTGCCCCATGCAGCCGATGGATTCCTTCCTGAATCCCATCATAAAACCACTCTGCTGCGTTGACTCCTGCGTATATGAACAGAATAGGATTATTAGGATTGATTTCTTCTTTTTGCGCTTGTTCTATTGCAAGACTTACCTCTAGAGCACTAGGCTTGTAGATTGGCTCTATAAAATCATGCGCTTTTGTTTGCTGATTATAGCATACAACGCCAAGATGCTCCTCTGGAGGAAGAACCCTCACAAGTTCTACTGAAAGGATTATTTTTTCTCCCAATATCTGCTCTAGCATTAAGCCGGACGATTCGTTGCGCATTTTTCTTGCTTTCATGCATTTTTCTTCTTTCCTTGCAATCTTAAGGCTTTCTGTTTTTAAAAACAGAAAAGAAAAGGTTTTTAAATCATTTTCAAGGATTTTTGGTTTGGTATGGGAAAAGCAACTACTATTGAAGATCTCAAAAGATTGATGAAGAAGCCGAAGAATATAAGGAACATCTGCACTTCTGCGCATATACACCATGGAAAATGCATAGCTGGAGACTCCAGGCTTATTCTTGCTAATGGAAGCATAAAGACTGCAAAGGAACTATATGAAACTGCTCTAAGCCTTGGAACTAAGTTTGAGGAAAAAGAAGAGCACACCATCTATGACCTATCTCAAAATCCCCTATATATTTTTTCGCTCAACAAGGAAACAGGAAACCTTGAGAATAAAAAAATTGATTTGGCTTGGAAGCTGCAAGGCGGGAAAACCATTACTGTCAAGCTACGCAACGGATTTGGGATTACAACAACGCCTGAACACAAGTACCTCACTTTTGAGCATATGCAATTCGTAGAAAAAACAGCTGCAGAACTTAAATTAGGAGACAATGTTGTTTGTGCAAGAAAATTAGAATTCTTTTGGAAGGAAAAGAATAGCCTATCAATGGAATATGAATCTATTCAGGTCCAAGTAAGGTCAAATAATCAAATATTGCTACAGAATATCAGAAACCACCATGAAGATCTTGCTTTTGTTCCTGTAGAATCTATTTCCCAATCATATGAAGAAACAGTATATGACTTCACTATTCCTGATAATCATAACTTTGTTGCAGAAGGAATGATAATTCATAACACAGCATTAACTGACAACCTGCTTGCAGCAGCTGGGCTGATGAGCGAGAAAGCGGCTGGAAACTTAGAGGAAGGCATGGCAACATGGCAGCACAAGGATGAGCAAGAAAGGCTGCTGACTGTTGATGCTGCAAATGTGAGCATGAGCCATGACTATGAAGGGCAATCCTATTTGATTAATCTTATTGATACCCCAGGGCACGTTGACTTTGGAGGGAACGTAACAAGGGCGATGCGAGCAATTGACGGCACTATAGTGCTGATTTGCGGTGTTGAAGGGATAATGCCGCAGACCGAGACTGTTGTGAAGCAGGCTATCAGGGAGAGAGTGAAGCCTGTATTATTCATAAACAAAGTAGACAGGATGATCAACGAGCTAAAACTTACACCAGAGCAGATGCAGGAGCGATTTGTAAAGCTGGTTCTGGATTTCAACAAGCTTGTTGAGCGCATTGCAGAAGATGAGTACAAGGAAAAATGGAAAGTAAACATCATGGACGGCAGCGTTGCATTTGGCTCTGCAAGGGAGAACTGGGGGCTAAGCATTCCTGGGATGAAAAAGAAGAACATCACATTCAAGCATATAATTGAGCAGTACACATCAGGAAAACAAAAAGAAGAGATAACAGACTGGTTCTGGAAGAATGCACCCTTGTATGAAGTCATTCTTGACATGGTCATCAATCACCTGCCTGATCCTGTAGAAGCGCAGAGATACAGAATTCCGCACATCTGGAAAGGAGATATCCAAAGCCCATTAGGGCAGGATCTGGTCAACTGCAATCCAAATGGAAAGGTCGCATTTGTAATCACAAGAATTGTAATTGATCCAAAATTCGGAAGGGAGATGGCAGCTGGAAGATTATTCTCTGGGACTGTAAATGAAGGAATGCAGGTATGGCTGAACAATGCAAAGCAGTACCAGCGCGTTGGCCAGGTGTTCTTGTACAAGGGAATAAGGCCTGAGCAGATTGGAGAGGCTGTGGCTGGAAATGTCATAGCACTAGGAGGAGTTTCTGGATTTGCTGGAGAGACAATAACGCTTGAACCTGAACAAGCTTTTGAGGACATGAAACATATTTTCGATCCTGTAATAATAAAGAGCATTGAGCCCATGAAGCCACAAGACTTGCCTAAGTTAGTTGAGATTCTGAAGAAGGTCAGCAAGGAAGATCCGTCGCTTAAAGTTACCATTAATCTTGAAACTGGGGAGAATTTAATCCATGGCATGGGAGAACTGCACTTGGAGATTATTGAAAACAGGATAAAGGAGGAAAGGGGATTCCAGGTGAAGACAGGAGAGCCCATTGTTGTGTACAGGGAAACCATCCAGAATCCTTCTGCAGAAGTTGAAGGGAAGTCCCCAAACAAGCACAACAAGTTTTACATAACTGTTGAGCCATTGAGCAAGGAATGGTACAATCTAATTAAGGAAGAAGTCTTGACTGGCGGGAAAATGAAAAAGGGAGATGCAGAAGCTTACCTGAAACTTGAGAAAGCTGGAATTGCTGTGAAAGAAGCAAAGAGAATCAGGGATGTTTACAATGAAAATGTGCTAATTGATGGCACTAAAGGCATTGTCGCTATTGGGGAAGTGCAGGAGCTAATTAATGAAGGTTTTGAGCAGGTGATGAGAGAAGGGCCTTTGGCTAGGGAGCCTTGCGTCAAAATTAAAGTTGTTGTCAGGGACTGCAAGCTGCATGAAGATGCGATTCACAGAGGGCCTGCGCAAGTGCTGCCTGCTATTCGCGAAGCTATCAAAGCTGCAATGGTGGATGCGAAAGCAGTGATGTATGAGCCATACCAAATAATCCTGATTGAATGCCGTGGAGACTTCATGGGTGAAATTAACAGGCTTGTAAGCAACAAAAGAGGGCAGCTTATAGACTTGGAACATAAAGGCACTGAGATACTGGTGAAATGCAGGCTTCCAGTAGCTGAGATGATAGGACTTGCCTCGGATTTAAGGAGCGCAACAGAAGGCAGAGGGACCTATTACCTAGTTGACCAGGAGTATGACAAGGTGCCTGGTGACCTGCAGGAGAAGGTTATCAGAAGGATTCGCGAAAGGAAGGGACTGAATCCAGATCAGATGAGCTTGAGCTGAAATTGAAAACGCAAGGTTAATAAATATACTTTGGGTTGATTCATGCATCTTTATCTCCGGAAAAAGGAGTTCTTTTTTTACGCAAAAGAGGACACAGGGCATACCTGGTTTTTGTAGGGGGTTTTTGCGCTCATTTACTATTCAGTAGTTACAAATAGAAAAATTTAAATACTCTTCTTCTTTACTTTTACAAAACTTCGCGAGGTGTTGATACCATGGTACATCAACTACATACGTCATTTCGAGTGCGCAATGCGCCATACAACAACAGGGTTCGCCGCTTTGATGAATTTAAAGATTTGATTAACGATCCTGTTACACAAGGATTGAGCAAAAGTGATCTACGGAAAGAAAGGAGGGCAGCAGAGAGAGAGGCATGGCAAGAATCTTCTGACCATATGCGCCATATTCAGGAGCTTGAAGAAAGAATCAATTATGGCATAAATGAAGAACAGCGGGACATTGCCAGGACAGTTTTACTTGCTGCTTTCGCTGAACATTACCGCAGACCTTATGCAAAAGGCGAGCCAGACATTGATGCAATCATCCATTTGGACTATCTCGGAAAGATTGTCAGCAGGGAAGAACTTGAAAGCGAACTTCGCGAGGCATTTAACCCTTCTAGGGAGCATGCAAAACATAATATGCTACTAGAACGCCTTGGGATATATATTCGTGCACATTACAAAGAGCTGCATGAGGAAATCTTGAGTGTCCCAATATAAAACCCACATTCACAACGCTTTTAAGCATTACTTTTTTTCTATTTTCCATGACGCTTGATAATATGCTAGATACACAGGAGCATGCTCAGAAGAACCCAGAGTATGCATGCGGATTTTCCTATGATCCTAAAAGAAAATTATACCGTGGACTTTTCAACAAAGCCTTTCTTGAAAACTGCAGCCCGCAGCAGATGAGGCACATGGTTGAGTACCTTGGCGAGATTCTCAGGCCGTTTTCTGTAGATCCCAGGCCGCCTTTAGTTACTGAGTTTACTGCCACTTCAGACCTGCTGACTATTGACGGGATTAGCATCAACACCATAGTCATTACCCGCTACAATGGCAGGCAGGCAGGCACTTTAATGCAGACTTCACTAAGGTCTCCTGAGTCATTCATTGAATCTCAGCTTCTGCGCCTGCTTCACTGCGATTACAAGCACCTAGAGATTCCGACATTTGTTCCTTCTGCCTAAAATTCTCTTCTCTGCCTTAAATGACGCACTAGGCCTGGAGGAATCAGGGGATTACCATCAATTAGAACATAGGTGAATGGAAGCTCAACTGTCTCTACATTGTTTAATTTTATTTTTATTCCATCTTGAAAAGCAAAATCCTTAAGCATCTTTCCATGCATGATTTCCCTGGCAACATAGACTGCTGTGTCTGTGGAGAATTGTTTTTTTCCTAGATTCCTTGCTGGATAATTAAGCTTGCTAGACAGCTCTTTTGTTCTTGCTTTTGGAGGAAAATCTCCCAGGATGCCTCCGAAGATAAGGAATTCAAACTGATCATGCGAGGACAATGTCTTTGAGGCTGCCGGATCCAGGATGCAGGCATTTTGCAGATGAAGCTGGGCAACTGGCTCATTGCAGACAGCTCCAAATTGCTTGAGCTTGCGCGCATCATTCTTAACACTTGTAAATATCAGATGCTCTCTGCCAACAATCCTTGATATATTCTTGTACTCGATTAAGCACCACTCAAACAGCTCTGGCTCCATGTGCTCGATTACATATTTAATATTTCCCATTTTCTCATGGAAAGTTTAGAACAGAAATGTTTATAAAGCATCCTCAGTAATTCGAAACTACAAACATTCATAATAAACTATGAGGTACTAAATAACAATGGCAAGAGCAAAACCACACTTAAATATTGTTTTCGTTGGCCATGTTGACCACGGAAAGAGCACTACAATAGGCAGGCTTATGTATGATTCTGGAAAGATTGATGACGCTACCATGAGAAAGCTGAAGGAGACTGCACAGCAGGTGGGGAAGGTCGGGTTTGAGTTTGCATTTGTCATGGACAACCTGAAGGAAGAGAGGGAAAGGGGAGTAACGATTGACCTTTCATACAAGAAGGTAATCACGCAGAAGTTTGAAATCACTATAATTGACGCTCCCGGGCATAAGGATTTCATCAAGAACATGATTACTGGAACAAGCCAGGCTGATGCTGCATTTTTGGCTGTTGCTGCTCCTGAAGGGGCAATGGCGCAGACCAAAGAGCACTTGATGCTGCTCAGGACACTTGGAGTTGGCCAGATTGCTGTCCTTGTCAACAAGATGGATGTTTCCAAGTATGACCAGAAGAGATTTGAAGATGTCAAGGCAGAGCTTAGCAAGCTTATACAGGGAGTTGGCTATAAGCTGGACAAGGTGCAGTTCATTCCTACTGCAGGATTTATTGGAGACAATATAGTGAAGAAATCTGCAAACATGCCCTGGTATACAGGGCCAACAGTGCTTGAGCAGTTTGACAAGTTTGACGTGCCTGAAAAGCCAACAAACCTGCCATTAAGGCTGCCTATTCAGGATGTGTATAATATCAAGGGAATAGGAGTTGTGCCTGTTGGAAGAGTTGAGACTGGTGTGATGAAGCCGAATGAGAAGGTCATAATTGTACCTGCAAGAGATGGCAAGGGAATCAAGGGAGAGGTCAAGACCATTGAGATGCACCATGAATCTATTTCTGAAGCGCTTCCAGGGGATAATGTAGGGTTTACAGTAAAAGGAATACAGATGAAGGACATTGAAAGAGGGGATGTTTTAGGACATGAGAACAGCCCTCCAACAATAGTGACTGAATTTACTGCGCAGGTTGCTGTCTTGAACCATCCTACTGTGATTACTGTAGGATATACGCCTGTGTTCCATATCCATACTGCGCAGGTTGCATGCCAGTTTGCAGAATTGATGCACAAGCTTGATCCAAGAACAGGGCAGAAGATTGAAGGCAAGGTTGACTTCATCAAGAATGGGGATGTTGCAATTGTAAAGATCAAGCCAATGAAGCCTGTAGTCATTGAGAAGCAAAAAGACATTCCGCACATGGCAAGGTTTGCAATCAGGGATGCTGGATCAACTGTTGCAGCTGGAATGTGCATTGATTATGTGAAGAAGATTTTGTGACAAAATTTCTTGATATGGCATGAAAAAGCCCAGAAGCTTCGGAGATGACTGAATTCGCATATTAACTGTTAAATTCAATTTTTGCGGGCAAAATAGTGAAAGGAGCAAGAATCTACTAACAGAAAGATTTATATACTACTTAATAGTTGTAAATATAATATGGAACTTTCAGAATTAGTATTGAAGGAAAACATTTTGTATGAATCATTAAGATTTCAAAATCTAGATGGAACAATAAGAACAGAACAAAAACCTGTTCACGCATTAGCTGTTGGTCTTCCACAAGTTCTTAGGATACCAACTGACAAATTTCACAAAGTTGGAGATTTAGTGGCTGAATTAGAAAAACCTGAACCTGCTAATGCTTATGTTATTGGAAATCCCGGCGAAAGTTATCAAAATGGTTTTCCAGTCGCTGTACAATTTTATCATAAACTTTAATTCTTGCCCTTTATTATTTTTCATTTAAGGCACTTCGTGCTAGATATAATTTTGCCCACAAAAACTCTAAAATTTTGCCTTCGGCATCGTTGCACTAAATTTTAGTCCCTGCAAGTATTCGGGAGAGATTAACAGCGATTAAACTCAATTAAAAAATCGTGCTCCCTATTACGTT
>Ga0209541_10006549_pt1 | contig 19796 bp, 22 predicted proteins | sample RifCSPlowO2_01_FD_184027 | JGI IMG/M metagenome (GOLD analysis project Ga0209541, IMG submission 184027) | Groundwater microbial communities from Rifle, Colorado - Rifle CSP2_plank lowO2_0.1 (SPAdes) (version 2) | ecosystem: Environmental > Aquatic > Deep subsurface > Groundwater | place... | reverse complement strand
CCCAAGTTCTGAAATCTTTTGCTGAAAAGTCGTCATTTGTTACTTCTTTTAGGAAAGAGTTAATGTCTTGAGAATCAACGACATGTCTTTTGTTTTTATCGTCGAAAAACTGAAAGAGTTCGTAACCGGGGAGCTCTATACATTTTTTAATAGTCTTAACGATTGTTGGGTTTGAGACTTCGAGGGTGTTGAAAACGCCGCTCTTGCCACGAAACTTGAAAACTACTTCGCCTTTTTTAAGCTCCACATGTCTGGTTCGTAGGGTCGTTAAACCAAACGAGTTGTTGTTTTCGGAATACTCCTCGTTTCCGACTCTTATGAAGGTGTGTTCAAGAAGCCAGACTATTGTTGCAATTATCCTTCTTTTCTCTAACTTTTTAATACTTAAGTCGTATTTTACCTTTTCCCTAATTTTAGGAAGGCTTAACCCAAAATCGACCATTTTTGAAAACTTGTTTTCCTGGCATATTTTAATCCAGTCCCGGTGGTAGATATATTGGGTGCGGCCGCGCTCGTCGGTGCCGGTTGCTTGGAGGTGGGTATTTTTCTTTTTGCTTATCCAGACGTTTTTCCAGGCGGGAGGAATTGCCAGACATACGATCCGGGAGAGAGTTTTTTCGCTTGTTACTCGTGCGCCGTCTGGTTGGTAGTAGTTAAACTTCCTACCCGCCCTTTGTCTTAAGATTCCAGATGTCTTATTGGAGGAGTAGACGAGCTTCTTTGATCTTAGTTTTTTGTGAAGTTTTTGAGTGTCGGGCATGTCTACATTAACTATATACCTGTTTAATACTAATACTAAATTCTTATTTTCATTGGGTTATACTAAAAGCTCTTTATGTTGGGAAAATTTTTGATTATTTTTCTTGTTGGCTTGGGTTTGCTGTCTGTGTTTCTGCATCGGGACCGTATGTTTGCTTTATTCCAAGGGCGAGTGGTGCAGACAGCCCAAACAGAGATTGTGCCTGAGCCCAATCCGTTGTCAATTGACTATATGCGGGTTCAATCGTATCCGGGAAGTGAAATCAAAACTGAGGAGACCTTAACTTCTGGAAGCAATTATAAGAGATATATTGCTTCATATTTATCTGATGGATTGAAGATTTATGCATTGCTTACTGTTCCGTTGGGGGATAAACCTCAAGATGGGTGGCCGGTTGTTGTGTTTAATCATGGTTATATCCCTCCGGAGCAGTATAGGACTACAGAAAAGTATGTTGCTTATACTGATGCTTTTTCTAGAAATGGATATATTTTGTTTCGGCCAGATTACAGGGGTCATGGGAATTCCGAAGGCAATCCAGAGGGAGCGTATTACTCGTCTTCGTACACAAGAGATGTTTTGAATGCTGTAGCTTCTGTTAAAAGGTATTCTGAGGCAAATTCTAACCGTATTGGGATGTGGGGACATTCTATGGGGGGACACATTACGCTTCGAAGTATGGTTACCACAAAAGATATTAGGGTTGGAGTTATTTGGGCTGGGGTAGTTGGTTCGTACCAGGACATGGCTGAAAGTTGGAGAAGAGCGCGGCCGTGGGTGCCTTCGCAGAGCGAACAGGCGTTTCGGAGGCCTGGGAGGCAGGCGCTAATTGACAAGTACGGTGATTTTAGTAAGAACCCAGAGTTTTGGAGGTCTATCTCTCCAATATCTTATGTCTCGGACATTTCTGGGCCTATACAGATACACCATGGTGCCGAGGATTCTCAAGTGCCATTGGTTTTTAGCGAGAAGCTTGATGGGGTATTGAAGGCAGCGGGCAAAAGTGTTGAGTTTTATAAATACGAAGGGGACGACCACAACATAAGTGGCCACCTATCCCTTGCTTTGTCTCGGTCTGTTGAGTTTTTTGATAAGTATTTGAAGGACTGATTTTGGCTAAGCAGAGTTTTAGTTAGATACTTGTTTCAGTTTGGTAAATTGCGACTTTGGGATGCGGATGTAGTAGTTGGTGTTTTTGCCTTCTTGGAAAAGTTTTTGGTCTGCGCCTAAAAGAAGTAGATCTACAAAGTTGCTTTTGTTGCTTCCGCCTTTTATTGTTGAAACATACGGATAGTTGTTTTTGGCGTCTTCCGGAATGTCGAGTTTGGTTAATTCAACTTTGTCTATGGGGCTTATAAAAATCTCGCCAAAAGTGGTTACCAGGTAATATAGATTGTCGTCTACTTCGACCAGTCTTACCCAATTTACTCCGGGTTTTTCGAAGTTAATTTGTTTGCTTTTCCAGTTTCCTGGCTTTCCAGTTGTGTGCCAATGGCTTGTTGCCGAGAATGTATTCTCGGGATTTAAAAACTCTTTATAGAGAATATGGAGCGTGCCGTTTTTGTCTTCGTAAAGATCCTCTTGCTCGAGTAACCTTGATCTTGATTTGGCTAACTCATGGTTTGATAAGTCTACGATCATTTCGTTTTTCCAGGTTCCATTTTGGTATTGAAGGAACATAATTTTTTGGTAGATATTGGGGTAACTTATAGAATTTGTGGGTGGGACATAGTCGTCTTGTATGGGTAGTAGATAGACAGAGTCAGTGGAGACTAGAGTGAAAGGATAAAAATAGTCGTGTTGCAACCCGTCCACGTAAGCGTGTTGCCAGGACTCGTCGGTTGGCTTTTTAAAGTAGATATGTTCCGATTGATCTTTGTAGGCGGGGTTAAATTTGGTTAGTCCAAAAGAGATCACCATGGTGTCGTCTTGACCAATTGCTGCTCCGACTCTTATGTTGGCGGTTTCTGACTTACCATCGTTGTCAACGATTAGTTCTGTTTTGAAGTTTTTAATGTCCCCTGAGGCGGAATCGGGGAAGTAGTAATGGAGGATTTTTCCCAAGGAGTCGTTTGCTTCAACGTTGAAAGGTTCAAACACAAAAGCGTGAAGAATTCCGTTTGAGTCTATAAGTAAGTTTCCGGGACGGGAAGTGGGGAACATTGCGCCTTCTTCCCAAGACTTGTCGCCGTCTTTTTTCACAACAACAAACCGAGAAGTAGTCTTGTTACTGTCGTCGTCATTGTCGATGTAGTAGCTGAATACTGTGTCTTTGTGTCTGACAATTTTTTCTTGGTTATAACCCCACCAAGTTGCGTCGGGGGAATGAAACTTGCTGCCTTTGATTTTTTCTACAAAAACCTCTTCTTTTTGGGTTGGAATTATGAGCGAAGGTAGAGGGGGTTTTGAAACAAACAAGCCTAGGAAAAATGCTAGAGGGAGGGTGAGAACAAGCAGTACGATGATGGGAGAAAGGCCATTTTGGGAGTTTACACCGAGGCTTTGTGAGGTGGGCACATCTCATCTTAGCATAGCTTTTTCTGATGGTAGATAAACATTGTACGGCCGTTATAGTTTTGTCTGTTTGTGGAAATTCTTTTGCAAGAAGTGTTACAGTCAAAGCTAGTGTTAAGACGTGGCTTTGCCCCAATAGTTGCCATTGTTATCGTCGCTGCTGCTTTAGTAATTTTTGGTTTCAGGTTTTTCTTGGGGCCTACAAAAACTATAACTCAAGTGTTTAAGGGAGGAGCAAACGAGGGCAACTGTCGGTCGGGTTCTATCGCAAAATTTGATACGGAGTTTACTGACTTTGAAAAAATTAATGCCATAAATCCTATTGGAGGGATTGGAGGTGGCTCTCCTGGCAGAAGCTATATTGGAGTTGTAAAGGAGGTGGAAGTACCAGTTTACAGCCCAACAGATATGATTTTGGAGAATATCATCTTTGCCAAGAGACCGTTTGATCCGTTAACTTCTATAACTAAAACTGACTCAAAAGGTGAGTACGGGCTGTATTTTAGACTGAATTGTGACATGACTTTGCTGTTTGACCATATAGATAGAGTATCAGATAGAATTATGACAGTAGCTCCCAAAGAACCTTCAGAATCCTCAAGAACAGATAACAACCCACCTGTTAATATTGAAATTAAAAAAGGAGAGCTTTTGGGTTACACAAATGGCACACCACAAGCCCGTACTTTTGATTTTCTGGTTATAGATAGATCAAAGCCAGCTACTCATATAAATCCAAAGAGGTGGGAATGGGAACAGGCAGTTTATGCTCAGTGCCCTTATGATTATTTTACAGATGAGCTTAAAGAGAAATACTACGCAAAAATTGGTGAGGTGATAGAAAAATCAACAGGGCGTGAATTTACTCCTTCTGGAACTTGTGGGCAGCTTTCCTATGATGTACCGGGGACTGCTTCTGGGGGCTGGTTTAAAGGCGAGAGTACAGATACAAAGGGAGATTATTTGGCAATTGCCAGGCAAGCAATATCGCCAAAAAGGGTGAATGTTGCTGTTAAGAAAGACGGCTTGTTTGATTCCGATTCAGTAATTAGGGTTGACTCGGCAGAAGTATTTCCGGATGAAATTAAAGTAGGTGATGAGGAATGTTATCAAGATTCAAATCAAAACAAATGGGCCTACATAAAATTAGTATCGGAGAAGGAGCTTTCTATGGTTCGCGGAAGCGGCTCTTGTCCATCAACTTTTCCTGAGTCAGCAGCTGAGATGTGGGAAAGATAAAGTTTGACTTGCAGGTGGTTAGATTGGCAGGACTTGGTTTTTACTCCGCAAGTTCTGCCTCGCCCAGTTTTTCGGCTAAGACTTCTAGGTTTTTGGGGGCATAGGAAGTCAAGTCTATGCCGACCCTTTTTGCTGCTATAAGGCCTTGTACTACCCTTCGGGCGCGGAGCGCCTCATGGGGTGGGAGGTTGTGGATTGTTAATTGTATTGGGAAGCGTTGGTTTGCGGAGTTTGTTATGGTTAGGCTGGCTGTCAGGATGTTCGTAGTAACTACAACGTCAGTTACGTCTTCAATTAAAGCGCTGTGCACCTCTTCGGATCTGAAAAAGTAATGATGTATGCAGTTGATTTTGTTCTCGTCGATTGTTAGTTCGTCAGGAAAAAGGTCAAAAGGGAATATAGACCGTGTTTTGTAGATTATTCTGTGGGAGGAGGAGGCGAGATCTGCAAAGTTGGCTTCTTGGTCCAACAAACCCCCTAGGATCTTTGTTCCGTGGAGGCTAGTGTAGAGCCGGCCTTGCGTGTAAGGGTAGGAGATCATGTCTTCTCTGGTAGTATGGTAGCCGAAAAGGGGAGTATGTTTCAGTAATTAAAGTTACAGTTCTGCGCTTAGTTTGGAGAGATCAAAGAAAATTTGGTGGCCTTTGTGGCTTACGATCTTTTTCTTTTTTAGCTTTTCGATTGAAAGGCTGACTCTTTCTCTTGTTGCTCCAACCAAATGTGCAATTTCCTGATGAGAGAATTTGTATTTTAATGACTTTGAGCTGTCAGGTCCGCTTCCAAAGTGTTTGGCAAGATAAAGAAGGATTGATACTACGCGCTTATAAATATCGCCGAATGTTGTTACTTCTATCCTTCTTTCAAGACCATCGATTCCCCGAATAAGTCTTCTTGAGAGTTTGTATGCAAATTGTGGGTTTTTGTTTAAAAATTTTATAAGTTCTCTTTTTGGTAGAAGGGTGGTGGTTCCCGGGGTTAGAGCCTGGAAAGAATGGCGATTGGGGATGTCGCCGAGTGCCCAGGTGAGAGGAAAATATGAGCCTGGCTCGAATATGTGGATAGTTAGTTCTTCCCCCTCTTCGGAAATAATGAACTCGCGGACGAAGCCTTCGCGCAGGCAGAAAAGCCTGGCTGGCTCTTCTTCTGAATGAAGGAGAATTTCCCCCTTTTTGTATTTTTTGGAGGGAAAATTTAAAAGGAGTTTTTTGAAGGAAGGGGGTGTGTTTTCCACAACTTTAAGACCGATCATACTCGGATATTGGTGGTAGTTCAATAAATTGGTGTAGCGCTATCGAATGCAAGAATTTGCTCAAGTTAAATTAATAGCTGTCAAGAAATTCAACTAGGTTCTTCCTTTTGATGGTTATATAACTTGTGTAGCATAATGCTCTCATAAGCGCCTCAGCCAGTGTCGCAGGACCCGCTGAGGTTTTTGTTGCCAGAAGCTACAGTAGGTAGTGGTGTTTTGTAAGTTTAAACAAGTTCCTCACAAAAAGAGCCGTTAACTGTTTCTGTAATAACTTCCGTATAACTCAATTAGTACTTGACACTATTTTTGTATGTAGATACAATGTAATTACTATGATAAGCAAAGCTTGTCACAAACTAGGTTTATGATAACAACAATTATTGATATAGGAAATTCTCGTGGAATACGCATACCTAAACCCTTACTTGCTGAAAGTGGTCTTGGGGAGCAGGTTGAGTTGCAGGTAAAAAAGGGTGAGATAAAAATTATTCCAGCAACCATAAAGGTTAAGTTTATAGCAGATACATTGTTGTTATCTGAAAAGACGCTTGCAGCTGATTGGGATCGACCTGAGGAGGATGAAGCATGGGCAAGCTTGCAATAAATGTCGGCAGCGTTATTCTAGTTACCTTCCCGTTTTCTAATTTAAAAGGCCAAAAAGTTCGCCCAGCTTTAGTTTTGGCAAATGTTGAGTTCGGTAATCTGATTTTGTGCCAAATTACTTCAAAGCCTTATACAAGCAAGATAGCTATTTGTATTAAAGATAAGGATTTTTCTAAGGGGAGTTTACCAGTTACAAGCTATGCGAGGCCAGATAAATTATTTACAGCAGATGTTACTATCGTTAAAGGTATAGTTGGGGAGTTATCTCCAGTAGTCAAGAATAAAGTTTTAAAAAACGTTCGTGAATTGTTCTCCTAATATGAAAGGTCAAGTTTAAGATGAAAGTCGGGATAGTGGGGTTGCCAAATGTGGGGAAGAGTACATTGTTTAATGCCCTTCTTAAGAAACAACAAGCTTATGTTGCGAACTTTCCTTTTGCGACGATTGAACCAAATGTGGGAATTGTGCCGGTGCCTGACAGCCGGTTAGATAAATTGGCGGATGTAGTTGAAGCAGAGGGGTTGAGCCCTTCGGCTTCGCTTAGGATTTCACGACCTCCTGTCGTACCGTCGGTCGTTCAATTTGTGGACATTGCGGGTTTGGTTGCTGGGGCTTCGAAGGGCGAGGGGTTGGGGAATAAGTTTCTCGCGCACATCCGGGAAGTTGACGCAATTGTGCATGTTGTGCGGGATTTTTCGGACCCGGATATTATCCGAGCTGGATCCGTTGATCCGAAAAGTGATTTGGAAATTGTTCGTATGGAACTTGAGTTGGCAGACTTGGATACTTTGGAACGTAGTAAGAACAAGAAAAGTGAGGTTGACCGAAGCTTGCCATTGTTTGGCAAAAAGCCTATTTTGGTCGTCCTGAATGTTGACGAAGAAGAACTGACAAGCGCAGACGCACGTGCGGAGGAATTTGCCACTTTGACTGGTTTGTCTAAGGATCAGGTTGTTGTGGTTTCGGCGAAAGTTGAGTCGGAATTGGCGGGGTTATCGGTTGAGGACGAAAGGGAGTATTTAGCGCAGCTGGGGATAAAGGAATCTGGATTGGAGAGGCTTATTAAGAAGGCGTTTGCCACACTTGGATTAATTACTTTTTTAACTGCAGGGGAGAAAGAGGTGCGGGCATGGACCATTCGGCGCGGTGAGACTGCGCTCAGGGCAAGCGGCGTTATCCACACAGACTTCATGAGCAAGTTTATTAAAGCTGAAATTGTGGGGTTTGAGGATTTTATAGAGGCCGGCGGGTGGAAGAAATCTCGCGAGTTGGGAAAAGCAAGACTTGAAGGAAAAGAGTATGTGATCAAAGACGGTGACGTTGTTGAGTTCAAGATTGGGGCTTAGGCGTATTTTCTCTTACTGCGCTCAACTATTGCAGTTTCTGTATCTGGCCATTTGTTGCTCAAGTCTTTTCGGGCTCGCCAGATGAGTGTTTTAACCGCACTTTCGGTTGTTCCCATAATATTGGCTATTTCTACGTATTCATACCTTTGGGTTATCCATAGGATGAGTGCTTGTCTTTGCCTATCTGGCAGATCTTTGGAGTGCTTTTCTAGCCACTGTATTGCTTCCTGGGCAATTGCGTGTTCTTCGGGATTAACACCGCCTGCATGTTGCATTAGTTGATCTATCCTGAATGCTGTTTTCTCTACTGAGAACCAGCGGACTAGAGCTCTATGGCGGTAGTGGTCGATTGCGGTCCGGATGGTTACTGTTTTGAACCAGGGCCAAAAATCAACTGATCCTTGTGTTCGTGGTAACCCTCTTAGCACTTTGATGAGGATGTCTTGTGTGAGTTCCTCTGCGTCTTCAGGTCGCAGACCGAATGAATACCTCAGAAAGCTGGTTGTTGGTTCTGCAAATCTGCTGTAAATAGCCTCGAATGCTCTTATTGCTCGTTCTCCCTTCTCGTTTTGGATGAGTGTGGCGAGTTCACTCCAGATTTGATCGTCTGCTGGAACTGGTGATGTTCTGTGCATTTCTACGGCTAAGTCAAACCTTGCGGCCATTCGACCTGGCACGGCTGGTCGTTGAGTTTTGGGTGGGTAGAACTCGCCCGGTACTACGGGATTGTCGGCTTGCCTTTCGATTGTCATTTTTCAGTGTAATATATCATAAACCTTAGGGTTTTTGGGTGTTTGGGCTTTTTGGTTGTGCCTGTCGTTTGTTGGGTTGGTATTGTCCTCTCTGGTACTTTTCTGGAACTGGCTCTTTTAATTTTATTCGTTCGTAAAGTATGTGAGCAAAGGAGGCGGGGATGCCAATAGCTTTGGCGGCGTGCGTTAGGTTTATTGGTTCGCCCGGTTTTTTTCGTCTGTGGGTTCTGAGGTGTTTAGCTAGTTTTTCTTGGGTTTTTCCTACTGGTGGATTTTTGCGTGGTATCTCATCATTTCTTACAAGTCTTCTTCTCGAATGCATTACTTTTGATTCTGTACTGCCAATATATCCTGCGATTTGCTTACTTGTCAGGTTGGGTCTTGTCAGGGTGATTACTCCTACTCTTTTGTCTCGTGCTGTTGCTGCTTCTGGGGTTGGGTTTTGTGATCGAATTCTCTTTTTCCTTATTAATCTGTTAACGGAGTGATGGAGTACAGATTTTGTTATTCCAAGCTGTTTGGTTTGTTCGTTTCTGGTTAAACTAGGTTGAGTATTTCGTAGATCACAAACTTCATTATCTGTGATTTGCGCACGTTCAAATCTGTCTAGTTTTAGATTGTTGAGTAGGGTTTTCCACTCCGTTTGAAGTGTGAGTCTTGCTATTCGGACTCCTTCAATACAGGTTGATGGTTTTAGGGAGAATGCCTCAGCAATTTGGCGGTACTCAAGCCCTTGTCCTACTAAATATCGTGCGAATAACCAGGCTCTGTCTTTTGGGTCGACGACCAATTCTTGTATAAGTCCTAGTTCTGTAGGATAAATTTGTAGGACATTTGGGTTTTTGTTGTTAGGGGTTTTTCCAGTCTCCCGTTCTCTAAAGATGGCTATGGTGGCATGATGTTAACATACTTCTTAGTTTAACTTGTCAGGCTTGATGCTTCCTAGCAAGGCTGGTATACTTGGGTCCGAGTATGAAAAATTATGAATTGACTTTGATTTTGGCAGACCTGCCTGCCGGCAGGCAGGAAAAAACTTTAGATAAGATAGGGAAGCTGGCTTCTTATTCGGGCGGAAAAGTGGTAAATACTACTTCTTGGGGGAAAAAGGATCTTTTTTATCCTATTAAAAAAGTGGCTTCCGGCGTATACTATTTTCTAGATTTAGCGCTTCCTTCGGAGGCAGCGCCGGTTGTTAACAGAGAACTTGAGATTGATGACGACGTCCTTCGCCATTTGCTGGTTGTTGCTGAAAAAGTAACAATCTCAAAGAGTAAGGTGCTAAATACTGAGTCTGAAGTGGTTGTTGAAAAAGTTAAGGAGGAGAAAGTAGAAAAGAAACCAAAGAAGACAGCTGAAAAGGTTGTGAAGAGAACAAGAAAGAAGGGGTAAACCCAAGGATAATATGGCAAGTCGCTCGCTAAACAAAGTTTTATTAATAGGGAACTTAACTCGGGATCCGGAGCTTCGGTATACTCCTTCTGGGAGTGCTGTTTGTACGTTTGGATTGGCTACCAACAGGCAGTGGAATACTGACGAGGGTGAGAAGAAGGAGGATGTAGAGTTTCATACTATTGTTTGCTGGAATCGGTTGGCTGAGATAGTTTCTGAGTTTTTAAAGAAGGGATCTCAGACATATATAGAGGGTAGGCTTTCGACCCGAGAGTGGGAGGCACAGGATGGTACAAAACGGCGGACTACTGAGGTTGTAGCAAGTGAAGTGATATTCCTTGGGGGGAGCGGAGGAGCTGGTGCGGCCGTTTCCCGCGCAGATGACCTAGATGTGCCTGTTGATTTTGGGAGTGCGGAACCGGTAGTGAAAGAGAAGGAAGCAAAAAGCGACAAGAAGAAAGAAGATCCTAAGGAGGAGCCGGAGGGGGAAGATATTCCTTTTTAGCTTATGCCAAAGCGCAAGAAAAAAGACGAAAAGAAAGACAGAAAGAATTTAGTAGCGCAGGCTCCTCGAAGAGTTTTGGTTTGTCCGTTTTGCCAGACAAATACGATTCCTACCTATAAATCTCCAGAGGAATTGCAAAGATTTGTTTCTGACCGAGGAAGAATCCTTCCTCGCTTGCGGACTGGGATTTGTGCTAAACACCAAAGAAAACTTGCACAGGCAATAAAGCGGGCTCGGCATTTAGCCCTTTTGCCCTTTTCTGTTAGGCCACGATAATATGCGACTTACCCTGCCGAAGATTAGAAAATTCTCCTTTTATGCTGGAGTACTCCTCTTAACTTTTGCTACTGGATGGTTTGCTCGTGAACGGATTGCCGGACTTGGTTCTTCTATTCCTCTTTTGGGAAATGTTTCCGTGGATCGCACTGTTCCTTCAAATCGTTCGGATGTTCATTTTGGTTTGTTTTGGCAAGTTTGGGATAAGCTTGAGAGTGATTATTATGATAAATCCAAACTTAATAAGGAGGAGATGGTTTTGGGTGCGATCAAGGGTATGGTTTCTTCTCTTGACGATCCGTACACTGCTTTTTTGCCGCCCGAGGAACAGAAACGTACCCAGGAGGATTTGTCGGGAGAATTTGAAGGGGTGGGGATTGAGATAGGTTTTCGTGGAGCGCGACTGACGGTTATTGCCCCACTTCCCGGAAGTCCTGCTGAAAAGGCGGGGGTTCGTGCCGGGGATTATGTTGTTGGAATTCAAGATAAAGATAAGAAATTAGACGCGGGGACTGGAGGAATGTCTTTGATTGATGCAGTTGAGGCTATTCGGGGAAAGGCTGGAAGTAAAGTTACGCTAATTATTAGTCGAGAAGGGACGGATAAGCCTTTGGAACTCGCGATTGCCCGCGCAAAAATTGAGGTTCCTTCTGTGGTTTTGACATTTAAAGGGGAAAAGGAGGATGTTGCGTATCTTCAACTAAAGCGATTTGGCGGTAACACTGATCCAGAGTGGGTAGAGGCGGTTGAGCAAATTAAGAATAGGAATCCGCGCGCTTTGATTCTTGATCTTCGTAATAATCCTGGCGGATATTTAACTGGGGCGACGGACGTTGCATCGGATTTTTTAACTTCGGGTACTGTTGTAATTCAAGAGGGAGTTCGCGGCAAAAAGGAGCTTAAAGCAAATGGGATTCCTAGACTTCCTTCTATAAAAATGGTTGTTTTGGTAAATGCCGGTTCGGCTTCGGCTTCCGAGATCGTTGCTGGGGCTTTGAAGGACAATAATAGGGCAAAGATTGTGGGGCAAAAAACTTTTGGGAAGGGAACGATTCAGGAAGCAAGACCGATTAATGGAAATTCTGGGCTCCATATAACTGTTGCCAAGTGGCTTACGCCAAACGGGACATGGGTACATGAGAAGGGATTGGAGCCGGATATAGAGGTAGAGGACAAACAGGATACAACGGATATTGATGAACAACTTCAAAAAGCTTTAGAGCTTCTCTAGGGTGCTATACTTTTTAAGACTAATGGAAAACGAAGAGAATACTCAAAGAAACCCGCTTAGGTTTTTGGTTGGATTGGCGATATTGGTTGTTGTTTTGGTATCTGTTTTTGGCGGAGCCTTGGCGGATAGGATATTTGGGTTAAGACCTTTGGATCGGTTTTTCCCGCGAAGTAGCGAGACGACCAGCGTACAGAGGCAGGTTTTGGCCGAAGAGTCGGTTACTATCGAGATAGCTAAGAACGTTTCTCCTGCGGTTGTGACGATTGCGGTTGAGGAACCGAAGAGGAGAATTTTGGAGTTTGACCCCTTTGAAGGTTTTAAGTCCCAAGAACAAGGAGGGCAACAGGATATTGCGACAGGATTTATTGTTGACTCGGGCGGACTGCTGGTTACAAACAAACATGTTGTTTCGGGAGGTGGAAATTACAAGGTTATAACCAAGGACGGGAACGAGTATGAGGTTAAAAAGATCTATCGAGATCCAGCAAACGATTTGGCGATTCTGAAGATTGATCCTTCGGCGGGCTCAGGACAAGTGCTTCCGGTGGTTAAGCTTGGAGATTCTGATTCTTTGCAGGTGGGACAGTATGTTGCTGCTATTGGGACTGCGCTGGGGGAATTTAGACATTCTGTAACTACAGGAGTGATTTCTGGGATAGGGCGCAGTATTGATGCGGGGAGTGCTAATCCCTTTGAAGGATTTGCGGAGCGACTAGATAATGTTATTCAAACGGATGCTGCAATAAACCCCGGGAATTCGGGAGGGCCGCTTTTGAATAGTCTAGGAGAAGTTGTAGGGGTGAATGTTGCTGTTGCTGTTGGGGCGGATAATGTTGGTTTTGCTCTTCCTGTTAACTTACTTCGCGATTCAATTGATCAGTTCCATAAAACAGGAGATTTTACGAGGCCATTTTTGGGGGTTCAATATCAGATGATAACGCGTGATGCTGCATTGAGGAATGAGATTCCTGAGGGAGCGTATGTTCGGGAAGTGGTTTCTAACTCTTCGGCGGCTGGTGCTGGGATAAAAGTAGGGGATATTATAACTCGGTTCGGAGGAGAGAAGTTACAAGCTGATAATGGAGGATTGGCGGTTTTGGTTAATAAATACAAAGTTGGGGATAGTGTGCCGGTTGAGATTTGGAGAAATGAGGAAACAGTAAAGCTTCAAGTAATTTTGGCAGAGGCTTCATAGGCGGACCCTGGACAACTGGGGTTTGGGGGAGTATTCTCATGGTGAAACTGCTCTTTTGATAGGGGCAGTTTATTTTTTTATGCCAAAAGGTAGAGGTGGAAAAGAGAGAACAGGAGAGTATGAGGTAAGCCCTGAGGTTATTCGGGGTTCTCCTATTCGTATTCCCGCTATTGTGGGGAGGGGAAGCGGGGGTGGTTTTGATGTTGAAAACTTGTGTGTTCCACAAGGTTGGGGAGGGGTGGTTGGTGAGCTTGGGAGTATTGACGAAGATAGAATTCAGCGGATGTTTGCTGAAGATTGCAGGGGTAGGGGGTTGGCTCCAGGTAGGGTTGTGCTTGATCCTTCTACCCATCTTTTGCGCGAAGTAGGCTTGACAGATAGCGACGGTCGTGTGGGTAAAGTAGCTTTGTCTGAGAGTTTGGCTTATCGTGAACGAGGGATATATGAGATGGTAGGAGTTTTTAGTGCGGATGCAGCGATTGCTCTTACGAAGGTTGTTGCTCAACTTTTAACACCGCTTACTATTAAACTGCAGCCTGAGAGGCCCCTTGTGCCTTATGTTGATGGTAGATCAAGAGGTTTTCCAGCTGTTTATTATTCGCGTAGCTTAGTTGTTCCGAGGGAATGGCTTGAGCCTGGGGATGAACTTACGACGGAGCGTCAAAGATTTTCCTTTCTTCTGGAAGCTAGCAATATCGCCGGAAGGTTTGGTTTAACACTTGCGCGACGTGCTTGGCAGTTTACAGAGAGAGGGTTGCTGAGAGATATATGTATAAAGGAAGGGAATGCTTGCACGTATTCCATAGAAACAGAAGATTCGATACATCCGAACGAGTATGTTTCCCACAATGTGGATACACCCCACCAGGCTTTAGCTCTGCACGGAATAGTGGCGGCGCATGTGAATTCTATTCTTGACCGAATAGAGTTGAAGCGTGAGGGTTAATTCAAAGTCTGTGTTGCTTCGAGGACTTTGTCGAGGTTGCCGTCGACGATATTTTCCAGGTTTCCGAAACTTTTACCAATTCTGTGGTCTGTGATTCTGTCTTGAGGGTAGTTGTAGGTTCTCATCTTTTCTGAACGATCTCCGGAGCCGATTGCAGAGCGAAAGCCAGCAAGTTTGGTGCGGCGTTCTTCTTCTTCGCGTTGCGTTAATTTTGCCGTTAATAAATCCATTGCAATTTGGCGATTTGCTTCTTGGAAACGTTCGGTTTGCGCGGTAACTACGATTCCTGTTGGAATGTGCGTTAAACGGACTGCGGTTGAAACCTTGTTAACGTTCTGGCCGCCGTGGCCTCCTGCTCGGTAAAACTGAACGTCTAGATCGTTCGGGTTAATTTGGACCTTGTTTTCGGATATATTTGGAACTACGGCTACTGTTGCTGTTGAGGTATGGATTCTTCCGCGTTTTTCGGTTGCCGGCACTCTTTGGACTCTGTGGACTCCGGCTTCGTTTTTCAGGAGCGTAAATACCTTTGGGCCGGATATTTTTACAGTTTCGTCGTCAACGGGGGTTACCTTCCAGTTTTTTTTGGCGGCATACCGCATATACATGCGCATTAAATCTGTGGCCCATATATTTGCTTCGTCGCCTCCTGCTGCGGGGCGGACCTCGAGATAGGCTGTTTGGTTGGTTGGGTACATGAGGTTACTTTGCCCTCAATGCTTCTAGGGTTGTGGGGCGAGAGAGCTCTTCTTCGATCTTTTTATTTCTTTTTTCTTGGCGTCTTAACTTTTTACTTACTTTTGTTTGGTCCTCGGTTACTATTTGTTTGGCTTTGAAACGATCAACACGGCCGGCTGTGTCGACATATCTTAATTGGCCGGTAAAGAACGGGTGGCATTTGGAGCAGACGTCTATTTTTATTTGGGGCAAGGTTGAGCCGACTGTGAATTTGTTTCCACAGGCGCAAGTTACTTGGGCTTCCGGATAGTATTGAGGATGGATTTGGGCTTTCATTGCTAGGGTAATTATAACATCTGAGGCTGAGGAGGGCAATGGTTGGGTGGCTGAAGTGGTGGGGTTACTCCTCAAGGAGTATGTTTTCTATGGGGCCCAGCTCCTCGTCCTCAACGAAGCTTTGATAGCCCGCGGCGGTGTTTGCTTTGGCGAAGTAGGCGAGTATTTCTTCGGGATGTACCCATTCTGTTTTTCTTTTGCCCAAGTAGTCTTCGTACGAACTTGGTTGTGCCTGCCAGCCTTGCAAGGTGTATCCTTGCGAGGCTAGGGCTTGTTTGTGGATATATTTTGATAGGTAGATAAACTGAGGTTCGGTAACGATTGCTACTGCTTTATATGTATCTTGATATAACGAGCCTACTCTTTTGTACTTTCGGTTGACGTACATTGAATATCTTGTTCCGATGGATTGTATGAATTTGTCCATCGAGTTTGGGTTTTTTTGTTTGAGAAAAAAATGGAAATGGTTGGGCATGAGACAATAGGCAAGCAACGTAATTTCGCCTGAGAAGTTATTAAGTCTCAATGCCTTGAGTATGGAATCTTTCTCGTGGTATGGCGTGCTAGGATTACCTAATTTTTGCATAAGCGCTTCTTTGTCTTTTGGGAGGAGATATTCCTTTAGATAGGAGAGAAACACGCCGTAGTCTTGTTGGTCTTGGAAGATTAGTCTTTTTTCTACACCACGATTGTAAACATGATAACAGCCGTCTTCGGAGTATTCTTTGGTTCTATGGCGAGGTGGCACAACCCATGTTAGCATGATGGGTTTAGGCTTGCAAGGTGTATCCTTGCGAGGCTAGAGTGGTTTGGAAGGAGAAAGGGGTGGGCTCGGAGAGATAAGTGTGCAACTTAGGTAGCTGGGTGGCTACTTCTGACGAGTTGCGCTTATCTCTCCGAGGATCTGGGCGGGGGATCTTCTTGGCCTATGTTACCCTATTGGCAGGAGGTTTTCCCATGACTTGACTGGCCAGAGGTGGTACACCCACTTTAGGGCTTTTCCCAACTTGTGGAAAGCGGTGATACTTTTCTGCTGTTCTGCCTCTTCTGGCAGGATCAGCCCGTGCAAGACCATTGCCAACCAGATTGGGTGGACACCCGCTGCTTTAGCGAGGGAGTCCAGCGTGTGGCCTTGGCAGTGGGCTAGGTGGTTCAGCATGGCGCCAATCCCGATGGCTGCCAGTTGCCCCGCGCCGCTGCGCTTCTCCTGTTCCCCCAGCCTCTCTATGAGGAACTCAACCTCTCCCGGAGGGACCTCTTGGTATTCGGTTGGGTTGATTTCGGGCGTGAGGTCGAACATTGTCGCTGTCCTTTCCGGGACTGCATTGGTTTAGCGCGGCCTGCGATCCTCTGCTGCTTGTGCGGCGGCAGCCATGAAGGATGCTACTGCTTGTGTCCGGCCGAAGCGTCCGCGCACGTATGTCTCAGCTGTCGGTTGCGGCGCGGGAAGGTTGGATTCTTTTTGTGGTGCGCTGGGAGTGCGGCTTTCGCGAAAGCGACGCGTTCTTCTGTCGTTTGCGCTTGAGCGCTGGGCGTTTGCCCACCGTCTTGCGCTGGCTGCGTGTCTGTTTGAGCCTTTCAAGGTTCGCTCCCGTTTGATAAGAGTTTCCGATTTGGTTCGGAACAGGCGTAGTGTAGCAGGGGATAGGCGTGTCAACAAGTAGAAAAGCCCTGGCGGCGGAAACTGCGACGTTGCAGTGGCTGCCAGGGCTTTTTGAGAGCACGTTTGAGCAAGGTTTGGGGTGGGCGGAGCCTAGCTGAGGAAGGAGGCGACCTGGTCTGGCTGCAGATCGATTCCTACTTGGGCCGCGATTCGGACCAGAGTATCTGAGTCGATCTGCTCTGCGGCGCGCAGTCCTCCTTCGAGTTCGTAGACCAGCAAGGGGTCGTCAGACACTCTGGCGCGAGTCGTGAGCTCCGGGACGGTCATGCCTAGGTCTAGCCGCAAGCGCCGAATTACTCTTCCGAGTATGCGCAATTCTTCGTTGGCTTGCTGTATTGGCGTGCCAGGCGAACCCTCCTGTCGTTTCTGAATCTGTCTGGACAGTCTTACGGATAAGTCCGCGAGACTGGTATTGTGCCCCGTTGCGATCACAGTTCTTTCTCCTAGTGTTTAGATTGTCTCAACGTGCTCTCACTTCAATCGTTGAAGTAATTTGAATTATACGGGGTTTGTTTAGAATTTGGAAATTGGGGAAGGGAACTTGAGAGGTCGCAGGCTGTCGCGGATGCGACCTCTCGGGGTGGGTTAGTCGTAGCTTTCTGGGTGGCCCGGGCCTCAGCGGCAGGCACATTCCCTTGAGAGCTATTGTTTCGACCTACTTTTTGTCTGGCTGTGGCTGCCCGCGGTCGGGTTTTGCGGGCGCCTTCGGCGCTTGCCAGGTGATGGTTGGGGCTGCTGGGTTTGCCGGTCTGATTCGGACGGGCGGTTCAGCAATTGCCACGATGTCCTCCTTAGTTGCAGGCCCAGACGTACCCTTTTGGTGACGTTGGGGTGGTTGCGGATTTGCTTGCCGCGGGCACAGGTGGATTGGGTGTCAGATTGGCCAGTTGGTCCAGTATCTCTTCCGGTGTCTGCTGGCGCGGGTGCTTCGCGCACGGGTGCCACTGGGGTGGCAATTGCAGTGCCATTGATTCTCCTCCTTGGTAAGGTTCTGCTACTTACGACAGTTAAGGGAGATTATACCAGGCTCGTAGGGGGAGTACTAGTTTTTCTTGAGACGAACGACGAGATCTTCCATGGAAAGCTTCTCTTGCTCGCCAGATTGGAGGTTTTTTAGGGTGATTTGGTTATTTTTTACTTCTTCCGGGCCAATTATGACAACGTATTGGATACCACGTTTGTCGGCGTACTTTAGTTGTTTTTCTATTTTTACGTTTTCATTTGGGTAAAGTTGTACATTTACCCCTCCTTTTCGAAGATCCGTGGCAACTTGAGATGAGTTGGTGAGGAGATCTTTATTAAATATCGTTACTAATACTTTTGTGGTTGTTTCGGTTTGGGGTACTAGACCAAATTGCTCTGCGGCCTCGAGGGTTCGATCGAAACCTAATCCGAATCCGGTTCCGGGGATTTGTTTACCAGAAATTTGTTCTATTAACTTATCAAATCGTTCACCGCCCAAAACCGAACCTGCATCAAATCCTGGGATTTCCACTTCCCAGATTGGGCCTGTTGAGTAGGAGAAAGAACGAGCAAGGGTAGGCTCGAATCTGTACCAGTCTTTTTCAAAGCCTGCATTTTCCAAGTATGCGAGTATCGTATTTATAGTTTCACTCGGTTTAAGATTTTGTACTGTGTTTAGATACTCTTTGGCCTGGGACTGTGAGATACCCTTTTTAACCATGTCTTCAACGACACCATTGGGGCCGATCTTTTTTAGTTTGTCGATTGCCACAATTGCCCCGTAGGGAATATCTTTTAAAAGTGCTCGGTCGTTGATTAGTACTACTGCTTTTGGGAAGCCGATTTGGCGATAAATATCAAGAGACAAGGCGATAGTTTCGGCATCCGCTAAGGGGGAATCGACTCCGAAGATGTCGGCGTCACATTGAAGAAACTCGCGGTATCTGCCTCTTTGAGTATTTTCTGCACGAAAGACAGGTTGGATTTGGTATCTTCTAAAAGGAAAGACCAATGTATTGGCGTATTGACCTACGAAACGACATGTCGGGACTGTTTGATCGTAACGGAGGGCGACATCACGATTTCCAGGATCTTTGAATTTATAGAAAAGTTTTTCGTCCTCTCCGATTTGACCTTCGAAAATTTCTAGGGGTTCAAGAGTTGGAGTCTCGATTGGGTCATAGCCCCAGCTCTCGCATACTTGTGCAAGTTTGTTTTTTAGCCATTCCCGTGCCAAGGTTTCCTTTGGTTGGAAGTCTCGAAAGCCTTTAAGATTTTGCGGTTTCATTTTGTTTGATTGTACTTGGTTGTTGTTTCATTTAAAAGTTGGACTAGGGGTAGGGAAGAGAAAAGTGGGGAGAAGATCTCCTTACTAAATTTCTCTTTCCCTACCCCGGTGGCTGCTCTCAGGCGAGCCTAGTTGTGCAAGTGGATATTGTGTTCGGTCACATGCACTCCTTTCCTCAAGGGTTAAATTTTTGCAAGTACCCTTGGGGTGGCTGAGGAGAGTCGAACTCCCGTATCTGGTTCCACAAACCAGCGCTCTGACCGTTGAGCTACAGCCACCATTCATCTACATATGCGGACCGCCTTGATCACGGTCGCGGCGTCCGGAATCCGTGTGTGGCGGATCGGGAATAAAAATCCAGCCGTGTTCTGCACGCTTGAGTTCTTCATCCCATCCGGTGTTTCCGCGTACCCATTTTCCGGAAGGCTTAGGATTGGTCTTTTTCGGTTGACAGCACGGGCATTGGCAGCTCACTGAACACTCCTTATTTTAGTGTGCCTGGGGTGGTTAAACATAAAAACCCCCCGTTCTTTAAGCTCTAAATATTTCCACAATGGATCAGAAAATAAATAAAACCTAAGGAACGAGAGGTGGTCTTTAACGAAAAAAGACCGCTTCCCGCGGCCCCATCCTTGTTGCCCGATTAGTTGCCTTATCGGACCTCTTAGTGGCGACTCTACTTCGGCAAGCTCAGTACAAACTCGCTGCCATGCGGTGACATCGTCTGTTCTATTTGACGGTTGAACTTCCGTAAGGCATTTTGGCCTTCTGCTTTCGGATCGTGACTCCGATCAAGCGCATTTGATTAACTTGGGGTTATTATCTTATATTGTTGGTCGTTTGTCAAATGGACTCTCTGCTTA
>Ga0209541_10006548_pt1 | contig 19797 bp, 19 predicted proteins | sample RifCSPlowO2_01_FD_184027 | JGI IMG/M metagenome (GOLD analysis project Ga0209541, IMG submission 184027) | Groundwater microbial communities from Rifle, Colorado - Rifle CSP2_plank lowO2_0.1 (SPAdes) (version 2) | ecosystem: Environmental > Aquatic > Deep subsurface > Groundwater | place... | reverse complement strand
AACAAACCGTCCGATTTCCTGCAAGACATTCCCGAATATCTAATGGAACCAGTCGGCGCGGAAGAAGACAGTCTTGGCAGTATTGAAATTAAATAATTATGGTAAATCCCGTTAGTGATTAAAACCTTTATTTTTTTAACGGAATTTAAAAATATCATCAATGAAGATAGTTAGAAATTACAAGAATAATTTACGGAAATGATTAAAATCATTTCCTATCACTAACGGGATGAAATTAGGCCAGCATTTTTTAAAATCCGAATCCCTTGCCCGAAAAATCGCGGAAACCGCCGCCATCGCGCCAAATGACGTTGTTTTGGAAATCGGGCCGGGCAAAGGCATTCTCACCGCCGAATTGATTAAGCGCGCCAAAAAAGTCATTGCCGTGGAAAAAGACGTTAAACTGGTAAAATTCCTCAAAGAAAAATTTGTCCTTGCCGACTATCCGGCAACCGACCGGCTAAAAATTATCCACGCTGACGCTTTAAAATTTAATCCCAAATTCCAACTTGGAGGCTTAGCCTCCAAGTATAAAATTGCCGCCAATATTCCTTATTACATCACTTCGCGCTTTTTGCGGATTTTTTTGGAATCCGACTGCCAGCCTTCGGCCATGACTTTAATGGTCCAAAAGGAAGTGGCCCAAAGAATCGTTGCCCAGCCGCCAAAAATGAATCTTCTGGCAATTTCAGTCCAAGTTTTCAGCCAGCCGAAAATCGCTTTTAAAGTTTCGAGAAAATATTTTTCTCCGGCGCCGAAAGTGGATTCCGCGGTTATCGCCGTTGCCAATATCTCCCGCGATTTTTTTATTAAAAATGATATTAAGGAAAAAAGATTTTTCGCGCTCGTGAAAGCCGGTTTTAGCCATAAACGGAAACTACTCATTAATAACTTGAAAAACTTGTTTTTAGATAAAGATAGAGAAAAAGAAAAAACTTGGAGGCTTAGCCTCCAAGTTGAAAAAATTTTTAAAAAATGCGGGGTTCCGGAAAAAGCCCGCGCCGAAAATTTAACGCTTGAAAACTGGGTTTGTTTGACGAAAATTCTTGAATAAATAACAAAATAATTAACATTATTTAACTATTGTATATACTTTATCGCCAAAAAGACTGGATAAATATTTATTTTAATCTTTTATTTTTCTATTCTACTATTTTACGCCGATCGGTATTTTTTGACAGTATAATATAAAAAAAATAAAAGTAATTTAAAAGTAATTCTTTATGCTTAACAAAAAATAACCCCGCACCTTTGTAAGATGCGGGGATCGGACTTTATATTTATAAATATAAAGTCCAGCCAACCCACTGATTGCCGATTTGGTAATCAGTGGGATTACCGTCTATGTGCAGAGAACGCGTATAAGGACGCCTCTCCGCGCTCTTGAAGATGAGCTGACCAGTATAGGAATATATATTAAACCTATATTGGCTCAGAGGCAATTTTATGAAAAGAATATTAATCCTTTCATAAGAATCGCCAGTTTCCCGACGGCCAACGGTGTCAAACATTATCTCTTTTACACTTCCATTTTCATCACGTAATCGCAAAGTAACGCTTTGCATAAACGGCGACTCAAAATGAATGGCTTCCAAACCATCCGCTTTCAGCCAGCGGGAAGAAAGTTTTTTCCAGAACCATTTATTCTTCTGGTCGTCAAATTCTTTAATCCAACCTGAAGGAATATAAACTTCAGCCGAACCTCGGTATGGAACCCAAAAATTTTGTTCTCCTTGGATAAAAATCTCCGCATCCTTACTAACGCCGCGCTCTTGATTGATCAGAGCGCCGAGTTTAGCATCCTGATTACGATAAGCAAACCCGCCAGGAGAAGTTTTTATCGCCCCCTGGCTTCTAAGGCCGTTCGCCAGATTAGCCAGCACAGCCGGGCCGCCTTTAGCGGTAAATGTGGAACCGCCGGCGCAGCCAATCAAAAAAATAGAAAAAACAAAAATCCCTATAATTCCTATTATTCTTTTCACTTTAAACACCTCCTTTTTTATTCCGTTAGAACGGGGTTTACCCCTGTTAAATACTTCGCTTCGCGAAATTTAACGGGGTTTATTTTCAAAAAACTATAACTATTTTATAATTATATCAGAAAATGTAAATTTGTCAATCCCCACACCACTTAAATTTAAGCGTGGGGATTGACCCTGTGGATAAAAAATCAGGAAAAACCGGGAATAAAGTGCTAAAATAAAAATGGCAGATACTGACCGCAAAATTTAATTTTGGCGGGATTTTGGATTATTTATTGTTAAAATGTATTGGCCAAGCAAAAAAATAATTTATTCAATCATCGGAATAGGCGCCGCCGGCTTACTGCTGTTTATTTGGCCGATTATTAAATCCGGAGTAGGCAAGAATCAAGAATTAAAATTCAAAATTTTTAGTTCAAGCAATCAAGAATTAATCCAAAAATTGGAGCAGGAAGCGCGAAAAGACAGCGATAACGACGGCTTGAAAGATTGGGAAGAAACACTCTGGAAAACCGACCCGCAAAATCCGGACACGGATAAAGACGGGACTTTGGACGGCGAAGAAATCAAACAGAATCGCGACCCGCTCAAAGCCGGGCCAAACGATCAACTGCCGGATTCAAAAATTGAAGCGGAAAACGGAATTGTCGGCTTGAATTCCCAAGATTTTACCACAACAAATTTAACCGGCCAAATCGCCAAAACTCTCGGGTTTAAAGCTTTAAGCGGCGCGGGAAATAAAGATTTCACCATACCGGCTGATTCGGAACTGCTGGATTCGGCCACGGAAAAAACTTTAGCAGATTTCACCGCCTTGTTTCATCCGCAAATTTCAGAAAACGAATTGATTATAATAAACGACAGCAATAAAAAAAATCTCGCGGAATACAGCCAATCATTCAGCAAAATTATCGCTGAAAATCCTTTGCCGAAAATCTCGCAAGAAGAAGCTTTTCTTCAAGCGGTTCAAAATAAAGATTTTTCCGACAGCGATGAATACCTGAATTATTTTCAAAAAATAACACAAGAATTAAAAACGATTCCAACGCCAAAAACCGTTGTTTCAAACCATAAAAAGATTATAGAACTTCTGCTCGGAAAAATAGCCGTGCTGGAAAATTTGAAAGAAATTGAACGCGACCCCCTGAAAACAACCATCGCCCTTCAGGAACACGAAAAAATCAATGAAGAAATCCGGCAAGTAATGAGTAAATTCGTTGATTTATTTAAAAATATATGAATAAAAATTTAAAAGCGCGAAAAATATTGACTGGAATTTTGCTTTTGATAATTTTATTTTCTTCAGGCTTTTTTTATCCGCGGCAAGTTAAAGCACAAGGAGATGGTAGCGGTTGGCCGCATTTTTATGCTACCGTCGGTGGCTGGGCGTCAGCTATTGCTGATTTTGTCAAGATATCGGGTGAAGCATTAGCTAATATCGCGGCCGCGTCATTCCGAAAAATGATTTTGGATATGATCGTGGAAGAAATAATCGCCTGGGTTTCCGGCGAGGGAACTTCGGCCTTTGACACCGGCGACTGGGGGGAATTTTTTGATAACGCGGCTCAGGATGCAGGCGCTATGGCCTTACAACAAATAGTCGGTCCCGGCGTTATGGGGCAGCTTTGCGACTCGGGTTGGGCCGGCAAAGTCGAAATCGCCCTCCAAACTCCCAAGAAATTCGCCGAAAAAGCCCGCTGCACTCTTAAAGAAGTCGGCGCGAATTTTGATGATTTTATGGATAATTTTGAAAACGGCGGCTGGGCCGCCTGGATTAAAGTTTCCGAAAGCCAAAACAATCCTTACGGCTATTTTCTTTCCGCCATTGATGAAAAACTGGCGAAAGAAACGCAAAAAAAACTGGGATTAGAAAAAGAACTGACCGCTTCCGGCGGATTTTTAAGCGACAAAGTTTGCCTTCAAATAGCCTGCTTAACAAAACTCCAAATTGAAGATGAACCAGCCAAATACAAGATAGAAACCAACAAAAAAGGATGGAAAGAAGATGAAATACCTTATGCAGATATAGGCGGTATAAAATGTACTTGTAACCAATGGGAAACCCGCACCCCGGGCAAGATAATGGCGGATTCTTTGGCTAAAACCACTTTTAAAGACGTTGACTGGTTGCAGGAAAATTCAGAATGGTATAATTACGTGGCGGCAATCGGCAACGCGGTGGTCAACCGAATGACCAAAGAAGGAGTAAAAGCCATAAAAGCCTCGGTTCCCCGCGGCTCTCCCACTTCCAAAGATATTACCGGCAAAGCGGATCTCACGCCCCCTTTAACTTCAGTTAAAATTCTTGATCCTTGGCGCGTAAAATTAACGGCCAACGAGCCCGGCACAACTTACTTTACTCTGGACGGTTCCAAACCCCGAGTCCGCGCTTCTCCGAAATACGAAGGCGAAGCGCTGACCATTGTAAGTTCCTCAGCCCTGCGCGCGCCGGCCAGCCAATTAAAATGGCTGAGCTTAGACGACAATAATAATGCCGAGGATCCGCGCAGTCTGCCGATTTCTTTACGCAGTCCTTTTAATTACTCGGACTTAGACAAATATATAAAGAGCCAAAACACCAGCATTCCCGATAACATCAGAAAAGAGCTGATAAAATTCTTCAAAGATGAAGAAAACGGGAAAGATGCCGTTAAAATCGCCGAAGAAACTTTTATTCCCGCGGATATTCGCAATGATTTAAAAGATTATCTGGAAATAGAAAATTTAAGAATTGAGCTCAAAAAAAATTCTATTCTGTCTAAAACCCAGCGCGGCCAATTAGACGATATTTTATCAACTTACGACGATTTTAAACCAGCTAATGACGGAAAACTGGCTGATTTAATTGACGTTTTATCGGCGATAAAAAATGACGGCATCAACGCTTTTGTTGACATTCAAACCGCGGCTGAAGAAACCAGAGACAGCCGAAACAATCTCCAAAAAACGCTCGATTATCTCAACGAAGTAATTGCCGTCCTTGAAGATTGTTCAGACGCGCAAGCCAAGGCCGTTAAACAGGAAGAAGAAACCCCCGAAGAATTTAAAATCAGATTAGCCGTTGAATTCGACGATTGCCAAACCGGAGCCCAAGCCGGCGCTTTTCCCGTCAGCCTCAGCGGCCTGTCCTTGGGTTTGGCGGGGGATCCGCTCTTTTCCGAACTTAAAGATAAAACGGATAAAGTAATTTTGGAACGTTCTTTGTTCACGATTGATTCGGCCGGCAACTGGACCGAGCCTTCAGCCTCGCTCGCGCCAGCGGATTCTGAACACGTGGCGATTATTTCGTTTAATCCTTCAGCCAGTTCAATCAACAAATCCACGGCGATTTTTTTCAAACATGGGTCTTGGCAGACAAGCGCGGAACGCAACTTAGTGTTATCCTATTTTAATAATAATAGAAGTAACGGTTTTTATTATAAACAAGCTTTAGCTATTCCAATTCCAACCGCAGAGGGTTCCGGCACTCAAATCTGGTATGGCGCGATTGACGCGAAGGGCGCTTGGACCGAAGAAAAAGCGACCCCAGAATTTAACACGACTGTTAATTTTGAAAAACTTCCTCCAATCACTGATTTTGTCAAGCCCATCGCGGCAATAAATGAAAAAAAACTCGATCAAGACAGCGCTGGATATTTTATCTTGGATCCTTCGCTTTCCGTTGATCAGGACAAGACGCCGCAAATCATCGGCTATGAATGGGATTTTATTGATAACACCAGCGCCTCAACAACTCAGCCCCAATACGAATGGGAAGCTTTTGATTTAAACCGCGACGGCATTTTTAATAGAGAAAATAACCAATGCCTTTATAATAATGATCAAAAATATTATGACGCGGCCCACAGTTCGCCTTACCCCGCTCCTAATACAACGCTGTTGAATCTCAAGCTGCCGTCAACCTGCGAAAAAATAGAAAAATCAATTACTAAATATTTTGAAACTACTCACTCTGGCGGAAAAGATTCAATAAAAGAAATAACCGCGAAAGAATACGAAAAATTTATTCTAATAAATACGGATGGAAAAAGATGTTCTGATCTACTCTGTTCAAGTTATACGGCTGTTTCCACTGAAGAATCTTTATTCAGCACCGGCGCTTACGAAGATATGCAAATTATTGACCCTGAAGGCTCTGATCCTAATAACGCCGGCATGATCAAAGTAAAATTCAAGGCCGGCAGCGGTCCCCTGACCATTGGCTTGAGAGTAACCGACAATGAGGGCCTGACCGCGACCGCGTCCGTTGAAATCAATCCTTAAAAAGATAAAATTCCAAATCCTAAATCCTAAATTCTAAATAAATTCCAATGACTGAAATTCAAAATTCAAAACAGTATAATTTAGAAGAACGGACATTAAATTTTGCTAAAAATGTGAGATTATTTGTAAAAAAATTATCTAAAACTATAAGTAATTTTGAAGACGGAGAATGCGTTGAGTTGAGAAAAATTTTCGGCGCTATTTTAGAAAAGTCAAAATAGTTTTAGTTTAGAATTTAGAACATTTGGATTTTGAATACTATTTAGGATTTAGATATTAGAATTTAGGATTTCGTTAAATGAATCAATTTTTAATTAAAATTTTAAAAGCGCGAAAAATATTTGGTTCTATTATAACCAATTTTAACAGACTGATTTTGCCGGACAAAAAATATATTTTAATCGCGCTGATCAGCTTAATGATCGCGCTCGGACCGCTCACGGCGAGAACGACACACGCCATTTCTATTTTTTCTGGTTTTAAAGACATAATTGCTTACTTAGCTAATATAGTGCTTTGGCTTGTTTCCTGGGTTTTATGGCTGACCGCGAACCTTTTTGATTTAACTCTTAAATTAACTCTAAAAAACAGCACTTTTGCCAATATCAGCGCTGTTAATCTTGGCTGGGAAATTGTCCGGGACGTGGTTAATCTTTTTTTTATTTTTATTCTTCTTTATATCGCCATCGGCGCTATTTTGCGCTTAGCGGGCCATGACACCAAAAAACTTCTGGTTAATTTAATCATCGCGGCTCTTTTAATAAACTTCAGCATGCCCATCACTAAAGCCATTATTGACGCTTCCAACATTTTAGCTTTGGAATTTTACGATAAAATCAGCTGGGAAAAAGACGGCGTAAAAGTCGGCGTAACTCAAACAATAATGAATGGCCTGCGTCTGACTTCTATTTATGGTAAAGAAGTATTAGAAAATCCTCTTAATACGCCGAACCCCGAAGAAGCCACCCTCTCTAATATCATTTTAAGCGCGTTAGGCGGATCCGCTCTTATTTTGGTCACGGCTTTTGTTTTTCTCGCCGCCACTTTTCTTTTTGTCGCCAGAACAATCGTGCTTTTGTTTTTAATAATTCTCTCGCCTTTGGCTTTTGGCGCGATGATTCTGCCCAACACCAAAAAATACGCTGACCGCTGGTGGCAAGAGCTTGGCTGCCAGTGCCTGCTGGCGCCGGCTTTTATGTTTATGATTTATTTGGTTGTAATGATTATTAAAGACGGCAGTTTTTCTTCCGCGTTCAGCGGGATTGACGCAGACAACACGGCAACCATGGCCGAGGCTTTTACCAAAGGTTTGGAAGGCTCTATGGGCGTTATCCTTAATTTTGTCCTTTTAATCGGCTTAATGATCGGCTCCCTGATTATTTCCAAAAATATGGCTTGCGCCGGCGGCAGTCAAGCGCTGGCCGCGGCCGGCTGGGCCCGAGGAAAAGTCCAGGGCTATGCCAAAACCTACGCGAAAAGAGGCGCCGGCTGGGTGGCTGAAAGGGAAATGGAAAAAGAACAAAAAGATAAAGATGAAGGGAGAAAAGGCTTTTGGGCAGCAACTAGACGGGTAATTAGAAAAACTCCGGGCATGGGCCGCGGCTTAGCCGCGCTTTCCGCGGGCCGAGAACAAGAGCTCGCCGCCAAACGCAAACAATATGAAAAGCAATATAAGGACTACAGCGATACTGGCTTGCAAACAATGCTGAAAACGCCGGCCATTACTTCGGAAAAAAGAAAAGCTATTGAAAAAATTTCAGAAGACAGGAAAAACAAAAAAGATACCGAAACTGCAGAAAAGGCGGAATATAAAGAAATAGTCGATGAGAAAGACAAAACAACCGGAAAAGTAATCAAGAAAGGCAAATTAACAAAAATAAACGAAGAAATAAACAAAATAACAGGAGGAATAAATAAAGATATCGGCGATTATCTGGACGGAATTGAAGCGCAACTGGAAAACCTGCGCGGTAAGACCTTGACTGACGCTCAACAAACAGAACGAAATAATCTTATTCACCAACGAGGAAAAACAAACAGACTAATGAAAGAAAAAGAAAAACTGGAAGCAAGAAGAGAAAAACTGGAAGAAAAACAGCAAAGCAAAACAGAGGAAAAGAAACTTAAAGAAAGAATGGAAAAAATTGAAACAAGATCAGAAGAAAAACCAAAAGAAATAACTTAATCCATTAAAATGAAATCTTATACCCAACAAGAATTGGAAGAAAAATATAAACAACTTCCCGCGACCATTGAGGAAGCGATTTTCAGCGCCAGCGCGGAAAAAACCCTGGAAGAAATAAGAGAAAAACACAAACTCCAAATAGACCAGCTGGGGATTTTAGCCGATGAAACCCGCCTGGTGATGCTCGGCCTGACTCATCCTAAAAATTTTATCAATAATTTGGCGGAGCGGCTGAACTTAGATGGAGAAACCGCCAAAAACATCGCCCAAGAAATAAATCAGCGGATTTTTTACAAAATCAGGGAAGAATTAAAGAAAATGCACGGCATCAGCGAACCGATTGATTCTTCGCCGAAAGCGAATCCGCCTCTGGCGGAAAAATTTAAATTTAAAATTCAAGATTTAAAAGAAAAAAAATTGCCGGAACCGCCGCCAATAGAACCGCCGCCGTTAATCGCGGAAAAACCAAAAATCCCAACCACGCCGTTTGAACATAAGCTGAAAAGCGAAGAAATAATCCGGCAGCCGCTTGAAGAAATCAAGGATCAGCCGGATAAAAAATATCCCGAAGGAGATCCGTACCGCGAACCAATTGATTAAATTCCAAATCCTAAATTCTAAATCCTAAATAAATCCAAATGACCGAAATTCAAAATCCAAAACCCATGTTTAGAACATTTGAATTTAGAATTTTGAACATTATTTAGGATTTAGATATTAGAATTTAGGATTTCAATTTTAAACATTTATGCAATATCAAGTTCCCCAATTTACCGAGGTTGAAGACAAAATTTTCGGGCCGCTGACTTTCAAGCAGTTCGTTTATATTCTGGGCGCCGCGGCCTCGGCCTTTCTTCTTTGGAGCCTTCTGCCCAAATGGCTGGCAATTCTTTTCGCTTTGCCGATCGGCGGATTTTTTCTGGCCCTGGCTTTTTTAAAAATCAACGGCCAGCCTTTGCTTAAAATCATCACCAGCGCCGTAAATTTTTCCGCGGGCAGCCGTCTTTATACCTGGAAAAAAACCGAAAGAAAATCCGTCAAAAACAAAAAAGAAGAATTGCCCGCGGAAAAAAAAGAAATAATCACCCTGCCCAAGCTCACGGAAAGCAAATTAAAAGAACTAGCCTGGAGCCTGGACATCCGCCAAAAATTAAGACGTTAAAATAATTTTTAATTTCTTTTATGCAGTCAAAAGCCAGCCAAGAATTAATCCCCATTTCGGAAATCCGCGAAGACACCGTTATCCTGAAAGACGGCTCTTTAAGAATGATTTTAATGGCTTCTTCCATTAATTTTTCCCTTAAATCCGAAAATGAACAAAGAGCGATTATCTCCCAATACCAGTATTTCCTGAATACTTTGGATTTTTCCGTCCAATTTTTCATTAATTCCTCTTCTTTGAACATCAATCCCTATCTTGCGATGTTAAAAGAAAAAGAAAAAGCGCAGACCAACGAACTTTTAAAAATTCAAACGCGGGAATATTCGGAATTCATTAAAAATTTTATTGAAACGAACAAAATAATGTCCAAAACTTTTTATGTCGCCGTTCCTTACACGCCCGCGGCCGCGCCCTCGGCCGGCGGCTTTCTGGAAAGTTTAAAAAAATTAGCCGGCCGAAAAGAAAAAAGCTCGGCAACGGAATCGGAAGAAAAATTTTTGGAATATAAAAACCAGCTTTGGCAAAGAGCAGACGCGGTGACCGAAGGGCTGGCGCGCTGCGGCGTGCACACCGCGCCGCTGAAAACCGAAGAACTGATTGAATTGTTCTATCAACTTTATAATCCCGGCGAAACCGAAGAAAACATAACGCTTTCGCCGGAGGCGAATCCGCCTTTGGCGGAAAAAACATAATATGGCTTTCCTAGATTTTTTCAAATCAAAAAAGAAAGAAGAAAAAGAAGAGGAAATCTTGCCGGTTTTTCCCACGGAAATTTATGAAGCCGGCGCTTTGGAATTAAAAGACGTCATCGCGCCTTCCGCTTTTGAAATAAACTCAAATTTCATAAAAATCGGCAACAAAATCGCCAAAACCATTTTTGTTTATTCCTATCCCCGCTATCTTTCCACGGAATGGTTCTCGCCGATCATCAATTTGGATCAAATTTTCAATGTTTCAATTTTCATCCACCCCATTGACACCGAAACGGTCCTAAAACAAATGCAGAAAAAAGTGGCGGAAGTCCAGTCGCAGATCAACATGCGTAAAGAAAAAGGGCTGGTGCGCGATCCGATTTTAGACACCGCCTTAAACGATCTGGAGAATCTGCGCGACAAGCTCCAGCAGGCCCAGGAAAAACTTTTCAGCGTGGGAATTTATCTCACCATTTACGGCGAGACGCTCCAGGAAACGAACCAAAACGAAGCGGAAATCCGCCATATTTTAAACGCCAAACTGATTCAAACCAAACCCGCTCTTTTCCAGCAGCAAGAAGGATTTAACAGCGTTTTGCCTTATGTCACCGACCAGCTCCAAATCAACAACCGCCTTAATTCCGAACCCTTGTCTTCCATCTTCCCTTTTGTTTCTTTCAACCTTACTTCGGATAAAGGAATTCTTTACGGCGTAAACCGCCATAATAATTCGCTGATTCTTTTTGATCGCTTCAGTTTGGAAAATTATAATTCGGTTATTTTCGCCAAAGCCGGCGCCGGAAAATCATACACCACCAAACTGGAAATTCTCCGTTCCTTGATGTTCGGCGTAGACGTGATGATTATTGATCCGGAAAAAGAATATGAATATCTGGCGGAAACCGTGGACGGCCGCTATATCAACATTTCCTTAACCTCAAAAAATCATATTAATCCTTTTGACTTGCCGATTCCGCGGGAAGATGAATCTTCTTCCGATGTTTTGCGCTCCCATGTCATCAATTTGATCGGCCTTTTCCGATTGATGCTGGGAGGATTGACGCCGAAAGAAGATTCCATTTTAGACCAAGCCATCACGGAAACCTACGCCGCCCACGACATTACTTTTGGGGCGGATTTCACCAAAGTCACGCCGCCCATTCTTTCCGATTTGGAAATGATTTTAACTTCAACCGAAGGGGGAGAAGAACTGGCCCAGCGCCTTAAAAAATACACCAGCGGCAGCTGGGCGGGACTGCTGAACCAGCCCACCAGCATTGACATAAATAAAAATTTAATCGTTTTTTCCGTCCGCGACATGGAAGAAGAATTAAAACCCGTGGCTATGTATCTAATCACCCATTATGTCTGGAACGCGGTGCGGCTTTCTTTGAAAAAACGGCTTTTAATCATTGATGAGGCCTGGTGGATGATGAAAACCGAAGACGGCGCTTCTTTTCTTTTTGGTTTGGCTAAACGGGCGAGGAAATATTATCTGGGAGTCTGCACCATCACTCAAGACGTGGGAGATTTTTTAAATTCGCCGTACGGCAAAGCAATTATCACCAATTCTTCAATGCAGCTTCTTTTGCGCCAGTCGCCGGCGGCGATCGATCAACTCCAGGAAACATTCAACCTCACGGAAGAAGAAAAATATCTTCTTTTGGAGGCGGATGTGGGCGAAGGCGTTTTTTTCGCCGGCTTAAAACACGTGGCGATAAAAGTGCTGGCTTCCTACACCGAAGATCAAATCATCACTTCCGATCCGAGCCAGATGCTGGCGATCAAAAAAGCGAAAGAAGAATATCAGCAATCCCAAGAAACCGGTTAATTCGTTTTTGAGGATTAATTTTTTACGATGAACGGAAACGAAAATCAAAGATTAATGGAATTACAGCAAGCGCGGCTGGGAGCGATAAAAACGCCGGCCGCGCAAGTTAAAGAAGCGCTTTCTTTCGGAAAAAAAGTTTCCGAACATTGGCTGATTTTGGGAATCGCCGCGCTTTTTGACCTTTTAGCTCTTATTCCTTTTGCCAGCGTTTTTTTTAATTTTTGTTTCAGCGGCGTTTTATATTATTATTTCGGACCCAGAAGAAAACCCGGCGATTCGGAATTAATGAAAATTTTTCTGCCAATAATGGCGGGCAGTGTTTTTGATTTTTTTTTCAGTATTCTACCGATTAATATTGCCGCCGCTTTAATTAGAATCGCGTTTAGTTAGCCACTAGCCATTATGATATTTTTGGAATTTAAAATGTTATAATAAAATATGCCGCGTTTTCGCAAAAATTTCATTTTATTGCTTCTTGTTTTATTTATTCTTTTATCGCTCCCCGTTAAAATCGGGGCAATCGGCGGCGATTTTTTTATCACCTTTCTCCCCGACAATCCGGCGCCGAACTCTCCGGTCACGGCCAAACTGAAAAGTTACCAATTTGACGTTAACCGAGCGATGATTTTCTGGGAAATTGACGGAAAAATCATCGCCGGCGGCTTGAGCGAAAAAACTATTCAGCTGACCAGCCCGGATTTGGGCAAAACCAAACAAATCATTGTTTATGTCACCACCGCCGACGACGTTCAAGCCAGCCAAACTTTTATTCTTAACGGCAGCGACCTTGATTTTCTTTGGGAGGCGATGACCTCGGTGCCGGCCGGCTACAAAGGCAAGGCTCTCCCTAGCGCGGGCTCAACCATAAAAGTTTCCGCCATTCCCTATCTTTTTAAAGACAATAAAAAACTGGCGCCGGAAAGCTTGATTTACGAATGGTCGCTTGATTTCAAGAAAAAAATCAGCGACTCGGGCGCGGGAAAAGATTCCTTTGCTTTTTCTTTTGAAAACAATAAAGACCACACGATTATTCTGAAAATTTCCGATCGCTTGGAAACAATCAGTTTTGAAAAAGGATTTACCATCTCCGGCGATATCGCTTCACCGGAAATCCTGTTTTACGAAGAGCAGCCTCTGGCCGGGCCGATTTTCCGCCGGGCGCTTCGCGGAGAAATCAGCCTTCGCGCCAACGACTTGACTCTGCGCGCCGAACCGTTTTATTTTTCGCGGGAAAACATCGCCAACCTTTCTTATAAATGGAAAATGAACAACAAGCCGCTGGCGGTCGGCGAAAAACCGAATGTTTTGGGCCTTTTAGCGCCGGCTCAAGGCGCGGGAAAAACCGCGATTGAGGTCGCGATCCAACATCCGGATAAATTTTTTCAATTTGCCGGCGCCAGCCTAAAGATAATTTTTGGAGAATGAATAAATCAAAACAAATAATTTTAATATCAATTTTGCTCGTAATGATTTTTATTCCGCTGGTTTTTGTTTTTAGCGATTACACGCTAATGGCACCGCTTCCTGGATCCCCAGAAGTGGAAAAGGTTAATAATTTAACCGTTTATTTAGAGGCTCTTTTCAAATACGCCATTACCATAGCCGCGATTTTAGCGGTGATTATGATCGTTATCGGCGGCCTGCAGTACATCGGCGCCGCCGGCAATACCAGCGTGATTGAAGACGCCAAAGACCGGATTTACTGGGCGATTGTCGGTTTGATTTTGGCGCTCGGCTCCTGGTTAATTTTGAATACCATCAATCCGGAATTAAAAGAATTAAAATTGCCGGACATGAAACAACAAAGTATAGAAGACTTAACAAAAACTGAACTATTTAGTGAAATTAAAGGTGATACTAGTGAAGTTATAAAAAAATCTGCTGAATACTTCTGGCTATTAATACCAGCAGAAAAAGACTGCAATGACAAAAAAGCGGGTTGTATAGGCGTTGACGAATCAAAATGTAAAGAGAATATGCCTATAGAAAATAATACTAATGAAGCTTATGAATGTTGTGCTTGTCCTATTCAATAATTTAATTTACATTTTAAATTTATGATGACAAACCGCAAAAAAATAATTATCATTGTTTCCGCCGTTATCCTGATTATTTTAGGTTTGATTTTAATTTACTTTTTATTTTTTAGGGGCGGGCCGGCCGCGGAACAAGGAATAATCGGCCGACTGTTTCCCGCGGCCGAAGAAAAAGAACAACCCGGCGCTGAAACCATTTCTGGAATAGGACAAAAAGAGGAAAAAATTAAAAAAAGTTTAATTCAACTGACCACAGTCGCGGTTTCCGGCTTAAAACCGGTGGCTAACAGCCGCGTGCGCTATTTGGAAAAAGCCACGGGCCATGTTTATGAAATAAGCGGCGACGGGGAAGAACGAATACGAATTTCCAATACCACGATCCCAAAAATCTTTGACGTTTTTTGGTCCGCGGACGCCGGCAAGGCGATTTTAGGAATCTTTGAAGATGAAAATATCCGGTATTTTTCCGCCACTTTTACCGGCACCAGCACCCGCGGAGTGTTTTTGCCTTCAAACATCAACCTCGGCGGATACGCGCCGAAAAAAGACCGCTTTTTATACAGCGCGGCAATCAACGGCCATTATTCTTTAATCGCCGCCGACCCGGCCAACCTCCAACAAACCAAAATTTACAGCACCACTTTCGGCGATTTTTTAATCAGCTGGCCCGCGGAAAACGCGATCAGCCTGCTCACTCGGCCTTCCGGAACAACCGAAGGTTATTTATATAAAATAAACCCGCAAACCGGCGTTTTCAGCAAAATCATCGGCGGCTTAAAAGGATTGGAAGCGCTTTGGTCGCCGGACGGAGAAAAAATTTTAATTTCCCAAACCAGCGGCGCGAGAATAACTTCCCACGTTATTTCCGTTCAAGGAAAAGAAATTAGCCAAGGGCCGAAAACTTCGGCTGCCAAATGCGCTTGGACCAGCGCCACCACCACGGCCAGCATAATTTATTGCGGCGTGCCCGCGTTTTTTCCGGCCGGCGTTTATCCCGACGACTGGCTTAAAGGAAAAATATCGTTTAACGACCGCTTGTTCAAAATAAATACCGCCTTGCCGGAAGCGGGAGAAATTCTGACGGAGCAAACTTTTGACATAGAAAAAATAGCCGTTGACCAGGAAAACCGCTATCTTTATTTCACGGACAAAAAAGACGAAACCTTGTGGGGATTAAAATTAAATTAGTAATCATTTCCAAAAACAATTTATCCGGATTTCGTCTTATTGTCCGGGTTTCGTCTTATTTATTTTATTTGTAATAATATACAAATTTAGCCGACCGGATGTGTTTGTATACATTAAAATTATAATGAAAAATGAAAAAAGAAATAAAAATTAAAGTGGTTAAAACGATTTTGGCAGTCATTGGATTAACTGGCTTGATGACGATAGCCGTGGTTGCGCCTAACACCTTGCAGGCGCTTGATATTTTTTACAAAAACAACAAAAGAAAATACAACAAACAATTTTATGTCAAAAGAAGTATTAATAGATTAAAAATAAACGGATTTATTGAGTTTGTAAAAAAGAACGATAAAACTTTCGTTCATTTGACAGAAAAAGGTAAGCAGAAACTTTTGAAATATCAATTAGGTGATTTAAAAATAAAAAGACCAAAAAGGTGGGATAGGAAGTGGCGAATTATTGCTTTTGATATTAAAGAGTTTAGAAGAAATGCTAGATGGAGTTTAAGGAGAGAATTAGCGAATCTTGGTTTTATTAGGTTACAAAACAGTGTTTGGGTTTATCCTTACGAATGCGAAGAGATTATTATTATGCTTAAATCTTATTTAAAGATTGGTAAAGATATCCTTTATATTACCGCGGAAAGCATAGAGAATGATAAATGGCTTAAAAAAGAATTTAGGCTTGTTTAAGAAGTTGTTTAGAAGTTTTTTTGGTTGGGTATTTTTTATGCGCAAGTATACGTTTACATCCGGTCGGATATAAATGTATACTTGATTTATGGTTTTGTTGAATTTTTTGTTGAATTTATTGAATTATTCAACAAAGTCGTTTAAAAATACGGCTTAATGACCACCCGCCGATTGGGTTCTTCGCCAATGCTTTCCGTCAGAATATCCGGACATTCGGTCAAAACAGAATGGACAACGCGCCGTTCGTAGGCGTTCATCGGCGGCATCAATATTTCTTTTTTAAAATATCTCGCTTTCTGGGCGTTCATTTTAGCCAAATCTTCCAAAGATTCGTTTTTTTGTTTTTGATAATCATTAACATCCAAAAAAAACGGCGGGTAGGCGTCTATAAAATTTTGTTTGGCGATTTTTTTTACCAAATGATTCAAAGCCGCCAAATTAGCGCCATTATTGCCGATCAGCATGCCAGCATTTTTCGTTTTAATGGTGAAGATGACGCCAGCCGGAAAAAAGCTTTCTTCCACTTCCGCCGCCACCCCCATTTTCTCAATAAGGATTTGAATAATTTCTTTGATTTTATCGGAGGTTTCTTTTTTCGCCGGAATTGTTTGTTGAAGAGATGGTTTGAGCATATTGGATTTTTTTGGCTTTGAATCTGACGATTCCTTCGTGAATGATAGCAAAAACATTCATCGTTGTCCAATATAAGGCCACGGCCGCCGGAAAATTGTAAGCAAAAACTCCAATAAAAACAGGCAGGACATAAATCATCTGAATTTTCATCGCGCGGCCAAAATCTCCCTGAAAAGACGCGTTTGATTTTTTTTCAGAAGAAGATGGCGGATACGTTAATTTTGCCTGAATAAATTGGGATAACCCGGCGGTAATCGCCAAAAACAAACTGGCCGCGCCCAAATCAAGCCATCCCAAAAATTCCATTCGCGCTGTTTCCGGAAAGGCCACAAAAGCGTAAAGGCCGTCTTTGGTTAAATCCAAGCCTTGCCAAAAAAGATAATAAAGAGCGATTAAAACAGGGAATTGAACCAGCAAGATTAAAAATCCGGAAAGAGGATTCACGCCGTGCCGGCGGTAAAGTTCCATTATTTTCTTAGCCTGCTCTTCTTTATTTTGATGCTTGGCGCGAAGCTCTTTTATTTCCGGTTCAATCTCTTTCATTTTAAATTGAATTTTGATTGAACGGTGAGTTAAAGGAGAAAGCGCGCCTCGGACTAAAATCGTCAGGACAATAATCGCCAAGCCCACATCAGACCAGGGCATAATGCCAATTAAAAAAACCAAAGCGTTATAAAGAGGACGGGAGAGAAATTCGGTATAAAGAAATGAAAACATAGCTTCTATTTTAAAATTTATTTTAATAGTTTTGCTTTCTCAAAAATTTCTAAAATATTCTTTTCCAGTTCAGCGTAAGAAAGTTCCGCTGCCCCTTTTTTAAAAACTAAAATTACGGCGCAGCCTTCTTTTAAGCGGGACAAATAATGCCTGATAATGGAATATGACCGTCTTCTTAATTTATTTCTCGCCACGGCTTTTTTACTGACTTTTTTTGAAATCACGCAAGCAAACTTGCCGTGGTTTCGGCTGATTTTTAAAAAAGCCGTTGAATAATCGGTGAAAATTCTCCGGCCTGTCCGATAAATAAGAAAAAAAACATCCCTGCCTTTCAATTTGCGGGATTTGGGCAGCATAAAAATTAAATCGTCAGCCGTTTTCGCCCCTTTCTTCTCCTTTTTTTAAGAATTTTTCTCCCCCCGGCGGTTTTCTTTCTTTTTAAAAAGCCGTGGCTGCGGCTGCGTTTTTTCTTTTTTGGTTGATAAGTAATGGACATAAAAACACTATACAATGTTTTTAATTTAAAAACAATCTTCACAGATTATCCACACAATATTAAGATTTTATGATGGTTATGAATAAAAACAAGCATTTGTCTAAATTAAAATTTAATCGGATAATTAAAATATAAATTAAAATATAAAAAATAAATCATGACCAATGAAGAACTTTGGAAAGCAGCTTTAAACGAAATTGAATTAGAGGTTTCAGGAGCTAATTTTATTACTTGGTTTAAAAATACAAACATTGCCGAACACAAAGAAGGCATAATCACTGTTAATGTCCCTAATACTTTTATTAAAGAGTGGCTGGAAGAAAAATACCAAAAATTAATCTTAAAATCTTTGCGTAATTATTCCCGCGAAGTCAGAAACGTTTCATATAATATTGCCGCGCCGGCCAATCTTAGTTTTCTAAACACAAATTACGCGCTTCCTAAAAAACAAAAAATCGCCCTTCTGCCGGAAACCCAGCTTGAATTCAAAGAATTTCAAGACAACAACGAAACTGGCCTCAATGCCCGCTACACCTTTGATTCTTTTGTGGTCGGAACTTTTAATGAACTGGCGCACGCCGCTTCCGTGGCGGTGACAAAAAACATCGGCACTCTTTATAATCCTCTTTTTATTTACGGCGGCGTCGGCCTGGGAAAAACCCATCTCATTCAAGCGATCGGAAATGAAATTAAAAAAAACAATCCCGCCACCAAAATAAAATATGTAACTTCCGAAAAATTTACCAGCGAGGTGGTGGATGCCATCCAAAAAAATGAAATGCCGGCCTTTAAAATAAAATATCGGAAATATGATGTTTTAATTATTGACGACATCCAATTTTTTTCCCGAACCATTCAGGGACAAGAACAGCTTTTTCACACCTTTAACACCCTTTATGACAACAACAAACAAATAATTTTATCGGCTGATCGCCCGCCGCGCTCAATCGGCGACATTGAAGAAAGATTAAGATCGCGTTTCGAGGGAGGAATTATGACCGATGTCAGCGAACCGGAATATGAGTCGCGGCTGGCTATTTTAAAAGCAAAAAGTATCGTTAAAAATCATCATCCGTCGGAAAAAATCTTGGAATATATCGCCTCCAGCGTTAAACAAAACATCCGGGAATTGGAGGGAGCCTTAACTTTGGTTATTGCAAAAGAAAAATTAATGGGCCGGCCGCTCAATTTAGATCAAGCTATGGAAATTTTAAACAAAAACACCAAACCAAAAAAACCGCTGAGCGCGGCGCAAATCATAAAAACCGTCGCCGCTTATTATAATATCGGAGAAAAAATTCTGTTTGAAAAAACCAGAAAAAGAGAGGTGGTAAAGCCGCGCCAGGTGGCTATGTATCTTTTACGCGAAGATTTTAACGGTTCTTATCCCTATATCGGACAAAAATTCGGCGGCCGCGATCACACCACGGTTATTCATTCTTATGAAAAAATCATAGAAGACCTGAAAAAAGACGAACGGCTGGTGGAAGAAATAAAAAAAATAAGAGAAGTCCTTTACAGCGACTAATAATACGGGATAAAATGTTGATAAAAATGTTATTATCCTATTAATAAGTTGTTTAAAAAAAAATTTAAAAAAACAACAACCCGGCTTAGATAGAAAATTATCCTAAAAATTTCTTCTTGTTTTCCAGAGGTTATGAATAAAATAAATAATTAAAAACATTTAGATTAAACCCAAATTAAAACATTTCCCCGTTTCCACACATTATAAATATAATAATAATAATTTTTTAATTAATAATTAATTTATTATTATGAAAATTACCTGCTTTAAAAACCATCTGAAAGAAAAATTATTATTTGCGGAAAAAAACGCCGCTAAAATTTCCAATATGCCGATTTTAAACGGCGTTTTTTTGGAAACCGATAAAAATAATTTAAAACTAATTTCTACTA
>Ga0209541_10006547_pt1 | contig 19801 bp, 14 predicted proteins | sample RifCSPlowO2_01_FD_184027 | JGI IMG/M metagenome (GOLD analysis project Ga0209541, IMG submission 184027) | Groundwater microbial communities from Rifle, Colorado - Rifle CSP2_plank lowO2_0.1 (SPAdes) (version 2) | ecosystem: Environmental > Aquatic > Deep subsurface > Groundwater | place... | reverse complement strand
ATATATTTCCAATGCTATTTTCGGAGGAATACTTCTTCTCTCATCTTATGTCATTCTGTACACGATTAACCCTCAACTAGTCGGAGGAGAGTTTGATTTAAAAGGGATACCGGTGGGGCCTAGCGGTTCAAATGGAACATCAACCCAAAGTTTAGTCGCTTTTACCGAACCTGAAGCAGCAAGTGCCATCACAGCGGGTTGCACTATTAATATAGACCGGCGGGAGTTTACGACAGTTGATTGTCCGTCAGATGTTGCATCTACGCTAAGCTTGGCCCAAGATCCCACAATAACAGCTACTGATGTAAACGCTAATAACCAGGTGGGAGCCACGGTTTTACAAAGTACCGGCAATCAAGGCGCTGGAAGAAAAATTATTGTTTTAGATACTGGCTACAATTATAATCATCCGGAACTAAGATCAAGCTACCTAGGCGGTAAAGATTTTATAAATAATGATGACGATCCAATGGATGATCATGGGACAGGTACGAGCGCTCCGGCCCACGGCAGTCATGTAGCTGGCATTATCACCGCTGATGGTCTTAATTCCAAAGCTCGTGGCGTTGCTCCTGGAGCTGGAATAATCTCCGGTAAAATTCTAGATAAAGACGGCGCTGGAAAATGGAGCTACATGACCGATGCTATTTATTGGGCGGTTAATGGTCCTGATGGAACATTCGGAACTGCTGATGATTTTAAAGCTGACATCATAAATATAAGCGTCGGCGGCGGGTCTTATACTGGCATGTGCGATACAACTGATGAAACTACTCGACTCTTTGCCAAAGCGATCCAGTATGCAAAGGATGGCGGGATTTTAGTAGTAATATCTTCGGGTAATGTCTCCAGCGGTGTTTCTATGCCAGGCTGTATAGATGCAGCGTTCACAGTAGGGGCAGTGGATAGTTCTGATAGAATTGCTAATTTTTCTGGCCGAGGTAATCCAGTTGATATAGTTGCTCCCGGAGTAAATATCTATTCGTCATTACTTGGAAATAATTATGGAACAAAACGTGGTACAAGCATGGCTACTCCGGTGGTAAGTGGGGTAGCAGCTCTATTGAAAACAGAGAATCCAAATTATGATGCTTATCAACTTGAACAGGCTATCACCAGTACTGCCTGCGACCTTGGACCGGCAGGGAAAGATACTACTTTTGGCTGGGGAAGGGTTACGGCTGTTTCGGGGAATTGTACACCTCCGCCAGTATCACCTCCTGGTCAAGTAACTGGAACACTTACGGCTTCACCCACATCTTGTACAAAGGGGTCAATAGCCGCTAATCCTAATTGCAATATTACATTAAGCTACAGAATCAACGGAATAACTTCTCCGACTCAACTTATAGTAAGAAAAAATAATGTCATCTTTCAAAATATCCAATGTAACGGTGGAACTTGTACCGGCCAGTTTAACGACCCTGATCCAAATGCCGGTAATTACCAATATATGATTAGCCTTCCAGATAGTTCTTTAGTAGCTACCGGCAATGCCTACATTTATACAAACGGAGCGATAACCGCAAACTTTGGTTCTTGCGCAAAATTGGCAAATGCTAACAACCCAAATTGCAATGTTACTCTATCCATAAACGCACCCGGAGTTTCTACCTCTTTAATCGTGACTAGAGACGGAGTTAATTGGCGGGTAGTCCAGTGTACTAATTCTCAATGCAGTACTTCAATAGTTGATGACAATCCAACTGTTGGTACCCACACATACACCATCCGCGATTCTTCTGATAATACTGGCAGTAAACTCAGGAGGGTAACTGTCGTAATATCTCCGCCTAACTCCGGTACTCCAACTTGCGATCCTAAGCTCCCGACAAATAATACAAACAACACGATAGAGTTATGCACCGGAACCAATTATACTGGCATCTGCTCTACGTTTAGCTGCTATGAAACAAATAATTTTAGAGGCACTCAGATTTTTGGTCAGACAATTAGATCGGCCAGAATTTCCGGAGCAGTAGATGCTAGGCTATATACTTGTGACACCGGCGGAGTACATCCAAATCCTTCTGCCACTGAACCAACGCCATGTTTATGGTTAGAATTTGGTTTCAAGACCCAAGTTCCTGACATCTGGAATCCGGCTAATAACTGGTGTTATTGGACTTGGGTAGGAAGTACAGCCACAACTTTTTGTGGACAGTCAGCACCTACTGGTCCTGGTATAAATATAAAATCCTACGGCTATCTCTAGAATCAACAGAGGTTAAACCTCTGTAATAGGACCTCATCTAGAAACCATCATAAAGCGTCATACTAAACTTCATATGGTTTAGTAATGTTTCTAGATTTATATTAACTAGGTATAATATTTCTTTATTCCCTCTATCCACCCACTAATTTGCTTAGCTAGCATCGAACTTGCCCTTACTCTTACTCTCAAAAAACCAAACCCCTTGTGGCTTAAGCCATGCTAAGCCCCATAGATTTATGGCTTCATAGCTCAAGCGCGTAAGTCCTACTGATTTCTGAGAGCTTTTGAGCGTTCTACTTCACTTAAATGTTGTTTTCTTAGTCGGACACTTTTTGGAGTAACCTCAAGATATTCATCTTCGGCCATTATTTCGAGTCCTCGCTCGATACTGAGTTCAATCGGTGGAGTAAGAGTGATTGATTCATCTGAACCAGAAGCCCGCATATTAGTAAGCTTCTTCCCTTTTGTTGGATTAACATACATCTCTTCCCCTTTGGAGGTATTGCCAATAACCATTCCGCTATATACCTCCGTACCGGGACCAATATAGAGCATCCCCCGATCCTGAAGATTCCACAGAGCAAAGCCGAGAGCTTTACCGTCGGCCATTGAAATCATTGAACCGACAGACCGCCTTTTTATTTCTCCTGCATGAGGACGAAAACCAGTTACTCTAGCTGATAGAATGCCTTCACCTTTTGTGTCAACTAGAAATTGATTGCGATAGCCCAAAAGACCCCTCGTTGGTCCTTCAAAGGAAATACGCACGATCGCATCATTATGAGATATATTAGTCATTACAAAACCCCTAGAACCGAGCCGTTCTATGGTTAAACCGCGGTATTCATCCGGCGTATCAATTATTACCTCTTCAAAAGGTTCTTGTTTTACGCCATCTACCTCGCGAATAATAACCTGAGGTTGAGATACTTGGAGTTCATACCCAGCCCGTCTCATATTCTCAAGCAAGATTGATATGTGAAGCTCTCCCCTGCCAAAAACTCTAAAGCTATCGTTGGAAGTAAAATCTATTTTGAGTCCGACGTTTACTTCTAGTTCCCGCTCCAAATATTCCCGAATCTGTCTTGAGGTTACGAACTTTCCATCTCTACCGCCAAACGGAGAATCATTGACTAGAAAAGTTAAAGCAATGGTCGGTTCATCAACGGCAATTGCCGGCAGAGGTTTAACCTCTGGATCAGTGGTTATAGTTTCCCCAATATCAATATCTGGTAATCCGGCAATAAGTACTACATCCCCTGCCATCGCCTCATTAACTTCTATTCTATCTAAGCCGTTGAAGGTAAAAAGTTTTGTTATCTTGCCAGGATGAGTTTCTCTGTTTGCGCCTTTTAGAAAAACACTCTGACCGACACGGACAATGCCCTCATAAACTCTGGCCACCGCCAAGCGGCCTAAAAAATTATCATAGCCTAGATTAAATGGCTGGAGCATCAGTGTCTTCTGGGCCAATTCATTGGATGATGCACACGACACATGAGAGAGTATCATATCGAGCAACGGCTTAAGATCCGTTGATTCATCGGTGAGCTTCAGTTTGGCAATTCCCGCTCTTCCATTGGCATAAACAATCGGAAAGTCGGCTTGTTCATCGTTAGCTCCAAGTTCAAAAAATAACTCTAAAACTTGTTCTTCGCATCGAGCAGAATTAGCCGCCGGTTTGTCTATCTTATTAATAACCACGATTGGTTTCAAGCCAAGCTCGAGAGATTTCTTAAGAACGAATCGGGTTTGTGGCATTGGCCCTTCTTGAGCATCAACGATCAATAATACCGAATCGATTGAACGTAAAACCCGCTCCACCTCGGAACCGAAATCGGCATGACCGGGAGTGTCAACAATATTTATCTTTGTTCCACGATACGATATCGCCGCGTTTTTTGCGTAGATGGTTATACCCCGTTCGAGTTCAAGGATATTTGAATCCATAGAGACACCCTCCTTGCCAACCCCAGTTTGTTTCATTAGGGCATCGGTAAGAGTTGTTTTTCCATGGTCAACGTGAGCAATTATTGCAATATTTCTTATCTCCATAAAAAAGAGGCCTTCTGGCCATTAATGTAGCTAAATGAGTTTTAATCATACTATAAAAGTAGAGTTAAGTCAAAAATATAAACAGTGAGTTCAAGCCATCTGACCTATTCCTCATCTAGTTTTTCTTTGGCCTTTGATGGCTTTTGAGTTTCCAACCACTTCTTAATGAGTAATGTCGCCCGAACATCATCTTCGTTATATTTGAGGATTTTTTTCATGATTGAGTCGCCATGCTTGTCCAGCCAGTCGTTGTACCATACAACTGACTCTGCTCCCCCGGCATCAGGGTCATCCCACTTGTAACCAAGATATCCGGCAACATCTTTTAAACTGTAGAAGTACAAAGGCAAAACGACAGTATCAACCAGCTTCTGGTGAAGGTCCATTGTATTTTCTTTAAACTTATCAATCAGCACGGTCGGAGCACCATAACGCAAAGCAAGGCGATCAAAAACCTGCCTTTCATAATAAGCGTAGTGGTAAATGACAAAGTTATCTAGACTAGCAAGAAAGTTCAAAAAGTTTTTCCACATTTTCTCCTCATCATCCTTGTTATCGGCTAAAAAGTAATCATACTTAATGGTACCCTTTGTTTTGACCAGATAGCCGAGCAAGTAGTCAATATCTCGTGTGGGATCTGACTCAATGTCAAAATATATTTCATGTTCAACCTCCGGAAAATTCGGCTTTCTCAAAATAATTGGCTGTTGAGTCGTTAAAACTTTTGCCTGATTTACAAACCGAACAATTTTATCAAATGGCCAATCCTCAAGTTTATTCTGAAGATCATTAACATCGGCTATGGCGAGATCATTAACAGTTCTAATATCTATGCCATATAAACGCCGCTGGTCGGCCTGACTCGAACGATAAATTAAAGAAACGTCGTTGCAGTCCTTGGCATCAGAAAAACAAAGAGAATACCACGGTGTCCGACGACAAGTTGATTTTATAAATGGCGCTGGCTTCTCACCGTCTAATATTTTTTCTATCTGCTCACGGGTAAGATGGAATTGATCAACAAAATCATCTACCTTAAAAGACCTCTCATTGCCTTGAGGATCAATAACATAGGCCTCTTCCGGCCTCACACCTTGAAGACGCTCGAGAATTAAACTATAGAAAATTAACTGGAATTTATATTCGTCGCGAAGATCGAGAGATGACTGAATATCGTAAACAACATAATAGAAATCGCCGAGTTCCGACTTGCCGGGCCTTGCTTCTAGTAAATCCGGCATCCCTGCCCAATCTTCATTCATTAAAACACCGTGATAGATATTCTTCCCCTGCTTCATCATCTCAAGCGTCGCCAGAAACGCCTCTTCTAAATCGCGGAAAAGTGCCGGTTTTATTTCTTCGAATTTCTTATGTTCTCTGAGGACATCTATCCCATTAGCGACCTTACCTTTATATATCAAATCCATTATAACCGGAGTCTTTTTCTTCTTGATTGCATCGGCATAAATGTCATACCAAATCCAATGGGGACACTGAAAAAACTTATAGAAATGCTCGGCGTAGAGTTTTGGTTTCTTAATCATGAATAAATCTTACCATAAAATTAAAAAAATCGATACCAGTGTTTCATAAATCTTTCGTACGAAAGATTTATGAAACACTACAAGTTGAAAATTTTAATAAGTTCTTTTTCTTTAGAACCTGGCGATTCGGCGACGATAATATCAACGTAATCGCCAACTCCTAGTTTATTACACACATCTCCCACCTCTTCTTCGCAAGGATATGGAAAAACAAGAACACTCTTTTGTAATGAAGAAAAGCCTAGAGATTTCAGCCGTTGTCTTAATTTTACCCTCTCTTTATGTAGCTCCTGGGGAATATCAAAAATCACTACCCTCCATTTTTTATCCCATTTGCCAGTTTTATTTTTAAAGTACTTAGCAAATGAGCTTTGAAGCCACGTTTGACCCTTCTTGGTAAAAATAAAATAATCATTACTAACCTTCTTGATAATATTGCGGTGTTCCAAATTCTTAAACCCTAGATATTTTTTTCTACTCTCATATCCATATATAGTGGAACTGCTATACTTAATTCCTTTATAAGGAATCTGGCTCCAAGCAGTTCTAATATCAACAACAGTATCTTTTAGTCCTTCTAAAAATTTTATTACAAAATCTCCCTTCATAAACTTTTTTTAACTTGTCTTATAACTGTTTCGTACGAAAGAATTATAAAACAATATAATTTTACAAACAAGAATATTCTAGATATTTAGGTCTGGAATCAACTTATGCTGACTAGCCATTTCAACGTAATGACAATGGTCACAATGGCCTCCGCCAGTTGGCGGATTTGCCGGAGGAGTTTCCGAGCGGGCTAGTTCAACCGCCGCTTCAAAAGCCGGACCGACCCATTCCGCATTCACCTTGACCGATCTAACTTCTTCTGTAAATTTTAACGCATTTGCAAAACCAGTTTCTCCTTCTTTTATAACTTTATAAAAAACAAAAAATGCTTCAGGATATGTCTCATGACCCTTTTGTCTTAATATGTAGTTATATACATCCATCTGCTTTTGGTAATCATCATAAATAGTTATCTCTTTTGCGCCTGAAGACTTGTAATCAATAACGCCCAAAGAGCCGTCTGAAAATTCGAGTACATCATCAACGGCACCGTATAAGTAAGCGTTCAGATGTTCCTCAAAATATGAGATACCTTTGAAATTATTTCTCCATTCGGACAGTTCTGGACCACTAAATAATTTTGCATCTTTAATACCAGCATTTTTTAAAACTGGCGGGAGCTGTCCTTTCTCACGATAAGTATCAAATTCTTTTTTAACAAGATAGTCCACGGCTATCGAAAGAGTGAACGGATATCCCGGCGGACGTTTTATCTTGTGATGCAGATCCAACCAAAAACATCTTGGACATTCAAGAAATAGTTTTAGCCCGCTCCGAGAAATTTTAAGAGTTCCGAACTTTGATGGCATAAAAGAATACTACACTAATATCCTTAAAATAACAAAAAAACTGCTTATAAAAGCAGTGGATTTATTTATACCCTAGAGCTCGATTAAGTGCCTTAATAGCTGCTGGTGCTTGAACTATAAGAAGTTCTTCTTCCAGCTTACCTCCTTTTTTTACTAATCTAAAGACATTAAAATGAAATTTGTATTTACTCAACGAACCTCTGATGCCACCATCTGAAGCACTTTGCCACAAAATACGGTCCTTGTTTATTGAAGATATGGCTATAATTACGCTTAGCTCTTCTTTCTCCATATTTTTCAGATCTCTCTTCGTCGGCAAAGCCCATCCTTTGCAGCTACCCCATTCTGGATGAGAATGGAAATCCCCTATAACTCTAAACAGAGAGGGATACTTTTTGAAACAATCATCTATGCTCTTTCCGCTTAGTTGGGTCTGTTCTACCTCGCTATTTTTACGTTTTTTAGCTAATTGGATTGCGGCGGTACTTATAATAACAAAACTGTTTCGTTCTCTAGTAGGTTTATGGCCGAAAATATATCCTACACATTCCCTTTTAAATGTCTCAACAGAAGCTAAAACCATATTAAGAAAAGGTTCCTTCTCTATGTAAACAACGGGGGGATCCATATTGAACCTCATTGTCAAAAAACTTTATTATAAGAATAACCAAAACAATATCTTTGTCAAAAAAAGTCCCATTGTGGGACCTTAAAGTTCGTAAATCGCCGAGTATTTTTCTGAAATATAATCTTCAAAATAATCTGAACCGAAGGTCCCCCCGGTCACTCTCAAAATCAAATCCTTCGGCAGATATAACTCACCATGTACATGAATATTTTTCCTTAGCCATTCACGCAATTCCAATAAACTATTTTTTGTTATTTTTTTATCTAGGGTTGGTATTTTTTCCTGAGCAGCAGCAAAAAATTGAGCGGCATATAAATTGCCGAGCGCATAGGTATGAAAATATCCGAAAGCACCGCAAGACCAGTGGATATCCTGTAAAACACCCTGAGCGTCATTCGGAACTTTCAATCCGAAATATTTTTTCATTTTAGCGTTCCAAACTCCGGGAAGATCTTTAACCTCAAGTCGGTTCTCTATAAGATCTCTTTCTATTTCGAATCTCATAATGACATGCAGATTATAAGTCACCTCATCAGCATCTACGCGGATAAATCCTGGTTTAACAATATTTAGGGCTTTATAAAATTCCTCCAACGACACATCTCTGAGCTGGTCTGGAAATGTTTTTTGAAGTTTTGGAAAAAAATACTTCCAGAAAGGTAAGGACCTACCGATAAGATTCTCCCAAAGCCTAGATTGCGATTCATGAATACCCAGAGAAATTGATTCTCCGAGGGGCGTTCCAAACCATTCACTTCTTAAGCCTTGCTCATAAAGTCCATGACCCGTCTCATGAATAACACTCATAAGGGCTTGGTTGATAAAATCTTTTTCATCGTAACGAGTTGTGAGTCTGACATCTGCAGAATTCAAACTTTCACAGAACGGATGAATACTTGTATCGAGTCGGCCTTTTGTAAAATCAAAGCCCATACTCTTAGCAACGGTCCTTATGAATTCTGACTGCTGCTCGAGTGGAAATCTACGGTTTAAAAATTCTTTTCTTATTTTTACTTTTGACTCACTGATCGAACTTATGAAAGGAATGAGAAATGCCTTAAGCTCTTTAAATAATTGAGAAACGGTATAGCTGGTAAAATCAGGTTCATAGTCATCCATAAGCGCATCATAGGGAGAATGCAGATAACCAAGGTAGTCCGCTTCTTTCCTTTTAGAACTTACGATCCGAACTAAGTATGGCTCAAATAGAGAGAAGTCGGATCTGGCTCTAGCATTTGCCCAAACCTCATGGGATGCGGCAAAAAGCCGTTCAGAACTTTCAACAAATTCTGATGGAAGTTTTTTAGCTTTCGTAAGATCGGATCTAGTTTTTCTAATTATAAAACTCTCTTCCGACGTTAAACTTCCGGTTTTCTCAAACTCAACTGCTTTCCAAAGAATATCTTCGAATTCTTTGGAAGTAAACTTATGGTGTTTGAGACCGGCAATGTATCCCGTCAAATCAGCACGAGCGCCATGACCGCCAGATTGGACATTAACATTTTGGTCCCAGCCTAAGAGAGCAGATACTGACCCCAGGTAACCTAATTCAACTAAAGCTTTCTTAAGATCGGCAAAAGCATTGTTTTCCATTTATCTCTACTTTTGTAAAAGTTCTTGTCTCTAAAACTAGACCTTACAAATTAAAAAGTCAACTTTTTAATTTGTAATAAAAAAACCCACATCAAGTGCGGATTTTATTTTGTTCTAATAGAAATTCTTTTATTTTTCTCTTGTAAATTTTGCCGATGGGATTTTTGAATTGTTCTAGGGAATCGACTACTTGTATATCCGATGGAATATAATTGGAGCCCAAAGCGAAATCACCCTGAAGCAAAGCTCTGAAGTGTTTAAGCGGATTTTCAATCTTAGTGTCCAAATTTAAAACTATCACGACCACTAATGCCTTGCCTCTCTTTGAATCTGGCAGACCCACGGCCACAGCTTCAGAAACAATAGGAATTTTCTTAAACCATTCTTCTAGCTTGGATGGATAAACGTTTTCCCCTAAAACCTTGACCATATCTTTAATACGATCAGTAAGGTGAAGAAAGCCACCCTCATCTATATAGCCCACATCACCGGTCTTAAGCCAGCCGTCCTTCAATACTTTTGCCGTTTCTTCCGGTTTATTGTAATAACCAGCCATTATTTGGGGACCTCGAACAGTAATCTCTCCGGCCAAGCCAGAGCTTAACTCCTTGCCATCTGCATCACATATTTTCACATCCGTATATGGTAACGGCCTGCCAATAAATCCCGGCCCAAAACTCGGCACTGAAATATCTTCAGGCAAAGTAGCAGAAACTACCGGGGAAGCCTCGGAAAGACCATAGCCCTCGGCAATATCAATACCACCGGAAAGTTCTTTGAATTTATGACATACTGTTCTGTCTATCGAGCCTGCCCCGCTAAAGCACAATTTAAGTGATTTAAAAATTTCTTTATCGCCAACCAATCCTGAACTTATAATAGCTTCGTACATCCGACTAACTCCCGGAAAAATTGTAACTTTATTTTTCTTAATAATTTTTACTACTTTTCCCGGCTCAAATTTAGGAACTAAAATAAGTTTTCCGGCCAAAGAAAGGAGGGTCATATTAAGACACACCGTGAGACCATAAATATGACATAACGGCAAAGACCCAAGAACAACTTCTTTCTTATCTTCAAGAATGTTCCCGAAGTGTTTTCTAATCTGAAAACAGTTTGAGACCAAATTCCTGTGAGTAAGCATCGCATTTTTAGAAATTCCGGTTGTACCTCCGGTATATTGGAACTGAGCGACTTTATTAGGATCGATGGGGACATTGGTCAGTAACATAGATGGCGAAATAACTTTGTCGAAATAGAAAACACCGCTAGGAACATCTGCCAGTTCTATGCCCATCTTTTTAGCTTTGATCGGATAAAATAATCTCATCCACCACGGTAACCAATCTCCGGCACTAGCTATAACAATTGCGCATTTCCAGTTGATCCCAGCTTGCACAAGTATCGGATAGAATGAATCTGAAACTAATATCACTCTGGGCTTAGCATCATGCAGTTGAGCTGTTATTTCTTCAGTAATCTTTATCTCGCTTATTTTTTTATTCTTGAGATCGCTGGCAATTGATATAAAATTTATCGGCACAGCTATTCGCTCAGCTATCAAAGCTCCGTAATATGAAAAAACGAACTGAGGAATATTGGGCATAAAAATCCCAATGCGATCACTCGATTTTGAGTTATGCTTTATAAAAAAAGCTGTTTTTCTGCTCTGTCTATAAAGAGTTGCATAGCTTATTTCTCTTCCAAAATATACTAAAGCTGTCTTATCTCCCATCTTTAGAGCTGAAACTCCCAAGAGTTCAGGAATCGATTTAATATACCCGACACTCTGCCTATCAGCAAAACTCCTCATGGCCTCTCTCTAAGTAAAATTGTCATCGAACTAGCCCGATCTTAATCGGATATTGGCATAGCGTCAATCCCGTTAGAAGTAGCCTAGCCAAGGTCCCCTATTGGGGGACTCATTCGCCCAGGGCGGATGAGCTAGACTTCTAACGGGATCAATCCCGTTCCTAGAACTTAATTATGAGTCTTATATATTATCTTCCCGCCTTCAAAAACATGAAAAGAGTCGCTTTCCTCGGAAACAGTCATCACCGTAGTACCCTTAAAAATATATGAACAGGTTATGGCCGATAAATGTCTTGAATGGATTTTCTCTCCAAAACCAAATTGTTCGGAAAGATCTTTAAAGTGACCGGGGCGTACTTTATCAGCAACCAGTCTTGGTCTTAAACCCTCAATAATGATTCCGGAATGGACGATATTGCCTGTCTTATCGACAAGAATAGCCCCATCAAAATTAACCGTCGTTTCTATATCATGTTTATGACTCCTATAGTGTTTCAGAATATTCTGGTGATGTTTAACATAAATATCCTGTCCCGAATCCGGAATATCGGTGTATTTTCTCCACTTATTCTGCCAGCCGAGGATTAGAAAAAGTCCAAAACCTCGGCGACGGTTCATCAATCTAAGAATTATCTTTGCGGTCTTTGATCTTAATTTTTCAGGAAATTTTATTTTTGATTTTCTTAATTCAACCCTTAACTCATTTATTATTTTGTCGACATTTAATTTTCTTACCGGTTTTAGTTTATCGACATATCTAGCCAAAAGCCAAGAACTTGACTGGATCTTTCCGCCATGGCCAACATTGTATAAATCTTTACAGCCTATCTCTTTGCAAACCTCGATTTCCGGTGTAGAAATATTTTTCCCTTTCCTATCTCCGCCATTGGCAAATATATCAGGCCTCAACTCCCTCAACTCACGAGCAACGCTCATATCACTAGGGTTTCTGCCGTGTTTGGTATATATGACCTTATCAACGCCTTTTATTGATTCAATAATCTCCTTCCTTTCTTTCTGATCCATAAAGATATGCCTCTTTTTTTTTCTTAGCCAGTTATCATTATTTAGAATTACAACCAGCTTATCGCCCAATTTTTTAGCCTTTTGAAACATCCGAACATGGCCAATATGAATTGGGTCGAATCCGCCGCTAATCGCCACCACGGTTTCCTTTTTTTTATTTCTCATTATTTTTTTGATAATCCAACAAAATTTATCCTAACATCATTCTTAAATTCTCAAGAATTTAAGAATGATGTTAGGATAAGAATACTGCGCTTATATTTACAGTTGGGAAATAGTACAGCTTTTTGTTTTATTTTATCTCCCATGACACTTTTTATATTTCTTACCACTACCGCATGGGCAAGGATCATTGCGGCCGATTTCAGAAGAGCTTAAAGCTGAACGACTAACGTCTAAAGCTCCAGACCTCTGGCTTTGGCCTTTAGTCCTTGAACTTTGAGCCATATCCGGTCTCCTTTCCTCCATCTTAACTTCTCTTGGTTGTTGGATAAATGAAACTTTAAATATCAGGTTAGCCACTTGGCCCTTGATCGTATTTTGTAAATTCTCAAACATCTTTTGGCCTTCTATTTTATATTCAATCAATGGATCTCGCTGGCCATAAGCTCGCAAACGAACCGATTCACGCAAAGATTCCATGGACTCAATATGATCCATCCAAAGTTCATCAATTGTTCTAAGTAGAACAAACTTTTCCAGCTGACGCATTATCTCCGGCCCAGTTTCTTTTTCTTTGGCATCATAGGCCTTCGTAACATAATTAAAAATAAATTCTGATAACTCATGAAAATCCTTACCCCTGGAGATTTCAATTATATCAGCGTGCAGAGATCCTCCACCAGCTGGCGGACTACCAATAAGAGCTTTTACCGATTCAGTTATCTCTTCAAGATTCCATTCGGCCGTTTCATCTTCCGAAGCATGAAAGGTAACTACCTGATTAACAACATCTAGAACGTAACCCAAAATTGTTTCTTTTATATTCTCGGAAAAAAGTATTTCTTTACGCAAACGATAAGTCACGTCGCGGTGTTTATTCATCACATCATCATATTCAAGAACATATTTGCGAATATCGAAATTATGACCCTCTATTCGTGATTGAGCCTGTTCAATCGCCCTTGATACAAAACGATTTTCAATAACATCCTCCTCGCCAATACCCAATGTCTCCATCATGTTTTTTAAACGGTCACCGCCAAAAACTCGGACAACATCATCCTCCATTGATATAAAAAACTGCGAAGATCCGGAATCTCCCTGCCGTCCGGCTCGGCCTCGAAGCTGGTCATCAATTCTTCGGGCCTCATGACGCTCAGTACCAATCACGTGGAGTCCACCCAGATCTCGAACCTTGCGAGCTTCTTCTTGGTCTTGAGGATTACCCCCCAAGATAATATCAACGCCGCGACCAGCCATATTTGTGGCAACCGTTACCGCTCCGAGACGTCCAGCCTGAGCATGAAGTTCAGCCTCTTTCTCATGTTGTTTCGCGTTAAGAACATTATGCCGCACACCCTCCCGTTCAAGCATCATCGAGAGAAGCTCATTTTTTTCTATAGAAACAGTGCCAACTAGAACTGGCTGGCCAAGATCATGCCGTTCCTTTACTTCTTTTGCCAAAGCTTTGAATTTACCGATCTCTGTTTTATATATCCGGTCGGTCATATCTTTTCTTATCGACGGCTTATTTGTCGGGACAGAAATGACCTCAATATTGTAAACTTTGTGCAGTTCTTCGGCCGAAGTTCTGGCCGTTCCGGTCATACCAGATAATTTTTTGTATAAACGAAAATAATTTTGAAAAGTAATCGTAGCTAATGTTCGCGACTCTTTTTGAATACTGACACCCTCTTTAGCTTCGACGGCTTGGTGAAGCCCTTCTGACCAGCGTCGGCCGGGCATTAACCGTCCAGTAAAATCATCGACGATAATAACTTCGCCTCCGTCAGCTGACGGATTTACCACATAATCCTTATCTCTCTTAAAAAGTATCTGGGCCTTTAGGGCCTGCTCTAAATGATGCACGTAACGAACCCCGCCTTCATTATATATATTAGACAGACCGAGCATTTTCTCCACTTTTTCAATCCCACTTTCGGTAATAGAAACGGCTTTGAGTTTTTCATCGACATTATAATCATCATTCTCTTTTAAACTCGGAACCACACGGGAAAATGTTTCGTATAATTTACCCGAATCAGTGTCCGGAGCAGAGATAATGAGAGGAGTTCTGGCTTCATCAATTAGAATAGAATCCACTTCGTCTACAATCGCAAAATTAAATTCTCCTATTCGTTGTGATATTCCTTCTTTTTGGTAAACCATATTATCTCTCAAATAATCAAATCCGTATTCATTATTAGTGCCATAGGTGATGTCAGCACCATAGGCCTCTTTTTTTGTAACTGGCCGTAAAAATTCATAAACGACCCTAAAAGAACCGAGCGTGTCTCTTTCTCGGTCTTCTTTTTCTCGTTCACTTTTTAATTTTTCATTTTTAATTTCGTGACAATGCTCTGCATCGTAGAGATAGCTACCATCATGATTTATGCAACCGACGGTCAAACCAAGTATATTATAAATCTGGCCCATCCAGGCAGTATCACGCCTGACTAAATAATCGTTCACGGAAACTATGTGGATGCCCTTTCCGGTTAGAGCATTTAAATACGCTGGCAATGTTGCAACCAGGGTTTTGCCCTCGCCTGTTCTCATTTCCGCAATCTTGCCCTGATGCAAAACAATACCTCCCATTAACTGAACATCGAAATGTCTAAGACCAAGGGTACGTTTTGATGCCTCGCGAACCGCCGCAAATGCTTCGGGTAAAATATCATCAAGAGTTTCTGCCACTTGCCCTGAGCCTGTAGATTCGACTGGCTCACCACCCTGAGGCTTTGTCGAATGGATCGAAGGGTCACTTAATCTTTTTTTAAATTCATCTGTCTTGGCTCTGAGCTGTTCATCGCTAAAATTCTGAAATTCTTTTTCCAACTCATTAATATGCGCAACGATTGGCTCAAGCGACTTAATATACCGCTCATTGGCATCTCCGAAAATTTTTCCCAGAATTGACATGGATTTGCTATTTTATCATGGTTTGGTGTCTTAATAAAGCCTCGCCCTTCCCACTTAGAAATGGGTAACAATAATCCCACACCAAACAGAGAACTTGAATATCTTAATTATTTTTTAATTTAGACAAAGAGAGGACCACCATTAAAACTATTGCGCTGATGAGCCAAAAGAATTTTGAGTTATTAAAAAGGGTAGAAATTGAAGCGGAAAAATTAGAGTCTGCTTCGAGTGACTGGCTTGCAACAGTCAAATCTTTGTTGGCATTATACGATTCCTGATTTGGTTTAGGCGAAGAAATGACTACTGGAGTTGTCGACGGCGACGATCCGCCAACTGGCGGAGGAGATCCTGCCTGCCCGCCAGAGCCTTGCGGTGGCTGGGAGACAGCAGTCGAAGGGGTGAATATAGGCGTAGGTGTTACTTGCGGTGAAAGAAATGGTTTAGGACTAGAAGTAGGCGTAAGTGCTGGCGTCGAAATTAGTGTTGGAGTAGGGGTAGGCGGCGCTAGAGTAACTTGTGGTGAGCTAGTAGAAGTTAGTGTAGGGGCGGGAATTGAGTCTGGAGTAGATTCCGGCGTCGGAGTTGCTTGCGGAATCGTAACTGGCGTAGGTTCATTCGTAGTTGATCCGGCCAATAAAACAACATCATCCAAATAAAATATATCGCTAGTAACTGCGCCAAGGTAAGCCCTGAATCTTATGGCAAAGTTAGATTTATCACCGGCTTCAGCTGGGATAGGGTACGAAGCAAAAATCCAAGTGTCAGATTTAGTAATCAGAGTAAAATCTTTTAGAATATTCCAGTTAGAACCATCCCCAGTCCACTCAACATAGACGTGATCATCATCTTCTAAAGATTCCTTGATTCTGTACCAAAACTCAAGAGCTACTCCATCGTAGCTAAAGGTAGATACATTTTTTAGGAGAACGTCGTCACCCGGCTCGGTGTTACCCTTAACCTCTCCCCTTTTCGCCCCACCATGAACATTACCACCGGAGGTATCCCATTTGGGATCATTACCGGTCCAATTTGAAAAATCCGATTCAAAGCCATCAGAAAAAATAACCGTTGAGGCGCTGGTCACAAAAGAAAAAGTAAAAATGAGCAAAAAAACAGCAAAATAAATTAAAAATTTATAACTAAGCATATCACTCGATTTATCAAATATAGATGACCGAGTCAACTTCAGAAAATAGACCATGTTGCAATTATATAAAATATATGTTTTAATACTATTAGCTCTGTAGCATGAGGTGGGCCCATGTTTGAAGAGGATGTGCGAGAAGAATTTCAAATTCTTCATGATTACAGCGAAGAGCTCAAAAGAGTCTTAACAATGAAAACACCCTTGACAGTCCGTAGATTGCCAGAAATTATTGAGCATATAACGCTTTGCGACCATTTACCTAACAAAACAGGATCTGAAAAAAACATCCTCTCTGCATCAGTCTATTATTGGGAAAAGTGCGCTGAGCAGTGGCTAAAACATAGGCTCGGCCGCAAGAAAGATGCCGGATCACAAACACAAAAAACGTGGGAAGAGATGATAAGTCAAGATGACCATAAATTCTTAAAGCGGTTATACTCTGGGAAAGAAACAAGAACTCCGAGCTCAAATAATAACGAAGATGATGGTGCCTAAAAACCGATCAGACCCGTCCAAGGCGGGTTTTATTTTTTCATTGCCGGGCCAGATGATTGTTCATCTGAACCCCTAAAATCTTTGAAGCCAAAATCGGCAATCTTCTCAGGACCAGCCGTCCCTCGATAGGCCTCGATAAATTCTCGAACCCCAGCTTCGTCAACCATTTCCATTTTTAGTAAATGCTCCCAAGCAACCAAAGCTACCGGAGAATCGTTGGCCTGACGTGGAGCCATAATTATTTTGGAGCCATAGTCCTTAGCTATACCGGCCAGAGTCTCTATCTGTTCAGCTGACAAGCCGGGTTTGTAGGCTATCCAGATATGACTGTGCTCAAGGTTATGAACCAATTGTTCATCTAAAAATTCTTTGTCATAAATACCAGACTGAGCCGGTTGATCATAGTGCCAACCGCCAGTCGGCGGATTTGAATTATAAGCTGGGTGTTCAGCCCCAGATTGGATATGATCCCGCGACTGAGCCTGAAAATATTCTCCGACTGTAGCTGATTTTTTAACAGCGGCATCTTGAGAATAACCATAAATCCACCAAACAAAAAGTCCAGCTAAAACTACGAAACCAAGCCATCTAAGGCTTTTTTTAATCATTTGGTCTCGACCCGCTTCTTTCTTTATCTTCTCTTTTTCTTCTTTTCTCGCAAAATATTCGTTTTTTGTTTCTAAATTATTGTCCATCCCGTTAGAGATAGTGCAGGCACCTACTACCACCGCATGGTGACAAGCACTAAATTATTAGTTTAGTTTATAACATTCATTTTCAAACCCGCTAGGGTTATCTCTAACGGGATAAGCCCAAGGCTTCATTTATTTTGACCCTATCAAATCCTACTATAAACTTACCGTTGATTTCAAGTATCGGAGCAGCCACCATGCCAGTTTTGGATATTACCAACTGTTGAGCATCTGGATTACCGACTAAACTTATTTCTTTATATTGAAGGTTTTTTGATTTAAAATATTCTTTGGCCATCTTACAGTAGGCACATATTGGCGTTGTATATATCTTGATCACGGTATTTACGTGTTCACATTATCGAGACCCGGAGTAGGACTAGTATTTTAAGTAGATAGTAAGATTAGCACAAAATAATAAAAAATCAAATTCCCAGCCGGTACTGCTCGTAGCCATAAACGGAATGTGCCATTTTTTAATTTTATGATAAATAGCGCCAATCATAATAATCATTAGAACAAGAGCCAAAAATTTGGTGCCAATACCGCCTAAAATACCGAGGGCCGACATAAACTCAACAACGCCCAAACCGAAAACTTGAGTTGAAGTCCAACCAATACCCGAAGCCATTGATTTAGGATCTTTAAGCTTCGGCACTGAATGATAGATAAAAATAGCACCAACCGCTAAACGAAGAAAAAATAGACCTCCGGACATAATAAATTCTCAATTTTCATTGAATAGTTCAATGTTTCAATAATTCATTGAAAATTCATTGGAAATTGTAAATTAAAAATTGGTAATTACTACTTACATTATACCAAGTAGTGAAAGTTCCGAAAATCCCCTTTGGGGATAATGCTATAAGCAATCGGAACTTCTACTACCTGGTCTATCACAAACGACCCAGATCGAGTGGATAAATCGAACCGCTTGAACGGACAAAACATAATCTGACCACTAAACTTCTCAGCCACACTCTGGTCAATCCTCTTCCCACCAGTTATCCAGATGGTTTTGTTGTTTAAATTATGATTCATAAATCATAATTTCTTCAGTATCTCTCTTGTTTCGCGCTTATAATCCTCCACCTTCGGCTGATCAAACGCATTTACCCCTAGCAATCGGGCCAAATACATCGTTTCTATCATTTTTAATTGCATATACTGGCCAAGCGAATTCTCTGATATTTCATGCATTGCTATCTCAGAATACGGCAGCTGATTTTTTAAATAAGCGATCTTAACGCCATAATATATAGCTCCCATTACATCGGCAATGCTTTTGCCATTTATGTTATCGACTAATCCGGGCATAAAAAGTTCAGAGGGTATAGAAGAAGAGTTTTCTTTCTGGGAGGCATGGATAAATTGGGTAAATTTATTTTTCGGTCCACTTAAAAACAATGTTGCCGTCGAGTGAAGATCGATAGAGCCAATGGAAATCAGCGGAGTAATTCCTAAATTTACTTTTTCATTGTTTAGATTGAATTCTTTTCCGGTACTCTCAGCTAAAAGCTGAGAGTACCAACGACCAACAGTTTTTAACTCTGGATTGAAATAAAAACTATTGTATATGTTTAATCCCTGAGTATAGTGGACATAGCTAATTATCGCCGACACCATGGCTGGATTCCTGAATACATCCTTGTCCGTACATCGTTTGACCATTTCGGCTGCCCCTGACCAGAAATTTTCAACATTAAAACCGGCTAACCCGAGAGGAAAAAGTCCAACGGCAGAGAATACTGAATACCTTCCCCCGACTTGTCCGGCTATTTCAATAAGATCAAGACCTTTTTCTTCGGCAATATTCCAAAGCTTAGAACCCTTGTCGGTCGTAAATACAAGACGGCTGTTGATTTTATCTCCAAACTTTTTTTTCAAGGCATCATAGATAACTTCAAAATTGACGATTGTTTCGGTTGTTTCTCCCGATTTACTGATAACATTAATGAGTATCTCATTTGGATCGTTTATTTGATTATTTAAAAAATTTACAGCTTGCGATATTAAAGGCGGAGAAACCGTATCAAGAAAAATTATTTTGGCCGCCCCTTGATACATAAAAACGTCGATTCCTCGTAAGGCT
>Ga0209541_10006545_pt1 | contig 19802 bp, 18 predicted proteins | sample RifCSPlowO2_01_FD_184027 | JGI IMG/M metagenome (GOLD analysis project Ga0209541, IMG submission 184027) | Groundwater microbial communities from Rifle, Colorado - Rifle CSP2_plank lowO2_0.1 (SPAdes) (version 2) | ecosystem: Environmental > Aquatic > Deep subsurface > Groundwater | place... | reverse complement strand
TTGTCCAAATTGTCATCAAAAAATGGAATTTGTTGTTTACAGCAAGAAACCTCCTCCTAAAGATATGTCGAAGATTAGCTCTTGGATTAATTTACCTAACGGAGTTGCCCGTTAGGGCATTAACTTGTTCTATTAAATTTCGTTTAGGAAAATCGCTAAAACCTGGATTTTCAGAGATAAACCTAGGAAAATATAAGATTTCAATATTGCCATCAGGAGAATTAGATGAATTTGAATCAGAGTTGCTTTTAAATTTTGAGGATAAATGGAATGAAGATCAGCAAGGCTCAAATCCTGAAAAAGAAGGAGAAATTATCTTATCATGGTTGTCAATGATTTTAAGACAAAGGCTTAAGGTTAGCTCTTCTATGTTAAACAATGTTCAAATTCCCAACGATAATAAAGAGATTATTATTTTTGATTCTCCAGTAATTTTCCCAGAGGAAATACTAGACCTATATAACAGATTTAAATCAATCTCAAAAGATAGTTCATTAGAGAGATATGTTAGAGCATGTGAATGTTACCAAGAAGCTCTACTAATTTCAAATAGTAATCCTACAATAAGTTTTTTTCTTTTTGTTGTTTGTATAGAATGCTTATCAAACAAAGACTACGATTTTTACCAATATCTAAAAAAAGAAATTAATTCTAAAAAGAATGTCTCAAAAGAAGAAATCGATGAGATTTACAGGAGATTCATTGAGGAGTATGGATTAAAGAATAATTTTATTGAATTTATTTTATCCCATTTTGATGATTGGAAAAGAGACTTTTCAGAGGATGAATTTAGAAATCTATTATCATCTGTTTATCAAATTAGATCTACTTTTACCCATAAGGGAGAAAATCTAAAAAAATACATCAAATTAATTGATAGCACTTTAAAGTCAAAGAGTGTAGTTACAAAAATAGGAGATAAAAATCTAGAATTCCCTGGATTGAATTATCTGAGTAACATTGTTAGAGATGTGCTAATTGATTATCTTAAAAAACAAGAAATTATAGAATGTGATAACATTCCTGAATTGGCATTAAAAGAGAGCTTAGTTAACTTGGTTCCTATTACAACTATACAAAAAGGAGATTTTGTAATGAAAAATCAAATAAAACATAGAGATTAAAATGCCAGAAACAAAACCCCTAAAACTCTCCCCATCAGCAATAAACTTAATGCTAGAATGTCCTAGATGTTTTTGGTTAGAAAAACATAAAGTTTGGAAAAGACCTTCTGGAATTTTCCCAAGTCTTCCAAGTGGAATGGACAAAGTTCTGAAAGAACACTTTGATAAATTCATGGAAAAAGGAGAATTGCCTCCAGAAATAAGAGAGTATGGAATTGGTAACTGCTACAAATTATTTAATGATAAAGCAAAATTAGAAATTTGGAGAAACAACAGAAAAGGAATACAATACAAAGATAAGACTTCTGGAATTTTGCTAATGGGTGCAGTTGATAATATTCTATCAAAAGGTAAAAAGTTAATTGTTTTGGATTACAAAACAAGAGGCTATCCCTTAAAGGAAGATACGCATGAGCATTATCAAGCTCAGATGGATATTTACAATTTCTTATTAAGAAAGAATGGTTATGATACTGAAGATTATACTTACTTATTGTTTTATTATCCGAAAGAAGTTAGTGAAACAGGAGAATTAATATTCGATACAAAATTAATCAAGATGAAAACAAACGCTAAGAAGGGTGAGGAATATTTCAAAGAAGCTATTGAACTATTGGAAGGGGATTGTCCTAAGAAAACTTGTGAATGGTGTGAGAAAGTTTAAATTAGTAAAACTTGTTGAGAAACTATGAAAACTTTTTCATTTCAATAATTATCCTAATAACTTGTATCTTTGCCTTACTACAGAGAGAGTAGAAAAATCAGAAAAATATAAAATCTTGTAACTTGTTGATTTATCATGGGAAAAGTAATGACTGCCGTAAGTATTGCTACACTAATCATTGTGTTAGTTAGTCTTATTTTTATAGATTGGCCAGGAAAAGATGATGTTGATAACCTCGGTGACACAATAGATGAAAATTTTGCTAATCTCACTCAAAAAGTTGATTCATTAGAGGAGGAGATTGCTTTACTAAGACAGCAACAACTTGAGTCCTCAGATAAGCTAATTGAAACAACTCTATCCCTAAAGCCAGAGAAGAATAATCTACGGTTAGGTTTCTTTTTTGTAGATGGGACAACAAAAGACAAAGTTGAAGACTTGTGCAATAATTATAACGTTCAAAAATGCCTTACTGACTCTACAATTGAGGAAGTTTTTCCCAATGGTTCTTATAGTCTAGCCAGAGCAGTTGTTAATAATGCAGATGATGTAGTTCAAGGACCTCTAACTTTCTTACTGGATTGTACTCCCCTATTGGATAGTAAGGTTGCTTTTTTTAGAGCTATGGTTCAAAACCCAGCAAATGTTTTAAGTTATTCATCAACACTTGGAAATGTCTGGAGTATTAAAATAGAAGAAATACCTCCATACGGAGCAGTTCAAATAGATTTTCCATATCAGGTTGAGGCAGGAGAATCTTCTATATGTCGTGTTCAATATTATTCAGAAACAAGCCATAGTTATGCAGAAGAGTGGAGTATAAAAAATTTTGAGATAAGTAAAGCCAGTTAAAAACAAAAATTATATAAACATCATTCATCTAAATAGTAACATGACTAACAATATCAAACTCAAAATAAAAAAACAGAGTTTCTGTAAATAGTCAAAAAGGTATTTTTTACGGTCGGGGCGTATTGGGACTGAAAGTCCCATTATTCTCACCGATATTTGATAGTTTACTATATCTTGTTATGTTCATATGATTTACATTCAATATTCTTACAACAATATTTAGATATAACACACATTATTTTATATATAAATGTATATTTAAAAATAAATGGACTTAAATAAATTTAGAAATATGAAATTTTTACTAATTACAATTATATTAATTGTATCATTAATTTTTATTATCCCATCTGTAAGTCCTCGTTCTATGGATGTTAAAACGATTCCTAGCATAAACAAACTCAACAAAGATATTTTAAATAACATAAAACCAGGATACAATTTTAGATTCCATAGCAGATTTAACGACTTTAAGTATAGTTATTTTAACACTAATGAATATGATTATAAAAATATAGATCATTTTGATCATGATTATAAGTTCAATAAAATTTATTTTGTTAACAAATTTGATAAAAAGTTTAAGACTGTAAAATTCAGTACTGCAAGCACAGATATTAGAGAAATAGATTTCTCTGTTATTAAAGAAGGAAGTTACAACAACATTGATTATAAACAAGAGATAGTGATAAAAAATTCCGAAAAATTGGACAGTTTATGGTATGAAATGTTTAATGACAAAAACATCCCTAATATAGATTTTGATGAAAATATGGTTATTGCTGTTTTTATGGGAGAAAAAAATACAGGAGGATATTCTATTCAAGTTAAAAAAATAATAAAACAGGATAATAAGATTAATGTATACTTCAGAGAATTTGCTCCTGGAAAAAATTGTTTTGTTACACAGGCCTTAACACAACCCTACCAACTTGTGAAATTAAAAGACTATAATCTTCCTATTAAATTTATTTATGATAGGGTCATCAGAGAATGTTAATCAAAAATTTTCTTAAATCCTTTAATTAAATGAATTCTCTTTTTTATGGAATTATAAATATTCTCAAATTCTTCTGTTTTAAATTCAATAATTCCAGAACTATCCTTGCCCATAAAACAAACAGCAATAGTTTCATCATCTGGCTCTAAAAATTCTTCCTTAATAATAACTTCTTTTACTTCTCCTGAAGTCTCCATTCTCATTATTCCATCTCTATTTATCTTTTTAATCTTCGCTTTCATATCAAGAATAAAGTTAAAAATTATATAAATGTATAGTGCTACTTAAGTTAGATAAATTAATGATTATTTTGTTCATATGTTCCCATAGTGATATGTGCTTTAAATGCTCGTAATTGTCCTTGTGTAAATGATGTGGGATATGCTTCATAAATTTCTTGAGGAGGAATTCCTGATGCTAAAAAATCAATTGCATCTTCTTTGGTAATTTTCTCTAAACCGCTATCTTCTTCGTACTCAACAATCTCATCTTCAGATTTTGGAACTTTATCATAAGTTCCCATTGTTACGTGAGCTTTCCATTGTGCTAATGGTTTATGCAACCATCCCCTATATTTTTCCTGAACAACTTCTACAGAAGCTCCATTTCTGAATTCTTCAATTGCTCGTTGTTTTGTGAGAACTGGTTTTGAAGAATTGCCGAGAAAGAGTCTGTTTTCAATCCTTGTAAGATAATTTTCTGGACTAATATATCTACATTTATTCTTTTCATCAACAAAATTATTGAAATATTGTAAAAAATAGAAATCATCAATAGAGGGATCAAACCTATGGGGATATCCGATTCTACTAGCTAATGAGATTGCAGCATTTCTTAATCTCTCTGAGTGACTAATAAATAATAAATCTCCAATAATTGGTGAACCTGACTCAGATATGTATGAATAAACAATAAAATCTCTCGCTCGATAAAATTTTTTTTCAGCTATAGTCAAGTGCAAAGAACTTATAATCTCATTATAAAAATTTCTACTATATAAGAATCCATTTTCAATAAATTTTTCTTTTATTGATCTATAGATAATTGCATTTAATAATCCTTCTGTTCTAAGAAACTCACCACAACTACTTACAATTGAATCTGTAGGTTTTTCTCGATCGATAAAACCCCTTTTTATATGAGATAAACTTGGATGAATCCTAATCATCTCATTCTCAATCAAGTCTATTAACTTATCATACCATTTCCCAGAAACAAATTTTAAAAGTTCGTCGTATAACCTAGTCTGATTTGAATCAGTAAACTCTAAAATTTTTTTTATTAATACTGAATATGCTACTGATTTTGATTTAATAGCTTTACCAATTTCTAGAAGTTCATCCATTTCTTGTATCCTTCTTTCTCCATCAGCTATATTTGATACTATCTTTTTTTCATCAATATCTTCGCTAATAAACTGATGTGTACAAAAGTAGCCTAACTTATAATAATTTTCAGCCTTATGATCTCTTTTCATAAGATTTGCAGAATGTAATACAACATGATTTCTTATATTATCCCCTAATATTTTTTTCATTGATATTATTTGATCATGAGAAATAGGTCCAGTATAATCCAAACTTACTACATCAAAATCAAAGCAATCTTGTTCAGAAACATAATCTTCTAGACTTCTGTGAACAAGTTGAATGCCTAAATTTTTTCTTTCAAGCTCTCTTACAACAGAAGCTTCTCTTTCTACACCAACTAAATTTTCTCGAGGAATACCAAGAGTATCATAAACTTGATAAACCTCTGCAGCATCTATTCCTGGAAAGAAAAGAACACGTAATTGAGATGGTCTTCTAAATTTCAAAAGAGTCCTTTGAATCATGTCTCTAACTAAATCTCTCGATTTTGCTTTTGCCCAATCTCCTGCATAATCCTTTTGGGTTTGAGTTGACATTGTGTTCACTTATTTGGAACTCTTTTCCCCAATGGGCCATATCAATATAATAAACTTATTCTTTAAAAATATAATGTTATTATCTAATCTCCATTCCGTATAGGTTTAAATCCAGTAAATTTCTCCATAATAATTCTGCTATTTTTTAACTTATAGCAACTGACTTAAATAATTCCATAGATTGTCAGTTGCTATATTTGAGAGAACTAATTAACTAGAGTAAAAATTAAGGTCTCTCATTATGTTTTTTAAGTAATCTCTCAAATTGAAATCTTTAACTTCACGTACTTCTTTCAGAGTAGTTTGGATGAAAACCATGATAAAAAATCTAATGATAAAACTAAGGATAAAAAGAATCGCAATGCCATTAATTCCACTAATTGTAAAATCATGGGAAACTAAAAATCCCCCTAAAATTGCTCCAATAAAAGCTCCAAAAGAATTTATTATATTAAAATAAGCAACGCAAAAAGCCATTTTTTCTCTCGTTACTGCATCATAAATAAAATTACTTGCTGATAGATTAAATCCTGCCCACATAAACCCGGAAAAAAGCTCTAAACAAAAAAGATATACAACAATGGATATTAAAGGCAATCCTTTAAGAAAAATAGTAAAAAACCATAACAATGGAATGATTGTTATGAACAAAGAGGTTAACTTTAAAACTTTTACATTGCCGAAACTATCAGCAAATACTCCCCATCGTGGAAGAAAAATAATCATAGAAATAATAGCACCAGTTGATACAATAGTGAACTGTATATAAGAAAATCCCAAATCTCGTAACATATAAACTGCAAAAAAAGGCCCTGCAATAGAAGTAGCAAAAGATATTAAAGAAACAAGTATCACAAATCTTCCAAAGTTATTTGAAGACATTTTCTGTAAAAATTGCTTGAAGCTAAAATAAGAATTGTCCTTGTAAGTAAATGGCGGCTCATATTGTTTTAATAATAGAAAACTGGAGATTAATCTTGCAAGAAATGCAATGAAAAAGATGATAAAAAATCCTATTAAAAGTGATTTAGTAAAATAAGAAAGAATAAGTCCTGCAAAAGCCATGCTAATAACAATGGCTAAATTAACAATCCTATTCCTAGTTCCAAAATATTTTCCTGAGTTTTTAACAATAAGATCTTTCATCCAGGAATTCCATGCAGGTCCTGCGCGTGCACCGATGATTAACAAAAGAGAATAGAAAACAAGCAATAATATTGGAACAATCTCCTTATTTTTTTCAGCAAAAATATACCATATACCTAATAGTATTAAAGGAATCCATAATAATGACTGAAATAAAACAGAATAAAAAGCAATAGTTTTCCTGGGTTTTTTCTTAATCAGCTTCAAAGTCGTTAATTGATTCAGAGTCCCTAAAAAATTCGGCAAGGTATTAAGAAGCGCAATTAAAAAATTAGTTGCGCCTAAGGCAAGAGCATATGGAGTAATGTATTTAAGGCCAAATCCCTCCATCATGCCATAAAACGAACCTTCAACTATGCTTATCTTTTCAGATTTCTTTATCTCATCCTCTTTTTTTTCTTTAATCTGCTCCATAAATATCAAATAAGAATTAATGAGAAAGATTCAATTTAAAAATCTATCTTTAGAAAATTTTTATGAAATTTTTTAGGAAGTCTTATAATAAAAAAAGACTTTATAATAAATGAAAAAAATATTATAGCGAGAGACCTAAATAATTTAACATTGCTATTTAGTTCTCTCGAATATAGCAACTGACAAAATGGTAGAATATTTAAGTCAGTTGCTATAGAATTAAATTATAAAGGATTCAAAACAGAATTTTTTGTGTTACCTAATGTAAATAAGTTTCTGATAAAAAATAATGTTGATTAGCAAGAGCTTCTCCCAGATAAATATCATTTTTATGAAATAATTTTATTCGAAATAATTGATGAAGATAATGATGGAAAGCCTGATAAAAAGTTTGGCGATTCCTTCAAAGTGATTTATTATGGAATAATCAAACAATGGGTAAATAAAAATCCAAAAGGTTTTGATAATTCTTTTGACCACAAGAGTAAAAATATTTTGGGGGATTGTCAAGAGAGAGTTTCTGAAACAAAAGATCATGCTTCATTTACCATTAAGTATAAAATACTAAAAGAAAAATAGCTCGCCTTTTAGATATTTTGTCTTCACAATATTGTCACATTTATACTTTCTAAAGCAATATCATTAACTCCTTCTATGATATAATCGCTTTCTAATGCAAATCCAAGATTTTCTCCTCCACTTATCTTAAAATTATTTATTCCTATTACCTTGCCGTCTTTATTTATTAAAGGACCTCCAGAATTTCCTGGATTCAATGCAGCATCAGTTTGGATATAACCAGGAATATCATTGGCAACTCTGTTTTTTCCAGAGACAATTCCTTCAGAAATAGAAAAAGATAATCCTAAAGGATTGCCTATTGCCACAACTTTCTCTCCTAATTGCACATTGTCGATAGTTTCAAGCTCAAGAGCATCATAACTACCGTCTATTTTTAACAATGCAAGATCTAAAACAGGATCATAGCCTATCAAAATCATTGGTTTAATTTCTTGTTCAGAGGTTATCGCATTTGCATATCTTGCTCCGACAAGGACGTGCGCATTTGTAACAATATAACCCTCATTAGATATTATAAAACCAGTTCCTTGAGCAGAATTTGTTTTAATGCTCACAACAGAATCAACTACCTGTTCAACAATTCCCGAAAAATCTGCACTTGTCTTTGCTTTTAAGTCTGCTTTTAAACTTGTTATTTCTTTTTCAAATCCTTTTTGCAAATTTAAAGTAATCTCACTCAATTGAACAATCATGCTATCAGTCTCTTCTTTGTTTAGCTCAATTTTCTGATTGATTTCCCGTTGAAAAAAATCAAATTCTTGAGACAATTTACTAATATGATTCCATAAAACAACAGAAAAGGCTAATTGTAACAAAAAAATAAACAGCAATAAAACAAGTATATGAATAAAATACTTCCTTGAAATATCTTTTTGTGCCATTTTAATAAAAAGATTTAAGGATTTATATATCTTGACAATTGTTAAGCCAGGTTTACACATTAAATTAGCTTATGATTGGTATACATCTTGTCAATCTATAATCCCATAAAATTTAAATAATAACTTATTTTTATAAGATAATAACGAAACCAAAGGTTTCGAATTCCTGAAGATTCAACGAATTTTCATGGCCCCAAAAATTATAAAAGAATTTTTGGGTCACAAAATTTAAAGTGGGGAGTTTTAAAGATTTTGCAAAATGATAAAAAAAAGATGTCCATTAGGTAGTTTAATTGGCGACGCAATTAAGAGTTTTGAGATTAACAAAGATAATATTAAAGATAGAAATTTAGGTATTGGAAATAAAATTCCTGAAAAAGAGATTAATACTTCTGCAGATACAGTTAAATCCAGGAATATTTCTTTTTCTCAACCTATTAAGCATCAAAAATCAATGAATATTAATGACGTTTATGTAAAATGGTTCCCTGAACTAAGCAATAAAGATGTCCAGATAGCAGGAGGAAAAGGCGCGAGTTTAAGTGAAATGTACAACAATAAGTTTCCAGTTCCTCCTGGATTTATTATTTCAGCTCAATCCTTTGATTATTTCTTAACTAAAAACAACATAAAAGATAAAATAAAGAAAGCTGTAAAATCAATTGATATCGAGAACACAGAAGAACTAACAAAAGCTTCAAAACAAATAAGAACCCTTATTGAATCACAGGAAATTCCTGAAAATTTAAAAGAAGAAATAGTAGAGGCATACAAAATATTAAGCACTGAAAAAATAAATACAAAAATTTCAGAAGATACTCTTAACATATTAAAGAATTCATATGAACCTATATTTGTTTCAGTAAGAAGTTCTGCTACAACTGAAGATTTAGCAACTGCAAGTTTTGCAGGGCAACAAGAAAGCTTTCTTAATGTAAAAGGAGAAAGAAGTTTGATAGAATACATCAAAAAATGTTTTTCTTCACTTTACACACCAAGAGCAATATATTACAGGAGTAAACAAGGATTTAGCGAAGATGAGGCATTGCTGGCTGTTGTTGTCCAAAAGATGATTGATAGCGAGAAATCAGGTGTTGTATTCTCTAAAAGTCCTACTGGTTTTAGTGATAATATAGTGATAGAAGCAGTGTTTGGCCTAGGAGAAGGAATTGTTTCTGGCATGATAAAACCAGACCATTATATTGTTTCAAAAGAGCTGGAAATTAAAGACGTACAGATTTCAGAAAAAAAAGTTGCTGTTGTAAGAACATCTTCTGGAAATAATGAAATAGTTAAACTTACCCCTGCAAAAGCAACGCGCCAAGTTCTCACAAACGCAGAAATTGTAGAAATAGCACACTATGCATTACGATTGGAAGAACACTACAAGAAACCACAGGATATTGAATTCGCGCTTGAATCAGGAAAGGCTTATATAACACAATCAAGGCCTATAACAACAATAAAAAAATTATCATCTAAAACTCTATCAGGAACTCCTATTCTAACAGGACTAGGGGCAAGTCCAGGAATAGGACTGGGAGTAGTAAAAATAATAAAAGATATGTCAGATCTTCATAAAATAAAGAATGGAGATGTATTAGTAACAGAGATGACCAATCCAGACATGGTCGTAGCCATGCAAAAATCATCTGCTATAGTAACTGATGAAGGCGGAACAACGAGTCACGCAGCCATAGTAAGCAGAGAAATGGGTATTCCAGCAGTAGTGGGAACAATAAAAGCAACCTCGCTCTTAAAAGAAGGAATGAAGATTACCGTAGATGGTTATAACGGCAAGGTGTATGAAGGAGAAGTTGCAGAATCACAAACTGTTGAGATAAAACCAGTTGTTAAGACAGAAAGAATTAAACTAAAAATTATTTTGGATATTCCTGAATACGCTGAAAGAGCTTCACAATCAGGAATAAAAGAAATAGGGTTGGTGAGATTAGAAGGAATAATAGCAAGTTCAGGAAAACATCCTTTATCCTATGAAAAAGATAACAATTTTGAAGGATATTCTTTGTTGTTGTTTGATGGACTTAAAAAAATGGCTCGTTATTTTAATAAAATGTGGATACGATCAAGCGATATAAGAACTGATGAATATAGTTCATTAAAAGGAGCTCCTGAAAGAGAAATAAACCCTATGCTAGGTTTTCATGGAGTGAGATTTAGTTTAAAACATCCATCCATATTAAAAGCAGAGCTAGAAGCTATTAAAAGACTTGCAGAAACCTATCCCGAAAAAAGATTTGGGATAATGTTTCCTCAAATAATTTCTATAGAAGAAGTAAAAGAATGTAAAAAATATTTTAATGATGTGAAAAGAGACAACATGGAATTTGGTGTAATGATTGAAACTCCTGCAGCAGTTCAGATAATAGAAGACATAAGCAATGAAGTTGATTTTATTTCTTTTGGAACTAATGATTTAACGCAATTTACCTTAGCTGTAGATAGGGGAGAGGATAATGTTCAATACCTGTATAATGAATTACATCCAGCAGTTTTATCGCAAATAAAAAAAGTTATTGATGTGTGTAGAAGAAAAAGAGTTGAAACAAGTATTTGCGGACAAGCAGGAAGCAAAAAAGAAATGGTTGAATTTTTGTTTAGAAAAGGAATAAATAGCATTTCAGTAAATGCTGATGCAGCTCAAGAAATTTCCCAATTGATAAAATCTTTTGAAGAAGAATGGAAAAAAAGAAAAGAAGAATTCGAAAAACAAACGAAAAAAGAAAATGACAAAACGGTAAATTATAAAGATTTCAAATTGAGAAACAAGAAAAATAAAAAACATTGGAAAAAATGGGATAAAAGAGGAGGCATACAAAACCCGGAACAAAAAATAAACTCCACTCAAAACCAAACTCAAGATAAAAACAAAAATAAAATACTTAGCGATATAAAAATTCAGGCAGAATTCGAAGATATAAAACTAGCTCAAGATGATAAAGGTATAGAACCATTTAACGATTTAGATAGAATAGAACAAAAATCAGAAGAGATCAATAAAAAAATTCAGGCAGAAAAAGAAGAGGATATTAAAGAAATGCAAAAAACAGAGGATAATATAATACTTAAAGAAAAAAGACTTCATCAGATTATTCCTGAAGAAACAATAAAAGAAAATAAAAATGAAGAGATGCCTCAACCAGCTATTAAAAAAGTTCCTGATGAAAAAATAATGGAAGAAATTGACAACGTGTTAGCAAAAACAAAAGATTTTCCAGATTCGGAGGATATTTTTGAGGAAACAGGGATATTAAATTCTGATGATGAAAACAATAAGAAATAATGGCTGTTCTAATTCATTTCAATAATTATCTCAAATAATCTCTTAAATTAACATTCTGGTAACTAACTTTATATTCATTAACATGCAACATTCCAAATAATCTTTGATCTAAACAACCCGAATTCCAATACAATCCTCTTACAAAAGTATTTTCAACTACAGGATTTCCATCTTTATCATGAGCTCTATGACTTGATTCATGGAAATGAGCTGATGGGAATGCTAATCCTAAATCAGTTAATCCACTTTCATCATAAATTTTCTTTAGGTCATTATTTCCTCTGTTCGTTTTCTGCTCAACTAAAACTCTTAACTTTTCACTTCCTCTTTTCCACATCTCTGCTTTAATATTATCTCCAATACTATAAACTGGAGTATTATCTCTTCTTGCTATATCAGGATTAAATATAGATACTGGGAAAACTCCTTTAGATTCATATTCGTCTTTTCCTCTTTCATATTCTCTTGATTCAAAAAAATGAGCAACATCAACTCCTTCTAAACTATCAAATTTTCTTGGGATATGACAAACCATAATTGTTCCTTCTGGATTTGTTACATGTTTTTTCAAATCATACATATTAATATATTGCATTGCTCCTTTAATTCTTCTATCTCCTAATACTCGCAAATACTCGTCCAATGAATCAAATCTAATTAATCCTTCTTCTGTCATTATATACTTACCTGAAGGAATATTTTCATTATTTCCAATTTGATATTCTCCCCGCATAAAAAATCACTTCCTGGAAGGAAAACTAAATCATGATCACTATGTTCAATTTTTTGATTTTTTATTGTATTAATTATCGTTGAGTATTCCTCTGAAAAATGGTTGATTACTGGTTCAAATCCTAATAATGTTTCATGACTTCCTGGTTGAACAAAGGATTCTAATCCAGCCCCGCCTATATTATCAAGAATAAAAGCAGTGTAATTTTGTGAGTTTTGAATAGCTTCTTCAAATGTATTACCTGGCATTCTTCCTCCAATATCTCCATTAACTAATAGTTTTTCTGCTCCTAAATGTTTTAACACAGCAATAGCTGGTTCTATAATCCTCGGATTTTCATGAATGTCTGATATTATTCCATATATCATTTTTCTCATAATCATTTCACTATTTATAAATCTTTCTGATGTAACTACTGATAAGTATACACAAACGAAAGATTTAAATACCTGTTTTCTTTATAAAAAATAAGAAAAATTAATAAGATAAGTAAGATGGAAAACGAGAGTTTAAATCAGAAAGAAATTATATTGCAGACTAATCCTAGTTATATTAGAGAATTTAATGGAGTTTATTATCCTGTTGCCAAGATAATTTATGATGTTAAAGGAAAAGTTAGAGACTATGATGAAGAATCGCCTTTAGCTTTAGAATTAGGCCTTGATATAATTGAAACTCCAAATAGAAATTTAAAATTGGCAGCAGAACTTAATAATAGAAACCCCTTTAATACAATAGCTAATATATGTGAGAAAGCAAGAAAATTAGCTATAGTTTCAACCCATGACTTTTACTCATTTGAAACTGATTTCGAGTATTTTGGAAATTACGTTCTTTTTCATCCACGTTTATTTAGGAGATTAGTTAACAATTAAAATGGCAAAGAAAAAAGACACAAAATTTGAAGAATTTAGAAAAAAATATGGACCAGTATTTGGATATGAAGAGTTCTTAAAAAGTCATCCAAAAGGAAAAGGAGACATACAGGAATTAATTGGAGCATTCATTGAAGAAATGAAAAAAGAGGGAGCAAAGGAAGAAGATCTAAGTAATTTATTGCCAGAATTACAAAATAGGTATATGAACGGAGAAAGAGAATTTTTTATTCAACCAGTTATAAAACACTATAAGGAATCATTAGAAGGACTTGCCCAATATGCAAATGATAATCTTGAAGGAATTATTGATAGTTCTGATGAATCCATTTTGAGAAGAAGGGTGTTGCCGTATGTCGCAAAAAAATTCAGGACAGATAATGAAAAGTATAAAGGCCTTGAAAACCTTTTAGCAGAAATAGAAGAATTAGAAGAGCTCATGGAAAAATTACAAGATCAGAGAACACATCGAGAGGTTGTAGAAAAATTAAGAAAAGAAAAGGAAGATTATTACAGGTCGGCATATGCTGACAATGAATTTGTCCAAAGAATATTCATGAGCTTGATGGATGATAAGATTTTGATTGGAAAAAAACAAAAAGAACTTAAAGAAAAACATGACAAACTAAATGAATTATCAGACAAAGACCTTAAAGGATACATAAAATCAGTAGGGTTAAAAAAAGAAGATATATTTGAGATGTATATTCCTGTTTTAAAAGAAGCATACAGCAAAAAACCTAGTGAACCGCAATACGCTCAAGCTGCTTAGTTAATGTAAGGAGGAAAATTAAGGATATATCAAAAACCACTAGAAAGCATGTGGAATTCTGATATTTAAAATAAACATCATGACAAATCAAGATTTGCGACAAAAAGCGAAAGAATTGTTTCAACTAGCTGAAGCGGTAGCATACAAAGGGAAAAAAGAATTTACATTTCCAGAGGGTTATCGTTATGAGGGGAGATTAGATGGTGTTAGATATAAGATAGAAACGGATTATCTAGACAGCAGTTATGCTAGGGTTTCTACTGAAGATTGGGTAATAACCTTTAAGCGAGATGAAAATGGAGAATGCAAGGCGTATAATGGGATAGGAAAAATCCCAGAAAATCTTTATAATATTTTGGAAGGGCTTAAAGAAGTTCCAAATGAATGGAGAGGAGACTCTTACCAACAATCACTTGATGATTTAATAAGGGCCAGTGAAGAATTAAAACAAACTTGTAGACTACTAAAAAGTAGACCAAGAATTAAAAATATTTTTGGAATGGATATTTTTTAAGATTTTGTCCCGTTTCATAATTTATCAAATAATAGATTTTATTTCTCACAATATCTTATTCAATAATTCCACTGTTTTCTTAAAAAAATCCTCTGCTTTTTCCTGAAAAGTATCAACAACTCTTCCTTCAATATTTTTTACCTCTCCATGAACTATTTTTTTATGCAACTCATAAACCTCAATAAAATCCTCAACAATTTTTTTCTTCAGCAATCCTTTATCAACAAAATGCTCTTGAAGCAACTCTGGAATAAATTCAGGGCTCGGGGGTAAAACTTTTATTGCTATTAAAAGCGCTTGAGAAGACTCAACAAATGCCCAATAACAACCCTCAATTGAAGACATTTCTGATAATCTAGAACGTAAAATATGAGCGGGAATTCTGTTTATCATCTGATAAATTGCTTCTGGTGTGGATTTTATCTTACCATCATTTAAAAGCATTTTCATTGGGGAGAAAAAACCACCATAATCAATTAATACCTCTCCATACCTTATAATATTAATGATAGTAGGATCTCCTTTCATTAAATCCTCCCACCATGTGCTTATCTTAACTGTATTTATGTGAAGATCTTTTTTATAAGGATTTGTTTGTATTATTTTAGCAAGTTCTTCCCTATACCACATGACGAATTTTTCATCAAACTTAAAACTCGCATCATCAACTACTATAATAATATCAATATCAGAACCAATTATCAACTTATTCTTTACTGTAGAACCAAATAAGACAATGGATTTAACTAAAACATTAAATCGTTCATAAACTTTCTGTGCAAAATCCATTGCAATATCTCTATTTGTTTTTAGTTCTAAAGTAGGGATATTTTTCCTAGAAATTTTTTCTTCTTTCTTCTCCTCTTTTTTCTTTGCCATTTTATTAATATATAATAACAAATAATACATGGATATTTTTAAATGTGTTGATTGATAGTATTAAGGATTAATCTCATTTTTTCTCAAGAACTATTAATTAACACTAATATAAAACTGTACCAATCTTTCTGTGTTAGAACTAAATATTACTTTTCCTTGTTTCCAATAATAAGTTGTACAATAACCGGGATTTCCACAATTTTCATCTCCAATAGTAAGAGTTTTTACATTAATATCATTTATTTCTGTTTCACCAATTGTAAATTTTTGATTACCTTGATTAAGAAAATTCATTTCTTTATTTATCCAAGAACTTATAGAATCTTCCGGATTATTATTAGGTTTACAAATATACACATGATTCAAACTTGATTCAGGATTATATGTTACATATTTACAATTTTTAATAAAACTATTTGTGGTGCCTGTAACAAGATAACCATCCATATTTTCCACGTTTGCTTTTGTGTATGTATCTACTGAATCTGGAACTTTAACACTGTTGATTGTAAAAGGAGAATTAATAAAATAATAAGTGATACCTAGAATAAATATGACTACAGCAGCTATCAATATCCATAATATTTTTTTCATTAATTAATAACTGGAATATAGTTTAAAAATATATGGTTCAACTCTCCTCCAAAGCACTCAACCAAATAGTTCACTGCCCCATTCATAACTCGCACCATTTAGCCTTTTAGTTATTCGTTTTATGTAGGAGATTTAATCCTAAAGATAAATGCCCCCACGATTAGTTAATCCTTAGGTTAAGGTTCTCCCGCTAATTTTAATATTTTTATCGACGCTGACTAAAAAGCACTAAAAAAGTTAGGGTTTGGGATTGATTTTTATTTTTTTATTAGTGGTTAAATGCCCCCGCAGATTTCCTATAATTATGTTGAGATTTTGGAAGAACTTATTCCAAAAGCCATTTCCAAAGTGGAATAAATTTTATGGTTGCTTTATCTCCAAACCATTCTGCTTTTTCTTCTTTTTCAGTATCTTCAGTTATTATTAAAAGATTGTTACATTTTAGTTCTTTACCAGCCTTAATCAATGCTCTTATTTCTCTATTTTTAGTTTCTAAATCTTTTATATTAAAACAAACTTGTATTAATTGTTTAACCTTCAAGCCTTCTTTAATTACAAAATCCACTTCTTCTTGCTGTTGATTTTTCCAATAATAAAATCTTAATTTTTCATCTACTTCCTGTTTTTTTAATTTACTTGCTACCAAATTTTCATATAATTTTCCTAAATCAGGACTTGCTTTAAAGGATTTAGCTTGAATAAATCCATTATCTATACAATAAACCTTTTTATTTGAGGATAACTGTTCTTTAACTTTATAAGAGAACCTACTTAAACTAAATAAAACAAAAGATTCTTCTAAATAACTAAGATATTTTTCTATTGTATGTGAACTCTTAATTTTTCCAATCTTTGCTAAAGAGTTATAAGAATATTCATTTGCAATATTTGAAATAAGATAAGTTGCTAAATCTTCAATTTGTTGGGGATTCCTTATTTTATACCTTTTTATAATGTCCTTGTATAATATTGAACCAAATAGCAGAGACAGATATTCTTTTAATTCAACTTTTTTTGATAATATCTCTGGATAACCTCCATTGAACATATATTTGGATAATCTTTCTTTTATTTCAGTATTTGTTAGTTCTTTACCTTCAAATTTAAGATATTCTTTAAAAGAAAATGGGAAAATATTAGTTAACAAATGCCTTCCAGTTAAATGTGTCGCCAATTCTTTACTTAAAAGGTTTGAGTTACTTCCCGTAATAATCAACATATAGCCTTGCCTTTGTAGTCTGTTAGCAAACAATTCCCATTTAGGAAGATTTTGAATTTCATCAAAAAGAACAAATTTTGGATTATCATAAATAGAATTCATTGCAGTAATTATCTCATCATAGTTATCTACTTCAGTCAACTTTTCATCATCAAAATTTACATATCCAAATTTTCCTTTTTTATTTAGAAAGTGTATTGCAAAGAAGGATTTTCCCGCTCTTCTTGGTCCAACTATCACTTTTATCAAGTCATTATCTAATTTTAAGTCTTGATTTCTCTCAATATATTTTTCTTTGAGTTTTGTTTCAATTTCTCGTTTTTGTAAGGTTATTATTTCTTTTATTTCCTGTAACATAATAATCATATTACAATATAGTTTATAAATATTTGTATTATATTATATTTAATGCATAAATCAGGTCTCAAATTATTTGTATCTTATTAATAGTAACATGTAGCAAGGTTTAAATAGTTGAAATACCTTGAAAATTTATGAAAAAGATACATAGAGGTATGTGGGCAGACAGATTGGAAATCGGTGACGAATTACCTGTTGGTGGCTCTGTATTTAGTGATGAGCTTATTATTAAACTTCAACTCGATTTTGATAGCTTTAATGGACAATTGGATAATTACCATTCACCTCAAAAAGTATCAGAGCTTTATGCACAAAATAGACAATCAGTTACAGATTGGTTAACGAAAGGGTGGTCTAAAGTTGACCCTTACTTATTTTTTGTTGCAAACACTGTTCAAAGAAAAGTTCAAACATTAATGGATGTAAAACCTGAAAGTCCAGCAAGTGACCTAGAGAGAATAGCAAGATTCAAAGATAACAAGGCAAAATTGACAGATTTAAGAGGAGTTGCAATGTGCGCAGAGCAAGCTTCTTTAGGCCAGTATCTTTTACAAAATGTATTGCAAGAAGGTTATACTTCTGCTTATATGAGTGGAGTAGAAACAAATTCACCTACATCAGATTTAAGAAATCATTCTTTTATTGTAATTAAAGATCCAAAAACAAGGACATACATTTTTGATATTGCAAGACCTCGTTCTGGAAATAATCTTCCAAGGATTCTCGAAACTGATGCCTTATTTAACTATGAATTGGTTGGACAAACTAAAACCTTGCTTGTTGGAGCAACAGAAGTCTTACAATGCGGAAGATTATATTTTGGAGTTGGAAATCCAATGCTAGAACAAGAACCCACAGTTCTTGATAAAAAATCTCAACAATAATCTATTTTTAATTTCTTTTTAATATTAATTCTTATAAAATTATCATTCTTGATATAATAATGAGATTATTAACCTAAGCAGGTTGGGTCACAATTCAAATAATTAAAACCCATAAAAAACAACTCAATTTTTAAAATTAATTGGAAGCTGGGATATTGAAATAGAATTTGAAACAGAAAATGAAGATGAATTGTATAAAATTTTGACTAACATAAAAAAGGAATTTTCAGATTTTATAAGAGACTTTGATATCCTCAGAATAACTGAAACATGTAACATCCTCCGTTGGCTAAAGCCAACGGTATCCTAATAATGATGTAACCCTTGATTTTCCACATATTTCAAAGCTCTCTCAAAATCTGTTCCACACCCTTGACAAAAATATCCTGCATTCCAAAAATGTCCATTTGGATATCTTAATCTTAAATCAGGGCAAAGCCTAAACAAAATGTAAGCGGACAATCCCTTAATAATCTGCATTAATTGTGCATCAGATAAAACTCTTGGGCAATCTACAATTAAATGAACATGCTCATCGAGAACTTTAATAATCACAATTTCAATTTGGTGTTTTTTGCATGCTTCTTCTATTGCAACTTTGCAAAAAACTTTTAACTTATCTTTTCGCATCATTTTATATCGATATTTTGTTGTTATTTGGATTGTTTTTAGATTGTTTCCAACTGAGGTTGAATAATGTTTATACATTTTAACCTCCGTAAAGTTTATTTAGTCTAAGAAAGTTTCAACTATATTGGATGGTTCAGTGAGCTGAAACAAGCTCACTTTTCCTAATTAATCTAGAAATAAATAATTAACGCAATTCATCTATTTGCTAAAGCAAATAGTTTTCTTGCTGGCTTATAAAGATTATCTTAGTTCAACTCCTCTTTCAAGCACTCAACCAAATAGTAATACGCTCCATTCGTAACTTGCACCAAAAAGAGTTTCAGTTATTCGGTTTATGTTGGTGTCTTAATCCTAAGGATTAATGCCCCCACAATGTCATTAAGTTAAGCTAATTTATCTCTAAAGAATAACAGAAACATTTAAATATACAGAGCTCTTAAGAGCTCTATGAAAAAGATAGAAGTAAGAA
>Ga0209541_10006544_pt1 | contig 19803 bp, 10 predicted proteins | sample RifCSPlowO2_01_FD_184027 | JGI IMG/M metagenome (GOLD analysis project Ga0209541, IMG submission 184027) | Groundwater microbial communities from Rifle, Colorado - Rifle CSP2_plank lowO2_0.1 (SPAdes) (version 2) | ecosystem: Environmental > Aquatic > Deep subsurface > Groundwater | place... | reverse complement strand
AAAAGATGAAACAGGAAGAAATAATGGAACATTAGCTGGGGGTGCGGTAATAACTGATGATATTGAGAAGGGGAAAGTGCTTTTTTTAGATGGAAGTGATGATTATGCAGAAGCTAATGATTCTTCAACATTAGATATTTCAACAGGCATTACTTTATCTGCCTGGATAAATCCAAGTTCAATTGCTTCTTGGAATAGAATTATTGCAAAGTCTCATACTGTGAATTCAGCTCCCTATAATATGTATGCTATCTTGCTAGGAGATAAAAATAATCTAAGAATGGAATTGTCAATTGGAAATTCTCAAAAAAAACTTAATGGAAAATCAATAATTCCTATAAATTCTTGGAGCCATGTTGCAGGGACTTATGACGGAATCATAATGAAAATTTATGTAAATGGAGCATTAGATAATTCAAGCGCAGTTTCAGGAGGCATAGATTCAAATAATATGCCATTATCAATTGGAAGAAGCGGATTTGGAGCTAATTATTTTTCTGGGATGATTGATGATGTGATGGTTTATGGAAGAGCATTAAATGATTCTGAAATTTTAGATATTTATAATACACAGAAAAAAACCAAATGTATTGCTGAAGAAAATTCAATAACTTGCGCAAATAATGTATGTGGAATGAGAAAGAATAACTGCCAGAATGATGTTAATTGCTCTATTGTTAATTTTGCAAGCTGTATTTCTGGATGTATTCAGGAATCTAAGGCTGTAACTTGTGGTTCTTGGGTTTGCGGGAATAAAATAGATAACTGCGGACAGCTGGTTAATTGTGGATTATGCCAAACTGGATATACTTGCTCAAATGGAAATTGCGTGGTTCAAAATAAGATTTTTGTTTCAACTGAATCTCAATTCAATACAGAAGCAGCAAGGCTAAAACCTGGGGAGGTCTTAGTTATAAATGATGGAACATATGATAATTGGGATTTAACAATAACCAGCAGTGGAACTTCAGGAAATCCAATAGTAATCAGGCCAGAAACTCTTCATGGAGTAAAATTCACTGGAGGAAGCACAATATCTTTAGAAGGAAATTATATTGAAATAAGGGAGTTTACTTTTGAAAATAATTTTGTTAATGGCAATATAGATATCCAAGATGGAAAGCACCATAATAGAATTACTCAGAATTATTTCATTAATAGCGGGGATAGAGATACTCAAGCAGGGATAGTTATTCTTTCTCCTGAAAATAGTAATAATAACCGGGTTGATCATAATATTTGGGTTAACAGCCAATCAAAAAACTTAGTTCTTGCAGCTTCTAAAGTAACTAAGGGGGTAGTATCAAACCATAATAGAATTGACCATAATGTTTTTAGAGATATGACCCAGTTTAAAGATGCTGATGGAAATGTAGCAAATGGATTTGAACCTGTTCAATTTGGACAGAGACCTACAAATTCAGAAGTATTTGCATATAATATTTTTGAATATAATACAGGAGACAATTCTGATGCAGATGGGGAATTTATTTCAATAAAAACTTCTGGAAATATAATCAGATATAATGTAATTTATAATTCTTTTGCGGTTATAACTTTGAGGAGCGGGAGCAGTAATTGGATTGAAGGAAATGTAATTGTTAATAGTGAAAAAAATGGAATATCTGGCTCTGGAGAAAACCATGTAATAATAAACAATTACATTTCAGATTGCAATGAAGATGGAATTTTAATTAGAAGAAGGTCACAAACAATTCTTTCAGAAGATGTTTTTGGAACAAGATATGATGAATATGAACAGCCTTATAATACCACTATTGCATATAACACTGTTGTTAATTGCGAGGGAACTGAAATAAATTTAAATAAAGCAACAAAATGGGATAGGTCTGATACCTTGCCTGCAAGAGATAGCAAGGTTTATAATAATATTTTAGTTGGAAATCAAGGAACCTTGCTTCTTGATGGAATTGACAGCAAAATTGACACAAATTTATTTTATGCAACTGGAAATGCTGTTATAGGCACAAGAGGATTAAATTTTAAATTAGAAAATCCTTTATTAACTGGCTCGGGAATTTATTATTATCCTTCAGTAAATAGCCCTGTCGTTGACTCAGGAAAAAATATTGATTCTCAGTTAGTAATAAATAAAGATATTTATGGATATTCTAGGCCCTTTGGTGCAAGAGCAGATATTGGAGCTCATGAAGTTGGGCATGAAGTAATTAAGCCAGTTCATATTCCTCCGATTCCAGATAGAAATCCTCCAACAGCGCCAGAAAATTTAATAGTAAGAATGCAAGATAACCAGATTATTTTGAGCTGGAAACCCACTTCAGGAGATGAAGAAGGATTTAAAATTGAAGGTTATGATGGAAACTCGTGGAAGCAGATTGCAGTTGTAGATGCGGATGTTTTATCTTGGCAAGATACAACTCTTATAATTTCATCTAAATATAGAATAAGAGCATATAATTATGATGGAAACTCTCCTTATTCTAATGAAGCAATTTCCTCGCCTCAAGGCTTATCTTCTTTAAGTATCTTTGATAAAATATTAGAATTTTTTAAGAAGATGCTTGGGTTTAATTAAGACTTTGATTAAAAATTTAGAAAACTAATTTTTTTGATTTTTAGAATTAAATTATCTTTCTTTTTCTCTTTCCTAACTTTTACACACAAATTAAGTATTTAATTAGGGATTTATAGCAAGGTTTATAAGCAATATTTACATACAAATTAAGTATATTAAGTGTGTGAGCTGAAAAGCAGTGAGAGAAAATTGTAAATAGAATAAAACAAAAAGAGGCAGAGGCATATTTAATCTTTTTTTTAAATATAATTCTAATTCTATTCATTCAAATTTTTCAATTAAATTTCAGAGGGGCAAGGCTAGGCTTAACACACTTTTCAATCTCACTGCCTGCCTTGCTCCTTTATTTTGAGGCAAAATGAGTGAAGAAAAAAGATTAGAAGAAATAAAAAAATTAATTGAAAGAAAAAAGAAATTAGAAAAAGCAATTGAATTTACAAAACAGAAGAAGGAAGAGATTTTGAAGATAGTTTATGCTCTTGTTTCTCAATATGAATCTGGAAGAATTTCAAAAAGAGAGTATGATGAAAAATTAAATAAGGCATTGAATAACAAGGGTGCTGAAGATTGGATTAGGTATTATGATAATTATATTTCTTATTATGAGTATCAGATTAAGTTGTGCGAAAGGCTAATAAAACAAGGACGAGAGAAAGATATTCCTGAAAAAAAGCAATATGAAAAAAAAGCAATTCCTGTTTTAAAGATAATGTTTATTCTTGCTTTTGTTGGAATATTAATTTCAGTTTTTTTTATTTTAAAGCCAGCTTTTGTTGACTTTTCCAAACAAACAGAAGAAAAAATAATTTCTCCTGAAAAGTCTTTAGCAAAAATTATTGAAGAAGAAAAAAGAGAAATTAAAGAGTTTATGGAAAAACCCTCTGTTATAGATATTTCTGAAGAAATTTCTGTTTCTGAAAAAAATATTCAGTATCCTGCAGTTATAGGTGAGAATGTAAGGTGGAAAAAGCGAATTAGCCTAGAGGAAGCTAGTGAATTTAAAATTGCACTTCCTTCTGGTTCTGAAAATGTTCAGATAAAAAAGATTGAGAATGAGGAAATAAAAGGTGGAAATGGAATTGTAAAAAGAAAAGAAGGGTTTTTCAGGGAATTATTTAATACAGACAAGGTTGAAGTGGAGATTAGTGATAATGCAAAGGAATATGAAGTTTATTATGAAACTCCTGCGCCTGCTGTTTCTGAAGAAATTGTGAATGGAAATAAAAGAGTTATAGTAAAAAGCCCTGATAATGTTCATTATGAAAATGTTTTGTCTTTTGCTGAAATTTCTGGAAAAATAAAATTAAGTGAAAAAGGAAAAATAAAACTTTACCAGATAAGAAATATTAATGGAGATGAAATAAAAGAAGAAATTTCTTTTAGTGCTTATGACCTTGATGAAGATGGGCTTATTGACTTAGTTGAATGGCTTACTTCTTCTTTAAGTGAAGCTGTTTTTGAAATAATTATTATAACAAAGGCAGAGCATTTAAATTTCCAAAGAGAATTTATATCTGATATTTATGAAGAAGTTAAAACTCTTGATGGAAACTGGAGTGAGAAAATTTATAATAATGAATATGTAAGAGTTACATTTGCTAAAAATTTGACAAATAAAAATGACATAACTTTTTATGCAAGGAATATAGAAGGAAAAAATACAATTGTTGAGGTTTATGAGAAAGATTCTGATGAAAAAATAACAGAGTTTCCTGTTATTAATAAAACAGGGTATTACAAGGTTTATCTGAGTGAAATGGAAGGGGAGCAGGATTCTTTTGACTTGAAAATTAAAAATCTCGATAATGATAATAATGCTTATTTAGAGTTTGATTATATTGTGGACCCAATTTCTATTGTTTTTATACAGCCTTCTTCTAATCCTGCTTATTACCCTTCGGGAACTGGAAATGTTAACATACTGGCTGAATTTTCAGAGCAAAGCGGGTCTGTTTTAGATGAAGTTAAATATTTTTGGGATAAGGGTGATAATGTTTTTGATTCAAGTGATGAATATAAAATTTATGACAGCAGCTTGGTTGCAATGTATAATTTTGACAATGTTGGTTTATTGGGGGAAGGAGTTAGTGTTGATGTTAAGGATTTAAGTGAATATGGGAATGATGGAACTATGTCTGGAGCAGCATGGACAGGCTCTGGTAAATATAATGGCGCTTACAGCTTTGATGGAAGTGGGGAGATTACAGTTTCAAGCAGTTCAAGCCTGAATTCTTTAGGAAGGACTTTTACAGCTGCAATGTGGATAAATCCCTCAAGCCAATCAGTTGATAAAATATTTCTTTCAAAAGGACTTTATCAAACTGATGGATGGTATTTGTGGCAGCAAGCTGATAATGACTTGGAGATAAGGGTTAATTATGCGGGTGTTAATAATCAGGATTATGCCCGTGGATTTTTTACAGTTGGTTCATGGCAATATCTTGTTGTAGTAGTTGACCAGACTTCTGTAAAATATTATAAAAATGGAGTGCCTTTTACTGGCACTGTAGATGATGGCATTTTGCCTTCTAGCTGGCTTGCTCCTGTAAACAGAAATCTTGTTGTTGGAGATTATAATAATGGGGGTTATGACTGGACTGGGTCAATCGACGAAGTCCGCATCTGGAACAGAGTTTTATCTGAAGATGAAATAAAACAGCAATACATGTCTAATTTGTATAAATATGATGTTGGAACCTGGAGATTAAATGTTAATCAATATAAAAATCCAGGAGAGAATTTAGTTGATGGAACTTATAAATATAAAACAGATGTAAAAGATGCTTCAACAACTTATTATAGCGGGGAAAGGATTATTAATATTGGAGGCACTCAAGACCTAACTAACCCTAATGTGAATTTTATTCCACCTACGCCTGATGATAATGTTAATCAAATAACCCCAAAAAATGTTGAGATTAAAGCATCAATTACAGAAGAGAATTTAGATGAAGTTAAATATAGCTGGGATGGAAATAGAAATGGTGTTTTTGATTCTGGAGAGGAATATTCTATTTATGATAATTCATTAATTGCAATGTATAATTTTGATAATGTTCTTAGTGGAGAGGGTGCTAGTGCTGTTAAAGATGTTTCTGCAAATGGAAATGATGCAAGTTGCACGGACTGCCCTAGTATTCAACCTGGTAAGTATGGAAATGCAAGGGTGTTTGACGGGGTTAATGATTATTTCCAGATTCCCGCTAATAGTTTATTTTCTGGAACTAGCATGAGTTGGGGTTTTTGGGCTAGATTAACAAATCTAGCAGCAACTGATGAATTTATCAACAAATGGGAACCTACTGCTGGGCAGAGATCTTTTCAGGTAAGGATGGGTGGAAGTGATTCAAGCCAAATGGAAATCTATATTTCTAGTGATGGATCAACAAGCAGTGTTTATGCACTTTCAAGTTCTGGATTTTTAAGTAATGATGGTTTATGGCATTATTATACAGCTACTTTTGATTCTGGAACAGTAAAATTTTATAAAGATGGCAGTTTTGTAAATTCAGTTTCTATTTCTCAGACAAGCATTTACAATAGTGTTGGAGAAAATATTTTTATTGGAAAATATTATGATGCTAGCAGGTATGTTGCAGGAACACTTGACGAAGTTCGCATCTGGAAAAGAGCATTATCTGATTCAGAAATTAAGGGGCAGTATTTTTCAAATTTAAGAAAAGTGGATTCAAGCAACTGGGAGTTTTATATAAAGCAGTATAAAGATGTTCCTCCTGCATCTACTGATTTAGATGATGGAACTTATATTTATTCTGTAAAGGCAAAAGATAATTCACTTAACGAGGATATTGAACAGAGGACAATTAATATTAATACTGAACCTGATATAACAGAACCTAATGTGAATTTTATTGAGCCACCAACTCCAGCTCATAATGCTAATATAGTAGCTCCTCCAGCACCAAGAAATGTTGAAATATTAGCATCAATTATAGAACAGAATTTGGATGAAGTTAAATATAGCTGGAATGGAAAGGAATATTCTATTTATGATGATAGCCTTAAATTGATGTATAATTTTGATAATGTTGCTGGATTGGGGGAAACAAGCAGCTTGGTTAAGGATTTTTCTGGAAATGGAAATGGCGGGACTTGGTTTGGGGATGCTCATCCTGATAATCCTGATGATAGCGGACCGACAAGCAATAGTGGTGGAAAATATAATGAAGCATTTATGTTTGATGGAACTGGGGATTATATAAATCTTGGACAGCCAGCTAATCTTAATTTTATTCCTAATCAGGATGAATTTACAATCTCTACATGGGTGAAATTGACTTATAATACTTGGTCAAGCATTATTGGAAAAGAAACAAACACTTTTAGCACTCGGCAGTATTCAATATATGCGCATGATCTTGGTGGCAGTGGAGAATTACGGGCTGCTGTTGGTGGTGTGCCTCTTGACTCTAATGTGATAATTACTGATGATATATGGCATCATGTTGTTTTGGTTAATTATAATGATGCTGGAATATTAAGAGCTAGATTTTATGTTGATGGGATACAGGCTGGATCGCCTATTACCTCTGGTAGTGCGACAAATACGCGCAATGTATTTATAGGTGCTGCTGATAGAACAACGACGGAGTATTTTTCTAAAGGGAAAATTGATGAAGTTAGAATTTATAACAGAGCTTTATCTTCTGATGAGATAAAACAGCAGTATATGTCTAATTTGTACAAATATGATGTTGGAACCTGGAGATTAAATGTTAATCAGTGGAAAGATGTTCCTCCTGCATCTACTGATTTAGATGATGGAACATATATTTATTCTGTATATGCAGGAGACAATTCTGGAAGTTATGATATTGATTTAAGAACAGTTAATATTAATACTGCGCCAGATACAATAGCACCTGCTGTAAATTTTGAACTTCCTACTCCTGATGATAATGATTATCAAAAACAAACAAATGTTGAAATTAATGCTTCAATTATAGAGCAGAATTTGTATGAATTAATTTATCATTGGAATGGGACAAGTTATTCTATTTATGATGAGAATTTAGTGGGAATGTATAATTTTGATAATGTTGCTGCTCTTGGTGAAGGAACTAGTGTTAGGGATTTAAGCAGGAAAGGAAATAATGGACAATTAGGCTCAACTAGCTCAGCAGATGCTCAAGATCCAGGATTTTCTACTGGAAGATATAATGGAGCGTATTTATTTGATGGAACTGATGATTATATTGATTTAGGAAATCCTTCTAGTTTGCAGATAACTGGAGCATTGACTATGTCTGCTTGGGTTTATGTTAATGCTTATGGAACAGGCTCTTATACAAATTCCAGGTTTGTATCTAAGTACGGGTTTAGTAATGCAAGGGGTTTTGAATTAAATTTAGAGAGCACTAATTCCTTAGCTCGGTTTAGTATTTCAGGGGATTGTCAGGCAAGTGTTAATACATATTCTCTAACTCCTGTTCCAACAGGGCAGTGGGTTCATTATCTTGGTGTTTATGAGCCTGGAGTTTCAGTAAAATTATATGTTAATGGAGTTTTAAATAATGCAGTTATAACAGGCATTCCTTTATCTTTGTGTACAAATTCAAATCCTGTTTTAGTTGGAAAAAGAACTGGCTGCAGCAATTGTTATTTAAACGGAAAAGTTGATGAAGTAAGAATCTGGAATAAAGCTTTAACAGAAGATGAAGTAAAAGAAATTTATTTTTCAAATTTAAGAAAAATAGATTCTGATGACTGGGGATTAAACATAAGTCAGTATAAAGCTCCTCCTAATACTGGCTTAGATGATGGAGATTATTATTATCTTGTATGGGCTAAAGATATTGGTTTAGCTGAAGATTTCGAAATAAGAAATATTATAGTTGATCAAACAAATCCTAGTCTTGGTTTTGAAGCTACAACTCCTGCTGATTTAAGTGTCCAGACAAATAATAATATTTATGTGGATTATAAAGCAGATGATGCAAATTATCTTTATTCTTTTATAAATAGGGATAACTCTCTTGTTTTTTGGATGAGGATGGATGATAGAGATGGAAGTGGAAATCCTTTAGATAATTCTGGATGGGGAAATACAGGACAATTAGGCTCAACTGCTTTAGCAGATGCTCAAGACCCTACATTGAATTATTCTGGGAAATTTGGAGATGGATTTAGTTTTGATGGTGTTAATGATTATATTAATGTTAATGTTGGAAGTTTATCTAGCTTAAGATTAAGAAATAATGAGATGAGTGCTGGAGCTTGGTTCAAGCTTTCTTCTTCAATCCCTGCTGTAGGAGATGGCAATGACTATTATATTTTAAGAAAAGATAATTCTTTTTTAGATGATATTTCAATAAAAGCTAATGGAAACCTTAGCGCTGATTTTTATACTGCTGATGCTGTTAGGCATGAAGCAGGTTATACCCCTCTTAGTGCCTGGGATACAAACTGGCATTTTGTTCTAGCAGTTTATAATGGCAGAGAGGGAAATCTTAAGCTTTATCTTGATGGGACTCTTGTTAGAACAACTTCAGGCATTTCTGGAAATTTTCAATATAATGGAAATCCTTTTGTTATAGGAGCTAGAGAAACTAGTGGTGTAAGGGACAGATGGTTTAAGGGAAAGATAGATGAAGTCCTAATCTTCAACAGAAGCTTATCTTCTGAAGAAGTTTCTGCACTTTATAATGCTGGGAAAGATATTCGGGAGAGCATTGTTGGATACTGGAAGCTTGATGATGCTTTAACAGATTTAACAACTCCTGATGAATCTGGAAATGGAAATTCAGGAACATGTTCAGGAGCTAGTTGCCCTGATGATTTAGTTATAGGGAAAATGAGTTATGGATTTAGCTTTGATGGTGTTGATGATTATGTTAATGCTGGAAGTGGAGCAAGTCTGGATGATTTACATAATACTGGAATGACAATTAGTGGCTGGGCCAATTTTAGAGCAGGTTATGGCGAAACAGGTAGTATTAATATGATAGCAGCTAAGACTGGATTAACTGAAGCACCTGCTGGCAGCTGGTTTTTTGGAATAGATGGAGCAGGGAAGCTTAATTTTGCTAAAGACACTGGAGAAATTAACTTGTATAAGCAGAGTGTTCAAGCTGTTCCTATTGATTCTTGGCGGTATGTCACTCTAACCTGGGATGGAACTAGTTTATCAACAGGCGTAAGATTTTATATTAATGGAAGTGAAACAGCTTATGTACTTGATAGAGATGGCTCTGCTGCTCCTGTTTCAGATGCTTCTAATAATTTATTTATAGGAAGTGATATTTATCAGGGAAGAACAATAAATGGAAATTTAGATGATTTAAGAATTTATAACAGAGTTTTATCACTAGATGAAATTAGAGATTTGTATTATTATGGATTAACAAGCCGTAATTTTACTAGGTTAGCTTCTGGTGTGCACAAATTTAAAGCAAGTGGTGTTGATGCTGCTGGAAATATTGGTGAAACTTCTGAAAGAACAGTTACAATTACAGGAATTGAGCCTGAAATATTAGCTATAAGCCAGGTTCCTGATGACCCTCTTACTCCAACTCCTAATAATGATCCTAAGCTTAATGAATATGGTGCTATTACCCAGGGATTGACTGATGTTAAATTCAGGTTTGTTGCATATGATGGAAATGGGCTTAATGATTTAGATGACAGCAGTGTTGTTGGGAAATATTATAGAAATTTTAATACAGCTAATAGTTATACTGATTCAGCCCATACTACAAGGACAAGCACTTCTGGAGGATGTGTTGTTATTGGAGATACACAAAATGGAGCTAGTTATGAAAAGCCTGCTGGAAGCTGGACAAGAGAATATGAATGCACAATCCAAATGTATTATTATGATGACCCCTTGCCTTGGGATATTATTGTAGATATAAAAGATTATTCAGAAACACTTGTTACCAGAACATTTTCTGGTATTTTTCAGCCACAAACTACAACTGGAATTGATATTGATGCAAGTGTTGGAGGGGGTGAGTTGAATTGGGGAACAATTACTGCAGAAAATCAAAATATTCCTGCTCAAAGTAATTTGAAGATTAGAAATACTGGAAATGATTATCTTGACAACAGCGATGCTGGCAATAAACTTCATATCAGAGGAGCGCATTTATATGGGACTCCAAATACAAATAAAATTTCTGCAAATAGATTTTATGTTAATACTGTGCAAGTCAGCCCATGCGACACTGGAAATTATGTTAATTTAGGGCATCAGCATGAAAATTCCAATCCAATATCAAGTGTTTTGAAAAATGGAGACCTTTCTATTCCAGGGCATGCTGATTTAAATCTTTATTTCTGCCTTTCAAGCACTGACCCTGGACTGCCTGCATCAAGCTACTCTACGGATATTCAGGGTTCTGGTGAAACCCAGATTTATCCTTGGAGAATTGACCCTGGATTTTTCGGGGCTGCATTTATCCTGTCTTTGCTGAAATCTTTTTCATATTTGTTATTTGCTGCTGTAAGAATTAGAAAAAAGAAAAAGAGCTTGAAAAATATAAATGAGGAGAATATTTTGGAGATTTTGGATGATAAAATAAAAGATAAATATGGAATTGGATTTGATGAGCTGGTAAAAAGTGCGAGGGAGGAGAGAAAACCTGAAAGATTTGAGAGGGAAATAAAGATTCCTGTTAATATTTTCAGGGAAAATTTAAGCCCTGCTGAAGCTTTATGCAAATACCTGAAAGAAAATCTCGGCTTGAAATTTTCTGAAATAGCTAGATTAATTAACAGGGATGAAAGGACTGTTTGGATAAATTATAAGAATTCTGCTAAGAAAATGAGAGAGAAGATTAGTATAAAGGAAAAAGAAGGAGAAAAGAGGGTAGAGTTTGTTGGACTTGAGATTTTTTCAGACAGAAAGCTAAGCATACTTGAGGCTCTTGTCAGTTATTTGAAAGAAAAAGGATTTAGAAATTCTGAAATTGCTGAAATGCTTGGAAAAGACCAGAGAAATGTTTGGACTTTGCTGGCAAGGGCGAGGGAGAAGATAAGTAAAAAATTGATATAAAAATGTTTTAATTTTTAAGTTTAAATTTTTTTAGGATTTATTATCTCTGTTTTTTTGGTTTTTCTGAAAAAAATTCTATTGTTCGTCGGGAAAAGAAATATTTTTCAAAAAAAAACAAGCGAAAGATTTATAAATAAGGGGTTATTATAAGAATCATGAAAAGAGAGAAAAGGGTGTTGATAGGAATTGTTGCAATATCAATTTTAGTGCTTTCTGTAATCAGCGTGAGTGCTGATTTTAAAGATTGGTTTAAATTTGGAAAAGAAGGTGGGGGAGAAGGGGAGCTGGCTGAGAGTTTTGAGGCTAGGGTGACCTTGCAAAATTCTCCACCAACTGTTCTAGCTGTTTATGCTGTTTGGGATACTCAAGGAACTGCTACTCAAACTGATGTGGTTACTGCTTTACAATGTGATGCAGCTGATCCCACTAATAATGCACAGATTGATTTTTTAGTTCAGGATGTTAATGGTATTGATAATTTACCAGGAGATGCTTCTATTCCTATAAGGCAGTCTAGTAGTGTTGGGGAATTAGGTACTCCTGTATGTGGGGGTGCAAATTGTAATATAGAGGTTTATGTTACAAATCCTGGGATTGAGTATACTTCTGCAAATAAGCTGTTTGATAGTTTGAGTTGTGTAAGATTGCCCACTTGCCCAAATAGTCAGGCAGGTGCTGGATGTGCACTTAATCAAATGGAATATAGATGTTCTGTTCCTATGGAATATTATGATGAGCCATCAGCAGTAGTGCATTGGAGTATCTTTGTAGGGATAGCAGATGGGAGTGGGGCTACTGATGACAATACTGGTTTGACTTCTGAAGAAAATAGTTTTGAATATACAGGAATTTCTGAGTTTAGAATAACAGATCCTGCTGGAGGAATATCATTTACAGGTGTTAGTTTAAGTGGAACTGATCAGCAATCTGGAAATGATCCATTAGTTTTAAGAAGTTGTGGTAATCTGGATTATACTTCAGGAAATTTACAGGGATCTGATTTAATGAGTGATGATGTTCCAGTAACTGGGGATAATATGCCAGTAACTGTTTTTTCTGTTAGTGTAGATAATACTGTTGCTACACCTCCGGCAGAATGTTGTGTTAGTGCTAATCCTGGAGGAACTTGTAGTACAACTCCGACTGCAAATCGGTTAGCTACAACACCAGTATCAGTAACTAGTGGAGGAGCGCCAAATCTTCCTTATGGGAGAGGAAGCATTCCGCCAGTTGTAGGAGAACAATTATACTTTTGTCTTTGGCAACAATTAAATACTCTTCCTTTGACTTATGATAATAGTTATTCATCTACTGTTGCAAAGGGAACAACTCCTGGAGCTGCAGGTAATGCATGGGTGCTTGAGTTATTATAAAATGGAAAATAAAAAACAAATGTTAACAAAAAAAAGAAACCTTTTAGTAATTACTAGTTTAATATTTGTAATCCTATTTGTTTCGTTAGTCAGTGCAGGAGTTGGGTTTAGAAAATTAGTTGAGGTTTATCCTGGAGAGACACATATTGAGACTTTACGTTTACAGAATTTAGATCCTGAAGGAGTTGACATGTTATTTAAAGGCTCAATTACCCAAGGAAATGAGGTAGTTTCTTTTGATAAAGAAAATGAATTTAATGTTCCAAAGGAGCAGATTGTTGATGCCCCTTTAAAAATAACTGCTCCTGTAGATGCAGTTATTGGAGATATATATACTATCAAAATAACTTTTAGATCTGAGCCATTAAGCTCTAGTCCATCTGGAGTGTCTGGAGGAAGTTCTATACAATTTATCAAAGCAAATGGAATATCATTTGATGTAAAAGTAGTAGAAAAACCTCAACCACCAGCAGAAGAAGTTCCAGCTCCAGAAAAGTTTGTAATAGGAACTGGATGGATAATCTTGGCGATTATAGTTGTAATAGCAATTGTTGCATTTATATTATTAAGAGGAAAAAAGAAAAAGAAATAAATTTTTGTTATGAATATGAAAAGGAGATATAGATTTTTATTTATTGGAGTTTTTATGTTTATCATAATGTTATCTATTGCAGGTGTTAGTGCAGGATGGTTTAAGGATTTATTTCAGTTTGGAGAAGACAGGGAAGATTTGGAGGGGGAGTTGCCTGCGAGTTATACATCTAGTGTAACTATAGCAAATTCTGCTCCTACAATTGTTTCTTGGACAGAACCTGATTCAGATACTGTAACTGCGGGAATTCAGGCTTATATTCCTACATGCAATAATAATCCTTCAGCTACCTTAGTTGAAGAAAATCCGGGAGCAAATAGAATAGGAGTTAAAGTAACTATATCTGACCCTAATGGATGTGAAGATGTTAGAGCTGATGGAGTAGTAACTATGTATTTTTATAAAGGAACTGTAAATAGGCCTGGTGGGGGAACACCTGCACCTGTTACTTGCACTGCTCCACCAACATGTACTGGTAATAATGTAGAGTTTACTTGCCCTGGAGTAAGCATGAATTATTATGATGTAACTGGCACTGATTGGATTATAAGAGTTAGTGCAACTGATGGGACTAGTCCAGCAACAAATAATAATAAAATTTCAGATGGAACTGCAAATTTTCGTTATTTGCAATATGCTACCATTCCATGTATACATTTAGAAGATAGTGATGATCCTACTTTCCCTACAGATACTATTGCTTGGGCGGGGGTTACTCCTGGTCAAACAAATCTTGAATCAAGCCCCTATATGAAGGTTTTTAATGATGGTAATGTAGCTGTTACCTCTTTACTTCCTTATAGTTCTACTGGAAGCTATCTAAAAGTAAGCGGGAGCAGTCTTATAGGGATAGCTAATCCTACTCAAAATATTCCTGTAGGTAGTTTTTCAGTTGATGAGAGTACTGCAGGTTCTTTGCCTTGTGATGCATCCCCTCTTCAAACTCTTACAAGCACTTTGGCGTATATTATTCCGGCAGCTTCTGGTGCTGCTTCGCTTAGTATTGATACAGATACTCCTCCAAGAGTAGAAAGGCCTTTATATTTTTGTTTAGAAACAGTACCTACAGGCCTTCCTGCAGATAGCTATGAATCTACTAGCTGGGCTATAGAGATATGTACCACTGGCTGTTAAATATGAAAATAAATGAAAAAAATAAAATAATGAAAAATCTTTTAATAATTGGAATTTTGACACTTATGTTACTTCCTTTTATTAGCGCTATTGGAGTAGGATCTTCTTATTCTAATGATATTCCTTTAGAATTATACCCTGGGGAAGGAAGAAGTGTTTTTCTTAGCTTACAAAATCAGGATATAGAAGAAGAGATTACTTTAAAAGGAAATATTCTGAAAGGCAGTGAAATTGCTTCATTAAACAGAGAATCTTATCAAGTTCCTTATTTAGGAAATGTAAAGGCAGAGATTAAAGTAAAAATTCCTGTTAATGCTAGTATTGGGCAAGAGTATGAAGTTGTTTATAGATTTGCACAAGTTCCAAGTGGAGAAGGAAAAGGCGGAGCAAGTTTTGTTCAATCTGTTCAACATGGGTTTAAAGTAAGAGTCATAGAAAAGCCCGTAGAAGAGCAGCCAGAAACTCCTGCACCTTCTGCTGAAGGAATCGAGGCAGTATGGTGGATTTTGGGAATTCTTGTAATTGTTGCGGTAATAGTTGTGCTTTATTTTATTTTTAGGCAGAGGAAATAGTTTCTAAGGATTTTTGATATTTTGTTTTATAGCAGTAGTAAGAAGGATTTATATATAAGTTATTTTTAATTATTTTATGTTTAAGAAAATAATTGGCTTAATTTTTGGAATTTTATTTGTGATTATTTCTTTTGGTTTTGTTTCAGTTTCTTTTGTCAGCGCTATTGGTGTTGGATCTTCTTATTCTAATGATATTCCTTTAGAATTATATCCTGGTGAGGGAAGAAGTGTTTTTCTTAGCTTACAGAATCAGGATATAGAAGAAGAGATTACTTTAAAGGGAAATATTGTAAAAGGCAGTGAAATTGCTTCATTAAACGGAGAATCTTATCAAGTTCCTTATTTAGGAAATGTAAGGGCGGAGATTAAAGTAAAAATTCCTGTTAATGCTAGTATTGGGCAAGAGTATGAAGTTATTTATAGATTTGCACAAGTTCCAAGTGATGAAGGAAAAGGTGGAGCAAGTTTTGTTCAATCTGTTCAACATGGGTTTAAAGTTATTGTCATTGAAAACCCAAATGACCTTGATAATGATGGCATTTTGAATGCAGATGATTCTTGCGCAGATACTGCTTCTGGAGAAGCAGTGAATTCACAAGGCTGCTCATGCTCGCAGATTGAAATTCCTTTTAGGACCTGCAGTCCTAATAGATGCGAGGGTGAAAACTGGGTTGAATATCCTGAAGGAGGCTATGATAGTTGCGAAGCAGGAGTTATTATTGGGGAATATTCTTGCAATGCAATAAGCTCAGATTATAATGCTGAATGTGACCCTGATGATGATAATGATGGCGTGGATGACGAGGCAGATAATTGCCAACTTATTGCTAATGCAGGGCAGGAAGACAATGATGATGATGGTTTAGGGGATGCTTGCGATGGAGATGATGATAATGATGGTGTGGATGATGTTATTGATAATTGCCAACTTATTGCTAATGCAGAACAGGCAAATTTTGATGGCGATGAAATGGGAGATGCCTGCGACCCTGATGATGATAATGATGGTGTTTTGGATGAAAAGGATTTATGCGCAGATACAATTGCTGATAAATTCAGGAGGCTAATTGTTGGAGGTTATGGGGATATTGATGGCGATGGGGTTTTTGAGACAAGAACCAAATTATTAGGGCCAATTGTTGATAGTGAATTTAACTTAGAAGAGAGTTATGGATGTAGCTGTTTGCAAATATTGGAGATTAAGCATGGAAATAATCTTGGAGAAAAAGAATTTGGCTGCAGGGAATTTAGCCTTGAGATTTTTATTCAAAAAAGTGGATGGGCTGAGAGCTTTTTTAGTTAGTAATCTATATAAAGAATAGTTTTTTATTTATGATATGAAAAATAATACTTTTTTAATGGTAATTTTAATGACAATAGCTTTTTTATTTATTTTAGTTAATATTAATTTAATTATAGCTCCTGCTATTTCAGGAGCTTATACAAATGAAAGGCCTTTGGAAATGCATGCTGGAGAGGAAAGGGAAATTGTCTTTGGATTGCAAAATGGGGGAGAGGAAGATATTAAGTTTATTGCAAATATTACTAAAGGGAATGAAGTAATGAGTTTTATTGATGAAAATAGGGAGTATTTAGTTCCTGCTGGGACTAATAATGTTACAGTTAAATTAAAAGTTAAGATTCCTGAAAAATCTAGAGAGGAATATGATGCTGAAATTTCTTTTGAGCCAGTTTCTTTGGGAAGTGAAAATAAAGGGGGGATGGTTCAGCTAGAAATTGGATTGTCAAGAGCTTTTAAAGTTAAGGTTATAGACAGCCAGGAAAGTAGTGAGGGGAAAAAAACTTCTGTTGATGAAAAGAGAAGTGGAGAAGAAACTGGGATTGAAAAGCTTGCAACAGAAAAAACAGGGGGAAACACAATTATTTTTTGGTGGATTCTGGTTGTTATGATAATAATTACAATTATAATTTTCAGCTGGCTTTTAATTAAAGAAAGAAAGATTAAAAGATTAAGAGATAATATAGAAAATAATAAATTCGGATTATTTTTACTAGGAATGCTTTTATTTTTTATTTTCTTTTTAAATTTTTCAATTATAGCTGTTGAAAAATTTGATGTTTCAGTCCGGGTTGTTGAGAAAATTTCTGCTGGTGATATTGTTGAAATAAATAATCAGGAATTTCAGGGCCAGGAAGCTGAAGTTATTAGTGTTGATGAAAAAGAAAAAGAAGCTTCTGTTAGATTGTTGTCAGAGGTTAATTCAGTTCCTATTAAAGTAAGGCTTGCTGATATTAAAGTGATTAGAGAAGAGGAAGAATTAGGAGCTTTAAGGGTGGATTGGAATTTTTTGTTTATCCTGCCTTTTTTGTTTATTATATTTTTAGCTTTTGTTTTTGTTTTTAGGAGATGGAAACGGAAAAGAGCTGTTAAGGAACTTAAAGAAGCTAGGAAAATGGCAGTAAAAAGAAAAAGGAAAATTAGCTTGAATAGTTTGAATAAAAAAATTAAGAAGTTTAAAAAAAGATTATGAGGCTTTCAAGAGAATTTTTTTTAAGGGATGCTGAAATTGTTGCCCGCGAGTTATTGGGAAAAATTTTAGTTAGAAAAATCAAGAAGAAAGAAAAAAAAGCTAGAATAGTTGAGACAGAGGCTTATTTTGATGAAAATGATCCTGCATCTCGTGCTTGCAAAAATGGAGATTTAAAAGAGACAATGAAAATGCAGGCAGGGACGATACTTGTTTATGGAGTCCATAATAATTGGCTGGTTAATATTGTTACTGGAGTTGAAGGTTGGGCTAGTGCCGTGTTAATCAGGGCTGTTGAGCCTTTGAATTTTGATGAGAGATGTAGTGGGCCTGGATTGTTGACTAGGGCATTAAAAATAGGGAAGGAATTTCATAAAAAGAATATTTTAAATGATAGAGAAATTTGGATTGAGAATCTGAGCAGAAAAGCTAATTCTACCTCGCTTTTTTGCTCTAGCTCGCCAAATTCTAAAAAATCTAAAGAATTTGGCGATTGTAATTCTATATTTGAGATTTGTGAAAGCTTTAGAGTTGGAGTAGCTAGAGATTTGCCTAGGAAATTAAGGTTTTTTATTAAGGGGAATAAGTGGGTGAGCAGGTGAAAATTGCGGGATTAGAAGGTGAAAAATTAGATTTTTTTAGGTTTGGAAAAGTTTTTCTCAATGGAATTAAAAAAAAACATTTATAAACCTTAATTTCTTATAGATTATATGAAAAAGGGTGTTATTGGAAGTTGGATTTTATTTTTAATGCTAGTTTTCTCTGTGAATCTTGTTCTTGCTGCAACAACTTCTTTGTATATAACCTCTAATCCCTCAAGTGCATATATCTATGTAGACAATGTTTATAAGGGATTAACACCTAAAAATATCACTAACATAACTTCTGGAAATCATACTATTAAACTTACAAAATCTGGATATAATACTTATACAACAACAAGAAATATTCCTCTATGGGGAGATTCTTTGAGTGTAACTTTAACACCCTCGACAAACCTGACAAACCAAACAGGAGGAGCATTTTTTGCTGAAAAACCAGTTGGAATAAACTATCTGGTTATTAGCATTGTTGTTGTTGTTATTGCTGCTATTATCATTTTCATGGTTTTATTTTTGAGTTTTAAGAAGAGATAGTTTTTATTTTTTAATTGAGAGGGTTAGCTATGTTAAAGCCATTATATTTTTAAATTATAATTATTTCTATCTTCTATGAAACTCGGAGTATTATTTTCAGGAGGAAAGGATTCAACTTTAGCAATGCATATTGCTAAAGAACAGGGGTATGAAATAACTTGCTTGATAAGCATAGTAAGTGAGAATCCTGATAGTTTTATGTTTCATACACCTTTGATTAATTCTGTGATAAAACAAGCTGAAGCTTTGGAAATTCCACTTATTTTAGTTAAGACAAAAGGTGAAAAAGAAAAAGAGCTTATTGATTTAGAAAGGGGGGTTAGGAAGGCTATTAAAAATTATGAGATTAAGGGAGTTGTAACAGGTGCTGTTGAATCTGTTTATCAGGCTTCGCGTGTGCAGAGAATCTGCAATAAGCTTGGAATTGAATGCTTTAATCCATTATGGCAAAAAAATCAGGCTGAAATACTTGAAGAGCTTATTAAAAGGAAATTCAAGGTTATTATTTCTGGAGTGTTTGCTTATCCCTTAGATAAAACTTGGGTTGGAAGAGAAATTGATAAGGATTTTATTAATGAAATAAAAAAATTAAGTGAGAAATATAAGATAAATGTTGCTGGAGAGGGCGGTGAGACAGAATCAGTTGTTCTACATGCTCCTATGTTTAAGAAAGAGCTGAAAATCTATGATATGAAGGTTTCTGGAAGCGGGAATTCATGGAGAATGGTGGGGAAGTGAGATGAGAGAAAGGATTTTAATTTTTGGGGTGAAAGATGTGCTAGAAAGAGATTGAAACCGAAAGCTTTATTAACAAAAAAGTATTTACTTTTATGCAAGTAAATACTTTAATATATTAAAATGCCAAGAATAACAATATCTATTCCAGATGAGTTATTAAAGAAATTGTATTTGTTTAGCAAAAACAAAGGTTCTT
>Ga0209541_10006543_pt1 | contig 19804 bp, 26 predicted proteins | sample RifCSPlowO2_01_FD_184027 | JGI IMG/M metagenome (GOLD analysis project Ga0209541, IMG submission 184027) | Groundwater microbial communities from Rifle, Colorado - Rifle CSP2_plank lowO2_0.1 (SPAdes) (version 2) | ecosystem: Environmental > Aquatic > Deep subsurface > Groundwater | place... | reverse complement strand
CCTTTGAACTTTAATATTTGGAGCAAGAGTTCTTGGGGATGCAACCGAAGAGATTGCAAATTATTATTCTCCAACCGCCGGAGGACTAATGAATGCGACTTTTGGAAACCTTCCAGAGCTTATTATAGGATTTTTTGCACTTAAAGAAGGATTAGTTGATGTTGTCAAAGCGTCCTTAACAGGATCTATTTTTGGAAATATTCTTTTAGTTTTTGGAATTTCTATTTTTATTGGAGGATTTAAACATAAAGAATTTAAATTATCAAGGCATGAATCCAACGTAAGTTCTACAATGCTTCTGATTTCAGCCTTTTTACTATTAATACCTTCAATTCTTTTCGTATTTCATGAAGAGAAATATGATGTTAATATTAGTTATGCTGTTGCGGTAGTATTATTTATTTTATATATAGCTTCAATGATATTTTCATTTTATACACATAAGAAATACTTTGCAACAGGAGAGCATGAAAAACCCAAGATGAAAAAATGGCATGCTGTTTTATTAATGATCGGTTCAATAATAATTCTTGCAGTTGTTTCAGAACTATTTGCCGCAAGAATCGAAACAATTGCCCATGCACTACATTGGGGAGATTTGTTTATCGGTGCGATTTTAGTAGGCATAGTTGGAAACGCTGCTGAGCATCTTAGTGCGATACAATTTGCAAGAAAGAATAAAGCAAGTCTTGTTTTAAATACGGCAATCGGATCTTCCTTACAAATAGCTATGTTTGTCGCCCCAGTTCTTGTTTTAATATCTGTTTTAGTAGGAAATGTGATGTCATTAGCATTTTTACCTATTGAAATAGTAGCTATTTTGCTTTCTATTTTATTAATGAATGAAATATCAAAGGACGAAGCTGTTAACTGGCTTGAAGGCTTACAGCTTCTTGTTTTGTATATAATTATTGCGATTGTGTTCTTCTTTTACGGGTAAAGGGCTCTTAAGAAATAATTTCTGGATAACACATAAAATACAAAAATCCAAACCTTTATAATCCCTATTTATCTGTAAATAAAATGAAAGGCAAAGTAAAATTTTTTAACGAAATCAAAGGTTTTGGATTCATAATTGGAGAAGACGGAAAAGAATACTTCGTGCATAGCACAGGTTTAAGTGGTGGAGTTTCTGTAAAAGAAGGAGACGCAGTTACATTTGAAATAGAAAAAGGCGATAAAGGTTTTAAAGCAGTCAAGGTTTCTAAAGATTGATTGAATTAATAAGTCTGCTCAATAATCATGAAAACACAAAATTGTCTCGAATGTAAGAAAAGTTTCGAAGTAAGTCCAAATGTTAGATTCAAAAGAAAGTATTGTAAAAAATGTAGCGAAAAGAGAAAGAAGATGTGGGACAACCAATGGAAAGTCAAGTTTGAAGACCTAGATGACGAATAAATTATCTACCAAACATTCTATTTCGTGAAACATGCCTTCTAACGCTTCTTCTTGAAAAACTTCTGTTCTCTCTGCTTCCACCCCTATGTGATCTTCTTCTATCGTCTCTTCTCTGTCCTTGATTATTCTGCCTGTTTACTTTTCTATCCATATTTGAACTAAAATTGATCGAAATAATTCTTTCTAATTTTGGAGTATTAAGTTTTTCGATTTTAAAAGTTCCTCTAGAAATTTGCCTAAATTCTCCATGATCCCCAGGGCAAACAAAACTAACCGCAATTCCATTTTTCCCTGCTCTTGCAGTTCTTCCTATTCTATGAATATATTCATCTGGAGTATTTGGGATATCAAAATTGTAAACATGAGTGACTCCTTTGATATCAAGTCCTCTTGCAGCAACGTCTGTGCAAACAAGAACAAGCGTTTCTCTTTGATGAAATGCTTGTAATGTATCACTTCTCCTATTCTGGCTTAACCCCCCATGAATAGCAAGAGCATCTATTCTTTGTTGATTAAGAGCTTTAGCTAAACGATCTACATTTCTTCTTGTGTTACAAAATATCATTGCCACACCACTTTTTTGTAAGTTTAATAAATGCAATAACAAAGAGAATTTTTCTTCTGTTGAAATGTCATAATAAGTCTGATATAATTTTGAAGGATCAACTTGATTATCTACAGAAATCCTGACAGGATTAATCATGTATCTTTCAGCTATATGGTTAATTTCTCTTGAAATTGTAGCAGAAAAAAGAAGTGTCTGTCTGTCTTTAGAACAAGATTTAATTATAGATTCAACGTCTCTTATGAAACCCATATCGAGCATTCTGTCTGCCTCATCAAGAACAAGAAATTTCACCCTACTAAGATTTAACGTTCTTCTCTTCAAATGGTCAAGTAATCTTCCAGGTGTTCCTACAACAATATCAGAAAACCTTAAGTCTCTTATTTGCGAGTCCATTCCAACTCCGCCATATACTTCTCTTATATTTAGTCCGGTATGTCTTGAAAAAGATCTTAAGCTTCTTGCTACTTGTTCTGCAAGCTCTCTTGTGGGAGTTAATATTAATGCCTGTACACCACTTCCTCTTTTAATTTTATCAACAATTCCAGCTCCAAAAGCTAAAGTTTTTCCAGATCCTGTAACAGAGCTACCAATTACATCTTTACCTTCCATAACAAGAGGAATTGTTTTTTCCTGGATCTCACTAGGTTCACTAAATCCTGAAGATTTAATGGTATTTAACATACCTTCACTTAATTTCAAATGTCTGAATTTTTCCATGTTTATAAAAAATAGAAATATACTATTTCTCGATAATATAAATTTTAGAGCCCATTTAAATCTATTCATTTAATAATTCGAGGGAGATATATTTGGATTATTATCTAACGAATATCTAACTTCTGCGATGTAATTGTATCCATCTTTAACAATAATACCTATTATTTTCTCTGCATCATCAGTCTCTACGTCTTTAGTCATAACACAATAGAAAAATCTAGATTCCTTAAGATACATTATTTCACAGCTATTAAAATATTTTTCCCCGCCACCATCAAAAGCATGAGTGCCTTTTCAAACTCCACCTTTAAAGGTGGAGTGGCATATCATGCTTTTGATATATTTTTTACCGACGATAAATTAATAATTTGATTGTTTTTTGAAATTCAAGTTCAATAACACTCCGGGGCACCGACCTAACAAAAAGATAGTTTTATAATTCTAATTTTTATGACAATCTTATGAAATGGATAGCAATTAGCGGTAGTTGGAGAAAAACAAATGAACAAGTTGAAGCGGATGTAAGAAAAGTAGTAAGAGAGATTATAACTAGCGGGAAGGGTATTGTATCTGGTGGCGCTTTAGGAGTAGATTATATTGCTACTGATGAAGCTTTAACATTGAACCCTTCTGCAACCCAAATTAGAATTTATCTACCCACCACATTGCAGATTTATTCAGCACATTACAGAAAAAGAGCAAAAGAAGGAGTTATTACAAGCACTCAAGCAGAACTGCTTATATCTCAGTTGGAAAGATTGGTCAGAATCAATAAAGACGCAATAATAGAAAATCGAGATAATGAATTGGTCAATCAGGAAACTTATTATAAAAGAAATATGAGAGTTATAGAATCTTCTGATGAATTGGTTGCTTTTCATATAAATGGAAGCGAGGGAACATTAGATGCAATTAACAAAGCTAAACAAAAAGGAATACCTGTTAAGAAGTTAGAATATACTATAAAATAATTCCTCCTCGGCAAAATATCGCTTAAGTGAGGTATGTTAACCCTAAGGACGTACGCCCCCACGATTAATAAACATCAGATTTAAAGTAATTAATCAAGTCGCAGGTTTATAGAAGTATAACAAAATATTACTAGATTCTCTAATTAAAATAGTTTTTCGCAAAATAATTCTTTGTAAAATAATAATAGAAAAGGTTGGACATGTTGGGCAAGGTGGACATGAAATTAGTTATAAGAATATATTTACAAAATAATAAAAAATAAAAAAATTAAAATTATTTAAGAGAAACTTTATTTTTGTTCTTCTGAAGAAGGTTCTTCTTTCTTTTCTTCTTCTGTTTCTTCTTTGTCCTCTGATTCGTCTTCAGAGGTTTCGTCTTCCTTTTTTGTTTCTTCTTCCATAAAAATAAATAGAATGAGGGTATAAAAGTGTTTGTATAATTTTGAAAAACCTAAACTGATAACATTTATCAACCTGTAATTATTAAGTTATTTATGAAGAATAAAAGATACACTTTCAGAAATTATATTGAATATATGAAAGATAATCCTAAAGAATTATGGTTTAAGATGAGATTATATGGTTGGGGTTGGGTTCCTGTAAGTTGGGAAGGTTGGTTAGTTGTTTTAGGATTTATTGGAATTTTATTATTGAATGGTTTTTACTTTGCTTCTAAAATATCTCCAAATAGACAACCAACTACTTTTGATTTAGGTTTATTCTTTGGAGTTATGATTGTATCAATAGTTCTCCTATTCTGGATTTGTTATAAGAAAGGCGAATGGCCTAAATGGAATTGGGGATTGAATAAATAAAATTATTAATTAATTTTTAAATTATAATTTAAACTATTTAGACCCCAGCTAAAAAATAAATTCATAAATAGAAAAATTTCTTTATTTATTGTGGAAAATAATAACACCTTTTTGGAACTAAGGCGAGAAGCTTTGAAACAGTTGCTTATTCAAGCAAAGAAAGAACACAACAAGCCGCTTTACAAAAAGCTGATGCTGAAGCTAAAACAGATCTCATCTGGTGAAGGTGGAGGGGATTCCGATGCAAACTAGTAACCAGAGCATTAACAGGGTCCTAGCGCAGGTACGACGCCATCCTCTTTATAGTATACATTATGGAATCCATGGCGGTGCTTATATCTCATGTTCTCTCGAGAGAAAATATTGTGTGAAAGGAGGTATTCGTAAAAATGAAAAAAGCAACCAAAAACGCAATGATAATCACGATGATTGCCATTATAATTTTTAATCTTCTTTGTTTAGGTGTTAATTTGATAGGATTAGGATTGAACTTTTTTTCTAAAGCATAGCCAAAGATTAATCCAATAACTACCCCTACCAATAAACTGATTGCACTATTGTCAAAAGGTATTCCTATTAACAATCCAAACATAATACCAAAGCCAGAACCTATTGACAGCCAATGCCCCTCTTGGTATCTTTGTTGTTGTTTCATCTTCCCCAGCCCCATTTAGGTTTTTCTCCTTTCCAATAGCCAAAAGCAAATATAATCGCAATCATCAACAAAAATCCTATAAGCACTGCTCCAGGAGCATCATCAGTTTCTCCGAGATAAAGGCTCGCGATGAAAATAGCTAAACTTATTACCACTACAAGCCAACCCTGCCATTTTACTGGAATCCATCCCCAGCCATAAAGTTTTCTCTTAAACCAATATCCTTTAGGATTATCTTTCATATATTCAATATAATTTCTGAAAGTGTATTTTTTCATTTTCTTATTTTTCTTTCCAAAGTAATTCTTAATTAAATGACCTACAAATGCAAAAAATAATCCACTTAATAATAAGGTAATTATCACTATTCCTGCTATATCATCTCCAGGATTAAGTTTAGATATTATAAATATTAAAAGAAGACTAACTATAACACCAAAAATGAAACCACCAATTGTGCCTTTATTTCTCATGATTAGCCAGTAAACAATAGCTAAAATACCTGCGAAGATGAATCCAACAAATAGCTCACCCTCTCCGTAAAAAATACCCCGAATACCTACAATTATAAAGAATATGAAAAAACCCAAAAATATTACTTGAAGTAATTGATAATACCATTTTTTGTGAAATGTTTCCTTTTTCATTTTTTCTTTTTCTCAACAACCACCCAAACTTTATTTCTATAATTTGAAGTAAGAGCAGGGAGAAGATGTGATAAAAATTGTTCTGCGGTTACTTTTCGGATAATTCCTTTTCCACTTTTCTGTTTCCATCCTTCGCTATCTTTATACCAAATTTGTTTTCGTCCATTTTTAGTTATAAGATAAGTTATACATTCATCATTTTTCATAATATTATTTAATAATAGCCTGTTCATAAAGGTTTACAAAAATGAATTATTATTCAGATAATTTTTTGATTTCTTCCCTTAACATTCTATTCCTTTCTTGAGGGCTTTTTCTCTGTCTTTTAACCATTTCTCTGGTGTATGTGGTCGTATCTTTTCATAGCTGTATAAATCAGATCCTTCTTTTAAGGAATCTGTCTATCAACCCATACGCCTCAGATTATAGACAAATTATCTCACGCCCCCACGATACTTAACATCTGCAAAAATAAGTACCAAGGGGTCTACATTACTTTCTCTTCTTTTTTTTCTTAGAAGATTTTCTAGATTTTAGCCATTTTCTTATTTTTTTCACTTTGGAATTTTTACTCTTTCCACTCGGATTTCTTCCAGAACCTTTTCCCTTCACACCCTTCCTTTTTGCTTTTACCATAATTGAATATAGCTGACTCTGGACTCGGTGGAAGAGTGCCTTAAACAATTATCGAAATCAATCTTAACCTATCGACTTGCTTTAAAGGTGATCTCTTACGCGTCATGAAGTAGCTTAACAAGCTCAGGTTTCGTATGGCGAGTTATAGTCCAGTCGCCACATTAATAGCCGAGGGCTTGACAGAGGCTTTTATGAACACATCCTTTCCAGGACAACCGATTTGTCCAGTCAGCATAGATAATTAAATTTAATCCAGCTTAAATACGTAACTTACTACTCAAAGATTAATACGAAATCGGACAGTATCTAAGAAATAGCAAATAATTTAAAGCTCTTTTAACTATTACATAATAATGAATATAGATTTCAATATAGAGAGTAAAATCTCTAGATATCGTTCAAAAAGAAGAGTGATTATAACTCTGTCAGTTATAATCTTGGCAATTCTTTACACTTTCCTAGAAAAATCGGCAATTATTGGATCTTTATCTGCAATAGTTCTTCTTGTAATATTTTATTTAGCAGATCATTTATTTAACTTAGATTTTAAAAAAAGGCATTATTTATTTATAATCATAATTTCTATTTCGACTTTCTTATTAAGTTCACTATATTATGTACACCCGCAATATGATAAGATTCAACACTTTGTTCAACCATTAATGTTTTCTTCTATTGTATTCCATATGGTGAATAAACTTAAGTTGGAAAGAAAATGGAAATTAACTTTTACTTTTTTCGTAATAGTTGCAGCAGCAGGCATACACGAATTAGCTGAATTTGGTCTAGATTATTTCTTTGATTGGAAACTGCAAGGTGTCTTTGATTGGAAACTGCAAGGTGTCTTTGCTCGTGATTTAACTGGAATAGAAAAATATGAACTCTTATTGGATAGAAACGATGATACTATGATAGATCTTCTTCTCGGGGTTCTAGGATCTGGCGTTCATGTACTTTATCTAGCCATTTTCTATAATAAATTCAAAAGATATTATTAGCAGCCATACAGTTGTTTTAATTCTTCGAGAGATTTATATCCGTATTCTATCTTTCCGTTAGCGTACCATGCAGGTATACTTCGTAAGCTTTTGCATCTTTCATCTATAATAACTCCCGTAGAAGAAGTTTCACATACAATCTTATTTAATTTTTCTATTGTCTCTCCAAATTCTTTTTCTTGTCTCTCGCAATCAGCGCAATAAACCCCAGTATAAAATTCTGCGTCTTTTTCATTCATACACTTAACAAGTTTAATTTTTTCATCATCCCCAGTTACATACCCAGTAACTTTAGAAAACCAATCACTAAAAAAGTAAAGTCCAAACACAACTAACATAAGTAATAGAAGACTAACAAACGTTTTAACTCTAAAATCCATCATCTATTAAAAATAACTCAATTTTTATAGTTTATGATTTGATTTAGATAGTAATTTCTTCTTTATGTCAAGAAACTTGACAGAAAACCACACCTTTCAAGGTGTGGTCGTTTCTTGAGCATCCAAAGCATGAGTGCCTTTTCAAACTCCACCTTTAAAGGTGGAGTGGCACATCATGCTTTTGATTTCCATTAAACATGTTTATGATGCAAATATCTTTATAAATTGAATAAATACATTATATTCATGATAACTTTCCTAAGAAAGAGAAAATTAAGTTCACAATCAATAGAAACACAGGATACAAAAGAAAAAATTTATGGGAGAGATCAAAGAGTGTTTGTCCCCGCTTATTTACATCAGTTGTCTGATGCAGAAATGAAAGATTTGGAAGGCAATGAAATAAAAGTTACTCATATAGGAAGAACTGATATAGTCAAAGATGAAAGGGACTTAATGCTAAGACTTAGTAGTGAAAGAAATTTAACTGGCAAACTGCTTGGAAAGAGTTTCACTAAAATAGATGGATACACGTTTGCCTGGCAATATGTAGGAAAATGTCCGATTCATAGTATCTTGAGAGTTCTACCCATAGATGCAGAAAAAATAGCGCTCGAATTTTCTCACGGAAAAATGTTCAAAGTTTCAGTTAATCATTATCTAATAGATCATGGAGATCTCATGGATCATCATCCTAAAGGGCATCCTTATTCCTGCAATATTTTAAATAATTATGAGAATCTTGCTTATCAATTGAAAGATACAATTTCTTATTAGATGTAATAAACACATCAGAAACGTTTATAAAAGAAAATTCATATAGTAATATATGACAATCTGGTTATGGGCAATTCTAGCATTAGTCGCTTTAGTAGTAATCATATTCATCTACTATTTCAATAAAATTGTAGTTCTTGAAAACAGGATAGACAATTCACTTTCTCAAATAGATGTTCAATTGAAAAGAAGAGCAGAACTAGTTCCAAACCTAATCAGCACAGTAAAGGGATATGCAAAGCACGAGTCAAAAATAATGAAAGAAGTCACAGATGCAAGAAAAGCCCTAGTCTCTGCTACAAATATTCAGTCAAAAGTAAAGGCAGGAGCAGAGCTTCAAAATGCCTTAAAATCTATTTTTGCCATAGCCGAAAACTATCCTCAATTGAAAGCAAACGAAAATTTCCTAAATTTGCAGCAGGAATTAGCAGCAATTGAAGATAAAATAGCATACTCAAGGCAATTCTACAATGATTCTATATTAAGCTTTAATAATTCAGTAGAAACATTCCCTGGAAGTATTTTTGCAAGTATGATGGGTAAAAAGGAAAGAGATTTCTTAGAGATACCTAGTGAACAAAAAGCTGTTCCAAAGGTTGAATTCTAATGGAATTCCTAGCAAATCTAAAAAACGAATTTGTTGAAGGAATGCATATTCATAAATTAGCTATTGTGAAAGGATCTTCATACGATTTAGTTGGAATAAGGGCACATAGGCCTTATCCAGAGCATTTTCACAAAAAATCAAAAGCTGTTTTTTACATAATATATGGTGAAGGTAAAATAATTCTAAATGGAAAGAAGGAAAATTACCTTGATGGTTCTGTTTTCTCAATTCCGCGAGGAATGAAACACGGTTTTGAGCCCCTTTCAGATACTCTTTTCCTCTCAATCCAAACCCCACCAATAAAGCACGCAAAAACCGGCAAAGAAGATGTTAATTTCTAAGATTATTTAAATTGCCAGCCACCATAAAAAGTATTTTAAAGTCTGTTTACAGGAAAGACTGATGGAGAGGTTGATTTTTGATTCTAACGGGAAAATTGCGGGTCTGGACGGACAAATTGTCAAGCCAAATACAAAATTTAAGCAACAATCAAACTACAAAAAAACAAGTTTATCAGAATATGACGGCAGTGAAAATGAAGATCAAGACGAATTTGCAGAAGTGTTGAAGAAATCACAAGACTTAGAGTTCCTAAAAGAAGAGCCAATTGGATTTCAAAATATATATGAACATGCCTTTTGGAGTTTGCATTCTGAAAAAGAATTTCTTAAGCCCTTAAAGTTCTCAAACGAGAAAACACAGGAAGATGTCGTAAAAGAAATTGTAAATCTGATAAAAAATAATAATAAAATAATCTTTCTGCATGGAACCTGTGGTACTGGAAAAAGTGCAATTGCATTAAATATAGGAAGAATTCTTGGAAAGACTAGCGTAGTTGTACCAGTAAAAAATCTTCAAAAGCAATATGAAGAAGATTATATGGGGAAGAAATATCTTATTAAGAAAAATGGTGAAAAAATGAAAATTGCTATGATTACTGGGAGGCAAAATCATGATTCAATAATAAATCCTGGGCAGTCATGTGCCGATCCCTCTCTTCCAGAAAATATTAAAATAAGTGAAAAAAACTTAGAACAAATTGAAGAATACTATAAAGCAAACCCCAATATCAATAATAAGGATATGCCAGATTTAAAAGATTTAAGAAGAATATCAATTGCGCCCTCTAATCCTTATTGGAGCCCTATTCTTCCCTCAGATTTTGAACTTAACGTTTTAAAAGACGCCCAAAAGAAGAAATATTTGGGATGTGATGGTAGAGAATATACTTTTTATCACAGAAAAGAAGGTTGTTCTTATTATGATCAGTATCTAGCTTATATGAAGGCAGATGTTATAATATATAATGCTGCAAAATATCTAACTGAACTAAGCATGGGCAGAAAACCAATGACTGATGTAGAAATAATAGACGAAGCTGATGATTTTCTAGATTCTTTATTCCAACAGCAAGAAATTAATCTAACAAGGCTTCATAATTCTATAAAAGTTCTTGCTCCTGATTCTCAGAAGGCAGTTGAAATAAAAAACAAACTAATAGAGTTAATAGATTTGGAGGAAAAAAACAAAAGAATTTTAGGGGTAGACGAAAAAAAAGTATTTCATGTAAGCGAAACAAAAGTGAAAGAAATTTTAGAATTATTCTTGAAAAGCTCAGAATTCCAGTCAGAAGTAACAATAGACGAACTTAGCTATGCAAATAAAGCATTAGAAGCAGCAGAATCATTTGAAGATTCATTATCGGAGGTTTACTTAACATTTAGGAAATTTGAGGACAATCTTCTTGTAAAGTTAGTAAGTACAAATTTATCTGCTAAAATTGAAGATTTGCTTTCAAAAAGTAAGTCTATAGTATTTATGTCTGGAACGCTTCATTCAGAAACTGTACTAAAGAATATATTTGGAATAACCAATTTTAAAGTAGTCGAAGCTGAAACAATAAACTTTGGTAATGTAGAAATAATAAGAACAGGTAAGGAAAAAGACTGCAAATACTCAAATTTCTCAGCTGGAAAACACACAAGAGAAGAATACCTTAAAGCTCTAGATTTTTGCATTCAGAAAGCAAAGAAACCAACATTGATACATGTAAATGCCTTTCAAGATTTACCTAATGACCTAGAAAAGCAATCCTTTATGTTAAACAATTTAATGTCTGCAGATTTTTTATATAACCTTCAGATACAAGACAAAACAGGAAGAAATATCAGCTTATTTAAACAAAAACTTTCAGATTGTTTATTTACAACAAAATGTTCAAGAGGTGTTGATTTCCCAGGAGATATGTGTAATTCTATTATATTTACTAAGTATCCCAATCCAAACATATCTGATACTTTCTGGAAGATCTTACAACAAACCCATCCAAACTACTTTTGGGAATTCTATAAAGACAAAGCAAGAAGAGAATTTATCCAGAGAATATACCGAGCAGTAAGATCAAAAGACGATCAGGTATATATTTTGTCTCCTGATTCTCGTGTTCTTGACTCTGTCAAAGAATTCCAAGTGAATGGAAATTCATTATACCAATGAACAATAGATACTAAAGTATTCCTATTAATTTCTCTTTCCAACTCATTCAACAAACTTTTAACCCTCGCTCTTCAATCCAATAAGCTTATAAATTCTTCATATCAAATAAAAAAATGGACGAAATAAGCGTTTGCATACCTGCCCACAACGAAGAATCCAGTTTAGCTAGAACTCTACATTCTATTATAAATCAGCAAAATGTACCCAAGCTAGAAATAATTGTATGTGCAAATGGTTGCACAGATAAAACAGAAGGAATAGCCAGAGACTATGAAAGAGCTTTTTCTCATGTTCACTTAATTTCAACTGGTGTTCCAAGCAAAGCAAATGCTTGGAATCTTTTGATAGAAAGAGCGCAAAACGATTTTGTTGCTTTTGCAGATGCGGATGTAGTTGTTAGACAAGGAGCATTTTCATATTTGACTGAAACTCTAAAAGCCAATGAACAACTTGCTTTGGTAGGTGCGGCAGGCATTCCTTTAAAGATTGGGCAACCATTGCTTGAGCGTTACTTTCTAAGATATTTAATCCCAGATGAAGTTGGACAATCGTTTGTAAGAGGAGGATTATATGCAGTAGAAAAACGGAGATTAAAAAAAGAATTATCTAAAAGGGAGTTTACAAAAATGCCTGAGATAATTGCAGATGATAGATTCCTCCAGCTTGTTTGTAGTCCAAAGGTATGGGCTATAGATAGAAGAGCGCAATTTTACTTTAGATCTCCGACATTAGCTGACGCTCCTTCAGTTTTTGCAAGGTATAAAAAAAGCGATAAACAATTAAACCTTCTTTTTGGATTTGATCTTCCACAATTAGATCCTGAAAAAATAACTCTTAGATTAGCTTACAAAAAATTAAAACGATTAATAAAAATTGAGAATCCAGTAACAAAAATTGATGATGCTCTGGGTTTTATATTTAGAAAATATTTTGAATATCAGGTTAGAAAGGCTTCGGATAGTAATACAAGATGGCCTGTGGCAAGATCAACAAAGATACCAATTCCTTATTCTATAGAATAAACTTAATTTTGAATTTTATTTGATTGGATAATTATTTTCTTCCAACATTCCTTAGAGCAACATCCTTGGAATTTTATGTCGCAGTTAGGACAAATGACAAAAAGATCGTTGCATTCAGGAACCCTGCAATTTCTATATTGATCACACTTTGTCTTACAATGCCTACATTTAGTAATTGGCCCAGATTTCATATTAATATCAGATTTAAGTCTCTTATCAAATACAAAACAAGTTCCTTCCCATACACTATCTGGATATTTTTTCCCAAAAGTCAATATTCCACCATGCAATTGAGAGACATCTTTAAAACCTTCTTGTATAAGATAAGCAGAAGCTTTTTCACATCTTATTCCTCCGGTGCAATACATAACAACTTTTTTGTCTTTTAACTTTTCAAGTTTTTCGACAGCTTTTGGAAATTCAGTAAAGTTTTCTATTGGCAAAGTTACAGCGTTTTTAAATTTACCAACTTGCCATTCATATTCGTTTCTGGCATCTAAGATCACAACATCCTCTCCAGAATTATACAAGTCCAAAAATTCTTCGCTACTTATATGTTTTCCCTTACTATTTAAATCAACATCTTGCTGAAACTTAATAATCTCAGATTTAACCTTAATAACAATTTTCTTAAATGGGGGCATTATCGCATCGTCCTCTTTAAATTCAATATCACTAAATCTTTTATCCTTCTTAAGAATTTGTTTATAATTTTCAGTCTGTCCGCGTGTTCCAGAAACACTTCCATTTATACCTTCTTTAGCAATCAATATCCTCCCAAGTAATCCTAAATCTTCACACTCTAACAAATGTTTCTTTTTAAATTCCACAGGATTTTCAATATTTACATATTTGTAAAACAATAAAACCTTTACGTTATTCATATAGTTGGCTTGTTTTAATGTATAAAAATCTTCTTAAATATGTCAGAATACGATTAATTCCAACTAAAATACATTTCAGAATGTCTTTTTTCTTAAAAGAATAAAACTTCCAAGCAACCCAATTGCAAGCAATATTGCTCCAATTGGACTTCCAATGTTTTCATTTAAGTTTCCAATTGCATTTCCAGTCAAAACTGGAGACAAGAAGAATAATCCTGCAAGTAAACTAGCAACGGTAACAACAGCCATACTTGCAGATCCGTTAGAAACATGATGTTCTAACACTGATTTGACATTCCCTTTTGTTTTTTTAAATTCTTCAACTTTAGCTTCAACTTTTTTACCTATGTTTGTCTTGGTCATCTAACCCCCCTTTCTTAAACCCTCATAATCAACCACAATATCTTAATTAGAAATCTTTACTTTATAAATGTTTTTTATGATTTATTTATTTATCTAATCCCTATTTATTTTAACAATACCATCAAAACAATGGGTGCAATACCCTTTTTGTGCCAAAAAAGGATTAGCAAGTAAACCATCCATACTCAAATATTTTAAAGAATCTGCTCCAATAAATCTTCTTACTTCTTCAGTTGATCCAGCCTTATAAGCAATAAGTTCTTTTCTCTTTGGAGTATCAATCCCTAAATAGCATGAATTTCGATAAGGTGGGGAACTTATTCTTAAGTGAATTTCTTTAGCTCCAAATCTTCTTAAGAGTTTAACTATTTTTTTTGTTGTAGTGCCCCTAACAATTGAATCATCGACAACAATTACCCTTTTTCCTTCGATAACACTTCTGTTTGGATTAAATTTCTTTCTGACTTTAACATCTCTCACTGCTTGTGTTGGCTCAATGAAAGTTCTTCCAATATAGTGGCTTCTTATAAATCCAAATTCAAAAGGAATTCCCCTATTTACTCTATAAGTTTCTTTACTATACCCTAAAGCAATATCATTACTAGAATCAGGAACAGCCATTACAACATCTGATTCTATTGGATCTTCCCTGTAAAGTTGGCCACCCCACCACTGCCTTATAATGCTGTTAGTTACATTACTTCCAAAAACAAAACTATCCGGTCTAGAAAAGTAAATATGCTCAAATATGCATGGCAGATTTTCTTTTTTTTCAAATAATTGAATGCTCTTCACTCCAGAGTCATTTATTACTACAAGTTCTCCAGGTTTTATCTCTCGATCATATTTTGCATCTATTATATCAAATGCTACTGTCTCAGAAGCTAAAACATATGTGCCACTTTGTAGTCTTCCCAATACTAACGGTCTAACACCACTTGGATCTCTTATTCCGATTAGTTCATTTTTAGTTAACATAACTATGGAATATGCTGGTTGTAAATCTTTAAAAGAATCAAAAATTTTATCTTCAATTTTTAATGCTTTAGATCTTGCAAAAGTATGCAATACTATTTCAGTATCGCTTGTAGTGCTGAAAATACATCCCTGTTCTTGTAATCTCCTTTTTTGACTCTTATAATTTGCGAATTCACCATTATGGGCTACTGCAACATCTCCTCTTAAATATGGTTGGGCATTCTCGTCAGATGATCCTCCTTGTGTTGAATATCTATTGTGCCCTATTGCGGCTCTTCCTTTAAGTTCTTTCAAATCTTCATCGCTAAAAACATCATTAACTATCCCTCTTCCATGTTGTTTGTAAAATTTAGTTTTAGATCTAGTTACTATTCCAGTGTGTTCCTGCCCTCGATGTTGCATTATATTTAATGCAACATAAGCGTATTCAGAAGCTTTCTCAACGCCCCATATACCAAAGACAGCGCATTTATCTCTTATCACATCTTCAAGCATAATCCACCCCCAGTCATAAAACACTGTGAAAGACCCAGCTTAAAAACTTTGTTGCACTAATTAATATTTATCACGATCGATTTCATATTCTTAATAAATTGTACAATAACTTTTAAGGAAGCTTTTTATAATAACTTTCATTACATAATATATGGCAGAAAGAATCTCCTTTGAGGATCAAATATCTAGAAATAAAATAAAGTCAGTTTTCTTGATGGTTCTAATTATAATCTTCTTTATAGTTTTAGGATACATAATAGCACTTATTCTAGACCCTTCATACTTTTTTATTATTATGATCATAGCGATTATTTTCTCCATGAGTTATACAATTTTTAGTTATTACAATTCTGATAAAATTGCTCTTTCTTCAGTAAAAGCTCGCCTGGCTAATAGTTCAGAACACTCTCAATTTATGCATTCCGTTGAAAATATGGCTATTGCCTCTGGACTCGAAGCTCCAAAGGCATACGTGATGGATTCAGAACAAATAAACGCCTTTGCTTCAGGAAGAGATCCGAAGCATGCAGTAATTTGTGTTACGACTGGCGCTCTAAAAAAACTCAGTAAGCAAGAACTCGAAGGAGTAATTGCTCATGAAATGGCTCACGTTGCTAATTTTGACATTAGATTCATGACTCTTACCGCAGTCCTAATAGGCATAATCTCTATTCTTGCAGAAATTTTCCTTAGAAGTTTATGGTTTTCCTCTGGAAATAGAGATAGAGGAAAAGGCGGGGCAATATTGCTCATATTAGGAGTTTTGTTTGCAATATTGGCTCCAATTGCAGCTAATTTAGTTTCTCTCGCAATTTCAAGGAAAAGAGAATTCACTGCAGACGCAACAGGCGTTAAATTCACTCGTTATCCTCCAGGACTTGCATCCGCATTAAAAAAAATAAAGAGCGAACACGTAAGCGAACAAGACAAACATAGATATGCAAAAGCTCTTGCTCCTTTGTTTATTTCAAATCCTTATAAAAAATTGAAAGCATCAAGCTTTTTCTCAACTCATCCTTCAATAGATCAAAGAATTGCAATTCTTGAGAAGATGTGATTTGATAACATATCAATTAGCAACCTTAAACCTTAAATATCTCTTGATTTAATCGAAATAATGAATGCTTTCATTTACAACTCTAAAATTGCCATAGTCGGTTATGGAAGAATGGGGCAGTTAATAGAACAAAAGATAAAAGAAAACAATATAAAATACAAAGATATTTCAGCACCTTTAGAATATAAAGTTATTTTAAGAAATGCTTTAAGTTATCAATCATTAAAAGATATTTCCTCAGTTATTTGTTTCCCTAATCCTGATTCAGGATATCAAGTTTCAAAGTTTATATTAGAGTCTGGCAAAAATTTAGTTTTAGGTACAACGGGTTTTTATAGACATGCGGATGGATTAAAAAATCAAGGTATGCTTGATGAATTAAATAAAATTGCAGTAAAATCAGGATCATGTAGCGTTTATACATCCAATTTTTCAGAAGGCGTTAATCTTTTTTGGAGGAATCTTAATTCATTAGCAAAAAATTTAAGATCTTATTACGATCCTATTGTTATAGAAGCTCACCACATAGAAAAGAAAGATTCTCCTTCAGGAACTGCTCTTTCATGTGGAGATATTCTCTTATCTGTCTATACTGAGCATTTATTTAATAGCAAGAAAGGATTCCAATTAATCAGAAGCGATAATATCGCAAGATGTCTAAAAGATTCTCTCGATAAAACATATTTTTTAGCTATGAAAGAAGAAATACAATCGGCTAAGGATAAAATACCAATTATTTCGATAAGACATGGCGATATACCTGGAACACATAGAGTTATCTTTATTGGCAAAGATCTAATTAGTTTAGACAATATTGCTCTCTCAAGAGATGAATTTGCTTATGGAGCCTTATCTGCAAGTGAATGGCTCACTTATAAAATAAAAAAAGGTTTTATGCCTGCAGGCTTTCATTGTATAGAGGGAAATCTTTTAAGTTACTAACAGTTTAAGCTGCATTAGCCGAATTCCACTTAGAATTCCACTGTTCATAATTTGCTCTTTTATCTCCGCTTTGGAAAGAATATTTTTTAGGATTTTCAATGTATTCTGTTAGAAATTCATTTATTTTGCCACTCTGCACGGCGGTCACAGTAAATTCAAGGATATTCTTAAAAGTATCTCTTGATATTTTTACAGCTGATTCATCTCCTTCAAATATTCTCTGTGCCCCAGAATGATACATAAGTTTCCATGTTTCTATAGCCGTTACAAGTGGACTAAAGCAAAATGCTTTATAACCGCTTAAATAATCAGGAATACTTGCAACATAGCCTGCCGAATCTTTCAAATTTTCCCTTGCAAGGCCATACAAACTCTCAAAGACGTTCTCCCTCATATCTTTAGCAACTTTATCTTTGCTATAAAACAACTCTTGAGGATTCATTCCAGGGAACAATTCTCTTGGAATAAACAATGTTCTTGAATCGGGATAATCCGCTCTTGCATCCTGATCTTCTCTTATATTTTTAGCAACATTGGTTAATTGTAATCCTCTTCCTAGTACTTTCGCCTTATTCTTATCTAAAATTTCGTGTTGGTTATCAGTAGCCTCAACAATTTGAGTTAAACCTATTCCAACAAGACCTGCAACATAATCACAATATTCTACTAAATCTGTCACTTTCTGTAATTCTCTTGCTTCTAACGCTTTAATCATTCCAACAGACATATTTCCTACAGAGTTTCTTATAATATCTCTAATTGGTTGACTAAAACCTTGTGTAGATTTTAATACAGTGCCTCTTGCAAAATGTTTAATAAATACTCTTTTATGTTCTGAAATTGCTCCAGACATCATTTTTTCAGTTGCTATTCTTAAATCTCCAGTAATTAAATCATCTATTGAATCTTTAGAGTCTCTTCTAGCAACTTCAGCATAACAATAATGTAGTTTTCTCAAGGCATCAATTTTATCAGTTATGGGAAACCTTCCATCTTCCGCTTCATCAGTAGCTCTTAACGCATTATAAAGATCCTGGACAATGTATCTCTTATTGTTTTCTTCCTGCCCCTTAAGTGTTTCTAAATGTGAGATCGGGAAAGAGAAACTTCTAGAAAGTAAGAAAAGAAGATCTGAGCTTGTCAAGAGTTCTCCAGATCTGTCCTTCTTAAGAATTTCATCAATATTGGGGATAATACTATCATTCATATAAAAATACGCCATTTTAGCTATTTATTAATTTATCTGTTCTTAAATTAGACCTGATTATAGCTAAAAGAATATAAAGTACAACCCATACCGCCATCATATGACTAAATTCAACGAAAAATGTTATTCTTTGTTAAAAACCGTGCCAAAAGGAAAAGTTACAACTTATAAAGCAATGGCCGCAGCTCTTAACACTAAAGCATACCGCGCCATTGGAAATGCAATGAATAGAAATCCCTTTGCTCCAGAAGTGCCTTGTCATAGAGTCGTGAAATCCACAGGAGAAATTGGAGGATACGCCTTAGGAGTAAAGAACAAAATAAAATTATTAAATAAAGAAGGCATAGAAGTATTAGATGATAAGGTTGATTTAGACAAATATCTTCATAAGTTTTAAATATAGTTAATTATCTGAGTTTATTATGATATCAAAAATAGATTTTGATTATTTCTGGCGATTAGAATCAATAAACAATGCGCTGCAGATGGCAGTTGTAAAACCAGTAACAATAATAGAGAACACCAAAGGTTGTTTTGGAAGTGTATTTACATCTGAAATTTATTATGATGCCGCAGATAATGAAGTACAAGCAAGATCAATAATGAAGAAAAGACTTGAAATTGGAGAAGAGGACATTCTCATTCATTTAAAATTATTTGGAAAAATGAGAGATAATTTTTATTCAATACAAGAATTTGCAAACACCCAAAACAGAAATGAAATATATAACGAAACAAAATATTTGTGCAAAAATCTTTTAAAATATCATGATTTAGTAATTTCTCACAAGAATAAATTAAAAGAATTTACATTTCTAGAGCTTCCCAGTGCACAAAAATCAAAATTATTCCTGACACCATTTGTCCATTCTGATGGAAGAGGTTACTTAAGGCATTTAAGATTTAATAATGAAGATATAAATTGGGATAAGTCTGTATCCTATTTTAAAAAATCAAATTTCAACTTTAAAACATCAAACTGTAAAATCCCGGAACTAGTTCCAACACAAGATGATGGAGAAGGAATTAATTATGAAACTCTTAGAGGTCGCCTGGAATTAACAATAGAATTAATTAGAAGAGCAAAGGAAGAATTTTAATTGAGAAGAAATCCCCACAGCTCTGCTGTGACTGGGTAAAAACTATATAGTTATCTTATTCTAAAATTTATGTATGAATTACATCATGCTT
>Ga0209541_10006542_pt1 | contig 19807 bp, 23 predicted proteins | sample RifCSPlowO2_01_FD_184027 | JGI IMG/M metagenome (GOLD analysis project Ga0209541, IMG submission 184027) | Groundwater microbial communities from Rifle, Colorado - Rifle CSP2_plank lowO2_0.1 (SPAdes) (version 2) | ecosystem: Environmental > Aquatic > Deep subsurface > Groundwater | place... | reverse complement strand
GTTTGCCAAGAATATATGTGTATGGTTTATCCCGCAGTCTGCTGCCAAGAGAATTATTCCCATGCTGTTTAATTTGTATTTTATATATTCTAATGTTAATTTCCATATTCTTTTGTTAAAGAATATGTCCTGCCTGTAGGCAGGAGTAATTTGCAGGTGCAAATTGCTCTCTCCTACAGTTGAGCTGGTTCTGACTAACACATTTTCCATTTTTGCCTTCTGACGCAAAGTTTATTTAGAAGTAAAGCTTACACTAATTGTGAGGCTTTACAGTAGCATAGCGTCAATGCTACGCTACTTCTTTATTTTTTGAAACTATTAAGAACTTCTAGCAATTCATCTCAGCAGTAAACTGCCGAGTTTTCTTGCTAGAAACGATTATAAAAAATTAATAAATTTCATTTCCCCATAAATAATTATATGCTCCACAAATATGTTTCTATACAAAGGCTTATCTTTATTCTTTAAAAATTTGTTAATAGTCTCAATTTTAAGTGATAAATCTATATTAAGTGAGACAAAAATTTCCCTTATTCTTTTTATTCTTTCTTTATTTAAATTTCCAACTATTAAAAGATCAATATCAGAATCTTTGGTTGCTGAAAATCTAGCATAAGAACCATAAATAACAATAAAATCTACTTTATCATCAATTATATCATTTAATTGCAAAAAATAATTTTTTAATTTTTTATATTTTTCAAAAAATAATAATTTTTTATCAATTTCTACCAAAGAGTAAATTAACTTGCCTATTGAACCCTTTATATTTGGCTTTATATTTTTAATATGAACTTTCTTTTTACCCCCGATTTTTGTTTCTTTGATAATCTCAAGATAAGACAACTTATTGATATAATCCAACAAAAGATTTGGGGATGCATTAACCTTTTTTATCAAGGATGTTATATTTATATCTGGATTCTCGTAAATGGTCCTTAAAATATTTAACCTTGTCCTATTGCCTGGAAGTATTTCTTCTATCATATATTCTCACCTACAAATCTGATAAATTTCCTAGCAAGATCAAGAATCATTTCTGCATCTTGTTTGGTTAAACCTTCTCATTCATCAACATTATACTGGCTTATCTTTCTAAGCTGAAAAGTTAAATCTAATCTCAAGACATCTGAAAACTTTTTATCAATCTTTATTAATTCATCAAATAATGATTTATCCAAAAGATTATGATATTTTAATGCTATAATCAAGCAGGAATGATCTTTTGAGAATAGATTTTTATTTTTTGAGAGCAATGCATTTCCAGCATGATGTATTGCATAATAGGACTTTATAATTGTCCAATCCCAGCATTCATCCTTGAATTCAGCTATAGCTCTGGATAAATCGTGGTTTGCTTTCTTCAGATGTTCTTTATGATGTCCCTTAACATCATGCACAAATTTCTTCCTGATTTCGCAACTATTAAAGAACTTCTTAATTGATTCCTCCTTTTTAGGCAGTTTTATCTTAATTTCTTTGATTTTCATTATTATTGATTTTATTAATAATTATTATTGATTTTATTAATATTTAAATCTTTTTATCTTTTAAATCTTCTCCTGTAATGTTACCTCTTGCCGTTCTTTTTTTAAGTCAATATAATAGGATATTCCTTTGATAATTATACAATCTCTGACAATGGTTTGATAAATCCCTTTTTTAATATTTTCTTTGAAATTAATCAAAGTATCAATTCTCGGGGAAACTTCATAATTAAAAGTAACAAAACTTCTTTCAATTTCCTTTTTTAATACATTTTGATTTATTTTTTTATTAATTAAAAATAAAACATCTAAATCAGAATCTTTTGTTTGAGAGTTGGTGGCAAAAGAACCAAAAACTAATATTACCTTAACTTTTTCATCAATGTTTCTTAATAATTGATTGAATGGACCAATTAAATTTTTATTTCTTTTAAAAAATTCTCTTTTTTTATCTGATTCTATTAAAGAAAAAACATTTTTTCCTTCTTCACTAGAAAGATTAGGATAAAAATTTTTTAATAATGCCTTTTTTTTCCCCATAATCTTTTTTTCAATGATAATATTAAAATCCAATAAATAATCCAGTATTTTCTTGGCTGTTGCTACTGAAACTCTAGCCCTTTTAATTAATTCATTTAGCCTTATCTCGGGGTTTTCATAGATTAATCTCAAAATTCTATTTTCTGACTTAAGAAACATTGCAAGAATCCTCCACAAAAGAAACGAATTTATGAGCAAAGTCTCTGGTTGATTTAGCATCTTCTTCCGTCAATTCTTTCCATTTTTCAGTATCATATTGGCTTAATTTTCTAGCTTCAAACATTATTGCAAAACCAAAAATATCAGAAAATCTTTCATAAATCTTCCCTAATTCTTCATACAATTCCTTAGGGATTAAATCTTCTTTTTTCAAAGCAATAACAGCACATAAATGATCCTTAGAAAAAAAACCCAATTTATTGACTAATAAACCATTAGTAGCATGAAAAATAGCATAATAACTTTTTGTTACAACCCAACGCCAGTTTTCCCTTTCAAAATCTGTTTTTATAGAATTCAAATCATCCTTGGCTAATTCCAAATGTTCTGTATAAAACCCTCTAGAAAATCCTATAAACTTTTTTCTTTTTTTACAGTTTTCATAAGATATATTTAACTTATCATTTGTTCTTGGAAACTTTACATTAATCTCTTTTAATAATTTTATAGACATTTTTATCTATAGATATAGACATATTTGTCTTTATAAACTTTTTTATCTTTTAAATCTTCTCCTCCTGTAGTAATAGTAAATCCCGTAAAACAATATCAGGAATACAAATATCTCTATTCCCAGAATTACATTCTCTGTTAATATTTTTCCCTTTGGTCTCTGTATTTTTAAACCCAGACTTGTCAATAAGCTCTCGCATGCATTTATTGCCCCTTGTGATAATTTCAATGAATTCTCATAATCCTCTTCTTCAAAGCTTGCCTTTGCTTTCTTGATTAATTCATATAATTCCTTGCATGCTGGATTCTGTATGAATAGTTTCTCGACAAATTCCAATTGCCTTCTTGACTCTGTTTTTATTCCACCTTCGCCCAATGCAGTTATAACCATCTTTGAGCTGTCTACAAAGCCTGGGCTTGCAACATTTGCAACTATGTTCACATCAAACTTTCCTTGTTTTATTTCTCCTGTTCTTTTTACAGTCAATGTCACAGGCTCCTGGGCTCCTGGCAGTAATTCAAAGATATAATTCTTGTCAAAGCTGAACTCCAAGCCTTGCTCCGGAGAGTTTGCACTCAGGCTGATTCCAAACAATTTTTGATCTCCTGGATTTTTGATAGTGACTATTGTGCTGACTTCTCGTTCATCTCCAATAGTCAAAGCACCAGCTTCTATTATGTCCAAGTCATAGAATGATCCAGTCCCGCCTCCTCCGCCACCTCCGCCACCTCCAGTGCCTTGTGTTGTTACAGTGACTGTTATAACTGTGACATCCTCTGCAAGCATGAATACGCTGAAGTTAACAACTGCAAATTGAATCTTGTTTAAATCGCTTGTTAAAGTATCTGTCACTTGAGTCCAGCTGCATGAAGCAGTTGAATCACATTTGTAAATGTCTAGATTATCCTCATGAGTGATGCTTCCCAAGACAGCAGTGTAATTATATGTTACATTCACGCTTTCATAGCTTTGATTACTCCATCCATAATTAAGATTATAGCAGCTTAAGTTAAACTGATCTATAGCTCTTATATCCGTTGGTGGAGTTATACTTTCTGATAAATCATTGAACACGCAAATTTCCCCTTCATCTCCATCCAAAGTTACATTGCTCACCAAAACAGTGATTTTGTCCTTTGTAAATTCCAAGTTATATAAACCAGGAACTTCATTGAAGCTTAGGCTTGAATTTGAATATCTAACAGCCTTGTTGCTGCATATATCCTTTACAGTGAAATTGCTTATTCCATTGCTTGTAAAGCTTATGCTTGTTCTGTTTGTGACTATTAAGTTTGTTGTGGTGTTTGTTGTAATCTCATTTTCAGGATTGTTTAAATCCCTAACTTCAACCCTTAATTCATAATTCCCCTCGACAGGCGGAGTATAAGTGAAATTATACTCATATGAATAGCTGTTTGCAATATAATCGTTTCTGTTGTTTCCTATTTCATTTAGTATAGCAACAGTGCCGTTAGGCAGTGTGACTGAAGCATTGACATTATCAACCATGACACTTTCCATGGAGGATCTAACAGTGATATTCATCTGCTCAGAAGTTATGTATGTCTTGTCAGGGCAGAAATAACTTACAGTGGGTGTAGTGGTGCTTACAACATTAGGTATAGTAATCCTGAATCTGCTTGTGTCTGTGTTGTTTGTAGAGCTTCCAATGCTGCCATTCCATGAATATGCATATAATGTGACATACTGCGAGACTACATTGGATAAAGTGACATTTATTCCATAGCTTGTATAATCATACGGTGTACTTCTATTGGTTAAATTGACATAATCTGTGAAAGTGGCTCCTCTTATCTCAATGCTTACATTATTTATCCAGTTTCCATTTCCCCTTTCAGTTATGTTAAACCAGTAGGTATTCTGCTTTCTTAAAATCTGGTCATAGGTTGGACCTATTACATTCAGCGTAGCATAAACAATGCTGAAGTTGCTGTAATTATAATTTCCATAGCTCCAGCTGTCATTTGCTCTCACTCTTGTATAATAACTTCCGACAGGAGGCATGTTATTTGCCAGTAATGTGTAATTGCTGAAGCTTGAGTTGAATGCAAATATCAAGTATGTTGAATTGAATGCAGTGTTGTTGTAAACCTCTAATTCATAGCTCATGTTATCCATATCATAATCTGTTGAGTTTTCCCAGTCAAATATTGTATAATTGTCATTCAGCATATGCTCATCATTTCCAGGGAACAGCCATATAGGAATGGTTGGAGCTCTATTCTGCACCTGGAATTCATACCAGCTTGTGTTGACCTTCCTGCTGAAGCTGTCATTAGCCCACCATCTATATTTCACCCATTCCTGACTGCTGAAGTTGCCAGAGCTTATATTGTAGAAATATGTCTTGGTTGCTGAATTAATGTATAATGCTCCGCTGGAATTTGTATAATTTTCATATGCTCCTGTCCAGTTTCCCTCAAGCCATACGTCGCTTAAGAATAAGCCATCCACAGTTGCATTAATGGTTACATTGCTTGTTGGATAGCTTGGCTCAGGAGTTTTGTTTACTAAATATATCACAGGCAGGCTTGTGTTTATGCTGAATAACCTGATTTCTGAGGTGTTGGAATTGCTTGCATTGTCATATATGGTTATATACCACGTTGTATTAATCTGATCAACAAAGTTTGTTACATTTATGTAATTGAAAATGTTAATATTATTAACAGCAGATGTTATGCTTGAATTCATTGTTCCGTTTATCGTCAGATTAACGCTTCTTATGCTGTAAGTATCGCTTGCATTAAATGAAAAGTTAACATGATTTACTCCGATGATTGTGTTATTTACTGGATAATTCAAATATATTGAAGGAGAAGTTCTGTCTATGCCGATGCTCCTGTTTGTTGTTAATGTGTTGTTGTTTCCTGCTGCATCAACGCATACAACATTCCAGTCATAATAGCCGTCAGATATATTTGAAACAGTGAATGTATTTTGGACAATATTGCTTGGGCTGAAATCAGTAGAGTTGTATTTCCATACTCCATCAGTCCAGTTGCTGTATAAGACACACCAGTCTAAATTGCTGTCTGAAGGTGTGTATACAAATGAAATATCTGAACTAGATGTCCATAAGTTATTGGCTGGGTTATTCAAAGCAATTGTTGGTTTAGTATTGTCTGTTGTATAATTGAATATCTCAGAAGTGTTGCAATAGCTTAAACTATCACAATAATAAACTCTCCAGTAATAATTAGTGTCTGAACCCAGCTGCTCTGCTCCAAGCACCTGGTACCATGTTGTTAAATTATCAACATTGAATGATTTGTCCAGACTATCAAATCCAAAGTCATTGTCTATCTGTAAAGTATAATTCCTTAATCCTGAATAATCAGTTGCATTTCTCCAGCTGAATAATTGTGTTCTGTTAGTGGATATTGTTGCATTGCTTGGAGATAATAAGCTTACATTAAAAGGATATCCTATCTCAACATAAAAATCAGAGTCATATTCAAATGTATTATTCAAGGTGTCATTCACATATATTGTGTAGTTAATCTGCCCTTCACCATATGTTGCATTGATTGCAGGCGTTGTAATCTCCCATAAATCCCCAAATACCCGCGTTAAATACCCGAAGAATATCATAACACCATTTTTGACTGTCTGCCATATCTTTATCCATGCATTGTTAACTCCACCACCTACATCAGTCAGATTAAATCTTAAAGTTAGATTCTCTCCATAGGTTATAGGAGTAGTTTGATTGATTATCACCTGCCCTGAAGTTCTGTTTGCTGTTATGTTTTGTATGGTTACATTTGGAGGGGTTGCATCAAGATAAAATTCAAAAGTTCCATTCCAATCACTTAAATAATCCTCATAAACACTATCATACCTATTCCTTGAATCATTTAGCCTTGCTCTCCATGAATAATTTCCATCTATTAACTGCTGCAATCCATTTAAAGTATAATTATCCAAGCTTAAATTAGTTAAAGAGTGCACTAAATATGTTGAGTTTAAAATTGTTGAATTGTATATTTCCAAATTCCAGTCAATATCTCCAGGTCCATCCAAGTCAGAATAACTTATATTAAATAAAGTTGTATTATCCTTTATCCATGTAGCATTATAAGGATATAAAAGTGAGACATTATCAAAAGGTTTTGTATTAAATATCCTAACCTTATAATCAATCTCCTTCATCACAACATCAGTCAAAATTGGAGTTGCATTCACATTCAAAGTCTCAAACAAGGCTCTATACTGAATATATCTGTTGTTAGTTCCATTGTAAGTATAGTTGATATTTTCTCCAGTTGAATTAGTGTAATAAGGTATTATTTCTGTATTTGTATAATCTGTAGTATTTCCCCATGCTCCCCAGTTAGTAAAGTCAGTTGCATTATTACCCATTCTTGTCTGCATCACAATAGGATATTTCCTTCCAGAAGAGATATTATACATGGTATTTACTTCTCCTGCACTTAAAGTCCTGTTCCAGATATGAACTTCATCTATCAAAGAATTTGTTCCTCCTCCCCCATCACTTCTTGCATTTATCTGCGTGTTTGTGGCTGTGGTTATCCCGCTTGTTACATTTACTGCTCCTGTCTTGACTGGCACTCCATTCCTGTAAATCACCGCTGTTCCGTTTGAAAGTGCAGTTGCAGATATATGAGCCCATTGGTTTACTGCTAACACTCCTGCACTTGTTATAGTCCTGAGAGAAGCATCATTTCCAGGATTGTTTATGACAAAAATAATTGTTCCATCACTGTTGCTCTCATAAATGCTGAATCCATTATCGGTATTTACTCCTGTTGTGCTTGTCTTAGCTATTAATCTTACATTAGTCCCAAGAGCTCTTGGATATACCCACATGCTTATGCTTATTCCACTATTGAAAGTATTTTCCCATGTTTCTGTTATGGTAAGGTATCTCCCTGTAACAAATGTAGTTGCATTATTGTCTGGAAATATTGAGGTATTGTCTCCTGGTGTTGCAACAGTGGCAGTTACTACATTCTTTTTGATGTAATCATGACTGCTATTTCCTGCCCATCCGAAGATTAAATCATCATAAGGGTAATAAACCTGTCTTGGAGTGTCATGCCCCCATGAAATTGTAGACATGTTTGGATATGCTCCCAAGTCAAATACAGATGAATTAAAAGTTCCTTTGGATTTATAATAATTTGAATTTGGTCTTTCATAAAAAGCATATAAATCATATATTTCATCTGCAGTTAAAGTCCTGTTCCATATATTAACTTCATCTATATCCTGATAATAACCATCATCAGCTACCTGCCCTCCAACTTTAAAAGATGTAGAGCTTCCTGTCATTCCGCAAGCTCCAGTATAACCTTTTGAATCAACCTTAACACCATCATAATACATAATAGCAGCAGTATCACTTCTTGTAATAACTAAATGATGCCACTGCTGATTATTGAATGTTGATGTTGCTGCATGTGATATACAAAAAGATCCCCCATCACCATATCTTATTTTACCAAAACTAGTAGAACCTCTTATCTGGTCTGCAGCCCCATTTGAAGCATAGTCAAACATTAAAGTTTGTCCTGTGGTTACATTTGTCTTAAACCAGAATGCTACTGTAGTATTCGTCCAGTTTGCTGGAAAAGATTTGGTGTAAGTTAACTGATCAGTGCTTTGAAATCTTGTAGCATTATGGTCTGGGAATACAGAGTCATATGCTCCTATTTCAGGAGTGCCTGTTATTGCACCATTTAAATTTCCTATATAATCCCTTGTATCATTTCCTGCCCAGCCGAATATTCCTTCTCCCAAAAAAACAACGTCTAAAGTCAGATTTCCTGATTGTGAAGTTAAATTAACAAAATTATAAGTTCCATTTGAAAAGTCTCCAAGAGTTGTATCCAAGATATACCTGTCTGTTGAGTTAATTCCATTAATCTGGCAATAAATTAAATCTCCTTTAACAAAATTATCAGAGCTCAAAGAGCTTGTATTGCTTCCTAAGCTGACATCATTCTTATACCAATCATAGCTTAAAATAGGAATTAAAGTAGTTAAATTATTGCAGTATAAAGTATAATTTGTCCTTGCTACAGTAAAATTTCTGTAATTGTAATTGGATTCTGTATTAACATAAACTCCTGCTCTTGATATATTCTGTGAGGAAAATGGCTGCCCTATATAAACCTCAAAGTCCTGTGCAGATAGATGAGGAACATTCCACTCTACATATAAACCTTCTTTAGTTTCATTGTAAACATAGGGAACATTAATATTCTCATTAACCCAATACACTACAATGCTATTATAACTCTCGGGATTAATATCCTGCAGATAAGTATAAGATAAAACATTTGTATAGCCTTCTACACTGCTTTCAATAGTAACTCTCTTGCCATTCTCTCTTTTTTCCTCCTTGGAATAAGGTCCTGGAGTTTCATACTCAATTTCAACTTCATTTACTGAATCTTCAATTTGTAGTGTAATATTCTTATTATCTTCCAGGATTGCAAATCCAGTAATTCCTTCAAGCCATCTGCTGATTTTTCTTAGATTTATTACAGCACTACCTATTATTAAATTATTATCTTTATTTAATTCAGATTTTTTGACGCTGGAGGAGGGAACTTCGCTATTGGACTCAAAACCTAAGTTTCGAACCCTCAAGCCTGGGTAGACTACGGATCTTAAGTCCGCTGCTGTACCAAATTGAGCCACTCCAGCATTTTCCAAGTCATTAACCAAAACCTTTATATATTTATTAATAATACTATATTCTAGTCTTGGGTAGATCACGGATTCCACTTGCAGTACCAAATTGAGGGACTCCGTTTTTATTTTTTCTTCTTTATTTTCATAAACAGCAAATCCAGTGGTTCCTTTAGACCATTTATCAACCTCTTTTAAGTTAAATACTGTTCCTCCTGTTATCAGATTAGTCTGCTCTATAGGCCTTACATTTCCATTTTCCTCAATTTTGATTTTATTAATATCAATCTCTGTCTTAATATCATCTTCAATTTTATTAATTATTAAGTTAGTGGCTTCTTCAGGAATTTCTATGCTTAGGTTATTTGAAGTTTGGTTTAATTTTATTCTCTTGACCCACTTGACAGGCTTGCCAATAACTATTCTTTCTCTAAATGAAATATTCTCTGCTTTCTCTATCTCTTCTATAGGAATTTCTTCTTGTAGTACAACTTCTTCTTCCTGTAGTGTAATATTTTCTTCTATGGTTTCATCTTGTAGTGTAATATTTACTTCAGGGGTTTCTTCTGAAATGGTTTCATTGCTTATTATTTCAACTTTTGGCTCATTTTGGTTTAATACTTCAATATCCTGGCTTTTAATGGCAATTAATTCTCCATTGTCAACCACGCTTAAAAAGAAAGTATAACTGCCCTCTTTTAAATCAACATTGAAATCATTTATATCAACTTTTAGATTGCCTATATGATAATTACCATTGACTTTCTCAGGATTAAATTCGCTTATCTGTTTGCTGTATTCATTTAAGTTAAAAGTTAGAAACACAGTGGCATTTAAGCTGACATTTTTGTTAACATCCAATTCAATGATATTATTGTCAAGAACAGCAAATCCTGTTATTCCATTGAACAAATACAAGAACATTCCAAAAAATAAAAAAATGCCTAAGAAAAGGAATATGGTATCTTTGCTAAGAATTTTATTTGCACCACCAGATTCTCTTTCCTTAGGTTGAGGAATATTATTCTTCAATTCCTGCTCTAATCTGACAGCCTCTCTTTTGTCAGAGCTCAAGAATATATTTCTGACTTTGCCTTCTTTGCGTATGTTGGTATAGTAATAAGTATAAATATTCTCTCCTCTTTTTATTGTTTTTTTATACACTTTTTACCTCTTTTTTTCTAATTCCTTTGACGCTGGGTGTGGGATATCCATCATCAAGGATGAATTTGAACCCAGATGTCTGTGTAAGACTTCGGATTTTAAGTCCGATGCAATAACCAGATTATGCGACCTCAGCTTCGTCAGATTATTATCAACCAAAAGGTTTTTATACAAGTTTAATCCATTATATCTTGTCTGTGTAGACCTCGGGTTTTCATCTGATGCAATGATCAGGTTATGGAACCCAGTTTCTTTATTTTTATTAAATTCAGAGCATATATTCCAAATCTTGCCATCCCAATATAGGTTATTATAATAATTATATTCTCTTTCACCTCTTTTTATTGTTTTTTTATGCATTAATACCTCTTTTGTGCGCCACGGACGGGACTCTCATCTCCGAAGAGTAAGAGTTTTGAACCCGCATGTCCCGAAGGACCTCTGCTTTTGAGGCAGGCGCTCTACCGTATTGAGCATCCGTGGCTTTGCACTTTGAAAACGAAAGGTTTTTATAGTTAAATACTTTATTTTCTCTTGTCCTTAGATGGACCAACTCTACCGTATTGAGGAATCCGTTTTCCTCTTTTTTATTTTTATTAAATTTTAAGAATATATTTTTAATCTTGTCTTCTTTGTATATATTAGTATAATAATTATATTCTCTTTCACCTCTTTTTATTGTTTCTTTATGCATTATTTGCTCCATCAAAATGTTTATATACTTGCACATAATTCACATAGTTACACAAGGAGGTAAAAATGGTAAACATAACATTATCAGTCCCAACAGAATTAAAGAAATCATTAGACAAACATGCCGAGATTAATTGGTCTGAAGTAGCTAGACAAGCATTTAAAGATAAGTTATCTAAACTATCTTTATTAGAAAAGTTTTCATCTAAATTTAAGTTATCAGATAATGATATAAAAAAATTATCAGATAAAATTAACTTAGAAGTATCTAAAAAATTTATGAGGTCTTCATAAATGCAATTAGTTTTGGATGCTAATATATTGTTTAAAGCATTAATAGGAAAAGGGAGGGTATTAAGAATATTATTTTCAGATAAAATAAATTTATTAGCACCAGAATTCCTATTTGAAGAATTTGAAAAGCATAAATCAGAGATTGCTAAGAAAGGCAAAACTTCTCTTCCAGAATTAGAAGAGGTATTATCTTCGCTTAAAGAAGAAATACAAATTATTCCATCAGGAGAGATTTCTTTATCAATAAAATCCAAAGCCAAAACTTTATCTCCCCATCTTAAAGATGAAGCATATTTTGCAATTGCACTTGCATTTAATATAATAATATGGTCTGATGAATCAAAATTTAAGAAACAATCCGAAGTGAAAGTACTGGATACATCTGAACTTATTGAATTGTTGAACTTAAAAATATAAGTATAACCCCTTTCACCTCTTTTTATTGTTTTTTTATGCATTAATACCTCTTTTGTGCGCCACGGACGGGACTCTCATCTCCGAAGAGTAAGAGTTTCGAACCCGCATTCCTTTGGGGGAACCTACTCTTAAGGTAGGTGCTCTACCTAATTGAGCATCCGTGGCTTTGCACTTTGAAAACGAAATATTTATATATTTAGATAATCTATTATAAAATATCCTTTGGGGGTGTTCAACCTGATTGAGGAATCCGTTTTCCTCTTTTTTATTTTTATTAAATTTTAAAGATATATCCCAGATCTTTTCGTACTTGGGTAGGTTAGTATAATTATATTCTCTTTCACCTCTTCTTATTTTTCCCTTATGCATCTTCGAAAGTTTTATATACTATTTTTCCTTTTACTTTACTGAGGAACAGACCCTGACGAATCCTGTCCTTGAGGCAGTTAGTAGGTTAGACGGGTCTACTTACTTACCTTTATTTTATCCTTATGAATTATTGTATAACCTATTAAATTTTCTGAATAATCTATGTAAATATAATAATCAAAAATTTTTCACCTCTTTTTATTGTTTTTTTATGCATTATTAACCCCCTTTGAAATAAGATTAACTATGAAAAGATTCTTACAGAAATTAAAATTGCTATATCTTACAATACTCCTCAACCTCTTTTTTTTACAGTGGTGCAAATATAAAAATTAGTGGTGCAAACTATAATATAAATGTTACTATTAACTTAAATAATTGGAATTTTTAGAATATATCCCTTATCATGAATTAAATTCCTGGATTCTGTCATAAATTTGCTTTGTTTTGTCATAAAGTTTCAGTTTTTCCTCATCACCTATATGCTCGCTTAATTCATTGTAGACATTCAGGAGTCTGTTGTAATGGTTGGCAGCTGCCTCAATTTTATCTGCAATAACAAGATTCATGCTCTCTTCCATCAACTTGTTGAATTCTATAATTTTGTCTATAACCCACTTGTCATCTTTCTTGTAAGCCTTGATTATTTGTTTAGAACTTGATTTTTTGTGAATTTTTGCTGATTTCTTAGGCTCTGCTTTATGATGCTTGCTTTTTACTTCTTCCCTGCCGATATAAATGCTTTTAACCTTGCCATTAATTCTCTTGCTTTTGTAAAGATACCTGTAGACCTTCCCACCTTTTTTTATTTCCCTGACAAAAACCATTAAAGATATGTAGTGTAAATTATATATAAATCTTTCTCTATATATTTATAATTTCTTCAAAAATTCTTCTTTACTTAACCCGCTCTGAGAAATAATACTTAATAAAGTCCCTTTTGCTAATTCTCTATGCTTTGGGACAACAACAGTTCTCTTGCCTTCTGAAGTTTCCTTGATTAAGATCATATGGCTTCCAGATTGTCTGGAAACAGAAAAGCCGAGTTTATTTAATGCTTTAACAACTTCCATGCCTGAGGCAATTGGCAACTTCATAAGAATAGTCTTGTAGCCATTGGGGGCATTAATTCATCATTTTTTATTTTGGGAATTTTTTCAGGACATTCTTCTAAGTAAAGTTTAACTGCATCTTTAATATTCTCTAAAGCTTCTTCATATGTATAACCTTGGCTGGCTATCCCTAAATTCAAACAATGAGCTACGAATATCTTTTTTTTGTTAACAATTTCTTCATTTATAGCGATATCAAAAGCTTTTTTACCCATTTTATCTCACTAAATGTATTATAAATTCATAATATATAAATCTTTCTTTATATTTCATCTATTAATTTTGTTTTGCTCTTAAATCCTTTAATAATTCTTACTCTCTTCTTAAGTTCCTTAGAAAGAAACTTGATTAATTCCAAGTTAGCTTCATTATTCTTTGGCTTGGCGTTTAATTCAATGATATAATCATCATTTTTAATAACTAACTTATTTCTGCTGCAATTAACCTTTACCTTAACTTCCAGAGGAAACTTTACTTCCATAAGTTCAAAGCCTCTTCTTCAATGAAATGCAGTTTTCCTGGAACAATTAGGCATTGCGGGAACTTTTCAAATTTGAATTTCAATAATTTCTTTGCATTCTTAACTATTATTTTTTGATCATCAAAACCTAATCTCTCAATACCAACACATAACCTATCTTCCATTCCTTGTTTCAATAATCTTTGTAAAGCCTCATTTATGCTGACAAACTTATTCTCTCTTGGATTCAAATCCAGCAAGAACAAGGTATGCAAATCTCTATTTTCTCTCAAAGAGCTGATTAAATCAACATTCTTCTGAAAAGGAACGCTAATTACTTTGCCAAAATTATACAGGTTAAGCCCTATGTTTCCAATCAGAGTTAAAATGCTTACTCCATTAATCAATTTTATTTTAATATTATTTCTTTTACAGTCCAGGAATAAGCTAATATGGGTAGTTGCAGAAAATATATCTCCATAAATTAATATCCCAATATTTTTATCTTTGGCTTCATTTACATCAAAGTTTTCAACAAAATCCCTGTCCACTTCCTTTATTTTCTTGTTGAATATCTTTTCCAATTCATTTTTGCTCAGGCCAGTAGAAGTATAGCTCTCTAAGCATAATTCATCGCATTTCTCTGCATTTTCCAAAGCTCCTAATGTAATGTGTTCTTTGCTCACACCTAAACCAATCAAATATAGCATATAATCAATAAAATCAGATAGTTTAAAAGAATTACTTTATTTCAATGCCTTTTTCTACAGCTTCTTTAACTATTGTAATCTGCTTCTTTAATCTGTTAAATTCTTCTGGGGTATAGCACAAGAAATCCACTGGATAATCCAAGTTCCAGTATTTATAAAATCCTAAAGATCTTCTAAAACTAACTTTTTTCCTAAATTTTTGACTGACTATTATTAAATCAAAATCACTCCATTTATGCGGTTTTCCATAAGCCATACTACCAAATAAGATCATTTTTTTCACAGGAATTACCCTAGACAGATTCCTTTTGAATTCCTTTAATTTTTCTATATTTTTTTTTCTATCCATTTTAACAACTCTTCGCTTATATCAAGAAATCTTTTAGTCTTATTTTTATCAAATTTCTCATAAGGTAACTTTTCTTCAATATCTGGATACCTTGTCTCAATATAAACCTTTGACAGTTCATCGCACCCTTTTACTAAATGCTTATCCAAGTTTAATTTCTCAGCTAAGAAAACCAAATCATGAATTTTTGGAAATTTTCCTGTTTTCTCTATTAACCATGCTTTTAATGCTTTCTCAACTGCCTGTTGACATAAAAAAGCGCAAACATAAAATTTAGCATTATCAAAATTTATCTTAGCACTCTCAAAATCCTCTTTTGCAAGGTTTATCCATCTTTTTACTTCTTCTCTCATAAATTTAGTAAGATTGGATAACTTTTAAACATTTCTAAAATTTCTTAACAACAAAGAATATTTCATCTCCATAGTCAAATATTTCATAGCTTAAGTTTAATTCACCTAAAATTCTTCTGAACCAGATTCTTCCCTTCTTCCTTATTTCTTTTCCGCTCAATGATTTCTTGTCAAAGCTCACAACCACATATTTGCATTTTAATTTGCTGATAATTTCTTCTGAGATATTTCTCCTGAAATATTCCAGGCTTTCCAGAACCTTGAACAAGAAAACAACATCAGATTTTGGCAGTTTGCTGTAATCATCGCTTAACAAGTCAAATATAAATCCTTTATCCTTGATATAATCATATCCTATGTCAGCGCAGTAATATTTTATGTCATTAAAGGGAAAATGCATTGGAGAATATCCGCACCCCAAATCCAAAACGCTTTTTGGCTTCCCTGTAATTTTAAATATCAATTCATAAACTTTGTTGTCTCTTTCATATCTTACATTTTTGAACATTCCATAAACTCTTCTTAAATCCTTCCTTATTCTCTTGAAATCATTCTCTTTATATTTACCTAATATTCTCTTTAAGAAGCCTTCATCCAAATCCCTTAATTCTCTTTTTGCCTTAATTTTCTCAATCAATTCCATATTATATATTATAAAATAACTATTTATAAATGATAATGTTTATAAATTATTTATATAGAATAAGAGGCATGGGGGAGATTAAGTATTTTGAAGAGGGAGGCAAGTTCTACAAGATTGACTCTGATGGCGAGAAATACAGGATTTCATTCTCAGAAGAGCTTCAGATGAAGAATATCAAGCTAGCTCGTGAGAATAAAAAATGGCTTAAGTATAATTTTTATGCCAAATTAACCCTTGCTTTTTTAATCCTGATCCTTGTCATAATAATATTATTCACTCTTTACAGGCTGGACAAGATAGACTTCTTCACAGGGATTCTTTATAGATAAGATAAAAATCATGAAATGTTTATAAATAAAAAGGAAAAAGACTATCCAAGAGTATTATTTTCATCTGCCTCAAAAGACCTTAGGGGCTCTCTTAAATATTTATTAAAGCAAATAAAATTTGAATCTAATATATGGAATTACAAAAATAATTATAATAAAGATGACTATAAGTTATGCTTATCTGGAAAAGAAAGATTATTGAGATGGGAAAGAGATATAAAACCTAAAAACCCAAAATTCTTGAAAAAGATGAGTGAATGGAAGAATAATTATGCCGAGATCGCATAACCTGGTATTGCACCGGTTTAGGTCAACTAATAATTGCCTAAGGTGAAATTGCTAATCCGGGCCCTTTAGGCTTCTGGGTTCAAATCCCAGTCTCGGCGCATTTTTAACCTAGTTTTGATAAAAATCCATAAAACCCCAACACAGCACCAAAACAGAAATATTTATATATAGAAATAAACTCTAATAATCTAATAATAATCAAAAAATAAAGAGAGGTGATTAGATGATAAACAAGAAATCTCAATCCGCTATGGAATATTTAATGACTTATGGTTGGGCAATTCTAGTTGTGTTGATAGCATTAGGTGCTTTGTTCTATTTGGGAGTATTTAGTCCAAAAACACCAAATACAGGTACAGTTAGTGCACCCTTCACATATATAGACTCTAAACTTACAAATGGAGTTGCAGGAGATTCAATGACAATAGGTGCAAGTGGAGTTTCTGGAACACCAACATTTGGAACATATACTGGTTATTGTACGGGTGCTGCATGGAGTGGAACATTTAATGGTAACGGACAAAATACAATAACATTAACATGCCCAAATGGTGCAAAAGGAGATAAGTATACAGGAAGTTTTGAAATAACATACATACAAACTGGATCAACAATCTCGCACACAACAGCACTCCAATATTCAGGAACAATGGAATAAAGTTCCTTTCTTTCTTTTTTATTTTCTAAACTTTTAAAGAATTTATCTCTTTATTAACAGAGAATATAGGCCTAAACTTAATTCCAGATTTTTCATCAAATAGTTTTTCTGAAAGCACTAATCCCTTCCTACCTTTATATTTTTCAAGAAAACTCAAGAATGATTTTGTAAACTTTGTTCTTTTTTTGTTTTAGTTCTCCAGTATAACTCTTACTAAAATTTACTTTTTGTTAATTTTACCACTGCTAAAATTTATGTTTTGTAAATAATAGTGGGGTTAAAATTCTTGATTTGAATAGTAATTAATCAATAAAACTCTTGTCAGAAAATATTATAAACAAATTAATTATAAAATTTATATGAAAATACTCAGCTTGCATTGTGACTATATAAAATTCCAGGCAAAGAAGAAAGCAATAAAGGATGCAGAAAAAGCTTCAGAAAAAGAAATACAGGTAAAAGAGCCATTAGTTATCCTGACAGCAGTTGAAAAGAATGATGAAAAGAATATAAAAGAAATTTCAGAAAAATTAACAAAAGAAATCAAGGACATAGCAAAACAGGTGAATGCAAAAAACATAGTTCTTTATCCATATGCTCACTTATCTAAAAATTTAGCTTCTCCTCAAAAAGCATTAGAAATATTAAAAGCAACTGAAAAATTATTGACAAAAGAATTCAAGGTGACAAGAGCTCCTTTTGGTTTTTATAAGAGCTTTGAGCTTAGATGCAAAGGCCATCCATTGTCAGAATTAAGCAGAGAAATAACAATAGAAAAAGAAGCAGAAGAAAAATACAATTCAGGGCAATTATTGAGGGAAATATCAAAAACAAGACTAGACAGGGAGAAATTAAAGGAGAATGACCATAGGATTATTGCACAGCAGTTGAAATTATTCTCATTCTCAGAAACAGCTCCAGGCATGGTGTTCTGGCATCCAAAAGGTCTGATAATAAGGAATGAATTGATTGATTTCTGGAGGGAAGAGCATGAAAAAGCAGGTTATCAGGAAATTTCTACTCCAATGATTTTAGACAAAAGATTATGGCAGATTTCAGGCCACTGGGAGAAATACAGGGAAAACATTTTCTTGACAGAATATGACAAGAGAACCTTTGCAGTAAAGCCGATGAACTGTCCAGGCGGTATTCTTGTATATAAATCAGAATTACGCTCATACAAGGATTTTCCATTGAGAATTTCTGAATTAGGCATTGTCCATAGGCAGGAATTGTCTGGAGTCTTGGGTGGAATATTCAGAGTGATTCAATTTATCCAGGATGATGCTCATATTTATTGCACAGAAGAGCAATTAGAGGAGGAAATTAACCATGTAATTGAATTAGTAAATAAAATTTACAGCACATTCAGTTTCAAGTATTCTATAGAGCTTTCAACAAGACCTGAAAAAAGAATAGGAGAGGACAAGATATGGGAGAAAGCAGAATTAGCTTTGGAGAATGTCCTTAAAAAAAGAAATATAAAATTCAAAACCAATAAAGGCGAAGGAGCTTTTTATGGCCCAAAGATTGATTTTCATATCCAGGATTCTCTTGGAAGGAAATGGCAGTGCGGCACAATCCAGATTGATTTTTCAATGCCTGAAAGATTTGACCTGACTTATGAAGGCAAAGATGGCAAGAAGCATAAACCAGTAATGATTCATAGGGCAATATATGGCTCATTAGAAAGATTCATTGGAATATTACTTGAAAATTTCTCAGGAAAATTGCCATTATGGCTGAACCCAAATCAAGTTAAGATAATAACAGTAAATGACAGGAATAATAAGTTTAGCGAAGAAATCTTCAGAAGATTAAAGAATGAAAATATAAGAGTTGAGTTAGATTCAAGAAATGAGACTATAAGCAAGAAAGTTAGGGATGCTCAGCTTGAGAAATTCAATTACGTGGTAACCATTGGGGATAAAGAAGAAAACAATAAAAAACTTGCAGTGAGAACAAGAGGTGGTGAAGTAAAATTTGACGTTGATATGAATGAATTCATTGAAGGGATAAAGGAAGAGATAAATAAAAGGAGTATATAAGATGAAATTATTGTTTATATGCAACCAAAACGAGAATAGGAGCAAGACAGCAGAGGAATTATTCAAAGATAAGTTTGAGACTAAATCTGCTGGATTATACAATGAAAAACCAGTGACTGAAAAACAGATTTCTTGGGCGGATAAGATAATAGTTATGGAAGACTTTCAAAGAAGCGAGATAGCCAAAAGATTCCCAGAGCAGTATATAAAAAAGCAGATTATATCCTTGGATATTCCGGATGTTTATAATTACAAAAATCCAAATTTAATAAGAATGTTAAAATTAAAGTGTAATAACCTATTATAACCAATCTTCAAATTGTTTCTTGGCTCTTCTTTTGACTCAAATATCTTTGTTTCAGACACTGACAAATAAGGCACTCTCCTAGTGACCTTAAACACATTTTTTCCATTTTCCTTAAGTTCAATAATAGAAACTCCATTTTATTGGATGTTTTTCATCTTTCATAAAATAAAACAAATGATTTGATTTATATACATGGTGCGGGCGATTGTCCGATGGACACCTTCTTCTA
>Ga0209541_10006540_pt1 | contig 19816 bp, 23 predicted proteins | sample RifCSPlowO2_01_FD_184027 | JGI IMG/M metagenome (GOLD analysis project Ga0209541, IMG submission 184027) | Groundwater microbial communities from Rifle, Colorado - Rifle CSP2_plank lowO2_0.1 (SPAdes) (version 2) | ecosystem: Environmental > Aquatic > Deep subsurface > Groundwater | place... | reverse complement strand
AAAACTTTTATCATATGCTTTTTTGGACAAGAAACAATTTAAAATTTCTTCCTTCTTGAGTAAACTATGAGGACGACTGACCCTATTATAGCAACAAGTGTAACCAGAACCATAGAAAACAATGTTCCTGTGTATCCGACATCTTTTATCAATAATCCTGTGGAGGCTGAACCTACAGACCTCGATAAATAATAAACAGTCTCGCCTATGCCAATTGCAGTCGCCTTGTATTTATCGCTAAACTCTGAGAAAAAGCCGCGGGAGATATTGAGATTAGAGGCTCTCCCAATAAGGAAAATGCCGCCTATAATTGTGAGAGTTATAAAATCATTAAAAATTGGGACGATCAAAGGAAAACTTAACATTAACAGGAAGAATATTAAAAGTAGATGGAACCTTGGAAGCCTATCAACCTTTTTTCCTATAACCAGAAGCCCAAATATGGTGATCAGAGAGGCCAATCCAATAATCAGGCCTATCTGTGCGATATCGAAACCAATTTCTTTTGCAAACAACGGCAAAACAAGCTCCTGCATTGCCTGTAAAAATCCGACAAGAAAAGAACCTACCAGAAGAACCATTACAAAAAGAAATTTCTTTTCTTTTATTGCTGACAGCAATCCTGACGAAGCCCTTTCTTTCTTCTCAGTTTTAATATTCAGTTTAGAAGTTGTAAAAATACCAAAGATGTTAAGAACAGCCCAAGTCAGTAAAGCAGCCTCCATACCAAAAGCAGAGGCGAGAAGGCCACCTAAAATAGGGCCTAAAACAACACCAACCTGATACATGCTCTCAAGGCCAAAAAGCGCTTTTGTTTTCTTTTTCTCCCTTGCAGCTATTGCGCTTGCTGCGATCTCTATCAGATTAACAATCACACCTGCAACCAGAGCAAAAACAATCCATCCGGTCAAACTTTTCACGCCAAAAAAAAACAGGAACCCCAAAATCATCAGGATCGTTAATGAAAAAGAAAGACGGATACTTTTGACAGCGCCTATTTTGTCAGAAGTCATCCCAATCGGTATAATAAAAACCCTTGACGCATAGAAAGCTGTGAAAATCAATGAGATATCGAACGCGCCTAGAAAAGCTGCTAGAAAAGCAGGAAGGATTTTCCAGACTAGATTGAAACCAGTTGAAAAAACCGCGTAAAGACCGTATAGGATTTTCATATTTATTGGGAAATTGTTTTAGATTTTTCCCAAACCATCAGAATTCTCTGAATAGCGGTTATATTAGTCAAAACAGCAAGGACTGCAATCACATAAGTCAAGTATAGCGGATTGTAAATTGCAAGAAGTATACCAGCAAATAATATAAGCAATCGCTCAGCTCTCTGAAGTAAACCGCCTTTCAGTTCTTTTTCAACAATGTCCCTTTCTTTTGCAGAGGCTTTTGCATAAGTTGTCATCATGCCGCCAAATAAGCAAATAAATATTAACGCTGTCACTGGTATTGTAAATCCTGATAATACTAAATTGGGGAGAGACGCAAAAAGCAAACCGAAAATTATTATCCCTTCAACATACCTGTCTATCACATTATCCAGATAACCACCGAATTTTGTTACCCTTCCTGTGACCTTTGCAACCGACCCGTCTACTATGTCGATGAAGGACGCGAAAATAAATAATATCGCAGCTGGCAAAAAAGCCTCTTTTATCAGGAAATAAAGAGCAATAAAAGTTGGGACTAAACTTAATAATGTCCATTGGTTTGGGGATAGGCCAAGTTTGCTGAAAATTATACCGACCTTTATTGTAAAGCCTAAGAATTTTTCCCTGTGGGTGTATAATACCATAAGTAATATTGTATTAGATGTTAAGAAACTTATCTTTCCCTCTCACCCTTGATGAACTCCTCCACCATCTGCTTGGAAACAGAATCTGGATATTGTTGCGGAGGGGATTTCATTGTGTAGGAAGCAATAGACGTTAAAGGTCCTGCCACTTTTCTATCTAAACCAAGCTTTGCGCACCTGATAGCATCAATTGCGACTCCTGCTGAGTTTGGGGAGTCTTCTACAGAACCTCTTATTTCAAGATTTATTGGGACGTCGCCGAATTTTCTCCCTTCTAATCTTATAAAAAATAACTTATTATCATTCAACCAAGGCACATAATCAGAAGGCCCTATATGTATATTTTCAGGTGACAGGGGAACAGGCAATTGGGACTGTACTGATTGAGTTTTGCTGATTTTTTTGGATTTTAGCCTTGATCTTTCTAACATGGATAAAAAATCTGTGTTGCCGCCAACGTTCAACTGATAAGTTCTGTCTATCTTCACACCCCTATCAGAAAATAGTTTTGTCAAAACCCTGTGCACAATAGTCGCTCCCACCTGACTTTTAATATCATCGCCAACAACAGGCAGCCCTTTCTCCTCGAACTTTTTGGCCCAATCAGTATTTGAGGCAATAAAAACAGGCATGCAATTTACGAAAGCGCAACCTGCATCCAAAGCTGCCTGAGCATAATATTTCACAGCTTCTTCTGAACCAACTGGAAGGTAATTTATCAGGATTTCTGCGCCAGATTTCTTTAACTCTTTTGCAACATCGACCGGCTTCTCTTTTGAAACAACAAAACTCCTGTCTTCTGGGTAATCTTTCATGTGAGAAGCCACGCCATCGAGAACAGGGCCCATCTGAACCCAAACATCCATTTTCGGCACATCTTTGCAGAAAGTTTTTGTGCAATTTGGTTTTGCAAAAATTGCCTCTGATAAATCTTTTCCGACCTTCCTCGCATCTATGTCAAAAGCTGCTATCGGTTTAACATCAGAAATTTTGTATCCGCCAAGAACATTGTGCATCAATCCTGGAACAAGCTCATTATTTGTGGTCACGTTCTTATAGTAAAATAAACCTTGAATAAGGCTTGAGCAACAGTTCCCTATACCAGCTATAGCCAACCTGATTTCTTTTCCCATAACCTTTTCTTTCTATAAACTTCTAACAAAGAAAAGCTTAACCAAAAACCTCCATCTAAATCATATATACCAGCAAGTTTATATATTTTACAGGTGTAAAATACTATGCATAAAGAGGGATTTGAAAAACTACAGAAGAATAATACAGTAAACTGCCTATACCCTTATATTCTGAGAATCCTTTCTGAAAGGCCCGCTCATGCCTATATTCTGAGAAAAGAAATAGAAAAGCGTTTTGGCTTTAGGCCAGGTAATGTCACTGCTTATAGAGTTTTATATTCTCTTAAAAAAGAAGGCCTTGTTGAAAAAACCCAAAAAGGCAGGACAAAGGTTTATAGGCTGACTTCAGAAGGGGAGAAAGAGCTTCAGAATGTTCTGGAATTTTACAAAGAGACGATTAGGCTTTTGGGATAGTCTGTTCTTTTTTCACGATAACTGAAATAAACTTTCTCGAAAACGGCGTCTCTGACCACATCTCTTCGAACTCTTTGAAGTCTATTATCCTGTTTGAGCCTAAAGCTGCTGAAGGGTCATTATAAGTAAAATGTTTCCTGCTGTAACCTTTTATCAAAATAAAGTAAGGATAACCTGATTTTTTGCCGGATATTTTCTGTGAGTCAACCTCAGCAATTACAGGAATCCCTTTGTCAATCATCTCTTTTATTAGAAACAGGTCTGCCTCTTCCTTTTTCTCTAGAACGCCCATTTTTACAACCCTCCAATATATTGGCCAATAAAAGTTCTGCATGAATTCAGCCCAGCCAACAGGCGGGTTTTTGTTTTCTGTCCACCAGCTAATGATCTTGTATCCGAGATCCTTTATTGCTAGGGAGACGCCGGCATCTGTAGCATGCCCGTTATCTCCTGATTTGGCTATTTCATATATATCCCTCTGGTTAGCCTCCTGTCCAAAGAATTTTAGGGCCATCTCAGCGCACGCAGCAAAAGCTGTTTTTTCAGAGATCTGCTGGACATGGGGGACCTCAAGGACGACTTTTGATTTTTTCATATTTATCTTATATTGGATAAATTCAATACGACATTAAGTTTATATATTTAATTCTTTATAAAATCTACAATATGCAAAACAAAACCAGCTCTAGCAAAGTTTTTGTGGATTTCGGCGGGTTTATAGTTAGCATCATTGCTGCCTAAAAGCGGCTCTCATTGGCTCTAGTTTCTCGGAATTTTATGTCCTTACAATATCACTGTTCTTTCTGCTGATTCTAGGGTCAGTGAGATAAAGGAGGGAAATATGACATATAAAATTGGTGGAGAAAGACCAAGCGGACGTCTTAAAGCGATGGGCGTTACTGCAGCAGATTCTACAGCAAGGTATGCAGAATTAGAAAGGCTTGTTGGTTTGCCTGAGTTGCGTGGCCCTTTAACCCGAACCTATAGAAACAACCCTGTAGGAAAACTTGCATTAGCAAGAGTTGGTCCGGAAAAATTAGCACCATATGTAAGAACGGTTTTAGATGGCGCCCAAAACGATGATTTAGGAAAACCTGCCCCAACGAGAAAAAGTGTTTTAGCTGAATATCCGGTAGATGGGGAACTCAGGAATTTAATGGAAAAAGACGCTGAAATTCGTGAAGCTGTTGAAGGCTCTACTGTACATCTGGTAAGCGCTGTACACCAAAAGAGAGTGCATGAGGCAAATAGATCGGTTCCATCAACAGATTCGGGTTATTATGGAGCAATATAATATGATAACAGATTATGAACAAAAACTCAAAGAATGGATGGCTGAGAATAAAGTGCAGGCAGAGCATCTCAGCTTCACCCAATCCTGCCATTCTGTTGAAGAGGCTGCGCAAGTAGTTGGCGGTGAGCCGGAAGATTTTGTTAAAAATATTTGCATGATAGATTTAGAAGGCAACTTGATTGTCGCAATTGTAAAAGGAGAGGATAAAGTCAGTCTGGATAATGTCGCTGCTGATCTTGGAACATCCAAATCAAAAATCCGGATTGCAAAGCCTGAAGAGATGCTTGAGAAGTCTGGTTATCCATGCGGAGGGACGCCTTCTTTTGGTTATAGTGCAAGATTTCTAGTGGACGAGAGAGTGATGGAAAAGGAAATAGTTTACACTGGAGGAGGATCTGAAACATCTCTTATCAAAGTCTCACCAAAGGAACTTCTGAACGCGAATAGAGGTCAAATTGCTAAATTAAGGAAATAACGAACTATTTATAATATTAGTAGATAATATCCAACATAGAATCTTTATGTACAATGCGCAAGAGTCTGAAAAAAAAATATTGGAATACTGGGAGAAAAAGAAAATCCCGGAAAAAGTCAGGGAACAGTCTGCGAAACAGAAGAAGCCATTTTTCTTCATGGACGGTCCGCCTTACGCGAGTGGAAAGATACACCTGGGCACTGCTCTAAATAAATCCCTGAAAGATGTCATAATCCGTGTGAAAAGGATGCAGGGATTCCACGTATTTGACAAGCCCGGATACGATACACACGGGACTCCAATAGAATTCAAGATTGAGCAGGAAATAGGGACAAAAAACAAGAAGGATATAGAAAAATTCGGTGTCGAGAAGTTCATAAAGAGATGCAGGGAATTCGCAACAGAGCACATAGAGACAATGAACAAGGACTTTTACAATCTTGGCATCTGGATGGACTGGAAAAACCCTTACATTTCCTTAACAAACCAGTATATAGAGGGGATCTGGTTCTCTTTCAAGGAAGCTGATAAGAAAGGGTTGTTGTACAAAGGGCTTTACCCTGTCCATGTGTGTTCTAGATGTGAAACTGCGGTAGCGTTTAATGAGATTGAGCACAAGGATGTTCAGGACCATTCTGTTTATTTTACAACAAAAGTAAAAAAATGGGGAAATGAAAAAATAGACGATCTGCTGATCTTAGCCTGGACGACAACTCCGTGGACGATCGTTGCGAATGTTGGAATAATGGTGAATCCTGAACTAGATTATGTGATAGCAGACACAGATAAAGGCAAACTAATCTTAGCCAAACAATTAGTTGAGCCTGTTTTCAAGAAACTGAAAATAACAAATTATAAAGTTGCAAAAACGTTCAAAGGGAAAGAGCTTGAAGGCTTGGAATATGAACATCCTTTGAAATCGCTTGTCCCCGCAATCCAGAATTTAAAAAATGCCCACAGGATTGTGCTTTCTTCAAGGTATGTCACAGCCGAGGATGGGACTGGAGTAGTTCACATGGCAATAGGCCATGGAAAAGAGGATTATCAAGTTGGCAAGGAAAAAGGGTTGCCAATAGTCTGTTTTGTGAAAATAGACGGGACTTATACTGAAGAAGGGGGGAAATGGCTGGCTGGCAGATATGTCAAAGACTGCGACAAAGACATTATAGAAGAGCTCTCAAAGAAAGGGTTTCTACTCCATAAAGAAACCCTCACGCACAGCTACCCGCATTGCTGGAGATGCAAAACTCCATTGCTCCAAATCTCTGTCCCGCAATGGTTTTTCAAGATTTCTGAAATACAAAAGAAATTATTAAAGGCTAACGAAGAAGTCAAATGGGTTCCTGATTGGGCTAAGTTAAGATTCAAAGATTGGTTAGAGAATCTTTCTGACTGGCCTGTTTCCCGTGCCAGATATTGGGGAGCGCCTTTGCCAATATGGGAATGCCAGAAATGTGATAATAAAGTTGTTGTAGGATCTCTGGATGAGCTGAAAAAGTTAACTAAAATTCCTGATAATCTGGATCTGCACAAACCGTGGATAGATGAGATTACAATTAAATGTAAATGTTCAGGTATTATGAGGAGAGTGCCAGAAGTTCTTGATGTCTGGTTTGATGCTGGTGTCGCGAGCTGGGCTTCGCTGAACTATCCAAAAGAGCAGGAATTTTTTAAAAAATTCTGGCCTCCTGACATAAATATAGAAGGTAAAGACCAGATTAGGGGCTGGTGGAATGCCCAGATGATAAATTCCTTTATCTGCTTTGACCAGAAACCATTCAAGTCTGTTGTTTTGCATGGAATGATTTTGGATTTGGAGAAAAGGAAGATGAGTAAAAGTTTAGGCAACATTGTCCAGCCAGACGAGGTTATTGAAAAGCATGGGAGAGATCATCTCCGATATTATTTGTGCAGGGAATCAAAAGGCGAGGATTTCAGGTTTGACTGGAATGCTCTGAAAGATGTCAATAATTTCTTTAATATTGTCTGGAACACTGGGGTCTTTGTAAAAACTTATGCGTCAGCGGAAATCAAAAACCAACCAAAAGACCTGCAGATAGAGGACAAATGGATACTAAGCAAAGTAAACAGTTTTGTTGATAAAACCAAATCTCTGACAGACGAATACAAGGCATACCAGTACATACGTGATGTAACAGACTTTATCCTGAAAGACTTTTCAAGGTGGTATATAAAAATAATCAGGGATAGGGTATCGCCTTTTTACGCCGGAAAAGATAAGGAAGCCGCTCAGTTCACTTTGAGGTATGTTTTAGACAGGGTTTTGATTTTCATGGCTCCTATAACACCATTTTTAGCAGACTATGTCTACACAGATGTTTTCCCTGGAAAAGAGAGCGTGCACCTTGAAAGTTGGCCTGAGAAAAAAACTAAGCTTGTGAACGATCAATTGGAAAATTCTATGGAGATTGCTAAGAATATTATAGAAGCTGTTAATGGCCAAAGGCAGGAAACTGTGGTAAAGCTAAGGTGGCCTGTTGAGAAAGTTGAGATCTCTTTAAAAGAGAAGGAACTCGAGAAAGGACTTCTGGAAATCGAAAGTGTTCTCAAATTAATGTGCAATACTGAAAAAATAGTGTTTACAAAACTCGGGAAAGGCAAGGAGTTTAAGGAAGGCCTTGTCCAGGTAGGCAAGCCCCTGAAAGATGAAGCCTTGGTCAGAGAATTGGTGAGGAGGACACAAGAACTGAGGAAACAAAGCAACCTTCAGGTTTCAGACACAATAGAAGCCCACTTTAATTCAGATAAAGCGACATTAGATATTTTGAAGAAATTTGAAAAAGAGCTTTTGGCTGGGGTTGGGGCTAAAAAAATACTTTTTAAAGAAATTAAAGATAAGAAAGGCGAGCTGGAATTTGAGGATAAGAAGGTTGAGATAGGGTTCGTGAAAAGCTAATTGTTAGAATGATAAAACCGGCTGGCTTGTCTCGCGTTCTAATTTCCAGAGCCTTCTTTTACAGGTTCTTTGCGTCTCATGCTCAAGATTTCTCTTCTACATTTAGAAACATCAGCAGCTTCTTCAGGCATGCCCGCTCTCTTGTATGCTTCAGCAGCAGTGTCAAAACACTTCTCTAGAAATTCAGGCGTCGATGACCCCAAAATAGACTCTGCGGCTGCCATACTCATACAATATCTGGCTATTCTGTCATATGACGGTCTTGTTATTTCATCTTGTCTAGGGAGACCCGGCATTATTCCTCTGCGGCTATCTACTCTATTAAAAAATAGTCTGTCCAACTCTCTCTCAGGCGCATAACACCTGTGCTCTACTTCTTGTAAAAAGTCATTATTATTTCTAGTTTCCTGTGACCCGCATCCATATAACGAAAAAGCTGCAGCAAGAGTCCCAATTGCCCTTCTCATAATAGTTTGTATATAAGTCTTAAATAACCAAACCAACTAACTTCTCCGTTTATTAAGTTGCGAGGTTAATGATTAAAATGATCTGGTTAGACAGTTACAAAAAGGAGCTCGCAGAACTAAAAGAATCCATTAAATTAAAAAACAAAATCCTTGTCCAGCACAGGGACGTGGATGGGTCTTGCTCAGCAGTGCAGTTTCTGAAATTTTTCCCGGATTTTAAAGTATTTTCTATAAAGGACCCTTTTATCCCAGAAGATATTATAATCGAGCTCGCCGAAGCTAAACCAGAACTGCTTATTTTTGTGGATGTCGGTGTGGACGAACATCTGGACAGGATTTTAAGAATAAAGGATTCCCTTCCAAATTCAAAAATTTTCCTCATAGACCACCATGTTATACAGAATGATCTAAATAAGAATAGTATTTTTCATATAAACCCGAGGTTCGAGGATCCTGAAAGGTATATTCCAGCGAGCCTGATGATTTTCGATATACTAAAACATCTCGGTTTTGACAACAAAAAAGATTCATGGATTTCATGTATTGGACTAATAAGCGATTATGGCCACAAAGACAATAAAGAATTTGTTAAAGAATGTGAGAAACTGTATCCTAGCCTACTCGACGCAAAAGAGCTGATAGATTCGAGACTCGGGGACTCAGCCAAAACAATATACTCTGGAATAACTCTAAAGGGTGAATATGGGGTAAAGAAGGTTGTTGATATTCTAGTAAAATCAAATAAATTTGAGGAATTTGAAAACAACAAGCAACTAAAGGAGTGGAGGAAAAAAGTCGATAAAGAAATTGAAAATGTTGTTAAGGCCTTTGACGAAAATAAGGAGAGTTACGGAAACCTGATTTTCTTTGAGATAAATTCAAGACTGAATCTCGCTTCGATAATTTCAAATATAGTAGCTGAGAACCACAAGGACAAAACAATTGTAATTTCAAAAAAATCCCAAGATGGCTGGAAAATATCTGTCAGGGGCGCTAGAAATGGCAGCAAAAATGCCAATCTAGCAGAGATTGTAAAGAAGGCCGTCGACGGTATAGGTTATGGCGGAGGTCACCCGCAGGCAGCAGGGGCTTTTACTGATAATTGGGACGAATTCAAAAAAAGACTAGTAAAATTAATAAACCTGTAATCTATTTGTAATTATGAGAATTTTTCAGATTTTAGCTTTAATAATATTAATTCAGATTTTTATACCTATTGTTCTTTCAGAAGAAATTACGACTTTATGGGATGGGGATTCTTTTACTGTAGACGAAGCACTAACAAAAAAAGTTGATTTGAATTCTGTGCTAGATAAGGAAAAAGCTAATAAAATATCGCAAGGTATTTCAGAGGGGTATTTTAAGAGGTACTTTGATCTGCTTTCTGTAAAAGAGGATGAAACTGGAATCCTTTTGAACTTCTCGTTTAATATAGTTGGGTATAATGCTACAGTCAGAAATACAACACAACTACATGAAATAACTAAAATTTTAACTTTATACGATTCTATCACACTTTTAAAAAATTGCATAGGCGATTACGAAGTAGCAGAAACTGTTCTAAACCATGATGGCACACTTCACATTGAAGCAATATCATCTGATAAAAGGTATAAAGGCGCTATAAATCTGGAAACTGCAAAATGCCAGAAAGATGATCTGATCTATGGAACAAAGACGTTTTATGAGAATCCTTATGTTACTCCAGTTGAATTGAATAAATCAAGCAACTCACCAGAAAATCATTCGCTCATTTATTTTCTTATATCTTTTTCTATTTTAGCCGGACTAATATTAATTAAAATTAAGAAATAACTACTTCCATTCCATCAAGAGGAATAGGTGATCTTTTTCGTAAGGATCCAACTGCATTTTTTCCACTATTTTAAAGTGTTTTTCTAATTTTTGGATCTCCTGCTTGTAAACTTCTTGTGGGTCTTTAACCACATTCATGGATCTTGCTTTGATAACCATTGCTGCAAATCCTGTACTTTTCAAAAACTCTTTGCAGTTTCTGATCATGACTTCTGATTGGTCGTCTGAAGCTACATCTTGATATACTATATCAACTTTTTCTATCCAACTATATTGTTCTGGTAATTTTGCATTTGCTAAAATAGGGACTATGTTTCCTCTATTAGAAGCAACTGGATTAAGGTCTTGTATGCATCTCTCAGAAACTTCAACCCCATAAATAATGCCATCTTTGCCAATTATATCAGCAAAAAAGGAAGCTGTCTGGCCAGATGCTATACCAAGATAAAGAATTTTTGATCCTTTTTTAACAGGGAAATTTTTCAATCCTTTCTCAACAGCAGCTGCCATTTTTGAATGGAATGGGTCCCATTCCCTGTATTCTTTGCCATGTTTTTTGAGAACAGTTTTTGCATATTGTGTGTTTCCAGGGATCAGATTAAGTGTATAAAGCTTTTTCCCTTCTTTGAATAAACCAGGAAATATTTCTTGCATAAATTAACGAGTTGATTCGTTTATAGAAACTTCGCCAACGAACTCTATTACTTCTCCATTATCATTAACAACTCTTTTTTTCCTGGCCCTCGTCTTGATTCCCGGCTCTAATTCAAACCAAGTTATTGATCTTTTTCCCCTAAGTCCATACTCAATAATAGCCATCTTATCAGAATCTACAAAAAGATAAGTCTGTCTGAAAAGAGAACCATCCTCTCTATTACTTTTCAAAAGGCTATAAGGTTCTCTCTCCATTCTATTTTTTAACTCCGTATCATAGTCTTTAGGAGAATTACTGGAGCACCCTACAAATAAAGAATACAGCCCGAAAGCAGATCTTATCAAAAAATCTTGCCTATTTTTCATATGCTATTTCACTTTTTGCATCTCCTCTTCCAGTTCTTTTTTCAATCTTGCCGTATCGTCTCTTCCAGAATATGCGTCTATTCTGGATGCAAAACTCAGCTTTGCTGCCAATAATCTTGCCACTTTCCCCCTGTCTTCAGGTTTAGCGTTCTGAATAAACGGATGTACAAACAAAACTCCAAATTTAGGCGGTTTGCCCCCTTGTTTCAAGTGCCTGAACAAAGCTTTTTCAGCCCCTAGAAGTTGTATTGTAGAGGATGGTAATCTCGCCATTTTGTCCAATCCTCCTGCCAACTGCAAAAGTCTTGAAGAAAGTAAGGATCCTCCAATAGCAGAGGTATTTGGTATTGTTTCTTTTGCAACTGACTCCAGATATTTTTCCAGTTTCTTTCTTGTGTCATACAGAACAGATATTGATTTGGATATAGATTTTATTGCTTCGACATCAGATTCCTCAAAATCCATTCCAGAAAAGGATTTTACTTTAATTTTCTCATCTTTTATTTTTTCTCTGTGACCATAAGTACCTACAAGCTGAGCAAATTTTTCGTTATCCTGTATAGATCTTGTTATTTCCGGTGAATGCAGGCCATACCACTCCCTTATTCTTTCAACAAATGTGTTTGTTGTTTTATCCAACTCATCTATTATACCAACTACATTCATCAGGACTTTATCTTTCCTGGGTTTCTGGAGCTGTGCTTGATTTATCGCTATGTTTATTTTTGAGAAAAGTTCGTTTAGTTCTTGCTGAGAATCCACGAAACATAAATCCATGGCAAGTTTCCTCGTCTGCTCTTTTGCTGTTTTAGAGGCTAAATTATCTTTTTCAAAAAGTGTTGTTAATCCGGGATATTCTACTTTCTTATCAGAAACAACCTCTTTTACTCCGGAGTTTTTAAGATCCTCTAAAACCTGTTTTTCTTCGTTTGATATCATCTCTGGTGACAAGGCTTTAGCTATCTTTTCTGCATCTTTAGGGAAAAACCTATAGCTGACCAGATTCTTCTTCTCGTCGTAGGCAAATACGCCTATCATTGAGGTTGTTAGGTAGGTTTTCATATGCTAGATAGGGAATAGTATAATAAATAACTATTTATATAATACAGAAGTAAGCGGGGGTTCCCGAGTGGTCAAAGGGGCAGGAATATTCAACATACATTGAATAATTGCTACACTTAAGGTCAACATTTTAAGTTTTGAGACTTTTTTAAGTCTATGATAAGTTATCCTGTGGCTTAGTGCCTTCGTGAGTTCGATCCTCACCTCCCGCATTAACCCCTCCCTTAATTAAATAGTGGTGGTACTGATATGGACTTAGATTTGTCGTGCCAAGGCTGCTTTCAGAAACTAGGTAAGGAGAATAGAAGCCAATTTATGGAGCATAGGCTTCGAAATCATCACACTAATGAACTTTGCGACAAGTGCTTGGAATATTTTGTGATAAAGTCTCATTTGATGAAATAAGATGTTTTCTCTGGGTTCTAATATAAGGCTATGTAAAACCAGAACTTTCTTTCAAATACCTCTTAGCTCAAATTCAGAAATTTGCCTACTTGTTTTCTTGCTTGCTCCCTTTTCTTTTGATGATCTTTCAAGAAAGCTGTTATTTTTTCTACTGCAATTTGTTTTAATTCTCCTGTAAGAAGTTTTCCAGATTTATAGTCTTCCCTAATCTTTTCCATTTTCTTGTCATCTGGCTCAAACATATAGTAAAGCATTTGGAAAGTGACATCCACATCCGGATTGCCGCCTAATTTTCTATGCTTTTCCACTGTATCCTGTCCACCAGAAAACGCATACTTGAATATTTTGTGTTTTGCGTCTTCTGGAGAATCTGTCAAAGCTATGTAAGAATAAGGATCAGAAGAGCTCATTTTATCGCCTTTCAAGCCAACCATGAACTTGTGATAAGTGGCGCTTGGTTGAATAAAACCAAATTCCTTCATCCTTGATGCGACTTCCCTTGTTAAGTTTATGTGTGGTTGTTGATCTATGCCAACAGGAACCACAACATGTTTTGGCCCGCCAAACTCTGGAAGTTGTGGGTGCAGAATATCTGCAATCTGTGTAAACACAGAAACTATTTTTCCTGGCATCAAATCTCCATATATCCCTTGAAACTCATTTGCTGTAACTTTTCTCGAAACTAAGCCAGCCAGCCTATAATAAGCATTTGATTTTTTAGCATCGTGCGATCTTGATCCTTGAAAATAAAAATCGCAGTTTTTAGGTTTTAGTCCAAGAGCAATATAGTTTGTTAAGTATTCCTCTATTGCTGTTTCCCTAAGCTCTTCTAAAGACTTGTTTCTCATGTTGTAAGCTTCTATATCAGCAACTAGCAAGTAAATATGTGCGCCAAGACTTTGATAATAAACAAGCTGATCTGCAACCATTTTATGGCCTATATGAAACTTTCCAGATGGCATTAAACCAGTTAATACAACAAACGGTTCTTTTTTAGAAATTTGGTTTAAAATTGGCGCAAAGTCCCTAGATCCGAAAACAAGACCTCTTCTCATGAAAGTTGGGGCGTCTTTCAGTTTTTGGTTAGGAAATTTCTCTATACCAAACTGCTGGATAAGCTTGTCATAATCCACCTTCCCTTCCACTTCCCATGGTGTGACTTTGAAATCCTGTTTTGGTTCTGGCATAACCTCAGTCAAATATATCTATAAATGGTTGTTGTTTTTATCAATCTCTGTATAGTAATCTCTTATTGTTAACACAGACGTTTTTATCCTTTCTTCTTTCCCAGTTTTAAATAAATCGTCGAGTTTTTCTATCACGGTTTTAGGGGACTGATCTAATAGTCTTATTATTATAATTCCTTTGTGACCTATTGACCTGTTTCTTGAAATATTCGCAAAATCTTTATCGTGGGTTATTATAATCCTGTCTTCGCTGGCGGCCATTTTAAGTAATTTGAAATCGCTGGTTCCGAAAAGTTGCTCTTCCTTAACATCCTTTACATCATAGTTTTTTGACCTTAGAAATTTGATTACAGAAACAGCTATATTTTCATCAGTTAAGAATTTCATGTTTACCAACCTTTATCTGTTTCCCAGCAAAAATTATATCCTCGTTTTTCAGAGTCTTGGCTGCATATGCGACAGCCTCCTTAACATCGTCTTTAGTCAGATGTGGATATTCTGTTATTATTTCTTCTGCACTCATTCCAGAAGATAAAAGTTCCAGTATAAGCTCTACAGAAATCCTTGTTCCTTTTATTATAGGCTTTCCACCGAGTATTTCAGGATCAAAAACTATTCTGCTCATAATAGATTATAATTTGCCAGTTGTTTTATAAATACATTCAACTTCCCATGGTGTGACTTTGAATTGTCCGGCCATATGTCAGCTCTCCGGATAAGCTTTTTTTATCAGAGATTCCTTTCCACTGGCTGCTTTCCTTATAGGCTCTAATAATATGTTGACCTCTGCTGCCAATGCTTTTTTCAGGTCTGCAGGATGAAGTTTTTTGTTCGCAAAATCTTTTTCTAATTCTTCATATGTTTTATAGCTCACGTCCCCCCCGAATTTTTTATCGCGTTTTATTACAAAATCCTTTTTCTGGTCGCCTTTGTAAACCATCACAACATATTTCATAAATGAGAGGATGCCATTGCCCTCTACAATCCCTTCAGGGCAAAAGGCTGCTGATATTTTCTTCCTTACGTCTTCCGGAGTATCTAATAGATCTATTTTTGATCCTTTGGCAGAAGCGCTCATCTTTCCTCCGCCCCCCTGAAGCCCTGGAATTAACGGTGTCATCACCTCAATCCGCGGCTTATAGCCAACCTTAGGGAGATTCTCTCTCGCAAACATCAATATCTTCCTCTGATCTATTCCACCATATTGGATATCAACATCGAGATATTCCTCGTCCAGAGATTGCATTATCGGATAAACCAATCCAGAAAGTTTTGGGTTATCGCTCTGCTTTACAACCTCAGAGGAGGCTTTCATACAATCGTGCACAGAAGCTGATGTTGTCATTTTGAGGAGATCGTGGATGTATTTTTCTTTCAACTGGAAAGAAGAGCCTTTTACAAATTCAACTTTTTGTGTATCCACGCCAATTGCTTGAAACATTGGGAGGATAACCATTTTATAGTGTTCGTACCTGCTTTCGAGAATTTCCCATGGCGTGTTATCGAGGGATCCATGTATATCTGCCAGCAAGACTTTCACCTTAAACCCTGCTTTGAGAAAATCCGCTAGCTTCAGAACCCAGACAAAATAGCCTATATGGGGCCTTCCTGTTATGGCTGTGCCTAAATAAACAGAAGGGTGTTCTTTTGTTTCCAGTAACTTTTTGAGTTCTCCTTCTGTAACAATCTCTGCTGTGTTCCTTTTTATCAGATTAAGCCTTGTTTCAAGATCCATAATATCCGTATTGTGGTTTCTTTGGTTATACCTTTCTTTTCTAAAGAAAGGGTATACTATTTATTCTCCTCAGCTTTTAAAATAGTTCGTGTCGAACCATAAAAACCTATCATGACAATAATAACAATGCTAGAAATTACAACCCTCGGCGGCGGCCAGGAAATAGGACGTTCATCCTTCTTGGTTGATACAGGCGTCGAGAAATTCCTCATTGATTATGGTCTGAACAGCCAGAATTTTACAGCGCCTATAGAACCCCCCGCTAACTTGGATGCAGTTTTGCTTTCACATGCGCATTTAGACCATTGCGGGATGATTCCGGCTCTTTACAATAATGGCTACATTAATAAGGTTTTTGCCACAAAAACCACTCTACAGCTTTCTGAACTTCTGTTGAGGGACTCTATAAAAATACAGGGGAGGAAGGGCTTGCAGCCTCAATATTTTTCTAATGATATCCAGAAAATGATGCAGAACTCTGAGGCTGTCGAATTGGGGGAGAAGCTCGAATTCAGTAAAACTTCTGTCCAGATGCTGGATGCAGGGCATATACCTGGATCTTCTTCCATACTTCTAGAATCTGGGAAAACAAAGCTCCTTTACACGGGTGATATTAAATACATTGAGACTGCTCTAATGAATCCTGCTTACAAAGATTACAAAAATATAGATGCTATGATGATCGAATCTACTTATTCTTACCAGAACCATACTGACAGGGATCAGTTGGTCCAGAAATTAAAGGATAAAATAAAAGAGACTGTAGGGAAGGATGGCATTGTTTTGCTACCAAGCTTTGCTATTGGCAGGACTCAGGAAATGCTTCTTCTGCTTTCAGACATAGGTGTCCCTATTTACATGGATGGGATGGGGATAGACGCAACAAGAATTATACTTAATAACCCAGATTCTGTAAAGGACCCTGAAAAGCTGAAAAAAGCTTTTGGTAAAGCCCATAAAGTTGAGGACATCAAAGATAGGAAAAACGTTTTGAATGAGAATTGTGTGGTTATAGCTTCTGCAGGGATGCTCCAAGGCGGGCCAATGCATTACTACTTGAGAAAACTTTACAAGAAAGAGAATTGCCTGATGATTTTTAATGGGTTTCAACCAGAAGGGACTACAGGCAGGGCTGTCCTGGAAAAACACAGAATAATTGATGGCAACTCTGAAGTTGAGGTCAGGATGGGCATAGAGTTCATGGATTTCTCAGCCCACATAGGAAAAGATAATTTGTACAGGTTTATAGAACAGGTAAATCCAAAGAAAGTAATCCCTGTGCACGGCGGATTCGTCCCTGAATTTGTTGCTGAACTGAAGCGCAGGGGATTTGATGCTGTTGGGCCGAAGAACGGGGATGTGGTGAAGATATAAATCTTGTTTCTAATTTCAGAATACAATGAAATACCAATACTTTATCGAATCAAGATATAGAAACAAGGAAATAGTTCTCGAGCTTGCGAAAATTAAGGGATAAAGGCAAAACAGCATACTGTTTTATAGAATCTGAAGCTCCAATAAAAAATGCAGGCGATCTAAATGCAAACCCAGAGGAGTCAATGAAAGCATCTGAGTCTATTTCTGACTGGAAAATCAGCTCATGTGGAAGCCGGTGGTGCTTATGGCTTAGGAAAAATTTAATCCTTATCGGTGAACAGAAAGAAACTGAAAGCCTATATTTAATATTCAAAGAATTTTATCCGTCAACAGATTCTTTTATTGCTTCTCTTAAATGGGCTTAACCCCCGGTATTGCATGCCCGTATAAACTTTATAAGCCATTCCAATAACTATAATCATGGAATTGCTGAAAGCCCGGATAGTTAAAACACAGGATGTCTGTGGAGGGGCAGCTAGGATAGAAGGAAGAAGAGTAAGGGTCATGGATGTGGTCGAGAATTATGAAATTCTCGGGTATTCCCCTGAACAGATAGCTGTAGCTTTTGACATTTCATTAGCAGATGTTTTTGCGGCATTGCAGTATTATTATGAATATCCAGACGAAATAAAAAACGAAATAAAGGGGCATAAAGAGCTAGTTGAGAAATTAAAAAACGGCAGCTAATATGAAGTTTCTTATAGACGAGCATATAGCACTTCCTATAATCAGATCTCTAAGAGCCCATAATATTGATATCATTTCTCTGCAGGAAATTCATCTGCTTGGCTCGCCAGACAGGGGGATACTTAATTTTGCTAACAGAGAGAAGAGGGCAGTCGTCACGAGAGACAAGGATTTTACTGTTCTTCACTCACAAGGAAACACCCATCAAGGAATAATTTTCCTTACCCAGCCTCTCACTATAGGAGACCTCATAAGAGAACTATTTACCATAGATCTGCTTTACAGGCAAGAGGATTTGGAAAATAAAATTCTGTATATTCCACTGAAACATTAAATCCTGAATTCAGGACCCTTTCAGTTTATTTACAAGCTCTTCCATCGCTTTCTGGCTTAATATTTTTCTCTTCTCATCATCTAGCAGAACCTTTTTGTAAAATTCCTTGTTTGTCATGTCGCCTGAATTCCTTGGGCAGACATGAATATGTGTATGGTTTACTGTCTGGCCAGCTGCTTTTCCATCCTAAATCACAAGGTTGAACCCTTCAGGTTTGCACATTTTTCTCAGAATAGAGTAAACTTTCTTCATAGAATCAAAAACATCAATAATTTCTTTTTCGTTCAGATCTGTAAAACTCTCAACATGCCTTTTCGGTATGACAAGAATATGACCTGGAACAACTGGCCTTATGGTAGGCATGCAGAAGATGCTGTGGTTTTGGTAAAAGGTTTGTGCTTCCCTTATCCCCGGATCGCAGAAAGGGCAGTTCATTTTTTATCCTGTTGATCTAAGGCTGATACGTAAGAGTATTTGTGCTGCCTGAAGATTATGAAAGGCTCATAGTCAACTATATTGTTCTGAAACCTGTTCCTTATGTCAATAAGTATTTCATGCAAGTGGTGCGTATTTTTTGCAAAGATTGAAATTTTGTAATTATAGCGGCCTGCGTACTTGAGATAATACACAATATAAGGATGGTTTATGCAGTAGCTGATAAAGGAATTTTCTTCCTGTTTGGAACGAAAATCCATGTTAAAAAGAACCTGGTGCCACTCAAAGCCCAGCAGGGAAATCGACACCATCGGGAATGCTGTGAGTATAACATTCCCTTTTATCAGCGCTCTCAGCCTTTCTGCAGCAGTATTGTGGGAAACGCCAAGCCTCCGGGCAAGCTCAGCAGTGCTCATCATTGCATCTGTTTCAATTTCCCTTATTATCTTTTTATCCAGCTCGTCCAGACTGAACTTATTATTTATCGGCTTTCTTTTTGCTTCAAGAAATTCTTTCTGGAAAGCATGGGATTCCAATCTGGTTGCCGCGCCCAGCCTTAACCTCTTTGCAGAGTAGATGTCATCTGCCCCTTCAAGGAAAAAACCGTAATAGGTGAAATCTTCATGCAAAATTGGATAGTAAGAAAATCCAGTAAGAAAATCCTTCAGCCTGAATTTTATCCTATTAATGGTCTCCTGAAAGTCCTCGAGTGTTGCGGCCAAAACAACAATCGCTATATCTGATTTTCCGCCGCACTCAACAACCCGCCTTATTTTCGGGTGCTTAATCAGATAATCCAGTATCTCCTGCATTGCTTTCATGGAAAAATTCTTAAGCTCGAAGTGGACCTCATATCCTGTAAGCCCAAAAGCCTTTGGATTGATTGCCACAATGCTGCCTGTCAGAATGCCCTTCTTTTTCAGCTGCTCGATCCTGTAAGCCACAGTTTCCCTTGGCAGGCCGGTTTTTTTGCCAATAAAAGAGTTCGAGAATCTCGGATTGATTGAAAGCTCGAAAAGTATTTTTCTGTCCTTCATGTCCAGTTTCACCCTTTTCTCTGATGGGAATGATACCATATTCCCAATAAATGGGGAGACTGGCCTAAAGTTCTTTTCTTCCATAATTGCCCACAATTTCTTTTACCGCCTTATTTTATTGAAATTATGGCAAATTATCTATATAAAGTTTCTTATATTGCATTTTCTTAGTAATCAGCAGGAGGCGGTTTTATGGGAAGGGTTTCTAGGTACGGGATGTT
>Ga0209541_10006538_pt1 | contig 19826 bp, 27 predicted proteins | sample RifCSPlowO2_01_FD_184027 | JGI IMG/M metagenome (GOLD analysis project Ga0209541, IMG submission 184027) | Groundwater microbial communities from Rifle, Colorado - Rifle CSP2_plank lowO2_0.1 (SPAdes) (version 2) | ecosystem: Environmental > Aquatic > Deep subsurface > Groundwater | place... | reverse complement strand
TTCCTCATTCTTGGAAACTCAGTGCAAAAAATAGGGTGGGTTTTTCGACGAAGTCGAAATGTTAGAGGGAAATTAGAAATCAAAATAAATTCAAAAAATAAGGGGTTTCACCAGAGCCCATAATCAAAAACTATTTAAACCAAATTTTGAATCAAAGTTATAATGGTTTCAAACGCAGGAGTTAAGATAAAAGTAATGCCAGATTCTCCAGAGAGAGATTTAATTATAATTGAATCTAAAGTAAAAAGAATTATCGAAGATAATCAAGGAACTATTTCTTCAACAACACAAGAACCTGTTGCATTCGGATTAAACTCTATAACAATCACTTTCTCAATAATTGAAACATTCGAACAAGATCCTTTAATGGATAAAATAAGAGCTATTAAAAATGTTTCTTCAGCAGAAATAGTTGATTTTAGAAGAATCGGGTTTTAATCAGTTCTTAATCCTTCACTAATAGCTTTAGAAAATGCTCTTCCAGCTTTAGTATGGGCATCCAATTCTAAACGATTCATTTCTTCTTTCATTTTTTCTCTTCTTACTCTTGCTTGTTTAAAAAATTCTTCTACACTTTTAGAAAAATAAGTGGCAATTATTAAAACTAAAATTAATAAAAAGATAAAAACTATTTGAATCCATGGACTTGAAGCAATAGAAATTATTCCTACAATCCATTCTCCAATAATTAATGGAATTCTCATAGTCGAAATAATTACCATAATCAAAAAAGAAATCATAATTCCTATTCCATCTGAAAAAAAACCATAAAGATGAAATGTTCTATAAACATAAATAAACAAAACTATCCACAAAAATAAAACCAAAAAAAATAACCAACTCAATTCAAATTCAACACCTAAAATAATTTTAAATAAAGGATTTGCTTTAATTAATAAATCCTTCGTCGCTAAAATCCCCTTTCCCCACTCTTTAGTTTCCAAAATTTTCGTCCATTCTTGAGTTAAATAATCTTGAGCAACTATATTAGGATTATCAATGACTTCATCAAATTTATCGCGTCCTTCTTCTAATTGATTAACTTTTTCTTCTAAATCGCTAAGTTGCGCGGAAACAAAACTAATTAATAAGATTAAGATAAAAGATAAAACTAAAGATAAACTTAATAATCTCTTCATAAATATTCTAAGAAACCAGTATTTTTAAAATAATTGGAATTATTTTTCTCTTAATCCTTTACCGATTCTTTTAAGACCAGCGATAGTTCCTTCAAGTTCTAATCCCCCAGCTTTAGATTCAGCTGCCAACATCATTGCTTTTCTATTCATTATCCAAGGAGCCATAGAAGTTATTCCCCAATGAGCTGCAAACATTGCAACAAAAATTGAAGTCAATGCAGCTATAACTGATCCTGCAGCTAAAAATGAAAAAACACTCATAAGATTAACTAAAACACTATAATACATATTCAAGTTAGCCAAAATAACAGCCATTGCAAATCCAATAACCCAAGCTACCCCTTTATCAAAAAAACCAAATTTATCGATAGTATCTCCAAAAGATAAAAAGAAAATTAACCAAACAGCAATTAAAACAATGAATGCACTAATTGTTTGAGCATTTTCATTCGTTTCAGTTATTCCAAAAATATAAGTTAATGCCCAACCCCTCGGACTATCCCAATTAATATTTGCTTGCGTTGTATCCAACCAAACAGGTTCACTAATATCAAATCCTCCCCAATTAAACCAAATAGCTAAAAGTCCAAAAATAATCCCCACAACAATAACTCCCCATAAAATAACTTTAGAAGTTGTTCCAACTGCTCCCCGTTTATCATGCATCATATTATCATTAAATAAAACCACTTTATAAATATTATCCTAATTATCTTCTTCCACTATTTTTGATAACTGCAAATAAAATTCCGACAGCAAGGGCAATTAGTAAAAAAACAAAACTTGTAACAAAATTATAAATTTCAAATAAATTATCAAAATTTCCTGAAGAAGAGATTAAATTATAAGGGTCAACAAGATATTTCAAAGTAGCCCATATCATTAAAAAAGTAATTGCAATTGCAGGCCCAGTTCCAACATTTAATCTCAACATTTTAAAAAAAGGAATAGAAAGAATAACAATTATTGCAAGCATAAGCAAAAATAACCATCCTGCAATTGCTTCTCCAAAAATACCATTAATCCAATTTCTTTGCACAAAAAGCGCTGCGCAAAAAAAAGCGATAATTAAAGAAACAACAATTATCGCTCCTTTACTTTCACTTGAAGCTGGCTCTTGCAACCAAGGAAAAGCTTTATTTGATTTCATTCCTCCTCCAAACTGTTTGCTAAGAGCTAAATATACTAATGCAAAAACTAAAAGAAAAACTCCTCCAAAAACTACCCAATCATTTTGTAAAAGAGTTGAAGGATTAGAAATATCAAAATATTCATTACCAATGCGAAATTGAGCTGAAACTAATGGAATAAATAAAATTAAAGATAAAAGTTTAGAAAAATTCATCAAACTCTCCGATACCCAACAACATTTTTCCCGTGATAAATTGGAACTTCATTTGATTGTCTACCTGAGGAACTTCCCCTCATAATAAAAGCTCCAACAAGAAGAAAAATAATTCCTGATACCATTAAAACAAGAGAATTAAATGTTGCAAAATATGGAAAGGTGTTAATAATTTTTTCATAAACAGGAGTTATACCTGAACCTAAAAGTAATAATCCTAAAATAATCAAAACATAACCGAACACTCTTTTCATAATATTTAATGGTAAAACCTATTTATAAATTTTCTCAAAGCTGAATTTGTTTATTTCTCAAAAGTATTATTTTCTTCTTTCCATCTTTAGTCTTAGAAAGTCTATCATAAAACCTTCTGGACATAATAATTTGCGCGTCGATAAATTCTTTATGTTGTTTTTTCCATTTCTCAGGATTTGCTCTAATAAAATTGGCCCAACGCTCTACCTGTTCCATATGACTTTTATCTCTTACCATTCATCCTAACCCTATTAATATCTTTTTTAATTTTATTTATCTCTTCCTCACTAAATTTATCTTTATAAATAATTCTAAGATGTCTAGCATCCTCTAAATCTTTATCTGATTTCAAATATTCTTCTTTAAACGCAATGTTCATTTCAATAGAAGAAAACCATATATCTAAACCACTAAGGGGCAACTTAACCTTTGTAGCTAATTGATAATAATCTAATTCATCTTTAGCAAATTTTATTTCCATCTCTGGAAGAAACTCTCCATCGCGAACATAACGCACGCTTGTGGCATTTATAAGATAATCATAAATAACTTTTGAATCTACTGATTGCATACATTCAAAACCATTTTTCAATAAATTAACATGCAATTTATCAAAATCTTTTAAGGACAATTTTTCAATAATCATATCAACATCCTCAGTTCCCCTAGACCGTCCATGAACAATAGCCACAAAACCAGAAACGACAATATAGTTACAATGCCTCTCCACCACTTTAACAAAATCTTCAACAAATTCATCAAGAATCGTTTTATCACTAACTTCTCGTTTCATCAATTTATCAAATATTGAGAATATATAATATTTATCGTAGCAAATTCTTAAAGACGTTTTGAATTTCTCTTATCACCGTTACAAACATACTCTCGAATAACAGCGTAAGCATTCCAAACTTTCTCGTCTTTAACCAATTCAAAATTATTTCTTTTCAAGTCTTTTACAAAAATCTCATAATCAATATATCCTTTTTCAAGAACTTCTTTAACAATAAGCTGTTTCAAATAAGCATCATTTAAACTTCCGTCGTCGTCAAAAATTCCATTAACTCGTATTATCGATTCATACTCTCCTAACTTTTTTTCAAGTTTGACTCTAACAGAATTATCATTAACTCCTTGAGCATTAAAAATTATAGCATCTCTCAAAGATTCATCTACTAACCTAAATCCTTCAGTTATCCTTCCTAAATCACTTCCAATTTTCATAAAAAACTAACATATTTAGTTTTTATAAATCTTTCTATATTTAACTACTTTAAAGGAATGACATAGATTTATGCATAACTTTTTTATAACCTTCTAACTTATTTTGGGCATGTCAAAATTAACAAAAAAACAATTAGAAGAAATAAAGAAACAGCTATTTAATCAAATTGAAAACTTTCCAGAAGAACAAAAATTCGCAATGCAAAAACAAATTCATGAAATGTCTGAAGACCAATTAGAAGAATTTTTACTGAAAAATAAATTAATAGGTTCTGAAAAACAGGAGAGCCCATTTAGATTGATTGTCGAAGGAAAAATACCAAGTTTCAGAATAGCAGAAAATGAGAAGGCCATCGCTGTTCTTGAAATAAATCCAATTTCAAAAGGACATGTAATAATCATTCCAAAAATCCCATACAAATCTAAAGACCTTCCAGAAGATATTCAACGTTTCGCACAACTTTTAGCAAGCCACTTACAAAAAATACTTAATCCTAAAGAAATTAAATTAGGTGTCAATGAAATTTTTGAAGAGGCAATAATCAATCTTCTTCCAACATATGATAATGAATCTTTTGAAAGCAAAAGAAAAAATGTGTCAGAAGAAGAGTTAGTCAAATTACAAACAGAACTAACTTTACCTCCTGAAAAACCAAAAATAGAAATTATTAAAGAGAATTTTGAAAAAAAAGAAGAAACCCAAGAGGAAAATGAAAAAGAAGAATCGGAAGAAAAAAAGAAACGAAAAACTCCAATAAACAAATTACCTAAAGTTCCAAAAAGAATTCCTTAAAAAAATCCCCAAAGACCCCAATTCCCACCAAGTTTGAATTGAATAAAAATAATAACTAAAAAAGCAATCAAAAATGCAGGAGTAAAGGGAACCCCATCTTTAATCAAAATTTTTTCTTTGCAATTTTTCTTCAAAAAAACGATTTCCTCTTCGGAAAGTCCTTCCCAATGAAGTTTAATAATTTTATTTTTAACTTTAATTTCTTTCTCAAGCCAGTCTCCAATTTTCAAATTTTTTACCTCCACCTCTTTTAGCATACAACTTTTTTCAACGGCTTTTGCATAAAGATAAGTAAAAAATAACAAACTCAAAAACAGAGGAATAATTAAAAAAATGAATTGCTGAGAAAAAATAGAATAAAAAATAAAAGCTATAGAAAAAGCAACAATTGAATAAAGATTAGTTTTATTTTGTTTGAATAAAGAAGTGAACGTTTTTGAAAAAGATTTCCAGTTTCTAAAAGAAATTATTACACTATAAATTAAACTATAAATAGATCCACCAAATAATAAAGCAATTAAAAAAACTAAAAAAATCAAATTATTATCTCTAAAATTATTTGAGAATGGTAAAATAACTCCTAAAGCAATAAACAATTTAGCGTCTCCTCCGGCGAATAATCTTCCATAATATAACAAATGTCCAACTACAAAACTAATTGCTAATCCAACTAATCCAAAAATCAAAATCATTTCATTTTCAGATAAAACACTATAAAAAATTCTAAAAACCAACGCACTAATCAATAAAGAAAAATTCAACCAATTAGCTACTTCTCTAAAACGAAAATCCTGAATAATTGCAACGAAAATTCCAATTAAAGCAAGAATAAATAAAAACTCTATCATCTCCAATAATAATAAAACGTGTTTATTAAACTTTCTTCGATAATGAATAAAATCCCATCATCAACATACAAACACTCACTTAACAAATTTACTTTCATCAACCAAAAAACAATCATCCTCAACAATTTTACCTTTGTTAGTTTACCAAATAATTTTATTTAACCAACCCGCAAACACTACCCTTAATTTTACCATCGTCAATTAGTTCAAGGGAGGAATTAAGAGTTAACATTCCAATAGTTAGATTTATTAATGTTTTTCATATAATTATTAAATGGAAAGAGACGAGCAAATTACTGTTTATTTATCTTGGGCTCTTATTCTTGGAGTTCTAATAATTTCATATTTCATAATTAAAGATTTTCTAATTGCGATAATATCAGCATTTATCTTAGCATATTTATTAAAACCAGTTCATGATCGTTTAGAAAAAAAAGTAGGCAAAATCCCAGCAGCATTAATTTCTGTCTTATCTGTTTTAATAATTATCTTATCTATAATTGGTTTTATCATTGGTTCTTTAATTTCAGAAATTTCCACATTACTTTCAGGAAATTTTATACAACTATTTTTTGATAAACTTCAAGATCTTCCATTTGAAGCTGTTCTAATAAATAATCTTTCAGAAATAATAAAAGAGGCAGGAAAATTTGCCTTGAATTTAGTTACTTCTTCTGCAATAAATCTTCCCGGAAAAGTTTTAGCAATTTTTGTAACTTTTTTCACAGCATATTATATTTTAATTGATTGGGAAACTCTCAAAAATAAATCGCTTAACCTTTTACCATTTCAAAACAGACAACAAATTTTAACTCAAATACAACAAGTAATCGACGATATTATAACTGGAACATTTTTAATTGCATTAATTGAAACAGTTGTAGCTATAATAGGATTTTCAATTCTTGGAATTAAGTTTGCCGTTTTATTAGGTTTCATAATCGGACTCTTTGCATTTATTCCTGCATTAGGCCCCCTATTAATTTGGGTTCCATTAGCAATAATTACATTTACAAGGGGACAAATTGGGACTACAATAGGAATAATAATTCTAGGATTAATCTTAAGTGCTTACATAGATTCAATATTAAGAATAAAACTCGTCGGTAAAAAATCAAAAATACATCCTGTAATTGTTTTAATAGGATTATTCGGGGGAATTTCTTTATTCGGAGCAATAGGGTTAATATTAGGTCCTCTCATTCTAAGTATTTCAGTAACGATAATAGAAAACATTCCGAAGTTAAAACTTAAAAAATAATTTTCTAAAAATTATTTAAACATTAATCTAACACAATTTTACCTTTGCTAATTAACAATTCTACAAACACTCAGAAACTCAAATTTATTTCAGAAATTTACTTAAAGGGATAAATGGAATTAAAAAGTTTATCCTTGTCAATTAGTTCAATAGATTGATTATTGAGTTTAAAGGAAGTCCCATTTTCTCAAAAAAAATTCTCCTCGTGAAACAGAATTGAAGAAAAAATTTCCGAAAATGATAAAACCATTTATTTATTAAGAACTGAGGGTAGCTCCACAAATTCCAATCGCATCAAGAATAGATTTTTCAGCAGTTATTTTATCATAACCAATTGTGTTTCGATAATCTAAAGATTTCATACATGTAAGTATATCCATTTCTGATACTTCTGTTTCTTTACGAACACCAACTAAAGCACTTCCGAACCGACTATAATTTTCATTAGTCATTGATAGCCCATATTGTTGCATAACTTCATCAATACGGTTTTTAATTTCATTATATGAAAAATCACCCACAAAGGCGATTTCCATTTGTTCAAGAGCAGTCCTTTTTTCAACAGCAGTATTGTCTATATAGGAATTAGAGGTAGAAGAATTATCTCCAAACGATGAATCAAATTCTATAAATGCAAAAGTTCCAAGTACTAACATTACTGGAATCAACATTGAAAGTAAAATCACTCCAATAACTCCACTCCAAACAGGATGTTTTTTAATCCAATTTTCTTTAACCATATTAAAAAATAAAAAGAATACACTTATAAAAAGTTTTGCTTTTTTGAGAGTGTCAAAATAAAAAACAAGAAAAATATTTGGGTGTGTGGCAAGGTACAATCGAGCGAACCATTTAATTGCTGTTAGTTTCTCCGAATGAAATGAGGGTGAAATTTTAATGAACGTCCTGAAGCCGAAAAACTTGAGTAAGCGGGTGGACCCCAGATAAATTTATAAATTTATCAATTATTTTATTAAGATATGGGAGATTACATTAACTATTTAGGCAGAACTGCATATCTTAATACTATTTCAAAACCAGAATCAATAGAACAATCGAGACTAGTTATAAAATATGATTTATCTTTTGAAAGTGTTGGAGACATAGAACTTCTTTTAAGAATGAAACCAACAGATTCTGTAACAGTTGGTGATGAAAATATGGCTTATGATAGATTCAAAAAAGAAATTCTTGAAAAGACACATAGAATATATTTATCAAAAACAAGTCGGTTGTTCGACCAAATAGAACAATAGTCTATTCCACCAGTTAATCATTTTCGGAGCCAGCAGAACCCTTATTCAATCTTTTTTTGTATTTTTCAAGAACTATATTTAGGGCTTCTTCTAAATCAACATTAAAAGAATTTGCAATTGTAATTATCGAATACAACAAGTCGCCAAGTTCAGATTTTAGTTCTTCCCTATATTTCCAGAGGTTTTCTTCCATAATCACTCATTTTGAGAATTTCTTTGGCGACTTCACCAAGTTCAGACATTGTATCTAAAACTTTATATTCTGCTGGTGACTCTAAATTATGTTCCTTACAAAATTTTTTGATTTTTGTTTGTATCTCTTTCATAGATTAAATTAAATCGATGAGTTATAAAAATGTATTGTTAGGACTGGCGAACAATTTCTTTGATTAAAAGATTTACACTATTTATCTTTCAACTTCTTATCGGTCCGATGAACTCCGCCTTTTTTGTAAATACCCTTACGCATCTTAGAACGTTCATCATTTCTATTTTTTCTCTTACCTGCAAAAGCATAATCATCAGCCATAAAATATAGACAAGAAAGAACTATTTAAATTTTAAGAAAAATTATAATTGATTTGTAATTAATTGTGCATCTAAAGAATCTATAGGACCATCCAAATTAACATCGCATTCATCATTAGTTAAAGTACCACCAATACACTTATTAACAATTTCGACATCTGCTTCATCAACTTTACCATTAAAATCTAAATCATATTTAATACATTTAAGACTATTAACAACTGCTCCCTTAAAATTGGAATCTTTTCTTAGATTAGCACAAAAATTCCGCTCAGTAACTAAACATTTTGGAGCATCTGAAACAGCATTATTAACTTGAGCTCTAAAATCAGCATTTCCTTCATAAGCACAATTAATATAATTATTTTCTGAATACTCTGTATATTCACAATAAGCTGTTTGTTTCGAACCTAAACTTGCACAAATTTCTGCTTTTCCACTAAGAACCGAAGGAGGAATATTAGATAAATCTTTTCCTTTATCTGCTACACCTACTATAAAATAAATAACTAAAGCCACAAATACTCCTAAAATAAGCAAACCAGCTATAGTTCCTAACGGAGTTCCTTCACCTTTCTTATTCATCACCATCTCCATACCTCATTAAAAGTTTTCTTATTTATAAACATTTCTAAACATTTGCAATAAATTTTTTATCATAATTATATTCTATATTAAATTTATTTTCTTCATTTTCTTTAAAAGATTTTTTAATAATAATCTCTATTTCAAATTCAGACGATTTAGGTATGCCATTTTCTTTAATTAGTTTCAGATTATCTAACTGACTTTCAACTTGACTCAATTCTTCAACTAAAAATCCTCCAGAAGGATTTTTATAGAAATTTAACTGTCTTTTAAATTCTGAAACTAATTCTTCATCACTTTTAATTCCTTCACTCGATTTATCTAAAATATCTTGAATATAAAAATCGACAATTTTTTGTCTTTCATAAACTTTAGAAATTTCTAAAGAGTTAGAAATTTTTTTTGAAGTATTATTTGAATAAATTGTAAAATAAAAAAGCGAGCTACTAACTAACAATAATACTAATAAAACAAGCAAAGTTGTAGCCAACGAGGTAGTTCCTCGCCTATCAATTAAATAAAACTTATTCTCCATAATAAATTGCCTCCACAAGATTTTCATTTTTAGAAATGAAAAAAACATCTGCCCTAATTAAAGAGGTTTGATCAGCTCCAACAATTAAAGAATTTGGAGGCAAAGGACCACAACTAAAATCTTCCTTACTACCTTCTATTAATAAGATTTCTTCAGAATCAATTGCACCATCAATAGAAGAAATGCTAGGGTTTTTTTCTAAATCTCTTCCTGCAATTAAATAAACTTTCCGGTGATTAAACTCAAAAAATCCCAATGCCTCTTTATCCCTTTCTATAATTTTACAAAGTGCAAGCATATTTATGTCCTCTTTACCATCATATAAATCTGAAATAGAGAGTTTAACTTCGTCATCAGCCCATCGAGAAATTAATGTTTTATGATTTTGTAAAAAAATCAGCAACTGATAATTTAATTCATCATTAAGTGTTTCTCTATAATTTTCTTGAAGAGAAATAGTTGGTTTTTCTCTAAGTGGATTTAAATGTAACGAACTAACACCGATTAAAAATAAAAACATAATAAAAAAAATTATTATAAATGCAATAACCCAAGTCATAGTGCTTGCAATTTGTCCTCGAATATTTCTAAACATTTCCGGTCTCCCCTTTATTATTACTTCCGGCAACAATTTTCAAAAAATGACTTTTACCCTCTTCGTCAAAAACCATTATTTCTTTTTCAGCACATTCCGGAAAATATTTTGCTCTTATAACCCTCGTTTTAATTTTACATTGTTCATCAAATTTTTGAGTCGCAAATAAATAAATGGTTTTATCATTTTCGGAAATTTTTAAGAAAAAATTTCCATCTTTTTCAAAAGAATTTTTATATAAATTACAAAAATTAAAAATATCCAAATTTCCTTCAAAAAAACTATCTTTAATATTATGAGATAAACATCTTTCAACTTTATTTACTAATATTTCTGATTCAAAAGAACGTATATCTGCGTAGTCAGAATAAAATGACAAGGTTCCAAAAACAATCCCTCCAGCCACAATAAAAAGAACTGCAAACCACCAAATAGATAAAATGTCTTCTCCTTTCTTATTATAAAATAAATTATTCATTTTCATTAATAAATAAATTTAAAACTTCTCCATTTTCAGAATAAGACATAACAACATTAACATCATTAAAAAAAGTATGAGAATAAGTATATGAATTTGATAATTGCACAACAATTTTATTATCTTTTATCAAAAACATTTTTTCAAGATTAACATTATTTTTTCTAGCAATAGCATAAGCGTCAGAAATATTTAATTCAATTTTTGTTCCGGGTTCTGAGTTATCCAACAATAAAGCAATTTCTTTCGCATAATATTGTTCTAAAACTAAAGCTCCTGAAGAAGCATTTACAACAAAAAAGAAAAAAATTCCAAAGAAAAAAACATTAAGTATTAAGAAAATAACTTCTTTTAATACTATACTTTCTCCTCTTTTATTCATCTTACAAATTCCATTATTTAATTAATAATTATTAAGGTATACTCTCAATAACTTGACAATATTCTAAAATATTTGCTACTTTATAATCTGTAGCTCTAACAACAGAACATCCACTTCTTGCTTCTTTTCCAATAGAAATGTCGTCGCAATAACTTGCAGTAACTGCCCGATTCCAAGCAACACTACCTTGTTGATAACCTAAAAAAACTACTCCCGTAACTGCTGCAATAATTGGATGTTGTTTTACTACTCCTACTGTTCCTTTCAAAATTTTCCAGGATGCTCCTCGAGCAACAAAAACTGTTCCTGCAGTTCCGACTCCCAAAACATTTCTTAAGGAAGTGCCATATTCAGGAGCGCTAATTTGCATAAATAAAATAGCTGTTTCACTCGGAAAATTTTCAACTTTATCTTCTGAACTAATTTCGCTAAGCTCTACAGCTTCAAATTTCACTTCTACCTTGTCACCATTTTCATCTTCTATTAAGATAAGATTATCATCTTTATCTTTCAAAGAATCTAAATTTTCGGTATTAATTATTTCAGTACTAATTCCTACATTATTTGGATTATTTGTAATTTGTTGAAGATAAGTTTTATCACTTTCAGGAACAAGCCGTTTATTCATATATCCGAAAACATCCATTTTCGTGAAATCAACATTTTGAAAACTATTTTTATCCACAGCAATACGCGAACAGATTACACAACTTGGATAAACCTCTCCTCCAACACCAAAATTTTCAACTACTGCATTAGAAAAAATACTTATCTTTCCTTCTCCCATAGTTTTCCAGCAACTTAATAACTCTTGTGCATAAACCTTCTCAATTTTATTTAAACTATCAGCATTATCTCCAACCCTTATTGTCGTCACGGATTTTTCATTTTTGAATTCTTCACACTCTCCCTTTCCGAAAAGTTTACCACTAATACAAATTTTAGCCGTATTACATTTCAAGGGAACAAATGATTCTCCAAGCGGAACTGTTGCTCTTAAGATAACAGATTCGTGACAAACCTGTCTATCAATTTCTCCTCCAGAGGCTAATTGAAAATAAACAAAAAGTAAAAGTGAAAAACCTACGATAGAAACAATCAACCCTGCTAAAAAATTCAAAGATATGTCTCCTTTTTTATTCATAGATATTTAACCTCCAGATGTTAACCTCTTAAACATAAAAATAATTCCAAACAATAATACAAAAAATAAAATAGTAGCTAAAGCTATCAAAAGTAAATTCTTCACTGAAAAAGATTGTGCTTTATTGTTCATTTTGGAATAATAGTTAACCTCCCATTTTCTAACGAAATAACAACTGCCGTTTTGGTTGATTTAACCGGCAAATAACTATTTCTATTTGCCCTATCAGCAGAACTAACAATTACATCGTCTTGGTTTAACTCAAAACATAGAGATAATTTATCACATTCTTTTTTTGCATTTTTAATTTCCTGAGGAATAGGATCAATTATTGAACCATCAGTCCCATAAACTACAGCATTAGGAAAAGTATAAGGACAAAAACATAAGCAATTCTCCCATTTATTTGCTACGCATTCATTTGTAGTCAAATCAAAAGGAGTGTAATAATCTGGATGTTGATTAGTTAATTTTGGACTCGGCGCAAAATGGGGGAATGCAATTAAACTCCATTCTTTCGGATTTAATAAAATATATTCTTCACTTCCACTTCCTTGCTTTTCCAACCTTGCAATTATTTCTTCAAGTTTATCCATATGTTCTCTCGCTTGTGAAATCTCATTTTTACTTCCAATCAATCCAAATAACTGAAACGCTAAAATAAACAATAAAACAATACTCATTACTGAAAGAACCATTTTCAAAGTTTCACTTATTAAAATTCCTTTTTTATTCATATTTACACAACTTTCCTGTTCCTTTTTTAAATTCAGATTTATCTAATAAAATTAAATCATCTTTAATCGGTGAATCAAAAGAACCAACATCTATATTTTCAAATAAATTAATTTTCAAATTTTTTATTTCAGCTACAGATTTATCTAAAAACCACTTTCGAATCAATTTAACTTTACCATCATTTGAATTACTAAACCAAGAAACATACAAACCAGTAGGTTCACCATTAGGTATAAGAATCATTCCTTCATTTATCTCTCCGAAACAATTTTCATTTAATATGCTTCCTGTTTCTTTATCTACAATGACTTCATTTACAATTATATCTTCATCTGGCAATTGATATCCGGGAAGAATTCTTATCCATCCTAAAATTTTATCATTATAAATAAACAAAAGAACAATAATAATTAAAATAGATATTAAAATAATAGCTACAATATATTCAAAACTCATATCTCCTTTTTTATTGCTCATATTTTAAATGAAAGTTTTTGACTAATATAATCCAAAATTGGAAGAAGTTTATCTTTGAAAATAATCCCAAAAATAATTAAGATTAATATAATGCCTGCCACTATCAAAATTATTTTTGCAAAATATTCTAACACCAATTTCCCTCTTTTTCCTTTCATATCTTTACTAAAAACCAATAATTAATAAATCCTTCTACAATGTAATCAAAATATCGACAATAAAAAGTAAATTCAAAAGAATAGTATAATCAATAATTCAAATTACTATATTAATCTTTTATGTAGAAATTCCTGCCAAAGCAACAGCAGCCAAAATTGAAAGAACAAGCACAGCGAAAAGTGTAACAATAAAATAAATTCCTACTCCTCTCATTAAATTCTTACCAATGTCGTGAGTTTTTTTCAATTTGTCTTCGCCAGAATCAATTGTAACCAAAACAGTAGTTAATATAAAAATTATTTGAACAATATAAATTCCAATCGCAAGTTGCATAAAATATGGTGGAACCATATCAAAAATATTAAATAAAGTCGTAATTGTGCCTAAATTTCCAAAACCTAAATTATCTGCTCCCCCTGTTTGTTGAATTTCCAAAAATATTCCAGAAAGTTTATTCAAAATAAAAGTTATCATCGCCGAAAGTCCAACAACAATTCCTGAAAGTAATGGTGCCAAAAAAACCATATTGCTCCTCATATCACTAATAACCTCTGCCAAAAGGTCTTTCAATCTCTGTTCAACTTTAGAAATATTTTTCAAATATTCTGAAATACTCATCAAACTCTCCGCAGCAATTTTCAAACCTTTTTTAGATGACTCAAGCAAAATTCCCATACTCGTCGCAATCAACTGACTCGGAAAATAAATAATCGCCCCACGTCGAGGATCAAAAATCGCATTCTCCAAAGACATACCGGCTTGATGCAAATTAATATTCACTCTTCTAAAAAAATTCTCAGTTTTCTGTCCCTTTGTAGATTCAGCAACTTTAGAAAAAGCCATCTCAGCCGGCACCCCATCACCTAATCTATTTCCTAACTGAAATAATGAATTTGCAAACTCACTCTCAAGTTGTTTCGTCGATTCTCTATCTTTAATTATTAATTTAGTTTTAACAGAATAAGCTATTGAAAAAAATAAAGCTATAGAAAGAGGAATAAATAAACTTAAAATCAAAGCCAAAATTCCAAAGGGTCCGACGATAGAATCCCCATCAGGATTAATTTTAAAATCAAATGCATAAATGTCTTTTAAAAAATTTAATTCTTCTAATCCTAAACCTCCCAGATTAAAATCCACAAAACCATTTTCATTCACAGGAAAATTTCCTAAATCTGCAACAAATCCTATCTGTAAAATGAACGGCAAAAGCCCAATTATCAAAAAAGGAAAAGCTATTAAAAATCCATAAATAAATCCTTTCTTACTTTTATATTGAGGATAATTAGGATTCAATTCTAAAATCTCCGATTCTCCATAACCCCCTGGACGTTTTAACATAATTCCATTTGTAAGATAAAAAACAAAAAAAGGAATGATTAAATTAAATAAAATAAATACATGATAAAATTTAATCGCCCCTCCCAACAAAGTTGCTGCTAATGGAAGTAAAGCCAATCCTAAAGTAGGAAGCACAACACCCAACATATACAAATTAGTCAAAGGAGCTCGAATATCCCTCGAGAAAACCAACATTTTATCATAAACACCATCGAGAATAACCTGCAACGCTTTTTCCAAAGTCAAAATTCTACGAGAATTACTCGGTTCATACAAACTACTTTCAATAAGATGAAATGCCTCGACAAATTCCAAAGCGTCATTCTCCCAAAATTGCAAATAATGGTCTAAACTTTCTTTAATCGTAGAAAACTTGCCAATTTCAACATCCCAAAAAATTTTCTTTAAATCTAAAGACAAGGGTGGACGCAAGTGTTGCGACGCAAAACCAATTGCTCTTTCTAAGTTGGAAGTATGTTTCATATAAATTACAATATAAAGAATACATGGAACCATTTGCGAACTCGCTTTTAATCTCCAAATATTAGCCAATCTCGACGGAGAACTATAAAGATAGTAAAAAACAAAAACCGAAGTAAAAAGCATCAGAATAACAAAAATTAAATTCTGACTTGTAAATTCTCTATTCTGTAGAAAAAATAATCCTACAGCAATAAGAACGCCTATAAAAAAAGTAAGAAACCCTCCCATAAATGAAGCAGCTGCAACTTCTTCAGGAGAAACATCTAAATGAGATATATTAAGGAAACGTTGCATTTTCCCACGGTCCTTCCCACTCACACTCAACTTCAAAAAAGAAAACGCCTTGACAAAATTCTCGTAACGGGACAAACGTGGAACCATATCTTTCTTAAAAGTTGTATACTCTTTGCTAACATTTCCTGTATTCTCTTCAGAAGAAATATTCTGAGAAATCTTTCTAGAATATTTACTCAAAATTTCATCAATACTTTTACGTTCTGACATATAACACCCTCTTCAATTAAATTAGAATTTGGAGTTAATAAAAGTGTTGGAAAAAAAGAAAAATTCTTTCAATAAATCTTAAATTAAAATTTTAATTCAAAAAAATATTTTTACTCTTTAAAAAATCTAAGTTCTTCTGAAATTCTTTTCTTCCATTCGGGAAAAACTTTTTTAGAATCTGGAACGCCCAATTCAAGAGCTACCTTATCAGAAACTTCGTGAAAAATTGTATTAGCCATATTAACAAATTTTGCCTCTAAAAGTTCAGGACGATTAAATTTTTTAGCCATATCTACAATTTCCTGTTTCACATTTCCTCTCAAAACAATATTATCATAAACAGCGTCCCAATTACCAGCCCAGCCTTTAACACCAGAAGCAATAGCTTTTATTATTTCTGAATTCCCATTAATTAAATCATCACTCGGATTAAGTTTGTCATTTTCCACGTCGTATTTTAATAAATCTACAAAACCTTTTTCAGTTAATGGGTCTTTAGTCCATTGTTTTCTAACCTCTGTTAATTGAACGACTCTTCTTCTCGAATGTAGTCCATCTGGAGTCCTAACAGGATTTGCAACTAAAATTAAATCTGTCGCTTTGAAACTTGTTATCGGTACTTGCAAATCATTTACAATTCTATCAAATACACTATATGGAGAACTTCCGTGAACAGTTCCTGCAACAACATTCGCCAAAGCTCCAACTCTCATCGCTTCATAAAGTGCTTTCGCCTCTGTGCTTCTAATTTCACCGACGATTAAAGAACTATCTCCCAATCTCAACGAAGCTCTTATTCCTTCCTCTGCAGAAATCTCATTATTATTTTCCTGCAATGAACTTCTAACTTTCATAGAAAGAATATCATAACCTAATTTTCTAAAATATTTATTCGGAAGTTCTAAAGTATCTTCTATTAAAATCATTCTATACTTTGGTTTCATTTCCAACATTAAACTACCTAACAAAGAAGTTTTTCCGCTACTTCGCGTTCCAGCAATTAATAAAGTTCTGGCACCATCAATTAAAAAACTTAATAATCCTGCAGAAAAAGAATCTATCATTCCATTCTCGATAAACAACGGCAAAGTCCAAGGATAATCTCTATGTCTTCTAACTGCATAAGCCAAACCATTTGGAGATAAGGGACGTTGAACAATTGAAATTCTCGCCCTCACATTTTCCAAAGTTAAATCTGTATCTAAAATAGGATTCGCTTCATCCAAAGGACGCCCGGAAATCATACGGAATTTTGCCGCCCAAGAATCTGCATCATCTTGACTCAAAAAAATATTTGAAAAACATTCATCAAATTCAGAATGTCGAACAAAAATTGGATTCAGGGGAATTGGTGCATTCAAAACAATATCTTGCAAATGTTTATCTTGAAGTAAAATTTCTAATAAACCAAAACCGATAGTATGCCTCACTAAAATATTCGCAAGCAAATCCAAATCACTATATGAAAGTTTTATTCCTTTATTTACAGCCAACTCACTAATTAAATCTCGCGCGACATTAAAAAAAACCTGTCTTGTTCTATCAGGGTCGGTAAATTCCTCGGCTTTCGGTTGATGTTCAATAAGAACATTCCTCGCTAAATTCAATAACATCTGATAATCTTCATTCAAAAAATATTCTGGAGGCATAAGATGATAAAAATATTTTAATTCTTTAGGTTGTTTCAAAATTGTAACCACACTTTTATCCATTCCACTCCCTATTTCATATTGCGAAACAATTTTCCCTTTTTCCGGAAGTTGCGACACAAGACGGGCATAAGCATAATTAGGAATAATATCTGCAATAAATAATTTCTCATAAATAGCCCTATCCCCAAAAACATAAGAATCAAGATAATTCTCAGCGTCCTTAATAATCAAAGTATCTTCTAACAAACCAATTATTTTTTTCAAAAGATAGTCATAAGAATCTTGTTTAGAGGATTCATCTTTCAAAGAATTTTTAACTTTAAAATAAGCAGCTATCGGATCGCTCTTCAATAAGTTCATAAAAAAACTCATAAAGTTATGTCTTTTAGAAATATCATTCCCCAATCTTTCCGGAGATAAAACCCTTTCCTGTTTCAAAAGAAAATTATACAAATTGGCTATTTCAATTAATTTCTTAACTTCATTTCCATCGTAATTATAATTTCTTTGTTGAACAAAAACAATTCTTGAAACATTTGGAGATTCAATAAGCATATCAATTACTCTCGAAAAAACCTCTGGAAACTTAGCAATGCTCGGCAAAAAAGGCGCACCTAAATAATTCACATAAGCAACGCTCTCGCCTGATTCCCTACGAACATCGTAAGAATACAATTCAATCTCTTTTTCAAATACCATTTACCTAATCTATAAATAAGATAAAAATCGTTAAAATAGTTTTCTATAAAAACAATTTTAAACCCTAAACATCATATTATATAAGGAAAAGAGGAAAATGCCATCAACAGAATCGTTAGATATATCTTATGAACTTGCACTTAAGCTCCGCGACTTAGAAGAATCACAAAAATTATCAAAGGAACGATTATTATTAATAGGCCAAAATCTTATAGAATCACAAGAGAAAACAATTTCAGAAATTACTGAATTAAAAAAACAAACACAAATACTTAACGACGAATTAAAAAGAATAAAAAGTATTGCGAATTCATTATCTGAAGAAGTGTCTAAATCCGCACGAAAAGAAGAATTGGCGATTTTAGAAAGACAATGGAAAATGTTTGACCCTTTGGAATTCGTTCGTATGGAAGATTTGGAAGATGTAATAAATGAAAAAACACATCATCTCAAAAAAGAGGAGGTTAAAGAGGACAAACATAGTTTTTGGTCAGGAAAATTATAATAAATAAATTGAAAATAAAATGAGAGTAGTAGATCAAGTAAGAATGTTAAAACATCAAGGTATGGACGATTCGCAGGTAGCAATCGCTTTACAAGACCAAGGCATTCCTCCAAGAGAAATAAATGAGGCTATGGCTCAAGTAAATATTAAAGACGCAGTTTCAGACCCTGAACAAGCAATGCAAACACAAGAATTAGACCAAAGAAATATGCAACCGGGAATGCAACCTTCATTATTAAATTTACAAGGTTCTCAATCGCAAAATCAAATGTCTCGACAAGGAAACTCTCGAACTCAAGAATGGGATCAACAAATTCCCTCTCCAGGTTCAAATACCTCACAACAACCTCAAGAATATTATTCTGAAGAATCTCCTCAAAATTATTCTCAAGAATATTCTCAAGACGCTTATCAAGGTTATTCTCAAAACCAAGGTCAACAAAACTATGATTATGCCTCTCAAGACACAATGAGTGAAGTAGCAAGTCAAATTGTAACAGAAAAAACAAAATCTCTCTCAAAAAAAATAAATGATTTGGGTGAAATGAATTCTCTATTAACCTCTAAAGTTGAAAAAATGGATGAGCGTCTCTCGAGGATAGAATCAATAATTGACAGATTACAAACATCTATACTAAGAAAAGCAAATGCACAAGAGCAAAATATCGAAGATATAAAATCAGAGATGGGGGCAATGCAAGAAAGTTTCGGAAAAGTTATCAATCCTTTAGTGAGTCTTGCAAGAAAATCTCCATCAAGAAAAAGCCCTACTAAAAAGAAAACAAAACACAAAGCAAAAAAGAGATGATTTTGTTTTTGTGAAGATTTAATAAATTATATTTTTATAAAATCTGAGAACAAAAGTTCCGCTAAATTTATAAATTCGACCCAGAAAAG
>Ga0209541_10006537_pt1 | contig 19832 bp, 22 predicted proteins | sample RifCSPlowO2_01_FD_184027 | JGI IMG/M metagenome (GOLD analysis project Ga0209541, IMG submission 184027) | Groundwater microbial communities from Rifle, Colorado - Rifle CSP2_plank lowO2_0.1 (SPAdes) (version 2) | ecosystem: Environmental > Aquatic > Deep subsurface > Groundwater | place... | reverse complement strand
CTGTTGCATGGGGCAAAAAACTTCTCCAAGACGATGCATTTCGTACCCTCGACGGTAAATACCAAGAACTCTCCTCTTTACTTCAGCGGTAATTTTTTTGCATAATGGGTACAAGATGAAAGTGTTTATCGGTGCTGACCACCGCGGATTCCAGTTGAAAGAGCTCCTTAAACCCTGGCTTACGGTACAAGGGTATGAGGTGGTTGATTGCGGAAACGATAGTTATGACAAAGACGATGACTTCCCGGATTTTACGTTTTCTGTTGCGGACAGAGTTGCATCGGAGCCTGCTAGCCGGGGCATAGTCGTTTGCGGATCCGGGGGAGGGGTGGTGATTGCAGCAAACAAGGTTTCCGGCATACGCTCTACTATGGGGGTTCATGTAGGGGAAGTGCGGCACAACAGGGAACACAATGATATAAACGTACTTTCCATAGGAGCTGATCACACAACTGAACTTATTGCAATAAAACTCATTAAAACATTTCTTGAAACGAAGTATGAGAATAAGGAGCGGTTTGTGAGGAGACTAAAAAAGATCGAAGAGAGGGAGAAATGATCGAAATTATCCCCGGCATTTTAGAACAAGAGTGGTCGAAGATTGAGGAGAGAATACGCTTAGTAGCACCCTATGCACCCTGGATTCAAATAGATGTTGCAGATAATACCCTTGTTCCCAATGCGACGCTTCTGGATTTTGAGAAATTTAAACCCATTGCGCAAAAAACTTCGCTGGAGGCTCACCTTATGGTTGCGCACCCCGAAAAATACACACGCCAACTAGCAGACAGCGGTTTTAAACGGCTGATTGCACACATTGAGGGCGCAGATCCGCGACTATTTTTAGATCAAGCACGTTACGAAAGTGTTGAAGTAGGTATTGCCATTGACGGGCCGACGGAAATTGAACAACTCGAGCCATACTTAGAAGAAGTGGACTGTGTATTAGTTATGTTGATAGAAGCTGGTTTTTCCGGGCAGGAGCTTCAACCAGAAAATCTTGAGAAAATAAAAACAGTTCACCGGAATGTTCCTGACATCCCCATTGAAGTAGATGGGGGGATAAACGAGACGACAGCCAGACTCGTGAAAGATGCTGGGGCTACACGACTTGTGACAACAACCTACATATACAAAGACCCTCAAAAAATCTCCGAGGCCATAGAGGAACTTAAAAACGCCTAAGCCTACGAGGAGACTCCTTGAAGGTGCTTGATGACTGCGATTAATACATTGATGGATTTATCAATTGTCGATATTTTTATGCTATTATTTGTTGCGTGGTAGTCTAGATCGTGAGGAATCGGGACACCGAAGTACAAGCAGGGGAAGTCAAATTCATGGCCATAGATCCAGGTTTCATCCTCAGTTTCTTCAAAATATCCCGGCATAATAAAGAGTTTTGACGGGAGTTTTTTTGGAAGTTTTAGATTATAGACATTTCCGATATACCCATCCTTGTCTTTTGCATCCCGCGTGGTATCGACGACAATAACGAGTGTATCTTTGTTTAATTTTTTCGCAACTTCTCTTGCCCCTTTCATTCCGGTTTCCTCGAAGTTAGTCAGAAAGAGAGGGATGCCGGTTTTTCTTGCAGCCTGATATGCAACGAAGACTCCAGCAAAATTATCGATTAAACCCGTTAATTTTCCCTCATCAAGCTTGATGAAAGGGACTGGTTTTGCAATATCAAAATGCGCCGAAAGAACAATTTGCATGGCGCAATTGTAACATATACAATATACTGCATGGCGATGGTAAACCTCGACAAGCTCGCAAGGCAAATTCGAATCTACATTCTCACATCAACGACTGCCGCCGGATCAGGACACCCCACGAGTTCACTATCTGCCGTAGAACTGATGACCGTGTTATTTTTCAAGTATTTCAAAAAAAATGATCGTTTAATTTTCAGCAAAGGCCACGCAAGCCCGTTATTCTACGCTCTCTACACTGCAGCAGGAAAAATTTCAGAAACGGATCTTATGAAATACCGAACATTTGAAAGTAACCTCGAAGGTCACCCGAGCATGCGGTTTCCGTACACGGAAGTACCGACGGGATCGCTTGGACAAGGGTTGGGTGTAGGTCTTGGCGAGGCGCTCGGGTTGAAATTACAAAAAAGTAATGGTCGTGTATATGTTCTCATCGGAGACGGAGAGCTGGCGGAGGGATCGACCTGGGAAGCAGCAAGTTGGGCAGCAAAAAGAAAACTCAATAATCTTGTCGCAATTGCCGATATTAACAGACTCGGGCAATCCGAAGACACAATGTTTGGATACGATATTGCCACATATAAAAAACGGTTTGAGGCGTTTGGATGGAAAACGATCGTTGTTGCCGATGGGAATAACCTCAAACAAGTCGACGACGCATTCTCTAAAGTAAAGAAGGGGCCTGTTATCATGCTCGCAAAAACCGTCAAAGGAAAAGGAGTTTCATTTTTAGAAGGAGTCAACGGTTGGCACGGGAAGGCGCTCGATAAAGACCAACTAAAAAAAGCTCTTTATGAATTACAGTAGTCCTACTGCAACCAGGAAAGCATTTGGATTAGCATTAGCGCGTCTTGGCGGCGTCTATAAAAATCTCGTGGTCCTCGACGGCGACGTGAAGAACTCAACGTATACGGAAGATTTTGAAAAGAAGTATCCTAATCGTTTTTTCCAGATGTACATTGCCGAGCAGCTTATGATAGGTGCTGCCACGGGCTTAGCCCGAGTAGGATTTAAGGCGGTGGCAGCAACGTTTGCGTGTTTCTTAACCCGCGCACACGACCAAATCCGGATGGCAGCAATGTCAGGACTTCCTTTGGTTATCTGCGGAAGCCACGCGGGAGTGTCGATAGGTGAGGATGGGCCGAGTCAGATGGGACTTGAGGACATTGCGCTTTTTCGAACACTGCCAAACTCAGTTGTTGTGTATCCATCGGATGCAATAAGTAGTGAAAGACTTACGGAAGAATTATTGAAGAGAAAAGAAGGTGTTTCATATATACGTACAAGTCGTCCTGCAACACCAATTCTGTATACAAAAAATGATCTGTTTATAATCGGCGGATCTAAACAATTTGACGTAAAAAATCCGGTTGCAACAGTTGTTGCGGCAGGGATTACAGTTCACGAAGCCCTCAAAGCACAAAAAGAAGTTCCCATTCGAGTCATTGACTGTTATTCAATTAAACCAATTGACGAAATAGCATTAAAAAAAGCAGTAAAAGAGACGAAGGCAATAATTGTTGTCGAGGATCACTATCCCGAAGGAGGATTGGGAGAGGCAGTGATGGCAGTGGTTGGATCCGTAACCCACCTTGCTGTCCGTAAACTCCCCCGATCAGGAAAAGCATCGGAACTTCTCGATTATGAAGAAATTTCATCCCGCGCTATAATAAAAACAGTGAGAGCAATACGTTGATTATTTGTTATGCCACATAGAGTTTCAGCGCTTGAAAGAAGATCGAGACAATTTCAGTATGAATTGCCTAAACAACCCGATTTGGTGATTAAAAAACCTGAAAGCCTTTTGAAACCAAAGGGTGTATCAACGGAAAAAACAGCGAAGGCAATGAATGAGGCGGCAAGCAAATATGGTCTCAATGGTGAGCAATTAGGAATTATTATCGATATCTTCGGACCGGATTTATATGAAGAAGCGGTAAAAGCAGTGAGCAACATGACACAAGGTGAAGGTAAGAGCTTCGAAGAAGCGATAGGAGAAATGCAACATTTACTGCAAATTGAAGAGAAATAAGTATGTATTTTCCTTCCCGAATTTTCATTGACGGCGGGGATCCGGCGGAGACTAAAGAGGCGGATACTATACTCAAAAAAGGCGGCTACCACGGCCTCGATGGGCAAACCACGAATCCCACGCTTATAGCAAAAAGAGCACCCAGCGGGGTAAAAGCATTGGATTTTTATAAGGATACTGTTCGTGAGATGAGTAAAATTATTCCAAACGGGACTATCTCCATTCAAGTTATTGGTGATCCGTCAACTTTAACGAGCGAAGAAATGGTTTCACAAGCCAGGGATCGCATTACCTGGATCCCCAACGGTATTATTAAACTTCCCTGCACACAAAAAGGGTTGGATGCAGCTGAAATTTTTTGCAAAGAAGGGCCGATAAATATCACGCTCAATTTTTCACAAGAACAAGCTGCCGCCGTTTATGTTGCGACCCTTCGACTCGCTCCGCTCGCTCAGGGCAAGCGAAATGAAGTCTACATTTCTCCCTTTGTCGGACGGCTTGACGATAAAGGAGAAAAAGGGATGGATGTTGTTGCAAATATTCTCGAGATGTACCGGGCCTTCGGCGACTCCCACGTAAAAGTTTTAACTGCATCTGTTCGAAATGTGCCTCATATTCTCTACGCTCTGTGGCTCAAAAGCGATATCATTACCATTCCGTTTAAAGTGTTTAAAGAATGGGCTGATGGGGGATTTTTGCAACCGCCAAAAGACTATCTTTATGACACACCGGGTCTCACTGAAATTCCCTATCGAGAAATTAATTTAGATCAAGATTGGAAATCCTATGACCTCCATCATGACTTAACTGATGTCGGAATCCAGCGCTTCTGGGATGATTGGAACGCTATTGTTAAATGAAATACCCTCATGTTTTTGTTGCCGGTACATTTGACGGCCTCCATAAAGGTCACACCTTTTTTCTTTCCCGCGCCTTTCAAATCGGTCAACACGTTACAATAGGCTTAACCTCAGACAAGTTCGTAAAGAAATTTAAAATTTTTAATTTGAAATTTTCAATAAGAAAAAAAACACTTGAGCAGTGGCTAAAAACTCAGAGGTATGCAAGGCGCTCAAGTATCGTTTCCATCGATAATCCATATGGACCCGCTGCATCCTATGCCAAGACTGCTGCACTTTTGGTAACATCAGATAATCGACATAGGGGAGAGGAAATTAACAGTATTCGCAAAAAACGCGGGTTTCCAACATTCACACTTATTGAAATTCCGCTGATTAATGCAGAAGATAAGCGCCCCATTTCATCGACAAGAGTGCGGAAGGGTGAAATAGATAGAGAAGGGAGACTGACTCTGCCGGACAATTTACGGCCTCAACTCCAGCAACCGATGGGGTTAGTGCTCCATGGTGATATGATTGAGAAATCGATTGAAAAAAATAAACAAAATTTCTTGATTACAGTTGGTGACGTTGCAACCAAGACGCTCCTTGATAATGGAATAACTCCAACGCTTGCCATTATTGACAACAAAGTTGAAAGGAAGCCATACACCGGGCTTAAAAAATATCGTGCACAACTTGCAAAAAGTAAAAAAGTTACAAGCGGTCCTGGGTACATAAGCCGCGAGGCAATGCAGGCTTTAAAGGTCAGACCTTTCAAGGGGGTTATTGAAGTTAATGGAGAAGAGGATCTCTTAGCACTTCCTGCTATAGCCTATGCTCCACTGGGGAGCGTTGTGTACTACGGTCAACCACCGATTGCCGCCTGGGCCTGCGGGCCTATTCTTGAAGGTCTTGTGGAAATAGCAGTAACGGATGAATCAAAAAAGAATGCACAAGAACTACTAGAACAATTTCTTTGATTTGCGCATGAACCCAACATTTAAAGATTTATATCGTGGTATTATTTAGATAGATTCCCGCTTTCGCGGGAATGACAAGACAAAAATATGGCAAAGTACGTTCCCGATGTTAAAACGCAGCGGTGGGTGATAATTTCGGCCGGCAGAACGAGTCGACCGGGTGATTTTACCCCGCATAAGTCCGTCTGTCCCTTTTGCGCCGGCAATGAAGCAACGACGCCTCCTGAGGTGTACCGCATCGGCCCGGGAGAAAAAGATAAACCAGGGTGGTTGGTGCGGGTCGTTCCCAATAAATACCCCATTACCGATATTCATGAAGTCATTATTCACAGCCCTGATGATACTAAAGATATTGAGCAACTTCCCATTGAACAAGTGACGCATATTCTCACTGCGTATCGGGATCGCTACCTTGCCCATCTGGATGACGGCCAGGTGCTCATTTTTTGCAATCACGGCGAGCATGCCGGAGCGAGCCTTAAACACCCCCATAGTCAACTCGCCGTCATCCCCAAGCAAATCAACCTCGATGCCCTAGTTCGTGAGCCAATCGCCAATGTGGTAGGAGACAACACCTCATTCGTTACCTATTGCCCGGATTTTTCCCAATGGCCGTTTGAAGTTTGGATTGCGCCAAAAAATAGTAGCGGCAAGTTTAGCGAAGTGGGCGACACCGACTTGAAAGATTTAGCCGAAGTTCTCCAGACGACCCTGAAAAAGCTTGAGCGCATTGCGGTAAATCCGCCGCCAGGTATCGGAATAAGCCAACATGAATTTGTCTACAATTACTATATCTATCACCTTGAAAAATGGTATATCCGTATCACACCGCGTTTTGTTCACCGCGCGGGATTTGAGCTCGGAACCGGCCTCAATGTGAATATCGTTGATCCCACAGAAGCGGCGAGGATACTTCGAGAGACAGTTTGATCCCCCTTGACAAGGTTTGATTACGGGTGTACCGTTGTGATTGATAAGTATCTAGTAATTCCTTACAAAAATCTGCCCGAGAAAGGAGTGACATGGGTTTTGGTGATGAATGGCCGGATCTACTCACCGTCCGTGAGGTTGCAAAAATTCTGCGCGTAAGCCCTCTCACGATTAAACGTTGGGGCAAACGCGGCAAACTCCCTGCGATCAGAATTAACTCACGCGGCGATCGGCGGTACAAAAAAGAAGCAGTTCTCTGGCTACTTGGACAACAGCAAAAAGGAGCGGTGTAATTTTACTTAAGTTCCACTTTTGCTCCTGCAGCTTCCAGTTTTTTCTTGGCTTCTTCTGCCGCAGATTTGTTAACTCCCGTCAGAACTTCTTTCGGTGCGGATTCAACGAGTGCTTTTGCGTCGGTTAATCCTAATGTAGGAACGAGTTCACGGACCGCTTTAATTGCGCCGATTTTATTTGCTCCTCCATCAGCAAGAACCACATTAAATACCGTTTGTTCTTCTTTTGCTTCGGCAGGCTCAGCACTGGTGGCGGTAGCAGCTGCTGCAACTGGTGCCGCAGACACGCCAAATTTTTCCTCGAGTGCTTTCACAAGATCGGAAAGTTCCAATACGGACATTTCTTCGACTGCTTTTAATAGATCATCTTTTGATACTTTTGCCATTCTAAATCACCCCCTCTTATTTTTTATTGCGTTTAACGCCCAGACTAATTTATTCATATTCCATGAAAGCGCGTAATGTAAGCTTTGAATCGGTGCGTTGAGTTGTGCGACGAGTTGTCCGAGAAGCACATCGCGAATGGGAAGAGATGCGAGTTTTATAACTTCTGTATCGCTTAAAACTTGTGCTCCCAAAAGCCCGGCTTTGGGTTTACCAGCACCTGCGATTTTAAAGAACTTCATGAGTTCTTTGAGGGGAGCGACTTCGTCAGCATACGAAAAGAGTGCGCCTGTGGATTCTTTGAGTGCGCCGGTCAACGCGGTATCGCCGAGTGCCCGTTTGAGAAGTGTATTTTTGGCTACTACGAATTCAGCCTCAAGTTTTTTGAGACTCCGTCGGATTTCCTCAAGTTGTTTATGTTTGAGACCACGATAGTCAGTTAAGATAATCGCCTTTGCACGGGAAATCTTTTCAGTGAGTGAAGTAACGGTGTCGATTTTTTTCTGCCTGGCCGCCGAAGTCTTGACGGAGGCGGCTGTTGGTTGTGCTTTCATGGTTCTCCCTCGGTAGGATTTATGGTGGCCACCTACGGTCTTTAGGATAAAGGGAAGTATAGCAGAATTATTTTTGTGGGGCAAGAGGTGGTGGCTTTACTTTAATCTCTTGGGGTAATTGACTATCGGCAGCAGTGCCAGTTCTCCTTAGAATTCTCAATTGTTTTCGATTGAGGAGATTTCTTTTTTGTACTGCTCGTCTCCATTTTTCTGCCTCTTCGGGAGATGCGCCTGGTGGTGGCTCGTTATTTATTAGTTTCACGATATTTGTACTTTTACCCCTGGTCCCATGGTAGCAGAAAGGGTAAGTTTTGCAAGCTTGCTTGTTCCAATAGTATTTATCACGGCATCAATGTTTTCTTTAAGCTGAGAAGATTCAAATGATACTTTACCGATAGGCATATGGATAATGGGATTTCCCGGTTCTGTTTTGATGTTCATTTCACCTTTAGCAAGTTCTTTTGCCCGTCTTTCCGGATCCGGAGAAACAGTACCGGTTTTTGGATTGGGCATAAGACCTTTGGGACCTAAAATACGGGCAACTTTGGCAAGCTTAGGCATTAAGCTAGGGTGTGCAACAAGAATATCAAAGTTTATTTTTCCCGCTTCAATTTCAGAAAGAATTTTATCATCCGCAATGGCAACTCTCACTTCTTTTCCCGTTCCATGGGGGAGAGTGACATTCGTACGATATTCTTTTTTTTCTCCAAGAGACGCGGGGTTTAGGTTAATATGAAGTTCAACTGTTCCGTCAAATTTCGTGAGACTTGTTTTTTTAACAAGGTCGACTGCTTCATTTATGGAATACAGCTTATTTTTATCGACGAGTTTAGCAGCATCTTGATATCGTTTTGAACGAATCTTAACTTTTTGTTTTTTTACTTTTCTGGCAGAGCCAGATCCGGCTTCGCCGGACTTTTCTCCCGCCTCCACTTCCTCAACGAGTTTTTTAAATTCCGGTTTAATATCCGATCCTTCAACCACAGCAACTCGTTCCCCTCCATGTAAGCCCACCCCTTCGACTTTTTCTTTTTTGGATTTTTTTGTTTGACGACGGGCTTCAGCTCGACGCTTTTGTTCTTTTTCAGCTTCGTCACCCAGTGTTGCAACACGAATCTTACCCATTCCAGGTACTGAAATTTCGACCTTTGCCTTTTATGGTTTTCGAAATTTCATACTCCTTTCGTTATAGATAACCAATATACCTTCATAAGGCCTACCTGATAAGTGTGCAAAGCTAAAACCATGTCGAAATTCTAGTACCTGGCATTATTCCACCTCTATTCCCATGCTTCTGGCTGTTCCGGCAACTACTTTCATGGCAGCTGCGACATCGTCTGTATTGAGATCTCCGAGTTTTTCTTTTGCGATTGCCTCAACCTGTGCTTTTGTAAGCTTGCCCGCTGATTCACGGCCGGCTTTACCACTTCCTTTTGTCAGTGCGAGCGCTTTCTTTATCATGGCTGCCACTGGCGGGAGTTTGGTAATAAATGAGAATGTACGATCTTGGAAGATAGTAATGACAGCCGGAATTATTTGGCCTTTAAGTTTAGCGGTTCGTTCGTTGTACGCCTTGACAAACTCCATGATGGCAATGCCGTGTTGACCGAGAGCCGGACCGACTGGAGGAGCAGGATTTGCTTCGCCGGCGGGGAGATTTAACTTAACGATGGTTTTAACTTTTTTTGTAGCCATAGATTCGTCCCGCTAAGCGGGACTCCCACAGTAAATGTGGTTTACGGAGTATACCAAATGACTTTAGGAAGCACAATAGTCTTGCATTCTTTCTCTTTTTTATGTCATCATGAAAAATGATATGGCAAAAAGAAGAAAGAGGAAAACAGAGAGGAAACAAGCGACTGGATTTTGGTCGCTTCTTGTGCTTTTAGGGCTCCTTATCGCTATTGCATTTTCCATGCGGGCGGCAAATGAGCGGGCGGATCTTCGAAGCCGCGCTGCCTGCAACGACAGCGGCTGCCAAAATGTTAAAAACGGAAGCTACTGGCAGATTACCAATTGTGACTCCTCCGATCCCGACGGCGATCAGCAACTGTGTAATTCGAAAGGGAGAATCGGGCAGTGCGGCGGCAATGACTACTGTTGCCCCGGTTCTGGACAGAAGTGGACGACCAATATGAGCGCGTGCGCGGCCCCGACTTCCACCAATACACCCACACCAAAGGCCACTGCTACTCCCACACGGACTCCGACCCCCTCCCGAACACCGACACCAACACGAACTCCAACGCCGACTAAAACACCGACACCAACAAAAATACCCACTCTCAAACCTGCCCCTCGGGCAACAGCTACACCAAAGCCCACCCCCACACCCACTCCAGGCTCTATATTAGATGCCTGTGGAAAGCGATGTGGAAGTGATACTGATTGCCCGGCGGGGCTTGTTTGTGCATCGCTTTTTGCAGGATTTTATCGAGCCTGCAGAAATCCAAGCTGCACAGGTCAACAATCATGCCTCTGTAGTGGTGATGCAAGCGGTTTTCCTGCCCTTGCTACGCCTTCGCCAGGACAGCAGCCGGAAGGGGTCGAAGGGACGTTGGTTTTAACCGTTGCGCTGTTTACCAATAGGAACGGGGAGACGGGCAATCAACCAACGATATCAGGCACCAGCGAACCTGAGGCAAAGATTACCATCACCATTTCACCGGATGGTGTTGGCGGAGAAGTATGGGCTGATGCGAATGGCAGATGGGTTTTCCGTGTTCCTAAGAAATTAAGCCCGGGAGAAAAAACTATTCTCGTGGTTGCAACCAAAGACGGAAAACAAGGATCGGTCACGCAAACATTTACCGTACGGGGCGGCGGGGGAATTGGTTTTGGAACAATTTTAGCAATTATGGTTCTGGCGGCTCTTGTCTTCGGCGGCTACGTCATTTATAGATCTTCTCGTTAGAGCTTGCTAATTTGTAGAAAGTCGAGTTCGACCGGTGTTTCTCTTCCAAAAATTGAAACGAGGACTTTAATCTTTCCCTTTTCTTCATCAATATTGTCAACGGTTCCCAAAAAGTCTGCGAACGGGCCGTCGACAATTTTTACTGCTTCGCCAACACTAAAGCTTGCTTTGTATTTCGGTGCTTCCATCTCCATAAACTTTCGAATTGCCTCAACCTCTGAATCGGAAATGGGCGTGGGTTTATTTCCGGCACCGACAAAAGCCGTCACCCCTTGCGTTGTGCGGACAGCGAGCCAGGAGTCATCAGCAAGAATCATTTTGACGAGAATATAGCCGGGGAAAATCTTTTCCTTTATTTCTTCTTTTTTACCGTGTCGCACAGTAACGACATTTCGGGTTGGCACAACGATATCAAAAATTTTATGCGTCAGTTTTTGAGTTTCGACTCTCTGTTTTAGGTTCGTTGCAACCTTGTTTTCATGACCAGAGTAGGTGTGAACAACATACCATTTTGCTGTCGTTTCCATAGTATTATTGATTAAAAAGAACAGACGTTATTTTTACTAAAAGTACATCCAATCCGCCGATGAAGGCGCCGACGATTAAGGAAATCGCAATGACAACCACCGTGAGTTTGATCGTTTCTGCCCGTGTTGGCCAGGTGACTTTTTTGAGTTCACTTATGACTTCACTCACAAATTTAGCCGGTGCGATCTTTGGAATGCTTGGTGTATATGGCTTATCCATAAAAATATTATATCAATACACCCTCCTTCGCCAAGGCTTCGGAGGGTTGTGCAGCAGTAAGACTCGCTGACTCGTTAACTGCTGCTACAAAAAGCCCCCTCCCCGGGGACACTTACCCGATAGTAACAAAAAAACTTTTTTTTGTAAAGATTTTATGGCGAACATTGCATCGGTGGCAGACCCGAGTTTATTACTTCCTGATTGCATTCTTCACAAAACTCTGGTGCGGTGTTATCAGGGAGCACTTGCCCCGTTGTGCAGTAACTTTCCACGGCATCGCAATATCCCTTCCCTGCGCCCCAACGGTACTGCGTGCAGCCGCTTACCGTACACCCATTTTGCAGACCATGGAAATATGCGGCAGCAGTATAATCCCCGTCATCGACCTGATAATTCTTTTTGACGAATTCGCCCCACTTCGTCCAGTTGTAGGAATCGCATTTGCCGTCGGCTTGGCAAAGTTTGAGAAGCATCGCTCTTGACAACAGTTCTGCGGAGCCTTCAGGACTGCACAAATCAAGATTGTCACCGCCGGCGTAGGCATCGTATTGACCGCAGGATATTTGTGCAGGTCCGCATCCGACGCCAGTACAACAGTTGAAATTTCCCTGACTTGTTGAGCAAGAACCGTTTCCCGTGTTTGCGCCGCTTCCGGTTTCAAGTTCCATGACCCCCTTCAGTTGACAGCAGGGGATATTGTATGCCGAGGCAACACCGCAGACATCTCCGGCTCCGGGAGTAAGTGAGGGTGCAGCGCATGAGTCGGCGATGGGGATTTTTCCTCCGATGGCATAGGCGGCCGGTACCGCACCTTTGCCGTTTATCACCTGATACGAATGTTTTGCACACTCGGCTTGCTTGGTCGTTTCGATAAACCTATTGACACCGGTTTCGGGTTTAACATAATTTGTCCCCGCATCTACTGCCGCAAGTTTGACATTATTCGGCGTACCGGACCACCCGATGAGATCTTTGCGTTGACTAAACGGTACAAGAGTTGCATTAGACCCATCTGTTTGAGTGCGGGTATGTTTACTTACGTCGTCAGCAAGCTCCCGATCCGTTGCGTCGTAGCTTGCTAGTGACAGAAGATGCGAGCCGGAATCTTCTCCTTTTTCCGTAAGACGGATTTTAAGCGGTATGTTGAGCGTTTCACAGCATACCCATTCCCCGAACGTTTCAATAATTCTTCCAAATGTATCTTTAATCTTTTGGACGACCCACATGAGTACGTTATCTGTCACATGACTATCAATGTACCCTTCGCTAAAATATGCTTCTTGGCGCACATTTTGCGTCACAGGTTCTTGGTCGATCGGTTGATCTCGCCTTCCGCATGCTGCAGTGTCCATTCCTGAAATGAGCCTTTTTGGTTTATCAAAATTAAGCGTACCATCCTCATTGGCGCCCATAGCAAATCCACTCCAGATAGTTCCGAAAAACTGCAGTTTTTCGTAAAGTGGTGGCCGCCACGGGATGTCTTCTGTTATCTCGGGTTTCGTTGTTACGAAATAGTAAGGCCCAACCGTGAGGACATGGGGGGCGTCGATTAATAAAATTGCGCAGTAGTGGTAGCTTGATGGTTGACCTGTTGTAAACGGAATATAAGGCTTGGTCAAAGTAAAATAACCCGGGACAAGCCACGACATCGGGCTTGTGAAATGATCCACAAAGGGAGTCAGATCAGTAAAATTTTTTTCATCTTCACTTGAAACGCTGGGAATAACATTGCCGACAATGCTCCAATTAAATGGTGTACCTAAAGCGCCTAGTACTGACTGAAATGGTGTGAGGCGCATGGTTGCGAAAGAGTGAGGATTGCCCTGATCCTGACTTGTGTCCGTGTTTTCAAAAATTGATTGAGTCTCTTCAGCTAAAACTGAAGTCGGGAATACCACTTGGAAAAAGAATATAAGAATCAACGCTAAAAATAGCATTCGTTTCATGCGTATTTTCATCATATCAAATTGACATACGCTGTGCAGACGAAATACAATTGAGGTCACCATGAGTAAAATTCGAAAGGCAGTTATTCCTGCAGCAGGCTTTGGCACACGGTTTCTTCCTCAAACCAAAGCAATGCCGAAGGAAATGCTCCCGATAGTTGATAAACCTGTTATCCAATATGTGGTTGAGGAACTTGTCGCAAGCGGAATTACAGACATAGTTATTGTCACAGGATGGCATAAGCGGGCTATTGAAGACCACTTTGACTACCCCAATGAACTGATCCAGATGCTTAAAGACCAGGGAAAGCACGAACTTTTGGAATCAGTAAAAAAAACAGCCGAACTTGCTAACTTTATCTACATTCGCCAAAAAGGCCCGTACGGCAATGCAACACCAGTAAGGAGTGCAAGATCGGTTATCGGTGATGAACCATTCGTCGTCATTTGGGGAGATGAGTTTATTTACAGCACTCCTCCCCGGGCAAAACAGTGCATTGACGTTTTTGAAAAGTACGGCGACCCGGTTATATCTGCAATCCAAGTTCCAAAACAGGATGTATCCCGCTACGGTATTGCTGATGCAGTCAAAGTAGAGAAAAACGTCTGGCAAATTAAAAGACTCATTGAAAAGCCAAAAGTTGAAGAAGCGCCCTCGACAATGGCAGCCCATGGTTGTTACGTATTAACTCCGGATATTTTTCCGATTTTAGACAATCTAAAACCTGGTAAGGGGGGAGAATTATGGCTTCCGGATGCGATAAAAGAACTAATGAAGAAACGACCTGTGTATGCTTGCGAAATTATTGGTGGAAAATATTACGATACAGGCAATAAACTCGAATACCTCAAAACCGTCGTCGAATTTGCCCTCCAGCACAAGGACCTCAACGGGGATTTCCGCAAATACCTCAAGGGGTTAAAACTCTAATTTCTTACGGAGCAACTTCTTGCCAGGCTATCTTCGTTTCTTTCATCGCCTCGGGCATGGTAACAAGGAGGAGGGGATTGTAGATAAAAAGCTCAGCCGGGTTTGTGGTATTCCCGTCTCCAAGATCTCTTTGAAGAGTAATTGTTCCCGCTACTATTGTTCCTTTGACAACCAACTTCTCTTGTCCTGGATTTGTACTTTGACCGGTAGAAAACGAACCGGTCGGAGAGGTAATAAAGACTCCTTCAATATTCGGAGTAACATTTGCGGCGGCTGAGCCGACACTACCTGAAACAGTGATATTTCCGCTTACAACAAACCCAACAAAACCTCGGCCAGTAATCCTTATGCTGTCATCAATAGTGAGATTGCCATCGACAAGGAAGACAAGTGAATCTCCAGTTCCCACACTCCAGCTGCCACTTGTTGTCATATCACCGGAGACAAAGTACGCTGTAGCCCTTGAGGGTGGCTGAGTAATCGCACAGGGGGCAATGGTACAGTCGTAGTCAGGAACAGTCGGAGAGCCGAATCTTCTAAAGAACGTATCGTACCAATTAATTGTGGCATGTGTTTCATTCACCAGCCAGTTTTTACTTGAAACAAGATCTGCTCCCTGAGGATCAGCCCCGGTAGATTCCGCAGCAAAGTCATATGAGTTTCCGTAGGTGACTACCCCGGGGTCTCCTCCATCACCATCAAGATTAAAAAGTCTGGGAGAGGCGGACTGGGGGAGGAGTGAGAGGACAGACGTGGTACCGTATACATCCCCTCCCTGTACCTGACCCCAGGGAGAAAGAATAAAGCCCAAATCCCAGGTTAAGGTATCGACCCCGGCAAGAGTACGGGAGACCCCTTCTCCCTGACTCCCTCCCGGCTCCTGGCTCCAACACGCACGGACAAGAGAATAATTTGCCGGAGGAACCGGGTCAATAGTATAGTCTCCCTGAATTAAATTGTTGAACTGGACATACGTTGTGCCGCTTTGAGTTTGGGGAGCAGGCTGACTCGCACTCCCCGAGAGGAACTGGTGGACTGTTCCGTCAGCTCCCTCACTTGACGCACGGACTGTGGGGCATGTGGTATCAGAGAGTGAAACCACCATCCCTCGGCTCAGAATTGTTACCGGGTTAGGAGTGGGGGTGGGGGTGGCATCGGGGACACAGTTGGCTATTTCCCACGTATCGTTACAGGCATAGACACAATCGTCGTTCTCATCACAGTCGAGGCCGCACCCGCACCTGCCCTGCTGCCCCCACAGGGCGCAGGGCTTACCCCCCACACTGCCGCACAACGCGTTTTGTTGCGCATTGCAACCCTGACTGGAGAACCTCCTCCCTTTACAGTCTGTATCGCGCACGTCTCCAGCGTGATATCCCGCAGGACAGCTGCAGGTGGGCGGCGGCGGCTCAGGGTCGGGATCCTTATTGTGCGCCAAGTACCCATCGGCAAAATAGGTATTCACGCCGTCGTCCAGTATCAGATTATATGTTTGGATGCGTTCCGACCAGCAGGCTAACGATGCAACTTCGGCACTATTCCCATCGGATGTTGACACACGATCTCCTTTTTCGAGCGTGCTTACAACTAAATCAGGGTTTTCTTTGTACGTTTGCGTCGGGTCAATTGCTTTCCAGCCGTCCTGGGTGAGAAGCGGATGTTCGCTGGTGAGCTTCAGCGTATCCCCGTCGCTAAAGTTAATCTGGCACATATGGTCCCGTACGGGCTGGTCAAGTTTCGTGACCGTGCTTACCGATTGTTTTCCATCTTCAGACTGACTGACGACCGTATCTCCTACCTTCACGTCCTCAATATTTTTTTCCGTGCTATCCCCTATGATGACCTTCGTCCCCGCCGGAAAACACGACCTACCAGGGCCGGGATCTGGGTTAGGACAGGGGTCATAGTCACAGCACCCGCTACAAGCAGGAGGATTTTCATCGTTACAGCAATCTTCGACACAACACACTGCCGACACAGGTCGGGCGGACACAAAATAGAAAATCGTACTAATGAGCAATGATAGGATTATTCCAATTATAGTTTTCATAGAGGTTTTCGGATAATTCTTTGAAAATCAGAAACACTCATGTTTGGATTCACAAGTCTTTGTGCATTCGTTTTAGCATCTTGGAGAATTTCGATTAGCGTTCTCCGATCTTCCCATTGGACGGAGATAATCTCCCGTTTATTAAACGGACTAACTGTGTTCTCGGGATTATGAGGGTCAATAATAATAAAATTTGTTTTCGAAGCCCCAACTCCCGGTTCTCTATAAACAAATCGATTCGTTGGTTCTAGAAAAAACTTGAAGCCGTATATACTCTTATCTTTGGTTTTCAAATAAAGAATTTGATTTGTAAAATCGACATTTTCATACGCTCCAAACATTATGTATATATACGACGGGCTTTGTTCGGTACCCACTTTCTTCATAGCGAGAATGGTAAAGGGAAGGGTAGCGGGTTTTATAATCAAGTCCGGAAAAAGTTCGGCGTAATAATAATAGCGCGTCTTAATTGCGAGTGGATTATTGGCAAATGTCACGGAAGTAAGAAGCAGCCAACCAACCCCGATTGTGATTACAACGATTGTGAGGATGATGCTCGATATAATCAGGAACAGTTTCCCAGCGCCCTTCATTTTATTTTAGTATGAAGAACACCGATTGATATGTCAATAAGATTAGAAGAGAAATATTAGTTTACGAAACACCTCGGGGATTCTTGAGGTATAGGTTATTTTTGTATCTAGTTTTGGTAATTCAAAACCGTCGTCTTGTAGTCTCTGTTGATTGTTCGTTGCTACATAGGCAACGGTTTCTAGATCAGGGAGTCTGGTCTTACCATGCCATTTCTGAGATGCTTTTACCTCTGGTTCTAATACAATATTCCACATATTCCCACGGGTTTCTCTTGTCCAAAAGCCTTTATCATTAATTTTCTGGAAATAGTCAAGCCCCATCATCGAACTCAAAGATTCAAACGTCCCATCTGGATTAATAAAAGCGATTGGTGCATGGATCACTTTGGAGTGCAATTCCCATGTGTTTTCTGCAGTGGATTTGTAGAACTCAACGTTGAACCACGCGTCAGATCCGTCTCCTACAGCTACTGCCATTGGGCGCATCACAGTTAATGTCCCGTCAAATCCAAGTGTTGGATCTTTCGAAATTGGCTTCAACTTATACACACCGACCTGAGCGTTTATTTCCCTGCTGAAATTAAGGAATTCCCATTTTTTGGGTACTGGATTTGCATTCTTAAATGTTTCGTATTGTATAGAGTTATATACAAAGGTGGTGCCTTCATACTCGCTTCTTACGTCTTCCGGACTCTCAAGAGAGTTCCTGCTACCAAAGATCTCTTCCCAAAGCAGTTGTTCTTTCTCATGGCCTGCGAGAATAACTATTTTGTGGGGATCATTATTTAATTTTCCGTCTTTAACTTCAGTTACAGTAAGCCCTATTGGTTCGCTCCAATTTCCATTTTCCAGGTCGCGTAAACCCGCTCTAATTACACCACCATCTTCATTAAATGCCTGAAGAGCAATCCAGTGTTCTTCGGATCCGATGGTTAATTTTGCCGTCCCGTCTTTATAAAATTCCATGCTAGGAAAATCAGGTGATACAAAGTGATCACTTTCTTGAATGAAAGAGTGTCCATTCCAGTTGCCTTTTTCAAGGTCGGCAGATGTAAGAGGCGCAACAGATTGTACTTCAGGAGTAGGGGTGAGGAGGATATTGAGCGCAGCGCGGATTTTAGTTGCTCCCAGTTTTGTAAAAAACTCTTGTTTTTCCTCAGATGTACCTGACACGTGTAGTTCAAGGGTTTGTTGAGTAGATGCGCCGCCTATCTCCTGTTTTTCCTCCATGAGTAGTGTTGCCCACACGTCGGAGCCCTCAGCGACAATCGTATTGACGGAAAGCGTTCCGACCTTCTCACTGTTTGCATTGATAAGGTCAACATTCGTTACCCTGGCTGCGGGATTGGCGCTGTAATTTTCCAGATGGAGTGCATCTGATTTTCCCAATGTATTCCATACTAGGAAGAGATCATATTCTCCTTTCCCTGACGGGGTAGAAGCAAGAGCAGCGCTACCAGTTTCCTGACCGGTAACAAAATCGACCATGGAAATGTTGCCGGGAAGCAGGGTCAGTTTATCAACAACGGCGTCTTTATTCGCGTCAGCGACGGTAAATCCATCCGGGCGGGTGACGCCAACCCACTTTGATACCTCTGTGGTTGCCACTGCCTCAGTTACCGGCTCTGCGTGCGGATTGGTGGGGATTTCCTGCCCTCCAGGCGGCGTGGTTTCAAGGGGGACACGAGAACTACAAGCAATAGCGCCGCTCCCTAAACCTGCAAGCTCGGATGTCAACAAAACATACGAAACGACGCGGGTACGTCGTGATACGGTATGTTCTGGAACAACTTGCTGTGCCTGCGCCTCAAGAATAACATTTGGTTGCCGCGCGACTGTAAATTTCGATTTGCTAGGAGTCCTATCCGCAGTTACCTCAAAACGTTGTTTCTCGGGGATAAGATGCATCTCTCTTCGAAGATTGGTAATTATAGTATCGACGTCTTCATTGGTAAAATCACGGCCCTTTTCTTGTGCTTCTTTTATGGCACCTTCAAGCTCTACATCAAGATATTTATAAAACTTGTATGCTTTTTCAAAAGGAGCCCTGTCTGTGTGGGGAAGGGATTGAATATTCATTTTCAAACCCAGCTCAGCGACTTTCGCTTTGACGTATGCGGCATCAGCTTTCAGGCGTAACTTTTCCGCGGTGTTGCCGAATCGTTTCCCACCAAGACGTTCGAGAGTGGTTGCTTTTGCATCGTTTGCTACTGCTTGCTGAACTAATCGCACGACAGCGGTACGATTTTCTTTAAGAAGCGTTGCCTTTTGACGACTTTCAACGGTGATCGGATATCCAGACGGAATAAATGCCTCTCCTGCACCGTAGAGAACGGTCGGTGCATCCTTTTTCCAATTGGCGGTAAGTGCAACCTGTGTATTGACGCCGGACAAAAACCACCGCCGTACTTCAACCTGATCTTTCAGTTTTTTATAAAGATCTGTAACACTCGTGGCAATAACGGTCTCTCGGTTTCTCACTCTTTCTCTACCCGGAATCTCAGGCATCAATGAAGCAACGCCAACTTTCGCTGGTAATTCAGCTTTTGTACGCATTTCAGCCATAGTAGGCATATGAACCTATAGTAACATTGTTTTGCTCTGGTTTCAACTGTGGCATACGGAGTTTAAAAAAACTCCGCCGAAGCGGAGAATAATAACGGTTGAGTTTGAAATTTCTTTTTTTGATTATATTCTTACAACGCATTATATCTCTATGATACTATAATAAATATATTAATTGTCAAATTAAAATGAAAAAAGCAATTATTTATTTTCTCCTTTTTCTCCTCTACGCCGGGGTTGTTTTCGGCGCATATCTGTTTACGTTCGGTCGTCAAGAGCCATTCCTTGCCACCCTCCGGGTGTACGGGCTCAGGCAGGGCTTGGCACCAGTTCTTTTTTTGTCACATTGGCTTGCC
>Ga0209541_10006533_pt1 | contig 19836 bp, 20 predicted proteins | sample RifCSPlowO2_01_FD_184027 | JGI IMG/M metagenome (GOLD analysis project Ga0209541, IMG submission 184027) | Groundwater microbial communities from Rifle, Colorado - Rifle CSP2_plank lowO2_0.1 (SPAdes) (version 2) | ecosystem: Environmental > Aquatic > Deep subsurface > Groundwater | place... | reverse complement strand
CACCAAGCCTTTGGAGGGGCAACTTGATTCCTTAAAGCGCCAGTTAGCCCAGATTCAATCCAGGTTAAATAATCTCTCGGCCTCCATTAAACAAAAAGAAAAAGAGTTAAAAGTCAGGGAGGAAAAATTAGCTGTCCAGCAAACATTACTTGAGTCCCGGATCCGTTCCTATTATATAAAATCATTTTTAACAACCCCTTTTATCGTCTTGCTCTCCAGCTCCTCAACAGGGGATCTGTTTCGGGAGTTAACCTACCGTCAGGCAGCTACCAAAGAGGATCAAAGGATTATTACCAATGTTACCGGTGAGATGTTGGATTTATTAACTCAAAAAGAAAGGCTGGAAAAAGATAAGCTAGCTCTATCTTCTCTACAAAGTGAGGTAGATAAAAATGCCGATTTCCTATCTAGGGAAGTTGGTAAAGCTAAGGCTTTCCAGGCTGATCTTTCTAGTCAAATCGCAGCGCTAAGCGCTAAGCAACAATCAATTTTGGCTGCCAGATCTGGTCAGTTTACCGCCAGTATCGGAGACAGTGAATTAGCTGATGATTATAATGCTTCGATCAAAGGTTTTCGGGAGTCTGCTCCCTCCGGTTCCTATGCTGCATTTGCTTTTGGAGCCTATACTCACCGCAAAGGCATGAGCCAGTATGGAGCTAGAGGTAGAGCCCAGTCAGGCCAGGACCACCGGGCGATATTAAGAGCTTACTATGGTAAAGAGCCTTCTGGGCGTGATACCAGCGGAGATATTAAGGTAGCAGGTCAGGGGTCAATTAACTTTGAGGAAAAGTATCTTTATGGTATTGCTGAGATGCCATCAAGTTGGCACCCGGAGGCGCTCAAGGCTCAGGCGATCGCTGCTCGGTCTTATGCTTACCGCTATAAAAACGATGGACGGGAGATCTGTACCAGTGAGTCTTGTCAGGTATTCTCAAGATCCAAATCAGAGAATCCCCCTCAAGCTTGGAAAGACGCAGTTAACAGTACCCGTGGGCAAATTATTGAGGATGTGGTAACCTTTTATGCCTCCACTCATGGAGGGTTTGCTTCGCCTATCGGTTGGGATACTACCGATAGCTCCGGTGGTGGGAACTTTGTTGATAAATCATATGATAAAATTGGTGGCTCACCCTGGCTGTATAAATCTTGGTATACCCAAGGCTATAGTACCGGGAGTGATAAATGTGGCCGGGCTAATCCTTGGCTATCTGGAGCCGAGTTGGCTGATATTGTTAACGCTACCCGCTACCGTGATGACCGGGTAACGCCAATTTCTTCCTGTTGGGGTGGCAATCCTTATTCTCATGAGGAGCTAAGGGCTAAATCAAACGGTCCATCAAACATTACCTCGGTCTCAGTTAATCAAGGCAATGGTACAACGAATGAGGTGGTTTTCCAAACCAATATCGGTGAGATCCGTGTTAGTGGCGCAGAGTTCAAGACTGCCTTTAATATCCGGGCTCCCGGCAGGTTATCTATTCCACAATCAGGCTTTGCCTTCTTTAACATTGAGAAAAAATAATGTATCTGTGATATTATCGCCTCAAGATGCATAAACGGTTAAGTGACAGAGTGGATTTTGCTGACCGTGAAGATAATGAGACCGTCGAGTTATTTTTAAGGCAACACTGGGTGACAAATCTCCCCTGGATATATACGGCAATTGCCCTGATGTTAGTACCCCTTTTTCTACCCGCCTTATTGATTTATTTTGGCATGAGCTGGGTTCGGGAGATTCCGACGGATGTAACAATCTCTTTATCGGTCGTTTGGGGAATGTTGATTGTAGCGTTTGTAACTGAGAGTTTTTTGCATTGGTATTTTAATATTTACATCGTTACCAATCACCACTTAGTAGATATTAACTTCCACAATATTTTGTATCGGGATAAAACTGAGATCCGTTTAGAGGATATCCAGTCATCTAAACCCTCCATCAAAGGTTTTACCAGATCATTATTTAATTTCGGGGATATTATTATAGAAACTGCAGCCGAGAGGCAAAGAATTGAATTTAAAGCAGTCCCGCGGCCGGATTTAGTAGCCGAGGTGATTCAGGATCTGCAAAGAGCTTTTGAAACACCGTTGCCCAAAGGAGACAGTCATGCCACTTGATGGTAGAGTTACCTTAATAGCTCTGGAGGGCTTATGGGTCACCCTCAAGTCAACTGCTTTTATAGTCTCACTCCTGTATTTTGGCTTTAGTCTGATTGTGGTGCGTCAGATATATTTAATGTCGGGGACTGTTCGGACCCCAACCGCAGGTTTTTTGCGATTTTTGAGCATTATACATGCTGGATTAGCGCTGGGAATAATAATTTTGTTCTTAGGGCTGCTCATCTAAATAGATGATAAGGGTATTAAAAGTAGTTGGCTTAAATTCAGATTCTGCTTGCGCCCAGATACTCCATAGCCAGGGTAGACTGGGGGGTGAGCTATTTGTTTTGCTAACAACTACTGGCGAGGACGCTTTTTCCAAAACCCGTTTTGCTCTTTCTGAGGCTGAAAGTGTATTTTTCTCTGCGGTTGGGGAGGTGTCAGCCCGTTTACAAGAGGTAGTATCGTCAATTAAGAATAACTTAAAGGATCTGAAAAATACTCAGATTCTCACAGCCTATATCTTACCCTCCGAGAGCTTGGAGAGATCTTTGTATTTACTAGCCGAGATGCAAACGATTAGGGCCCTGTTAATTCGTGATTTAAAAATTACAGATCTTATCTCGGCAGCGAATAACCCGCTGTTGGTCTCTGGATTCTTAGGACCAGGAGATAGATTAATATTAACTACCCAAACCCTGCTTGACCTGCTGGGGGACGAAAAGAGATTGGCTGCTATCCCGTATGAAGTTTTTGAAGAGGAGGTTTCCTCTCGTTTCCCACCGGGTGAAGTAGCGCCACTGGCAGTTTTTTTAATTGAAGTTGAACCAGAGATGGCTCGGGAGCGAGGTGCTCCAGTAGAGTTAACCAGGAATGCAAGAAAACTGCCCATAAATAGAAGATCAATTTTGATTCTGATAGGAGTAGTTTTATTATTAGTAATAGTTGTGGCCGTAATTAACTATCTGCGGCAAGTCATTTACTCACCATTGGGGACTACTAACGGAGAACAAGTCGTTGTTCAATCTACAAATAGGTATGAGATAGCAGAAGATCTACCAGTCTGGCTTGATCTAAACTTGGTTAAGCAAGATTTTAATGCCTTAAGACTATCCCTCTCCATCGGAAAATTACTGGTTTTGGATATTAACCAAGGTAGTTTGGTGGAGGTTAATTTAGCAAGTAAGTCTCATAAGCTACTAGCTGGAGGGGACAAGTTAGGCAGAGCCAATCTAGCAGCCTTGAACGGGTCCTTTGGATTTGTTTACTCAGTAGATAAAGGAATAATTAGAGCAGATAGCGAAGGATTAGAGGTGAAGAAGGTAGTTTCAGTGGATCCAGAGTGGATTGAGATTAATGATCTTTATGGTTTTGGCAGCAATATCTATTTATTAGATAAGGGAGCTCCGTCAGCTGGTGGACAGATCTGGAAGTATGTTCCTATTGAGAGTGGGTACTCAGATAAAATTCATTATCTACAAGAAGGCATAATCGTTGATTTTAGTCAGGCGATTAGAATGCAGATAGACTCATCAGTTTGGGTCTTAAAGAGAAACGGGGAGATTATTAAATTTACCCAGGGAGCCAAAGATAGTTTTAGCTATTCAGGACTAGATGTGGGGATTAAAGAGCCAAAATCATTTTTTGTCTCTGATGAAACAGACAATCTTTATCTGCTTGATTCAGGTAATAGTAGATTATTGGTTTTAACTAAGTCGGGCCAATATTTATCTCAATATCTACATCCTAAACTAGCCGAGGCTAAGGATTTAATTGTAGATGAGTCAGGTAAAAAGGTTTATCTGTTGGACGAAAACCAGATCTATCTATTAGAATTAAGATAAGAATGAAGATAACTAACAGAAAAGCCTTTCATGATTACCATATTCTCGAGTTCCTTGAGGTGGGGATTGAGTTAACTGGGGCTGAGGTTAAATCAGTAAGATTAGGTAGGGTGGAGTTGGGACAATCGTTTGCCCGGATAATAAACGGTGAGATTTTTTTGATCAACGTTAATATCCCAGTTTATCTTGGGGTTGATCCAAAAACTTATGCTCCAACTAGATCCCGTAAGCTATTGCTACACCGATCCCAGATTGACAGCTTGATCGGTAAAACCTCTTCTCAGGGGATAACCCTAGTGCCGGTATCTTTATATGATAAAAATAATCTTATTAAGCTTCAGTTGGGGCTGGGTAAATCCAAAAAAGTATTTGATAAAAGAAAGGTCATTAAAGAAAGAGATCACCTCAGAAGAGTCCAACAGGAACTCCGTGGAAAAGAGTAGCTTTGGTGGAGACGAGGGCTGTGAGCCCTGTGTGAACTGACAAAATAAAAACTTCTACAAGCTTAGCTAGTAGCATTTTAGTGTTGGCTGTAACCTACCAGCTGTTGACCAACACCGATCTTTGTGATCTTTCCTAACTTACAAAAATCAAACCTAAATTAGGGCATTCTGACTAAGTGGACCTTAGGAATCTAGCCAGAAAAAGATACTCCTAAGATGCCTTCAAGACTTAGGCGTAAGCCAACTGTCTTTGCGGCATGGCAAATAATTTCATGCCATTTGGTTTTTGAAACAATATTTTACGTTTAATGTTTCCTAAACGGCTTGCAGTTTTTAAAGTGCTTGGTCCGTCGAATCTATACGTCCCCGTGAGGTGTATTATACCTCAACTTTGGGCTAAAATCAAATTACATGAGCTTAGTTGATTGGATATTTCCTAAACACTGTGTGGGTTGTAAAAAATGGGGAAATTATTTTTGTGATAACTGTCAGGCAAATATCCTCCAATCGGAGCTGGTATGTCCGATCTGTGAACGAAATTCAATTGGAGGCAGAACCCACCCTCTGTGTCAAAAAAAGTTTGCCCTAGATGGATTATGGAGTTTAGGGGTATATAAAAATCCCTTAAGAAGAGCCATTCAGGAGTTAAAATACCGGCTGGTTAGGGATATTAATCAAACACTGGTGGATATAATGGTGCAGTATTTTGCCAAACATACCCCTGATTTTTTTGATGAGATTAAAAAAGATCCTACCAGTTGGGTAATGGTACCGGTGCCATTACATCCAAAACGGGAGAGGTGGAGGGGATTTAATCAGTCAGCAGTTTTGGCTAAAGAGATGGCCTTTAAGATGGGTTTAAGATATGAAGAGTGCCTGAAAAGAATCAGATTTACTAAGCCTCAAGTTGGCTTAAAAGGTAAGGCCAGGTACCAAAACACCAAAGATGCTTTCGCTCTATTTGAAAATTGTAAATTGAAAAGTGAACATTCCAACATCTTGTTGATTGATGATGTTTGGACTACTGGCTCAACTTTAAAAGAGTGTGCTTATGTGCTCAAAAAAAACCTGCCTGCCGGCAGGCAAGTCTGGGCAATAACTCTAGCGAGATAGTAGCGGAGGGGGTGAGATTCGAACTCACGGTAACTTGCGCTACAGAAGTTTTCAAGACTTCCGCTCTAGGCCACTAAGCGACCCCTCCAAAAGTAAAATAATAACTGGCGGAGAGTACAGGATTCGAACCTGTGTGGCGTTTTTTAGACACCAGAAGATTAGCAATCTCCCCCCTTAAACCACTCGGGCAACTCTCCAATGGGCTAATTCTACCAGAAATTAGTGTATAATCGAAGAAGAAGCTGTCTTATGCCCAAGTTTTTTGTTAAACCCATCTTGGATCCTACTCACGAACTTCCGGCTCACGAAGCCTTACCTCCCCATGAACATCAAGCTGAAGTTGATGACTCCCCAGATCCTGTAAGAACCTTATTATCCTGGAGAGCTCCCTCGAGACCTTTTAGAAGTAAGGATAAAACTTATTACACCACCATCGCCATAATTGTGGTTCTGTTAATCTTAATTGCTCTTTTAATCCAAGAGTTTATTTTAGTAGGGGTACTTTTAGCTATTGCTTTTGTGGCCTATGTTCTAGGCTTTGTGTCACCAGATGAAATTGAATATAGAGTATCTACTCAGGGGATTACCATTGGGGACCATTTTTATTTTTGGGACTGGTTGGATAGTTTTTGGTTCTCTGAAAAGGACGGAGCCAGGGTTTTAAATGTTTTAACACATTTAAGATTGCCAGGGATGTTGCTGGTTGTTTTAGGGGAGACTGATCAAGAGGGGGTTAAGAGAGTAGTCGCTAGGTATTTGCCATATCATGAGATTGCTCCGAAAACTATGATGGACAAGTGGGCCACCTCTTTACAGAAGTTTTTCCCCTTAGAAGCCAAACGTCTTTAATTCTGTTAAAATACACCCACATGCGCCCGTAGTTCAATGGATAGAACACCAGATTGCGGATCTGGCGGTTGTGGGTTCGAATCCCGCCGGGCGCACCAGGTGGGATCGCATAGAACAGTCTGCATTTGGCGGAGTTCTGAGCTTTCCACCTCGTGAACTCGGTGGGATCGCATAGTGGACTAGTGCGGTTGTTTCGAAAACAACTGTCCCTTTGGGGACCGCAGGTTCGAATCCTGCTCCCACCGCATCAATGTATATATACATAAACACATATGGCCAGTGATAAATTTATATCCCGGGGTGGAGAGAAGCTCCAAGCAGCTCTGGAGAAATTTGAGGTTCAACCTAAAGACCATACAGTTTTAGACGTTGGTTCATCAACAGGTGGGTTTGTAGATTGTTTGCTGCAAAATGGTGCCCATAAAGTTTACTCGGTTGATACTTCATATGGTGAGTTAGCCTGGAAGTTAAGAAATGATCCCCGGGTGGTGGTGATGGAGAGAATAAATATTTTACATCTGCAGAATTTACCAGAGCAGGTAGATTTAGTTACCATTGATGCCGGATGGACTAAGTTGGAGTTGGTTCTGCCAGTTGTTAAAAAGTTTTTAAAAAACGATGGAGTAATTATTGCTTTGCTTAAACCTCATTATGAAACTAAAAATAAGCGGGGAAATTTAGTCAGGGGAGTAGTCCCAAGTGATTTAGTGGAAAATATTAAAAATCAGGTATTGGCTAATATAAAAGATTTGGGATTTGCGATTAAGGAAGAGATGGAGTCACCAATTTTGGGTGGAGCAGGCAATCAGGAGTTTTTGCTTCTAATATCCACAAACTAACTGTATAATAATACCCACGTTGGAGAGGTCGCATAGTGGCCTAGTGCGCGCGCTTGGAAAGCGCGTAAGGGTAAAACCTTCGAGGGTTCGAATCCCTCCCTCTCCGCACTAATTTGTCATAAATTGGGTAATAATAGGAAAAGAGATGAAAGATAGGATAAAAGAGTGGGGATGGAGAGTAGGATTTGCTGCTGGATTGGCTTTCCATCCTGGATTAGCCAAGATCACCTTTGCTGAAGCCTTACAGGAAGCCTTAAATCAGAGAGTTAAAAAACAATTAATTATTCCCTTAGATAGAGCAGCTTTTACCGGAGGAGGAGGTGGAGTACACTACCATCATCTGGATTTTGCTCCCCGGGATAGCTCAACTGCTTGTCCGGCCGGACAGAGGGTAACTTATCTTGATCAACCAGTTAGGGCCATGATGTCTGGGGTAGTTACTATGGTAGGGGATGCTGAAAATAGGCAAGACCCGGAGCATAGCAGAGTTTGGTTATTGGATCCTGAGGATGGTACAAAGATCATCTATGAACATTTGGATAACTTTCAAGTCGAAGTTGGGGATAGAGTCCAACAGGGTGATCCGCTCGCTTTTGCTTCCTGTGAACACCGCCCCACCACTAGAACAACCGGAGTTCATGTTGATATAGCTTGGATAGTTAACGATAGAGAGGCTCCGTTTGATGACCAGGTAACTATCGGCGATTGGGAGCCACATGAGGTTGATGGCTATTATGCCGGCTATCTACAGCGGGGTAATGAATTTAGATGGGCCAATACCGCTAGGTGCACAGCCGATACTTATAAAAATAGCTGGTTATGGAATGAGGTTTGTGATCAACAGCGCAATGACCTTGAAGCAGAGTCTCTTCCATCTAATCCTAAACCTCCTCTTCCGGTACCCGTGCCAACTCCTAGACATTCCGAGCCAACACCCACCCCAAAACCTAAAATTGAGATCCCGGATATTATAATTATTCCCAACACTCCCACCCCGGAGCCCACAAAAACCCCTGTTCCGGCACCCACTCCTAGAGATATTCCACCAATAGAGTTAGGTTGTGTGCAAACTAGGGTGATGCAAAATAAAAGAGATAAAGTTCCCGCTGAGTTAGATTCCGGTGGTAGTCAGGCAGCATTTCAAAGCTATGAGGACATGCTTTGTTCCACCCAAGGGAATAGAGATTCAGAGGAAGGACTGCTAATGATCGGTGATTTTGAGGAGGTGGGTATTATCGGTGACCCAGTAGCTATTAAGGCTGGCCGGGGAGGAGTTCCGTTTGATACCCATCAGATTAGGTGGTTTAGTGAAAGAAGGAATAAAAATGGGTATAGGTTAGTTAATGGACAGGCTTTTATCTCAAAAATGTTTATTCTAAAAACGATTGTTTTAAGGATGTTGCCTGGTCAGATGTCAGATTCTCTGCTCCGTTACCAAGTAGAGATCAGTCCAAGATATATTTATAAGATTGATATTACCGAGAAAGGAGAGGATGAGCCTTATCCTAATCTTCCTGAAGGTGATTTTTCACCATCAATTAGTGAGGGGCAAGAGTTGTACCCATTTAATTTAGAGTTTCGCCGCGACATGAAGTGGCATGCTGATTTTGATCCGGCGGGTAATCAGGGTGCAATTAGGTTTCCCCTTGGAGCAATGAAAAAATATCACTGAGTTGGTAGGTTATCTGTTCTTGATTTACTAGAGTATATTGGTAATAATTAAACTGTGACAGAGAGAAAAAAGGCTTGGGAGAACATCTCATCCGAATAGGTGCCAGAGATACTCTGGTGGCTTGCTTGACATTGTCTACTGCTCAACTGGGTCTTCGTGGCGTTAGAGCGAGTGATAATCCAGATCCAGATTGCCAACAAGAGGTCGTCGGTGTTCTTCAGGGAATACGTCGTGCAAAGAGAATACCTGCCGAGGGATTCTCTCGGGTGATTGATAGATATGGGTCTCTGTTTTGCGGTATTCAGGGTTCAATTGATGCTCCTGAAGGCAGTCTTTGGGTTGACTCTTTTATAGATCCAACTGATCCAAAAAAACTTATGGTTGATTGGATTAGTGAGAGAAGATTAGTTACCTCTTCTGAGGACCAATATATCGGTGTGGTTGCGGGGCAGGCTAGGTTTACCTCAAGTGGTATAGATGCTTGGGAGTATGACCCTGGAAGGTATGAACTTCTTTCTGGGCTTCGTCAGGACACATTAAGTAGTATGGTAGTTGGAATAGGCTTCTCAGAAAATTATACGAGAGGAAGAGTCCCAGACTATCTTGTCCGGATTAGAGTTGGATCACGCCGAGAGGACCAGTCCACTATTAATCAAGGTGGAGAGTTTAACGTACCTACAGCAGGTGAGGAGGAGTTAGCAGGAAGACTGAGAATGGTTGTTAATACCACTAATGTTTTAATCCAGCTGGGTTCAAGCGGTAACTGGGAGAGCTCTTTTCTCAGAGATAGATCAGTAAGGGGAATTCGTAAATATAATCTTGACTTGGGGGAAATTTACTTCCCTTTGCAGGAGATGCGGTATTATCATCAACTAATCGATGGACAAAGTGGAGTTTTGGGTTATTCGGTTTCCGATCTTCTCTCCTGTCCTCCTCCAGACGGCTGCCTACCCTAAAACTTGCTTTCGGGTAAGATTTGGCGTACAATTCGCACACAACAGCTCTAATGGCCACGTATAATCGGGCGAGAAGATGATTGTTGTTTCTACATGGACGATATCGAGCTCATTAAATCCAAAATCAATATCGTTGACCTGGTTCAGGAATATCTCCCTTTAAAAAAATCTGGTGTTAATTTTAAAGCTCCCTGTCCTTTTCATCAAGAAAAAACTCCCTCTTTTGTAGTCTCCCCAGAACGGGGTATCTTTCACTGTTTTGGTTGTCAAAAAGGTGGGGATATCTTCCGCTTCTTGATGGAAAAAGAGGGAATGGATTTCCCAGAATCCCTGCAGCTTTTGGCCCAAAAAGCTGGGGTCATACTGAAAAGAACTAAAAATACCAGCTCTGATAAACGGCACAGATTAATGGAGGCTAATTTAAAATCAGCACAATTTTTTCATCATCTCTTGACTAAACATAGTTTAGGCAAAGTTGCTCTCAAGTATCTAAAAAACAGAGGACTCAATGAGTCTACTATTAAGGAGTTTAATTTAGGGTATGCTCCTAACTCCTGGGAGTCTTTAGTCTCTTTCTTAAAAAAAAGAGGCTTCAAAGTTGAAGAGGCCTTGGAGGCGGGACTGATAGTTGCCTCACAAAAAGGTGGTTATGACCGTTTCAGAGGCAGGGTAATGTTTCCGCTAGTAGATGTTACGGGTTCAATCAGAGGTTTTGCCGGCAGAGTCTTAGGTGCCGGAGAGCCTAAATATATTAATACCCCACAAACAACCATTTTTGATAAAAGCGAGTTTCTATTTGGACTGAACTTGGCAAAGGGCGAGATTAGGCAGGCCGGCGCTGCCATTTTAGTAGAAGGAGAGATGGACATGATCACCTCTTACCAGGCCGGGGTTAAAAATATTGTGGCCTCAAAGGGCACTGCTTTGACCTTGGGTCAGTTAGAGCTATTAAAAAAATATACCGACACACTGTTGATCTGTTTTGATAAAGATCTGGCTGGAGACGCTGCTTCCAGGAGGGGAATTGAGTTAGCGGACAAGGTAGGATTTAATTTAAAGGTGATCTCTCTTCCATCTGGAAAAGATCCGGCGGAGTTAGCCTTAAAAGATCCACAGCAATGGGAAAAACAGGTTATTGAGGCTGAACCAATCTATGATTATTACCTGAAATCAGTTTCACGCCGTTTTTCTTTATCCTCAGCCGAAGGTAAAAAGCGAGCCAGCTCGGAACTTTTACCCATCTGGGCTAAGATTACTGATCCAATAAATTTTGAACACTACTTACAAAAGTTATCGGCCCTAATTAGTACCCCGGAGAATGTATTAAGAGGGCAGATAGACAAGGTGAAAGAAAGTGGTACCGAGACCGTTAATTATTCTACAGCACTAAGACAGGCTGATACTGATAAGGTTATCGCCCGTCCCAGGAGAGAGTTGTTGGAGGAGTATTTATTAGTACTGTTATTAAAGATCCCCTCAGACCTTACCTTTGTTCCTAGTTTCCCAGAGACACTTTTTACCCAAGAGACCTACCGGTCACTATATGTATTGTTGGTTCTCTATCTGGACAGTATCTCCTTTAAGGGTGGATCGTTTAGTATCCTGGAGTTTGTTAAATCCTTACCAGTGGAGGTGGTTCCCTTAACAGACAGATTGTATTTACTAGAGGTAGATGATAAATTAAGCAGCTCCAAGAATTGGCAAAGTGAGATCGAGGTAGTGATAGGGGAGTTGAAAAAAGCCTTAGTTAAGGCGTCACTCGAGAAGCTATCTGCCCAGATCAAAAATGCTCAGAGTTTTGGTAAAATACAGGAGTTGGATATATTAAATAAAAGATTTAGAGATCTGTCTGTCAGACTGAAAGGATTAAATTAAATTTATGGCAAAAGCAAAACAAGTACAACTAGATGATAAAAAGTTACTCAAGCTTGGTCATGAGCGGGGCTTTGTTACCCAAGAGGAGATCTTGCAGGTTTTCCCGAAACCGGAGGAGAGTATTGAGGCCTTAGATAATTTCTATATCAAATTAATTGATGAAGGAATTGATGTTTTTGAAACTACTGCTGAAGATTTGGCAGATGGTGAAAAATCATCCACTGATCTAGAAAAAGAGCTGGAGACTCTCTCTTCCCTAGAAGAGGGTTCAGTGACTGATCCGGTTAGACAATACCTAAGAGAGATCGGTAGGGTTTCTCTGCTAACTGCAGCTGAAGAGATTGAGTTAGCTAAAAAAGCTGAAAAAGGTGAGAAGCGGGCTAAGGATAAATTAATCTCAGCCAACTTAAGACTGGTTGTTTCGATTGCTAAAAAATACGTTGGGCGGGGGATGTCATTACTTGATTTGATTGAAGAGGGAAATATGGGCTTGATGCGAGCGGTGGATAAATATGATTGGCGCAGAGGTTTTAAGTTCTCAACTTATGCTACCTGGTGGATCAGACAGGCAATTACCAGAGCTTTAGCTGATCAGGCCAGAACGATTAGGATTCCGGTTCATATGGTAGAAACTATTAATCGTTTCAATAGATCACAGCGAAAGTTGATGCAGGATTTGGGCAGAGAGCCAACCCCAGATGAGGTGGCCAAGGAATTGGGTATTGATCCTGCTAAGGCTCGGGAGATTATTAAGGTGTCTCAGGAACCAGCCTCGCTGGCTACCAAGGTGGGAGATGAAGAGGATTCGGAGCTAGGGGATTTTGTCCAAGATCAAGGACTAAAGCCTGATGAGCAGGCAACAAGGGAGTTATTAAAAGGACACCTGGATGAGGTATTGGATTCCCTGTCTCCCAGAGAAAAAAGGGTGCTTCAACTCAGGTTTGGCTTAGAGGATGGAAAACAAAGAACTTTGGAAGAAGTTGGTAAGGAGTTTGGAGTAACCAGAGAGAGAATTAGACAAATAGAGGCTAAGGCTATAAGAAAGCTTCGTCATCCAACCAGAGCCAAGAAGTTACGGGATTACCTAGAATGACTTGTTGTTTGTTGTGCTGTTTGTGGTACTATCAATAAATGCCCAAATCCACTCAGTTTGAAAAAGGCTTCTCTGGACTTTTAGTCTTATTGTTTATGGTGGGAGTTGGGGGTTATCTTATTGCCTCCAGTGCAGCAACGTCAAATAGTGTTTTGGGGGAGAATGAGGAGGCTAAAAAAGCAGTCAAAAAGATTGAGGAACAATCCAAAGAAGCCTCTAAAACGAAGACTGAGGCTGTAACCACTAATGGCACTAAGATTAAATCTCAATCTGAGGGTGCCAAAAGTGAAACTGAGATAGAAACCGTTGATGGAAGAAAAATAAAAACTAAAGTTGAGGATAACAAAAAAACTAAGATTGAGATAGAACAGGATAGACTAAAGTTAAAGTATGTGTACGAAGGAGGAAGGCTCAAGCTTAAAACTGAAGATGAGGCTAAAGAGGATAAGATTTTAGATAAGAGGGAGATTGACGAGCTAACAAAAGAGATAGAGGAAGAGCTAGAAGATGAGGGAGTAAAGATTGCTAGCAAAAGTGGTAAACAGGCGTTCTCTAAAAATAAAATTGCAGCCCTAACAGATTTTCCTTTATCGGTGGATGTTAACACCAGGCAGTTGATTGTTACTACGCCGGCAGGACAGAAGGTGGTGACAATTTTACCGGATCAGGCGGTACAAAATTTATTAAATACTAATATTGTCAACAAAATTGATACTCAAGCCGGTGAGATTGCTGGCGGGGAGTTAGGGGACTTAACTGGAACAGTCAAGATTGAAATAATAAATGATAAGATCGTTTACAGAATAAAAGGAGTAAAAACACATAAATTCTTAGGTTTAATTCCTGTGTCAGCTCAAACCACAGCTATTGTTTCAGCAGAATCAGGGGAGCTGGTCTCCCAGGAACAGCCTCTTTTAACTACGGTTATTGATCTTCTCTCCCCATAAACCTTTCCTGTGCCAGATTCAAAAATTTTACTGTTCCTGGTAAGGAGGGGAGGGATTTGACCTCATCAAAAGTAAACCATCGAATATCTTTTACATGATGATCCCTCCCTTTTGGTTCACCATCATTTATTAACTCACAAAGATAACAAAAACAAAGGGTTTGTTGGGTACCCCAATCATAATCCCAATAAGCTGTTTGGCTAAAAGGAAGTAGTTCTTTAATTTTTATTACTCTCCCTGTTTCCTCTAAAAACTCCCTGGTTAAAGATTCTTCTGGTGTTTCTCCAAAGTCGACCTTTCCGCCTGGAAATTCCCATTTTAAATGAGCCTTAGGACACTCTTCCTCATCTCTTTGCACCATTAAAAACTTTCCATAATTAATAAGACATCCAGAGATAATTACAATCTGTTTGTTCTGTTTCATGAAGAAATTATATCAGTTGACAATAATATTGTATCTGGTAAAGTGGAATTATGGCGAAGGAAACACGAACATATGAAGACAGGAAGGCTTATTTGGCCAAGATGACAAACGTCAGGAGGAGACGACTGAAGAATCTCATGATAAATTATAAAGGAGGCAAGTGTCAGGTTTGTGGATACGACCGATGTTTGGGCGCTTTATCCTTTCATCACATTGATCCTGAACAAAAGAGCTTTAAACTATCTATGGATGAGCTATATAGGAGTTGGAAGGTAATAATAAAGGAGTTAGATAAGTGTCATCTTTTATGCGCGAATTGTCATCAAGAAGTTCATGCTAGTCTGATAAACCTCCAGACAAATTAATAGTCATGTCGCGCTTGAATCATATATGCGATATAATTCTCCTGTTCTTTAACATTCCCCTGTAGCTCTCCGCCAGCTGGCGGAGGTAGAGTGGATCAAGTAAAATTAGCGGGTATGTTTTATGTGTATGCTGTCTATAATCAGAAGCACGATAAAATATACATTGGTCAGACTGATGACTTGGAGCAGAGAATTAGGTTGCATAATAGTAAGCAGTTTAAGAGTAGTTATACAGCTCGATTCGATGGGAAATGGGCGCTAGTTTATCAAGAAGAGTTGGAAACTAGACGAGAATCTTTAAAAAGAGAGAAGCAGTTAAAAAGTTATCGAGGGCGACAGTTCATTAAAAACTTAATATAATCCCCTGTAGCTCAATGGTAGAGCGGAATCCTGTTAAGATTAAGGTTCGTGGTTCGAGTCCACGCGGGGGAGCCAACTAGGACGGGAGGCTTGTAAAACGCCCATTTGGGTTGATATATCAAGCTTTTCTGTCGGTTCGAAAATATCACCATCTAATTTTGTTGTATTTTCTATTTTCGACCTATTAGTGAAGCTAATAGCTTCAGCGAGTAATTTAAAAGTTTTAGAGTACTCAATATTAACCCGACCTTCATTTAGAGTTAGTTTTGCAAAAACCATATTAATAAGAGCCCTTCTGTCATCCTCTTTTTTAGTTTTAAGATATATTTGTTTTGATCTTTGGGATAATTCGTAGATATTTATTCCTAACTGGTAATATTTTGTACTTGCTTTAGAGTGTTTCTGGATCATCTTTAATACCTCATCCTTTTCTGTTGTATATCTTTTAAGTCTATTATTGTAATCTTCCTGCGTAATTAAGCCATCAACTTTGTCGTCATAAAGATTTTCTATTCTCTTTTGGATTTGTTCGCTTTTATGGTTTAATTCATTAACGGAACTGGAATAGAAAGCTATCTCGTCTTTATGGCTATCTTTTATTGCTTTGCGTATCCACTCGACAATTCGGGTATTCTTAATTTCCAACTTATCAAACTCATCTATAAGTTGATCCTCAACTTCTTTTTGAGTAACCCAAGTAGTCTGCTTGCAATCTCGGTAGTGGTTACAATGTCCATAAATAATCCCTTTGTGTATTTCCCAAGTTATTATTCCTGTACATTCATCACAACGAAGCAATCCTTTGAATCGGAAAGAATGTTTATTGTATTTAGGAGTAGTCTTACTTCTTAACAAGGTTTGGACTTTTCCAAAAGTCTCATTATCTATAAATGTATCCTGTTTACCTTCTGTGAGCTCGTCGTTCCAGCGGTTTTTACCAATATAAAAAGGATCAGTAATCAACTGGTGGATTCTGCTTTTAACCACCCCGTTGCCTGTATCGTGACGAAGCCCAGCTTCATACATCTCTGTAGTTAATCTCTTTAACGAATAGTTGCCGGTAGCATAAAGGGAAAACATCTTTTTTATAAGGGGTGCTACTGCTTCGTCAACAATATGGATCTTATGTCCTTTTTCACCAATCGTTTTATAGCCCAGTGGTGGCTTTGTTGGTAGCCAACCCTGTGATATCTTTTCTTTTTGTCCCTTTTTTACCTCCTCGGATAGATTATCAATGTAGTTTTTAGCAAATAAGATCCTTATGCCCCAATTTAGTTTTTCCTGTGAGCGTGAGTTTTTATGCAGTATAAGTGAGTCTTTAACCAAGTGAACCTGCCTTTCCTCGTCTTTTTCAAGCCATTCATCTATATCTACTGCGTCTTTGAAATTGCGAGTTAATCTGTCTACTTTCTCACAGATAATAATTTTAATTCCTTCTTTTTTAATAAAAGCTATCATGCTATCAAAGACTTCCCGCTGTTTACTACCACTAGCTGATTCTGTAATAGAAAAGATTTTAGCAATCTTAAATTCTTTACTGTCACCATAACTTGTAAGAAGTTTCTCTTGAGCTGGAAGAGAGTAGCCTGTTTCTTCTTGTTCTTTTGAGCTGACTCTGCAAAGTAATACTGCTTTCATAAATATTGATTCATTTATACCTTAATTTAACTATCAAGTAATGTCAAGTAATTGTGCTTAATATTGTCACCTTGACCTTTTCTTATAAAGACCTTCTGTTACAACCTGTAGTTGGAAAAGGAATTTCTCCTCCTTTTTAAGATACTGTTTATATTTTCTAGTTATCTTGCCACGGTAATATTCTGTTTTTGCCTCTTCTCTTAGTCTATCCAGCTCAGGTGCACTGATGGTTTGACCAGCTGCTTTGAAAAATCCACCTAGATTTCTACTATTGTATGTTAAGTTATGACAATGCCTACAGGCAAAGTGTTTGCCACCTAAATAAATCACCCCAACTCGTCTACCGCAATATTTTCCATTGACATACCAAGGGCAAGTAAACCAATATCTTTTACCTCCAAAATAACATGGGGTAGTTATTAAGGGAATTTTGTAATCATAGTCAGTCTTAATATCATCTCCATCAGTTTGAGTGTAGTGAATCCTAAGATATGGTTCATCAATGTATGTTGAGATCTCAATTCCTGCACTAGATTCATTGCCGGAAAAGCCATTAGTCCATTTTATAGTTCCTGAAGCCCACCCATTCAGATAGCCTTGCTTTTTTAACCACCATATATGAATTTTTTTTAAGCTGTCCGCTTCTTCTTTTTTACTCCAATAATATCTTCCCATGTGTGTCTTCTATTAAAATTGCCGAAATCATTAAGGATTCTGACATATTAGCTTCAATTTTTTCTACACTTTCAACAAAATTTTACCAAACGAACCCATTTTAACCCTCTTTTTCTTCATTTTCTTGGTCAATTATCACATCTAATGCCATCGGAAGGGGTGGTTTTTCCCCATTTCTTGATGCTTGAATACGTTGCAACTCATGCAATGCTCTATAAAGACTTCTTTCAATAGCTGTTTCATATCTTTGTAATTTTTCTATATCTTCGTTTATTAACATCTCACGAATTGCGTTCCTCTCTATCTGGTCTTGTTTTTCATCAAAGTGCATTGAACGTATCTCATGAACTTTTTGCCACTCCATAGTCGCCCGTTCCACCTCTAACATTCTTTTTAATCTCCATATATTGGCGATAATTCTGTCAGCTAGCATCTCCTCTATAGCACCAATGGGCTGCAAGGACTCTAATAGACTTTGGGATAGTTCTGAATAGGTTTGTTTACTTTCTCCCTTTAATAATACCTCGCTACTTAACAATCCATGTTTAAGGGGGTTGAGTTTACTTATCGCTTTACCCTCAACTGTTTTAACACCACCTTTTTGAGCGTTGATCCTATTGGCTTGGATTTGTTTATCTGATGTCATATTTTATTCAGTAAATGCCTCCAGTGCTTTCATTAAATCTTGTTTGGTTTCATACTCGCCATCATTATAAAAACTACAAAGACATCCAAGGTTGCATTCCCTCTTGCCATAACTGACCCGTAGGTAGGCTTTTAGAGGGCTATCTTGCCAATTTATCGTGCGTATTCTGTTATAAAAACGGCGTTTGGAGTGAGTTTGGCATCTATCTATGGTCTTGCCATCTTTTATAACACGAAAGGTGTAATTTAACTGGCTCTTCATGCTAATGACAGCTCCTCCTGTTTTGGTTCTGTTGTTGAGGCTTCCGACATTTCGGGTGTAGTATTAAAAGCATCCTTAACTTCTTTTATAAAATCAGATTCTTCTGGAACCCATCCAGCTTTTTTAAGATCCTCTATTGTAGAATTTTTAATTTTCCATCCATCGTTATTACCCTTCCATTTTGGTTGTTTATCAATCAACTGAAGACCTTGTAAGTCTTCTAATATCCTTCTTGTAGTGTTGGTAGGGTATCCAATAGCTATAGCAAATTCTGAGGTTTCCAAATAGTCTTCCTGTTTAAGTAAAGCTTCAATAGTTAATTTCCTTTTTGCTGGGAGGCTATCTAACCCGATTTTATAAATAAGGGAATAGTCGTCTTCTGTAAACTGCCCATTATTCATTAAACTAAATGCTGTAGCAAGAGTTATGAGTTGTTTTGCAAGTCGGGTAGGTAGTTCTGGATCAGGTATTTGTTCTATTTCTCTTGTGTGGTAGCTTTCTCTGATAATTCCGCTGCGAGCTTTTACTACAAAACTTGCCAGATGAGCAACCTTATCTACCAACCAATCTGGTATAGCAACTTTCTCTTCAGGGATTTTGATCCCAGAAATATAATCTGCCATTGCTTTTTGGATCTCCTCTCGCATTAAGTCTTCACCGCCACTATTGGAGATTGCTTTCTTGGCGAGGGCTATTCTGTCGGGTTGGATTGGTCTGTACTGGACAAACCTTTCTCCCAAGACTGAGTAAATTTCGTGGTGTCTATCTATAACAGTTGTAACCCCTGCTATAAAGCCGATTTTTCCTACCCAGTCTTTAGTTTCACCTGTCCCAAACTCTTTCCTGTAATAACCATCAAAAATTTCTCTCAACTGAGAGATTATTGCCTGTTGTTTATCCCTATGCATTGTTAAAACTGTAGTGAAGTCTTTATAGGTAAATATTGTTCCGAATGGGAGTCTTAATAATAAACTTCCGGTCTTATTATTCTTTTCCCCACTTAAAAATGTTTGAGGAGTAAGGTCAGATATGGAATATACCTTATCAACTTTATTAAGTCCTCTTATTAGCTCAGTTTTACTGCCTCCTGGGGCAGCGATAATAAATAGCCAAACTGGATCAGCCTTCAGTTTATTCGCCACTACAGTGCCCACAAGCACCCTAATAAGCCCTTTATCGTTTATAAGTAACCACTTATGTATTGTTTCTTCTAAAGTGGCAAAATCAATCGGTGTTCTTGTTTCTGGGATAGGTTTAAAGTTTCTTTTTTGGATTTCACTTTTGTTAATACTTTCCCAAACCGTTCTTAGCTCTGCTTCAGATAGAGGGGGATTATTATTGGTTGTATTCCATTCTTTTAAAGTAGACCAGCCTGATATTTCCCATAGCTCTGGGGGTAAATGATAAAGTAGCTTACCGGCAAGTTGGGCAGCTGTCATATTCCTAGTACCATTTGACTGCTCCTTAGATAAAAATTCTTTCCAATCAGTTTTTGTTTTACTCTCGCCAGCTTCGTCTAGTACCCACTGCGGTAGTTCTGCAAAATCCGCATCTTCTGGTGATACAATCCACTCATAACTATTGCCTGAAGAATGAATGGAGTATGGTGCTACAACATAACCACCGTCTGCTCTAATATCTGTCTTCTCTCGGATTCTGACGGCGTTTTTGACTGGTTTGTTGGGGTGTTTGTAATAGAAGTGATAACCTCCTCCGCCTGTTTTAGAAACAACCGTTGG